>ERZ1292633.6592-Hain-H41-02um-R1-6592-length-10081-cov-4_pt1 | contig 10081 bp, 4 predicted proteins | sample MGYA00564406_ERZ1292633 | MGnify/ENA primary metagenome ERZ1292633 (study PRJEB36523, sample SAMEA6512639) | groundwater metagenome | collected 2019-01-08 | study: AquaDiva: Metagenomics assemblies of 32 groundwater samples
AAAAAAACGACGAAACCCTAGAACGCATCTACATAGGCCGCCGCTTCAAAACGACTCCGAACGCCTAGAAAAACTCTTCGACCTCTACACCAAAATGACCGCGAATAAGAATAAGGTGAATTAATGCAAATTCTTTTCATCGACGAATCTGGATCCCCGCCGCCTGTTGATAAAGTGCCAAATTCGCCATTATTTGTTTTAGGTGGCGCGATTATTCCCGATGATTTTTGGCATCGTGTAAAGGTTGACCTTGATGCTGCCGTACGTGAATTCAAAATCAATGGTGAAATTAAATGGAGATATTTTTCGCCAGATAACCGAAAACAGCATTCACTTAGTCATCTTAATGCCGCTGAAAAGGAAGCTTTACGAACTAAACTTTTTGGAATTATTGCGAAATATAAGTCAATAAGAACAATTGCGGTAACGGTGGACGTGGCAAAAGCTTATGCGCTTCAATATGTGAACAATCCTGACGAACTTTATTGGTTCGCGTATAAAACCATGACCGAACGGTTCCAATATTATCTTCAAGATATTTCAAGGATTAGCGGCCAAAAAATTAATGGCATTATTGTTTGTGACCATCGAGCGCCGGATAATGATAAGCGACTTCAAGAACTTCACGCAAAATTGATACAGGGGCAACATGCCGCGCATTCAAATTATGCAAATTTAATCGAAGGTGTCTTCATTGCGCCATCACATTTAAGTGTTGGAATTCAATTTGCGGATATGGTAGCAGGTGCCGTATTGCGCAAATTCAAAGCTAATGATGATCGGTTTTACAATCAAATATCCGATACATTCAGAAAATCTGAAGCTGGCAAAATTGACGGATATGGACTGATTAGATTTCCTAAAAGATAGGGTGACGCCGTGTCGAGGTTTCCCTCAATCCTGCAATACGACGCAGTCACGGCGTAGCCAACATATAGGATACAATTATTAATATATCAATACGGAAATTCTAAAATGAAGAAAAATTTACAAATTGCGTTCCGATTCAATCTTGAAAACTCTTCGACCTTTACACCAAAATGACCGCGAACAAGGCAAAGGGTAAGGCGCAATGACCAAATATGAAAACTAGACAAAACTTTAACTTAACAATATTACTAGTTAAAGTTTCGGCGCTTTCCTTAACTAGTGGCTTGCACTAGTTAAATTTTTGTGCGAATGTTTAGTTGAAATTTTGGGTGCGAAAATGAAGATAGAAGAATTCAAATCTGGAAAATGGCAACAGCAATATCAGTATAAAAGCTTCACGCCTTCCACGATAAACCATGAATGGAATTGGGAAGATGCGCGCATAAATGTGCTTTTGGAAAAGGCAACTCGTGTATTGGGCGAATTGAATGCTTTTTCAACCATGGTTCCTGATGTTGATTTATTTATTCAAATGCACATTTCCAAAGAGGCGCAAACATCAAGTAAAATTGAAGGCACCAATACTTCTATGGAAGAAGCTTTGATGCCTGAAGAAGCCGTTGCCCCTGAAAGGCGGTTGGATTGGCACGAAGTTCGCAATTATGTGGAGGCAATGAATTATGCAATTGACGAGCTTTCAAGGCTTCCTATTTCAAATCGACTTCTATTGCAAACACATAAAATTTTAATGCAAGGGGTTCGTGGAAAACATAAAAACCCCGGTGAAATTCGTTCCGCACAAAATTGGATAGGCGGCAAAGGGCCTATGGACGCTGTATTTGTTCCGCCCCATCCGAAAGAAGTTCCTAACCTTATGAGTGATCTTGAAAAATTTATGCACAATGACGCAATTTCGGTACCTGATTTGGTACGCGCTGCGATTTCCCATTATCATTTTGAAACTATCCACCCATTTAATGATGGTAATGGGCGGGTTGGTCGACTTTTAATTACTTTGTTCTTGGTAAGTAAAGGCGTTTTGCAAAAACCTTCATTATATCTTTCTGATTATTTTGAAAAAAATCGCGCAAATTATATTGATGGTTTAATGCGCGTAAGAACTTCAAATGATTTAACATATTGGGTCCGTTTCTTCCTAAGTGCGGTTCTGGCTACCGCTGAAAAAGGAACTGAAACTTTCAAGCAAATAATTAATCTTAAAAATGAAATGGATAATATTTGCATGAGTTTTGGCAGACGTGCCGAGCAAGCAAATAGCTTAGTTAGACTTTTGTATAGCAAACCTTTTGTGACTGCACGCGATATCGAAGTTGAACTAAAAATTTCAACGCCAACCGCGAACAAACTCTTGAAAGAATTCGTTGAGAAAGACATTTTAAAAGAGGTTACTGGCCTTTTGCGTGATAGGCTTTATGGCTTTAGGCGGTATATGAATTTGTTCACTAGTTAAGTTTTTGGCATTTTCTTTAATTAGTAATGTGCGCTAGTTAAAGTTTGGGGGATATATGCCAATTGAGTTTCTTGGGCTTAAAAAACGATGTGCAATCCAGATCTTAAAGGTATCGAATTCGACACCTTTAGAAAATGGGCAGGTCTAAATGGTATTTATTAAGGTCGCAATCTTTGATAAAAACCGCCAAAAAATAACTTTGTGGCAACTTCAAAAGTTACGTGAAATAGATTTCACAAAACCAATAGAGAAGTTAGCAAATGACAACTATTTATTTGCACCAAAATAAATAAATAAATTGCCACTACGACCGAAATAGTCGTATTCAAATGTTATCGAAACATCCGACAAGTAAAGGTTGCATCTCTAGCCAGCGGCCAATACAGATTGATTTTACGAAATCTTTCTATAAGTTTTGGGCATTGTGAAGACACTGACCATCAAAAGGTGAATTATGGCAAAAGCAAACCGTAAACCGGGCTGGGATAGGACGGCTATAATTGAAATTGCTAATAGTTGTTATGGTGGCTTGAAATCCATGTTCAAAGCTCATGGCTGGGGCACAGATGACAAATGCGTAAGCCAAATTGCGTCGCAAGTTTGCCGGTCAACAGAGGTTACGCTTCATAACTAGATACACAGAAGCATCGGAAAAACACTGCTTGTGGCAGGAATTTTTGAGGGATTTGACACTGGGAAACACGCATCAGATACTACTTACGGATCGCAGTTTTATCAAGTTATTGAGGACGAGCAAATATGAATATTCTATTCCAAACGGCAACAAGGGAAATCGCAAGATTTCTAAATGAACAACTTCCGAAGTTAACGGACAATTGGTGGCATAAGCGAGTGTTGGACAGGCTAAGTTTTCAACAACAAAGGTTAACGGGAGAAAAAGGATATTCTGCCCTTAGCCAATTAGACTTTGCTGCGCTTCTTAGAGTTCTCGACCAAAATTGGCACGACCTTGTTGATTCATCTAAATTACCGCGCGACGGAAGAACATTAGTGAAGGAACTTCAAACCGCTCGAAACCGATGGGCACATCTTTCATTAGAAACTATTCTGCCAAGCGAAGTCTATCGCGACGCAGATACTCTTGGCAGATTAATGACGCTAATCAGTGCAAGCGCGGATATGTTGGCTTTAGTGGAAAATGAAAAAGCCTCTGCCCTTGCCGCGATGACAAAAGCAGAAATACCCATTGGGCATGAAAAAGCTAAAGCTGAAAATATTGAGAATCCGGAACCGCTCCTCAAAACTCAATTGGCGCCAAAACCCACACTTTTCGCGGTTGGAGATTTAGTAGAGCTTCGTTCAGGCCCCGGCGCTTTAATACCAATTTTGGAGGTAATCACAGGGGGGGTGGAATGTCGATATAAGGTATTTCGCAACAACCAAATCGAAACTTTCTATGAAAGGCAACTGACTAAATCAATTGCCGCAGACACACAGATAATTGCTTCCAAAATCGATGAAATCCATGCGCATTTAACCAGCCAAACCATCCTTTCACCCTCAACACAAAATTTGTTTTCCTTGCGTACGGGCCGCGTTAATTTCGTTCCATACCAATATCGGCCTGTCTTGAAAATGATTAGGGCAGATCGCCCGCGAATCCTAATTGCCGACGAAGTTGGCGTTGGAAAGACTATTGAGGCGGGGCTGGTAATTAAAGAATTGCGCGCCCGCACGGATATTACGTCGATCTTAGTGATTTGTCCTAAAGCCTTGGTCGCCGAGCGTAAATGGTTCACTGAGTTAAAGCGCTTTGATGAAAATTTCACCGCGCTGGATGGCGCAGCATTGCGCCATTGTATCAACGAAACTCACCTCGAAGGTGAGTGGCCAGACCAATATGCAAAGTCTATCATTCCATTTTCACTATTCAATGAGGAATTATTGTTGGGCAATGAGGCGCGGGATCGAAAATCAAGAAAAGGGTTATTGAAATTGGACCCGCCGCCAAAATTCGATCTGGTGATAGTCGATGAGGCACACCACATCCGAAATTCGGACACTTATCTACATCAAGGCATTCGATACTTTTGCGACAATGCAAACGCTGTAATGCTTTTGACAGCGACACCAGTTCAATTGGGTAGCAACGATCTCTTTACCCTCCTCAATGTGCTCCGACCAGATTTGATTATCGACCACGCAAGTTTCGATCAAATGGCTGAACCAAATCGCCACATAAATGCTGCGGTGGCGCATTGCCGCAAAGCGCAACAGGGATGGCAATCGGCGGCAATTGAATGCCTGAATGAAATCGCGCAGACCGAATGGGGTGGACTTTTTATCTGCGAAGAACCAAAATTTCAGGCAACTTTTGATAGACTTCAAAGCGAAGATATTTGCGATAATGATAGGGTAGAATTAATAAGTTCAATCGAAGGACTTTATACATTCAGCCCACTGATAAACCGAACTAGGCGCCGCGATATTGGTGAATTTACAACCCGCAAGCCAGAGACTGTGGAAATCGAATTCACTGAAGACCAGAAGTATCTTCATGATAACTTGCTCAATATTATTGCGCGAATCTTAACACACTGCCACGGCCAGCAAAATGTAAAATTCATGATGACAACAATTCGGCGTCAAGCGTCAAGTTGCCTTTATGGCCTCGCGCCCTTGCTCTCAAACATCTTAAACGGAAAGATCGACAGCCTTGAGCTGTTAGAAGCGAGTGATAGTGATATAGAGATAGACACAGGTATTGTTGCTGAAATCAAAGCGGATATCGAAGATTTGTTAGATCAAGCGCGCAATCTAACCGAGCCGGACCCTAAAATTGATGCCTTCGTAAAATTATTGATTGCAAAAGACAAAATGCCTAACAACAAGGCCTTGGTATTCAGCACATTCCGCCACACTTTGGCTTATTTAAATGAACACACTAAAAGACTTGGCCTTCGTGTTGGTCTTATACATGGTGGTATATCGGACGATGAGCGTCGCGATTTGCGGCGGCGTTTCGCACTGCCAAAAATTGATGAGGATGCAATCGATATTCTTCTTTCTTCCGAAGTTGGGTGCGAAGGCCTGGATTTTCAATTTTGCGATTTTATGATAAATTATGACCTCCCGTGGAACCCAATGCGCATCGAACAACGGATCGGCCGTATTGATAGATATGGTCAAAAAAGCGAAACCATTGCGGTCGTCAATCTTGTCACCCAAGATACTGTTGACGCGGATATTTACAATCGCTGTCTGTGGCGGATTGGCGTATTCCAGCAATCAATTGGTGGAAATGAAGAAATCCTTGGCGAAATTACCAAAGAACTGCATGACATCGCCGAAAATTTCAATTTAAGCGATGATGAGCGTGCAAAGCGACTGCAACAACTTTCCGACAATAGCATAAGGCAAGTAAATGAAGAGCGCGAGCTTGAATCCAACCAAGCCGAGCTGTTTGGTTTGAATGTTATGAATAGTAAACTGAACAAAGAAGTTGAGGCCGCCGAAAGTTTTTGGCTTACACAAGACGCTTTGCAAAATTGCATCGAAAAATATATTGCAGCTCGGGCAGGCCAACAGATTGAGTGTGTCCTCGGTGAAAAGCCACTCAAAACATTGCGGCTTAACCAGGAAACCCGAAAATTAATGCTTGATGATTATAGGAAATTACCAAAATCAAACGATATTATCGCGCGCAACTGGGAAAAGTGGCTGAAGGGGGCAGCTGCCACACTTTCGATAACATTCGATCAAGAAACAGCAAGTGCTCATGAAGACGCCACCCATATATCAATTGGCCATCCACTGGTGAAGCAGGCGGCAAAAAGCCTACAAATCGGGTCGCCAAAGCATCTAAGTTTTTCGGCAATTTGTGATGACCTTCCCCAAGGAAATCACACATTCGCGCTTTATAGGTGGGAAAAACATGGCATTCGTGCTGATGAAGAACTGATTGCGGTAACTGAAAATCTGAAGTTAGAATTGGCATTATTAAAGCTTTTACAAAACAATTCCACGAATTCCAATGCGCAATTGCCGTCCATTGATGAATGTAACAATTTGGATGCGCGCCACTATAACAAATGGGCCGAAGCTCAGGCCAATCATATCGCGGAAAATCAACAGATGGTTGATCACCGAATCCAAAGCCTAACCACAAGCCACCGCGCGCGTTGCAAAGCAATTGAAGACCAATTGCGAAGTGCAACAAACGAAAAAATAAAAATAATGAAAAAGAGTGAATTGGCCCGCGCAAATTTAGATTTTGAAAGCCGCTTAGCAGAACTTGAAATTACCGCTAATAGCGGTGACATTCGCGCAACTCCAATTTTGTTTGGCACAATTGAAATTGTTAGGGGGTAGTTATGGGAGTGATAGACGAGGTTAGAAAAGAACGTGAAGATTTAGCCGGAGTTCTCGTTAAATACCCCGGCATTAGGAAGAGTTTTGAGAATGCATATCCCGACAGCGCACATTTCATTTACGAACTCTTGCAAAATGCTGAGGACTGCCGTGCCAAAAATGTCAATTTCCAATTAACACATGATTGGCTGGTTTTTGAACATGACGGCGACCCATTTAGTCTAGACGACATCTATGAAATCACTAAATATGGTGAAGGAACAAAAACAGATAACCAAGTTGCTATTGGCGGCAAAGGTATAGGATTCAAGGCGGTTTTTGCATATTCAGAAACGCCTTCAATTTGGTCTCCAACATATTCGTTCAAGCTCGAAGGAATAGTTCTTCCCTATGAATTAACTTCTAAACTTGAATTGAAAGACAAAACTCGCTTTGAATTCCCTTTCAATAACCCCAAAAAGCCGAAAGAAGAAGCATTTGAACAGATAAAAAAAGGCCTCAATGAACTTGCGGAAACGACTTTGCTTTTCCTTGCTAATATCGAATTTATAAAATGGCAAATAGGCGTAGAGGTTTACGGCGAGGTTCAACGAATAAAACGTGAAAAGGGCCATATCGAGGTGCTAAAACAAATTGGAGGCAAGTCCACTTCAGCGGCACATTTTCTAAAATTTGAAAAAGTGGTGACAGAGGAAGCATACCAAAATGTCGCCGTAGCTTTCGAGCTTGAAAAGCTTCCGGATATTCAAGGGTTTGATAATACAAAACCGATTGCGAAACAGCTCAAAATTACACCCGTTCAACCAGGCAGTGTTTCAGTTTATTTTCCTGCTCCAAAAGAAACCTCTGGTTTGCGATTCCATGTCCACGGTTCATTCGATACCGAATTGAGCCGTGCAAGTATTGTCGATACCGATGCCAATCTACCACTCTATGAATTAATCGCCGAGCTTATCGCCAGCTCATTGCATAAAATCCGCGACCTTGGCCTTTTGACCACTGAATTTCTAGGCGTTCTACCCAATAACGATGACGATATTCCGCCCCGCTACGAAAAAATTCGTGGTTCAATAATTGAAGAAATGAAAGCACAGCCACTAACCCCAACCCAATCTGGCAGACACCAGCCAGCGAAATACCTGCGAAGCGCGAACGCCACGTTAAAAAATGTTCTAAGCGATGGAGATTTGCAATTCTTGATTGGCAAAACGGACGTGCCAGTCTTTTGGGTAAAAGCCGCACAGCAAAAAAGCAGCCGCTCAGATAAATTTTTGGACAGTTTAGGGATTGAAGAGTGGGATTCAGAAGAATTCATAGATTTAATTAAGGATAAACTGGATGAACCATGGCCTACTTTTGTGCCGGATAAGCAAATTTTGGAATGGTTAGCATCCAAACCAATAGAATGGCATCAGAAGTTCTACGCACATTTATATATTGAAGCTGAAAAAATTTATTCGGGGTTTGATGGTTTAGAGAAATGTCGAATCGTCAGACTTGAAACGGGCGCCGGAGATCCGGTTATGTATGGCCAAGGCGACGAATCTTTTTTTCCGATCGAAGGGGTAACCATTGGCAATTTTCAACTTGTTGATGCTAGCACATATTCCACTGGAAAAAACGCGACAGAAAAAATAAACGCAAAGAAATTCCTCGAAGAAATTGGCGTAAAAACTATTGATGAATCCGAGCTTGTGAAGGCAATGCTCAAAAGCGAATACGCGGACGAACATAGGACTTTGAATAAGAAGACATACGCTGAGCATCTAGGGCGTTTTATCGCACTAATAAGCGATAACAAATCAGATGTTGGACTTTTTGCGAACTCTTACATTTTTCTTGGAAAAGACGAAAAATGGCATAAGCCCGAAAGTATCTTTTTGGACGCACCATATTTTGAAACTGGCCTAGCTGAATATTACAAAGTTGCTGGCAACCCCAAGGAAGTTTCAGAATTGGCGGGTATTTATAATTCAAAACCCTTCAAAGCCAAAGAAATCGCAGACTTTGCTAAATCGGTTGGGTGCCTGACATTAATTTCTGTTGAGGAGTGTAGCGTTTTTGAAAATCCAAAATTTGCGACCTATTTGCGCAATGTTGGCGGGGCGCAGTACACAGCGAGTTCTATCAAGGTTGATTACAAGATTACGAATTTTGATGAAATAGTTGCTAAAAAATCAATTAGACTTTCAAAACTAGTTTGGGAAACTATGCGAGGGCCCCAGGGCTATCCATATGGTTCTTTTAACAAGCTTAGAGCTAGATATCAAATAAACAAAACTCACGGTTGTCGTCGAGCGGAATCCCAACTTGTGCACCAGCTGCGAGATTCCGCTTGGGTTCCGCAGGGTGATATTTTTGTTAAACCGTCTGAAGCCCGCGCTGAGCTTTTGCCACCTGGATTCGTGTTCGACGCAGGATGGCTTTGGATTAAAGACATTCAATTTGGACTAGGGATTAACCAACAAAGCGAAGAAACAAGGCAGCAGGCGGAAATTGACGAGGCACTTCAAAAGTCGGAAGCCGAGCAACTAAATAAAGACGACCAGGCCGCGCTTGGTTTTGGTTTTAAGGACGCCGAAACAGCCCGCAAAATCGCAGCGATACCAGATGCTGAACTAGAGGATATCCTTGCGAAAAGGAAGGCAAAGCAAAACCGACAATTACCCGAACGAGAACCCAAAGACTCTGATTTGCGCGCTGAACGCGTTTCTGCTGACGCAGCCAACGCACCAGAACGCCAAACTGAAATGAAAATGCGCAGCGTTTCTGTTGGCCAAAGAGACGTGAGGGGTGAGGCTAAACAATATTTGCGTGGACAATATACGAACATTGACGGTGCGATGTTTTGTCAAGTGTGCCAAGGGGAATTGCCATTCAAATTAGATGACGGAACCGAATATTTTGAAGCAGTCGAATTTCAGAATAATGCTAATATGCATCATCAAAACTACCTCGCACTTTGCCCCAACCATGCGGCAATGTATAAACACGCCAATGGCTCAAAGGACGTATTAGGCGAAATGTTTGACGAAATAAGCGGTAACAGCCTCGAAGTGATTTTGGCGCAAAAAGACGAAACAATATATTTCACAAAGACGCATATTAATGACCTAAAAGCTGTATTGGTGGCTGAACGACATGCTTTAGACTCAAAGGACAACGAAATAACACTTGAGCAATTCGATGAAGAGTGAATTTTGGGAAGATTACACTAAAATATGTATAGATTAATTACACGATGCGTCCCAGTTTGGCATATCCGTGTGTTAGAATAGTATTTAGAAAGCATTAGGGGTTCTTGAAAATAAAATGACCACAAATAAAATTATACCCGCGGTTTCATTCACCACAGCACATACCGGTGTTTCATCAAAGGCGGATGCCCTTGGGATGCGGCCAATGCAA
>ERZ1292633.6593-Hain-H41-02um-R1-6593-length-10075-cov-27_pt1 | contig 10075 bp, 6 predicted proteins | sample MGYA00564406_ERZ1292633 | MGnify/ENA primary metagenome ERZ1292633 (study PRJEB36523, sample SAMEA6512639) | groundwater metagenome | collected 2019-01-08 | study: AquaDiva: Metagenomics assemblies of 32 groundwater samples
ATGTCGCGGAGCATTGTTTTATCAATATCCATAGTAGTTATCGGTATACGATATCTTATTACGATATATCTATCAAATAAAATATCTAAAATGCAATTGACATTAAAATATATAACGTTATTATAATTACATATTGTAACGGTTATAACATTTAGGATTAACAAATTATGAACAAATGGATCCTTTTAATACACCAGATTGCACATGATTCTCCAAATCTCAGGGTTAAAATCTGGAGAAATTTAAAAAAGCATGGGGCTGTACTCTTTAAAAACGCCGTCTATGTGCTTCCCCATACAAATGAACATGAGGAAATTATGCAATGGCTGTGTAATCAAATAAAAGAGGGCGGCAGCGACGCCTCATTATTTATCACTGAATCACTGGATAAAAAACAAGACGAGGAGATTATTAAGAGCTTCCATGAGATATGCGATAAGGAATATATTTCACTAATCGAAGTATGTGACGCCGAATTAAAGAAAATAACACAGAGAGAGGAGACGGAAGGAATAAGCGAAGGCCTTGTGCATGAGTACAAAAGAAAATTAAATGAAATACTCAAAAGCGCCGATGACATTTCTAAAATCGATTTCTTTCATGCACCACAAAAAGAGCTACTCTTACAAAAGATCGCATCGTTACAAAAGACGCTTTTGAAATGGACAAAGACATCTGAAAAGGAAATAAAGGTTACAGGCAAGGTATATCAGATAAAAGATTTTTCGGATAAAAAATGGGTAACAAGGAAAGATATCTTTATCGACCGGATTGCATCAGCCTGGCTTATCAAACGATTCATAGACCCAAAGGCACGGTTTGTTTTTTCTTCAAAGGACAAAATACCCGGAGATGCAATCCCCTTTGATATGTATGGCTCTGAATTTACCCATCACGGAGAAGATTGCACCTTTGAAACTTTTATTAAGGCATTTGACCTGAAGGATTCGGCGTTACAATCAATTGCTGAAATTGTCCATGATATCGACTTGAAGGACGATAAATACGGTCGAAAAGAGGTAGAGGGATTGGCTCAAATTATTACCGGATTGAGCCAGAAATTAAAGAACGACAACAAATTGCTTGAAAAGGGATTTGAAATATTTGATGCGCTTTATCAAAATTACTCTTCAAACAATGAAAGGAGTTAACACATGCCACCTCTCGAAAATCACTTGAAAATAGTAAAGAAAAAACAGGAAAGACGTATGAGGAATTTCATAATAAGTATCATCATTTTTCATTTTTGACGTTTGAAATGTAGTAAACAGTAGGAACAATAAATATATTTAAGAGGGTAGAACTGAGTAATCCCCCTAATATCACTATTGCCATTGGGCTTTGTATTTCATTTCCAGGTAAGTCGCCTGTTATTGCCAGGGGAATCAATGCCAAAGCGGTAGTTAAAGCAGTCATGAGAATCGGGTTTAGTCTGTCTAAAGAGCCTTTAATAACAGTTTCATACAAAGCAACTCCTTGACTTTGCAATACCTGATAGTGTGAAACCAATAATATCCCATTACGTGTTGCTATTCCAAATAGTGTAATAAATCCAATGATCGAGGGAACGCTTATGATTCTCCCTGTAAACCAAATGCTTAAGACACCACCTATCAGCGCCAATGGCAAATTGAGAAAAACAATTCCTGCAAGCTTGATATTTTTAAATTCCTGATAAAGCAAAAGGAATATGATGAATAAAGACATTAAAGAGGTAAAGAATAATATTTTCGATGCCTTAGCTTCACTTTCAAATTGTCCTCCGTATTGAATGTGGTAGTTTTCCGGCAACTGAATAGTATCATTTATTTTTTCTTTGATTTGGTTTACTACGCTTTTTAAATCACGCCCGGCAACATTGGCTGAAACCACAATTTTCCGCTGTATATTCTCACGGTTAATAGTGCTGGGTCCCGTTGTCGAAACAATATCAGCTACATAGTGTAATGGCACTTTAGGTGTTGAGTATTGAGTTTCTAACGGTGTCGGTTTGATATTGGTATCAATTAAAACGTTACGGATATTTTCTATTTTGTCCCTGTTCTCATCATTAAATCGTAATACCAAATCAAAACTTTTGTTGCTTTCAAAAACCTGAGATACTTTTTCGCCCGCAAAGGCGACATCAATAAATTCGGTAAATTGACCTATTGAAATACCATATTTGGCCAGCAAATTCCGTTTTGCTTTTATTTGTACTTGAGGAATTTCAATTTGCTGTTCCACGCTAATATCCACAAGCCCTTTTATGCCTTCAATGTTGCGTTGTATTTGATTGGCAAGAGAAAACATTTTAGATAAGTCCGTCCCGAAAAGTTTAATGGCGATGTTGGCTCTTGTGCCTGAGAGCATATGGTCAATACGGTGTCCTATGGGCTGCCCAATGGTGATGTTCGCTTCAGAAACTGCGCTTAATTTTTCCCGAACTTCCTTCATGAATTCTTCCTTGCTTCTTCCTGCCAAAACAAAGGGAGCATCAATTTCAGCTGCATTTACACCCTGCGCATGTTCGTCTAATTCGGCTCTTCCCGTTCTGCGTGAAGTAATTGAGATTTCTGGCACCGACAGCAGGATATTTTCAATCCTGTTTCCAATTTTATTTGATTCTTCGAGTGATATGCCCGGCATACTGACAGCACTTACCGTTAAAGTACCTTCGTTAAATTCAGGCAAGAAACTCCGCCCCAAACCAAGCATTAGAAAAATCGCCACAACGAACAACACGATGGATATCCCAAGTACTGTCTTTTTAATTCTCATTACTTTTTTTAACGCGGAATTATAATATCGGTGAAGCAGTCTTTCCGTCCAACTACCTTTTGCTTGTTTTAAAAGCATTTTGTCGCTGGTAAGCATAAAACTGCAAAGCACAGGGGTAAGTGTTACCGCAACAATGAGAGATGCAAACAGAGAAACGATAAAGGAGATACCCAGGGGCTGCAACATTCTACCCTCCATCCCACCAAGAAAAAACAAGGGGATAAAAGCAACGATGATGATAAGGGTCGCATTAAGGATTGAAGACCGAATCTCTTTTGAAGCATCGTAAACGATAACAAGTGTGTTTTTTCGTCTTTCAATACTTTTTTGTGCATTTTCCTTTAGGCGCTTAAAGACGTTTTCCACATCAATAATGGCATCATCTACCAATGAGCCAATAGCTATTGCCATTCCCCCGAGAGACATGGTATTGATAGTTAACCCCAAAAATTTAAGGGTAATAATGGAAACGATAAGTGAAAGGGGAATAGCAATAAGGGAAATAATGGTGGTTCGGAAGTTCATTAAGAACAGGAACATAGTTATAACGACAAAGAGAGAACCCTCCATGAGCGCTTTTTTTATATTGCTTATAGAAGCCTGAATAAAATCTGCCTGACGGAATATTTTGGTGTTTATTTTGATGTCAGAAGGCAGGGTTTTGGCAATCTCTGTAATAGCATTATCAATTTTTTCTGTAAGTTCCAGTGTGTTAGTGCCTGGTTGTTTTGCTATGGTCATAATAATTGCCTGACTTGCTTTCAGTGAACCGTCACCGATTTTAGGGATTGCTCCGCCTATTTTAATCTCTGCAATATCCTCTATTTTTATTGGAACATTATTGACAACCTTAATTACGGCATTACCTATTTCTTCCACGCTGTTTGTTCTTCCAACACCTCTTATGATGTATTCATTACCAAATTCGTTCATGAAACCACCTGAAGCATTAAGATTGCTTTCTTTGCTTGCTTTCAGCAATTCGTTTAAAGAAATGTTGTAATATTTCATTTTTTGAGGTGATGCAAGTATTTGGTATTGCTTGTATTCTCCGCCAATTACAATTACCTGTGATACTCCTCCTGTCGCTAATAACCTTGGCCGGATATTCCAGTCAGCAATGGTTCTTAAATCCATTGGGGCTGTGCTATCTGATGATAAACCAATCAGCATAATTTCCCCCATGATGGATGATTGAGGCGCAAGCGTAGGATTTCCAACTCCCAGCGGTAGCTTTTCGGCAATGGTGGTTAGTTTTTCACTGACTATTTGCCGTGCCTTAAAAATATCCGTTCCCCACTCAAATTCTATCCAAACAATTGATATTCCTGCGGCAGATGATGATCTTACCCGGCGCACATTGGTGGCGCCATTGACTGCCGTTTCAATCTGAAAGGTTACTAATTTTTCGACTTCTTCCGGAGCCATTCCATGCGCTTCGGTTAACACTACTACAGTTGGGGCAGTAAGATCAGGAAATACATCAACTTCCATTTTGGAGGCCGTGTAAATGCCCGCTATCAAAAGCAGCGCTGATGCCGCTATAATCATTAAGCGATTATTTAAGGAGTACTCTATAATTTTATTTAACATGATTTCCCTCTTTAATGTTCGTGCCCATGAGCAGGCATTTTACCTGACATTGTTGCTAATTTTATTTGGTAGGCTCCTTTAGTGACAACTCTTTCGCCTTCCTTTATTCCTGCTAATACCTGTACATTCATACCATCATTGACTCCGATTTTTAATTCACGCTTTTGGAATCCTTCGCCCGATGTTTGCACATAGGCAAAGTAATTTTCCTGTTCCTCTATGAGCGCCGAATAAGGAATTACTAAAGCATCTCTAATTACATTGGTTTTTAGAAGCACCTCTACGAATGAACCAGGAATGATTTCACCATTATTGTCAATCTCAAAGTTCACTGGAATATAATAAGCGTTATTGTCGGCACTTTTCCCATATGAAACGAGCTTGCCATTTAAGCTGTCAGTACTGTATATTTTACTGTCATTAGCAGTTATGAAATTCGCTGATGAAATACTATTGAGTTTTGAGAAATACTTTTGAGGCAATTCGGCTTTTAAAATAAGTTTGAGGTTTTGGAAAACGATGGCGATGGGTTGCCCGATTTCAACATGCTCTCCTTCGCTTATCATCACATTTTTTATATACCCTTGTATTGGCGACATGATTTTGTGTCCACCAGCAGTATAGTTTGTTTCAATAGTGTTAAAAGTGGTTTGAGCATTTTTGTATCGGAGTTGTATTTCCTGGAAATATTTTTGTGAAACGACATTGTCTTTCGCCAATTCTTTGGCTCTTTCAAAATCTATTTTGTTTTTTTCATAGTTATTTTTTGCTTCTTTGTATTTCGTGTCTAAATTACCTTCTGTTAAACCGGCTCCTGAAATTATAAATAATGTTTCGCCTGCATTTACAGCAGAACCAATCAGTTTTTTATTGTTTCCGAATGTTATGATACCTTTGCTTTTTGCTATTATAGTTGTCTCGTCTCCAGGTGCAGGCAAGACTTGTCCTGTGGTTTTGATGATTTCAGTAAATGGCTGTCTTTTTACTTCCCTATTGGCAAAATCTATCTTCCATGCCTGTTCTTTTAAATAAACAATTTCTTCGCCGATTGTTTGTTCTTGTTGATTTACCAGTGCAGTTTTTGTGTCAGGGTAAACAGTGATATTTGCTATTGTTATTTTGTCGGAAAATTCCTTAGTTTGAATGTCAAAGACCAACTGATATGTGCCAGGATTTTCAGGATTCAAAGCCAATCGAAAAATGCCTGGAGATGATGGTTCTTCGGCTTTATCAGTTAATTGTGTCTTGTTTCCGATCAGGCTAACTGTTACGGAACCTTCTGTTACTGCTTTGAAGTTTTCTCCTAATTGTGTAAAGTGGGCAGCGAACTTTGAGGTTTCCCCTACGATCAAAGGTTTAAACTCTACAAATAGTTCCGATTTGTCTGTGTAGAGAGTGTAAGCAAGCGGTTCAATCTCTACACTTGTATGTACTTCGTCTCCGTGCAAATGCCCGTGTTCTGCATCACCGTGTTTATGATTGTCGTCTTTACAGCCTGTTAATAATCCTGCAACGATAATGAATGAAATAATTGCTTTATACATATTCCCCCCCTATTTAATATCAGAAATCTTAACCCCGACGAGCCTTTCTATTTCTGTCATTGATGTAAAAAGATTGTTTAAAGCCTTTAAATATGAAACATTTGCGGTTACCAATGTTCGTTGGGCGTCTAATACTTCAAGGAAATCAAACTCACCATGTTCATATCCCTGTTTTGACATCTTCAAAGATTCTTCAGCCTGTGGGACTATAGTATTAATAAAAGAACGAACCAGTTCACGAGTTGAAGCGTACATAGAATAAGCATTGTCCAATTGAAGTAATAATTTGTTTCTAGCGGCGGCCTCATCATCTTTTGACTTGTGTGACAATTCTTTGGCCTCAATAATATTACCCTGATTTCTATTGAAAAAAGGTAAAGGAAGGCTTATTCCAGCTTGGATTGTATCGTCATCTGTTGCCGAAAGACGCTTATATCCTATAGATAAATCAATATCCGGGATCATTTTTCTTTTTGCCTCTTTGACCTTTAATAACGAAAGGTTGACAATACTTTTTTGCGCTTGTAAATCAGGATAATTTTTTAATAATAACTCCTCTAATTTTTCCAATTTAAGAAGCGGCACATCGGTAACAGGAATAGGAACAATCTTTTGTAAAGGAGTTCCTGTTGTCCCCATAACAGTTTGCAATCTTTTAGTTGCATTAAACATATTCCTTTCAGCCTCGACTACATTTGTTTTTGCGTTGGATAATTCAACTTCCGCCTTAAGAACTCCTAACTTTGATATATCACCAGCTTTAAACTTTTTGTCTGACAGGTTTTTCAAGCTCATTGCTATTTCAACGGTTTTTTTTGCAAGGTTTAATTCGTCCTGCGCTGTGAGAAGGTCAAAGAATGCCTTTTTCGTCTGTGCTGTAATATTCCAGATGGCGGTTTGTGCATCTAAACTTAGGATATTTTTTTCCTTTTTTGCCACATCTGTTCTTAGCCCTCTTTTGCCACCAATCTCTAATTTCTGTGATAATGAAACCATATTTTGGCTTTGATTTAACCCTATTTCTTCTGTGGGCATCTCTTCTGTTAAAAGATTAATCTCCGGATTTGGCATCAATTTAGCCTGTTTTATTTTTCCTTTGGCTGCTTCTACCTCATGTTTCTTTGACAAAATGATTGGGTTATTGTTTATAGCAATATTTACCGCATCTTCTATGGTTAAAGGGTACTCTTTATGTTGTAATTCCAAATCAGAAGCAATTACAAAGACGTGGCAAGAAGATACTATAAAAAACGTAAATATGTGATTTACAGTGTCTAATATTTTGCGGAAATTCATCTAATGACTCCTAATATGTAAATGTCGTAGGCGCTCTAGTTAAAACACCTTTTCTCTACGATAAATACCCGATGAATTTTTTTTTAAATTTAAAAAAAGTTGTGAGCATTTACTTCCCTTAAGAAAAATAGAGGTAAAAAATGACACTATTTTCCGAAAGAGAACAAATTTGCGAACAACGGGAAATGTGGTAATACGATTGGTTTAGATAAGATAGGTAGAATTGAGTTGATATAATCTAGTGGAATAATGTCGATCTGGAGGTAAATGGCGGAATATTTTTGAAGTAAACCAGGGAATTTGATTGTCCTGCCGAAGTGAAAAACATAGGTGTAAATGGTGTTTTAGGGGAAGATTGATATTTTGAGAAGCAGATGTGTTTACTGATAAATAATCGAAAGACAAAATATTCTTTGCGTCTCTATGTTCCGTTTCTCCTAATCCATGACCTCCTAATCTATGATCTCCATTAGTATGATGGACATGAACAGTATTATGTTCAAAATGAACTTCATGTTTATGTTCAAAAAGCTCACCCATTGTTGCATTTGACAGACAAAATGCAATGGCTACTAATATTAAGAGAAGTTTGGTTGGTCTTATTTTTATCATCAGGGATTTGAAGAATAAAACATTAAATATTTTCGAAAATCATATTAACTCATAATATATTGCAGTGTCAACAAATTTTCATAGATTAATTACATAATCGAATCTTGCCTATATAAAAGTTTGTTGACATAAAAGATGGTGTTGTTATAATAATAACATTATGTTACGTATGTAACATATATAAATTGTCTTTGTTCTGAGAAAGATGAAATAGCAGATGCCTAAGTTCCTGGTCTCTTGGGAGCTTGAATATGGCTTTGTAGTAAAAAAGCTGAGGCCTGAGGTTCAAAAGTGATACGATTTGAGTTTCCAGGTGAGGTTGATTTGGATTACGGTTTACCCTGGAATGCAGTGGATTTGTAAACAAATTAGAGACAGTGGAAGTAATGCATCACTCTTTATTACTGAATCAATGGACAAAAAGCGCAATGAAGAGATTATAAAAATGTTTCAAGAATCCTGTAAAAAGGAGTATGTTCCATTCACTGATCAGTACAGTGATATCGCTGGATTGATGATAATAAATCAAAGCCTCCGGAAATCCACGACCTTGGAAAAATCCAGGAGAATATAGCGTATGTCCGTGAGCGATGGGGAAAATCGGCAGTCCAGGAATTTGTGCTTCATGTAAAAGAATACCTAGAACACAGATTAAAAGAAAATCTTCAATATTTTGGGCTCTTCAAATGACCTATAAATTATTTTCACCTTTTGTTACCTTATGTACTATTGGCTTCTTTGCCAGGCTGAGCTATGCCATGGCAAGAACTCCCATACTTCCCTTATTTGCCCTGACTTTAGGCGCCAAACCAGAGGCAATTGGATTTGTAGTCGGAGCCTCCACGATAACCGGCATCTTCTTCAAATTACCGGCAGGCACCCTTTCCGATATTTATGGCAGGTACAAAATGCTGCTTATGAGTATCCTGGTTTTTGCCTTAACCCCATTTGTCTATTATCTTGTCACTAATTACTGGCAATTAGTCGGTATCAGATTTTTTCACGGACTGGCGACTTCAATCTATGGCCCTGTGTCTATGGCAATGATCGCCGATACTGCCGGTGGACAAAAGGGCGAAAAACTTTCCTGGTTTTCTTCCATTACCATTATCGGAAACCTTGTTGGGGCTCCTTTAGGTGGGTATATCCTCCAATACCTCGGTACTAATGGGAGTCATACGCTATCCCATTTTCATATAGCCTATGGTATCTGCGGGCTTTTTGGCTTAATTTCTTTGGCCTTCACCTTGAAGGCATTCTTTTCGGGAAATCGAGAGATAAGGCAAAATAAAATATCTCTAATAGACACCTGGCGGAAGTTTTCCAAAGGCATAAAAGAGGTAATGAGCGATTATCGGGTAATCATCACCAGCAATATGGAAGGTATCCAAAATATATCGGTAGGCGCCTTAGAGGCATTCTTGCCTGTCTATGCAGTCACTGTTGCAGGTCTGAGTGCATTTCAAGCGGGGATTCTCTGGGGAGCACAGATTGTTACCACCATTCTGGCAAAACCAATCATGGGAAAAATCTCTGACCGATATGGCAGAAAACCGATTATCTTTTCCGGAATGTGGATTTGTGCGATCCCTTTTGCCTGCATTCCACTGACACGTGATTTTTATCTTTTGTTATCTTTGGCTGCCGTTTTTGGCGTTGGTGAGGCCTTTGTGACTTCCTCTTCCGCGGCCATGGTAGCCGAATTTTGCAAGGAACAGCATTACGGTGCCGCAATGGGGATATTTGGCAGTCTCTTCGATATTGGTCATGCATCCGGACCCATTCTGGCGGGATTTCTGCTTGCACATCTCAGTTATCAATACTCTTTTCTCATTATTTCGACACTATTAATATTGGCCTCGTTTGTTTTCGTTCTAACGGTATTCGAGAGAAAAAGAACTATTTTTAAGTCTGGAGGCATAACATGAAAAATTTGTTTGTAATTATGAGTGGTTTTATCTTATGCTTTTATGCAGAATATGGATGGTGTGACGACCCCCTGCATCTCATCTGGGAATCTTCTTATACGAAAAGTCCACCAGTTATTGATGGAAAGATGGAAGAAGTTTGGGAAAGAACTAAACCACTAACTGTCACAGCCAGAGAAGCAATAGGAGGTGATAATCCTGGACGGGTAGTACTTCGTGCCCTTCATACAGATGATACTCTTTATGTAATGGCTCAATGGCCCGACGATACGAAAAGCGTTATGCGCGACCCGTATATCTGGAACGCAGAAAAGAAAGCCTATGATCGCCCATCGAAACCTG
>ERZ1292633.6595-Hain-H41-02um-R1-6595-length-10074-cov-4_pt1 | contig 10074 bp, 8 predicted proteins | sample MGYA00564406_ERZ1292633 | MGnify/ENA primary metagenome ERZ1292633 (study PRJEB36523, sample SAMEA6512639) | groundwater metagenome | collected 2019-01-08 | study: AquaDiva: Metagenomics assemblies of 32 groundwater samples
TTTATTGATGGCAATATTGGTTTTGAATCGCATTTTTTCGAGTTTTAGCGGCGGTAATTCGGTCGTGATTTTGCCATCAAATTGCGCCGCGCCTTTGCTGCGTAATTCACTCAAAGCCGAGGCTGCATTTTCATATTCTGCCTGCGCCAATTTGTGCGCTGCTGTGGCTTTGGTTAATTCGGCATCAGAATTATCAATAAGTTGCAAAGATTTGGCGGTTTTTTCCATCACTTTTGGCAAATCATCAACATTCACATTATGTTTACGCGCGCAAGCTCTTAGCGCAAATAAACGCTCCTCAATGCGTTCTAATTGCGCGGGATCAAGGTCAATCGCATAGCCAGCTTGGTTCAAATAGCCGATGCTATGTGCGATTTCGGTTTGCGCAATTTCAAGTGCGCTTGCGGCATTTTCAATAAATCCGCTTATTTTCTTGCCGCTATCGCCTTCAATTGTGCCAATACGGCTTAAAGCGCGAGCGGCATTGCCCATATGATTTTCGACCTTGCCACCGTTTAGCGCATCGAGTGCATCTTTCAATGCGGTTGTGACCCGCTCACTCGCCATTAGAAACCTGCGTTCGGCATCGAGGCTGGCTTCTTCGCCGATTATTGGCGCGAGGTTTTGCAGTTCGGCCAAAACATGGGCGAGATATTCACGCTCGGCCAAACTTGTGCCAATGCGGGCTTTGGCGGCGGCAAGTTCGGCTTGGGCTTTGACCAAATTCGCCCATTTTGCAGCAACGTCCGCTTGCATCGGCGTGAAATCATCGCCCATTTCGCTCGACAGAAATAAATCTAGCATTGTTAAGTGCGAAACCTGGTCAATTAAGCCAATCGCCGAATGCTGGCCATGCACTTCAAGCAAATGGGACGCGATTTGCCGCAATGTGGCAATTGAAACCGGCACATCATTGATGAAAGCGCGGCTTTTGCCATCAATACCAATAATTCGGCGCAAAACCACAATGCCGTCTTCAACTTCAATTTCGCTGGTTTTGAGGATTTGATGCGTAGCGTGGGAATTGTTGATTTCAAAAGTCGCGCTGGCAATCGCTTTACTTGCACCAGCGCGAACCAAACCTTTATCAGTGCGCTCACCCAAGGCCATGCCGAGCGCGTCAAGCAAAATAGATTTGCCCGCCCCAGTTTCCCCAGTAAGCGCCGTAAACCCCGCCCCAATTTCCAAATCAAGCGCGTCTATCAACACCACATCACGAATCGATAATTCTTGCAGCATGGTGGCAAATTAGAACAAAATGTGAAAACTGTGAAGGGTGGATATTGCTTATGGTGATGACAACTTTTAGTATTGAGAATAAAAAAACGACTTTAGTTTATGTTGGATTAAAGCATTTGATAAAATGCAATCAATCATTATACTTATGGCGTGGGACAAATGACATTATCAATCGGCGCGAATACGCAAAATACGCTTTATCCAACACAAGATGTTTTGGATAGTTTGAGTGGTTCAAATTTGGCAAACGCCAATTTATCACCAACGGCAGCCAATGATTTTGGCCCGGCGGTGATAATTTCACTTAGTCCGCAAGCTCTAAGCCCTGAAACTGAAGCAGGTGGAACTGTAGTTGTTTCTGGCGAGAGAATAACAGAAGCTGATCGTCAGCGGTTGTCCCAACTCTCGACATTGAATGGCATCACAACCTCCGACACCCGAGACACTGCCTCACAATTGCGCAATCTTGACCTTGCAACCCTACAAGTTGACCTTAATAATCCTGACGAAGTTCACACTGGGGAAGACGGCAAAGTCAAGCAACAATTTTCAACAGAAAGGGTGCTGCGTACCATAACATTTATCAAAGACATGCGTAAATTGGTGGATAACCCGCAAATGGATCCGAGTTTAAAAGCCAAAGCAATTCAGGCTATGAATTTAATTAACGAATCCCCGCTTGGTAAAACTATTGCCGCGGCTCAACTCGCATTTGGAATTGATATAGAAGGGCTTGAGGCGATGCTTCAAGGTCTCCCACCCGGTCAAGCACTTGAATATACTCAAGAGAACGACCCCAATGCGGCAGGGAGTGTAGCGCTGGCAACGGCGAGAAAGCCCACTCCAATAGACCCGTTGTTAGGCAATGTGCTTAGTGCGCCCTACGTCAATCCGACATTGCCGACGTTCAGCATACCATCGGGCAGGCATTATGAAGATGTTGGTGATCATGAAGTTCTTATCAATTTAGATCGAGCACTAAACCCGAAAGAACGAAATGCCCTAGACAGGCTGAAACAAGCGATCTTGACGATTGATATTGCTCTGAAAAAGCTCGACCCAAATTACATAATAATTTTGCCAGATGGCCGGTCAATGAAAGCAGGTGAGTTCCAAGAATTGTGGAAAAATGCAAAAATAACAATAAATGAAAATAATGCTGCAATTGACCCAGTCACTGGCATTAGGGGAAATTATGCTAACGGTTCCGCTCGTGGCGAAGCTGGATATGACCCTGTTACAAAAACACCTTTGCTTGGTTTCGACATTAAAACAGTAGAGGACTATCATGCAGGTGATGCAAATGGATCAACTCAAAATGAGAGTTTGATTTTTTTGTTAGTGCATGAAATAGCGCATGTAACAGAACTGGGTAGAGATAGCCGCGACAATTTCAATCGCTCTAATGATCCTGCCAATGAGATCCTAGCTAATGGAATAGCTCGTGCGATCGAAACCGCAGAAGGGCTTCCGATAAATCCCAACACGAGCGACGGGTCTGGAATACCTGGAACTGGTTACTCACCATTTTTTTCGATTCCCACTCCGACTTTGCCAGGAATCCCAGCATTTCTTCCGCCTATTATCTAGCATCCACAATGCAATTTTTTCAATGGAAATATCATGATAAAATATAGTGCGGTTCTCGCGATGTCGTTGGTAGCTCTTATCGGGTGTGCAAGCTCATACATTGCAAGCGAATCGCAATCCACCTTCAGCGCGACACCAGAAGCCAATTGTTCCAATCTAGAAATCGCAGCCAGTGACTTAAAACGAGAAATCGTTTCAGCAAATATTCTTGAAGGTAACAGCGGTGGCCGCGAAGTTACAGGAATTGAGGTTCTTAACACAGAATATTCAAATAGATTTAACTTCATAGAAAAGAAAGCAACTCGTTTGACTGGGAAGTGTGTATTACGCCTTGATAACGTTCAACTTAGTAACCTCTTGCGACATCGGCAAACTGAAATTCCTAACCCAACAAGCTATGTTGACTACGGCATGTATATTAAGCCCTCAGACCCCCACCCATCCAATATCGAGGGCAATTTCATTGGGGCGGATAGACTATGTCAGACTACTTCTAACAAACTCGTGTTTCTCGGCTTTTGGGAACAAAATGGCGCGACAATTATCGGATTTTATACGACTGATAGGGCAAGGAATGTCAGTTCAGCAACCCCGATTTTTCGCGCTTCGACGAGTATGAGATTTTTAGAGGTGCTTCCACCAATCCATGTGGGTATGGGAGGAACTGTTTGGCTTTATCAAGAAACCGAAAACGGAATTTTGATGTATATTTGGGCATATAATTTCAGCTCAATTGAATGAACTTGCATTGGTGTGGACCCTGTTGAAAATGGAAATGGCTATTCGCCTGGATATCCTTTGACAATTCCTGTTCTGCCGGGGGTTCCAGCGTTTCTTCCCCCAATTGCCTAACATATACATTGAGAAAAGGTCTATATTAGAATGATAAAGCTTTCCAATGGGCTTTTCGCATGCTTAATTTTAGCATTAACCTTTGCTTTGGCTTCTTGCTTAGGTGTCAGCCAAATAAACAACATTGCACCGTCAATTAACGCGAAATGCGTCGATATTGAATATTTGAAAAATGACGTAAAAAAACTTGTCCTTCCCGCGAATATTACAGAACAACCTTCGAGTGGACTTCAAATTCTAGACCCCGAACTTGCGTCGCATTTTGATTTGATTAACGCCCAAGCCATTGAAATTACTGGGAATTGTGCGAGGGAGTTAGATAATTTTCAAATTTCGGATTTGCTTAGCGACTCGCAAATACGGCCTCCAACTTTGCCAAGCGACCGAAATTACGAAAGCGCGCGGTCGGTTCGTTATTCCATTACAACGGAGGACCCGCACCCGATTCTATATGATGGCAGCTATCTGGGCGCGTTTGACGTCGGGGCATCAACTTCGGAAAAGGGGATATTACAGATTTACCTTGGACTTTGGCAGTTTGAAGGTCATTCTATTGTGGGTTTTTTCACCAAAGATTCCAGCGGCGCATTTTCCGACGTAAAACCATTGCTAAATGCAAATCCGAGGCTGCGATTTATGGGTAATGGCATAACGATAGGCTGCCAAGGGGGTCGATTGTCTTTACATCAAGAAACGCAGGATGGGCTTAGAATCTATTCAATTTCTCATGTATTTTCGGCAATGTATTCGAAAAGTCGTGGCAGTGATGGCAATTGCGGGGTTCATTGGACCCCATCACCTGAAAATTAACTTGCAGACAGAAGCCTAATTCCCCGGCGCTATTGCTGTTCCGCGCGCGCTTTCAAGGCTCGCAGTTGCTGCCGGCCGTTCGCGTTTCTTGAACGGATTGCGCAGCCCTCTGTCACGTGTTGGCCGCACATTTGGATGCACGCCGCGCGCAGTCAAAAGCCCATAGCTGTCAGCATACCAATCTGAACCAGGGTAATTATAGCCCAGAACCGCGCCAATTTTTGTGGCTTCTTCCATTACGCCCATTGAAACATAGGCTTCGACCAAGCGGTGCAATGCTTCGGGGACATGGCTGGTGGTTTGGTATAAATCAACCACACGGCGGAAGCGAATAATCGCCGCCAAATGTTGGTTTTGCCGCAAATAATAACGGCCAATTTCCATTTCTTTGCCTGCCAATTGGTCACGCGCCATATCCATTTTCAGGCGGGCGTCGCGGGCATAAGCCGATGTTGGATAGCGTTGCACAACTTGATTGAGGGAAGCCAGTGCAAGCTCAGTCATGCGTTGGTCACGACCCACATCGACGATTTGTTCAAAATAACAAATTGCGATTAGATAATAAGCATAGGCCGAAGATTCGGGATTGCCTTGGTATAATGAAACGAAATTTTGTGCTGCTGCAATTGCGTCTTCATATTTGGCTTGTTTATAGTTGGAAAATGCCGCCATAATAACCGAACGGCGCGACCATTCGGAAAATGGGTGTTGGCGGTCAACTTCTTCAAACGCTGTAACAGCTTCGGCATAATCACCGCGATCAAACAAATCGCGCGCGTCATTGTAAAGGCCTTCGACTGGGCGTTCGATATAAACTGGGGCTTTGTTTTTATTGCGCGCGCCAATGCCATTTTGACAAGCACCAAGGCCAAGGGTCGCCACTAATAATGGCGCTAAGAGAGCCATTATTTTTGCTTTTGTCGCCCGATTTGATTTAATATCACTATTCACATTAACCACCCTAAAGCATCAGACCAAGTCGCTTAAACAAATTTTGTCTATGTTGCAATTTGTTTACATGGCAAATGCGGTTTGGTGAAGCCGCAATTTCACCAAACCATGAATAATGTAGTAAATTTAATGTATTGGCTAAGACTTTTCGAGACATTGCGTTAAGTGCTTCCCATTAGCGAGCTTGCTCGCGTTATCCAAAAAGTCTGCAACTTCACCGCATCACCAATCAACTACTGATTGATAACATTGTCTAGATACAAAGGGTGAAAACGGTTGGGCAAACGACAATTTAAGTTACCGCGGCACCAGTCACCCTTCCGTCACGGCTTCCACCGTCGCGCTGCGCGCTATGGTGGACGAGTCGCCGCGCCACATTTTTTTGGGGAAAACAGTCCCCCAGACTGTTTTCTATTTCCCAAAAAATCCCTCGAGGGAAGGACTTAGGTGAACCCCGAAGGGGTGAGGGCGGCAAGTTGAGCTCTTTTAGTGTTCCACCTTGCGCCAAATGCTCTGGTATGAAAACCACGTGAATAAAGCAAATACAAACAAGAACAACATTACCCCAAGCCCTGCCGCTTTACGTTCGGTTTGATGGGGGTCGGATGCCCATTGCAGGAAAGCCGCAATATCACGCGATTCTTGCGCGGCAGTTGGCTTAATGCCTTTATTGGCTTCAGTGTCGGCATAAGTAACGCGATCATCGGTTAGTTGTTGCGCCATGCCAATAACGCCGCCCGCAAAATAAGGATTGTAAGATTTGCCTGCGCCAACAGTAACACCATGCGGCACTGCGTGGCCATAACCCATCATCAGCGAATAAATATAATCAGCGCCGCCCATGCGGGCTTTGGTGATTACCGACAAATCAGGCGGGGCAACGCCGCCATTGGCAGCCTTGGCTTGGGCATCGGACGCAAACGGCGCAGGGAAGCGATCTGACGGCAAACCTGGGCGTTCAACATCATTACCAGAAGCATCAACATCAGCAATGACATAGCCTTTGGCAATTGCTTTCACCACTGGGTTTTCGTTGGGGTTCGCATGTTCAGGGCTGTAAAATGGCCCATATTTTTCGCCCAAATTGCGGAAATGAAGCTCATTCATTGAGTGGCACGAAGCGCAGACTTCTTTGTAGATTTGGAAGCCACGTTGCAATTGCGCGCGGTCAAAACGGCCAAACATGCCTTCATATGAGCCTTCAGCGCTCATAAGTTTGGCGGTGCCGGTGTTTGCCAAAGCTGGCATAGCGCCAAAAATAGCGGCACTTATTAAGCTAAGGGTTAGTAATTTACGCATATCTTTTCCCCTTATTTAACAACGACATTGACTGGATTACCCGCGCCCGACTTATCAGCTTTTGGGTGAATGGAATCGGCAATCGATTTTGGTGGCATATCCGGGCTTTCAATAACCCCCAATGCTGGAAGCACAATCAAGAAATATGCGAAATAAACAAACGTTGCAGCTTTTGCGACATATGTCCAAGGCGCTTCGGCGGGCATGAAGCCACAAACTCCGAGCAAAATGAAGTTCGCCAAAAACACAAACCAAGCAATCCGACCCCAAGGGCGATAACGCATTGATTTAATTTTGGAAGTATCAAGCCAAGGCACAGCAAGCAAAATCAAAATTGAACCAAGCATTGCCGCAAGGCCACCAAATTTTGCAGGGATAATGAAAATATCAAAATCAATCGCCCGCAAAATTGCGTAAAAAGGCAAGAAATACCATTCAGGCACAATATGCGCTGGCGTCACTTGTGGGTTTGCAGGGATATAATTGTCAGGATGCCCTAATAAATCTGGCCCATAAAACACAAACCAAGCATAAACCATAAGGAATACAACAATCGCGAAACCGTCTTTCACTGTATAATATGGGTGGAAAGGCACGGTTTCTTTTTCAACGTCCTGCACTTCAACCCCAGTTGGATTATTATTGCCGGGCACGTGCAGCGCCCAAACATGGAGGATTACAACGCCCAAAATCACGAATGGCAATAAATAGTGCAATGAATAAAAGCGGTTCAAAGTAGGCTGACCCACCGAAAAACCACCCCACAACCATGTCACAATGGTTTCACCAATGAATGGAATGCCGCCAATAAGGTTGGTGATAACTTTGGCCGCCCAAAATGACATTTGACCCCAAGGCAAAACATAGCCCATGAAAGCCGTCATCACCATCAAAAGGAAAATAATAACCCCAAGGCCCCATAAAACTTCGCGTGGTTCTTTATATGATCCATAATAAAGGCCACGGAAAATATGAACATAAACCGCGAAAAAGAAGAATGAAGCCCCAACCATATGCATATTGCGCAATAGCCAGCCATAATTCACATCACGCATAATATGGGCGACCGAAGCAAAAGCAAAATCAACATGCGCGACATAATGCATTGCCAAAACAATGCCAGTCAGGATTTGCAATATGAGGAAAATCGCCAAAATCCCGCCAAAAGTCCACCAATAATTGAGGTTTTTGGGGGTCGGAAAATCAATCAATGTGTCATTGGCAAAACGAATAATTGGCAGGCGTTTGTCTAGCCATTTTTCTAACCCAGATTGCGGAATATATTTTGAAGGCCCACTCATATTCTTAAACCCCAATTTTTACGACAGTGTCGGAAAGATAAACATATTTTGGCACAATTAAATTCAATGGCGCTGGGCCTTGGCGAATCCGCCCTGCAGTATCATAATGCGATCCGTGGCACGGGCAGAACCAGCCACCAAATGCACCAAGATAGCCATTTTCACCCACGCCAACAGGAATGCAGCCAGCATGGGTGCAGCTTGCTTCCATAATCAAATATTGCGCTTTGCCATCGCTGCCATCGGCTTGTTTAGTGCGGTTGGCATTGGCTTCAGGGTCACGCAACGTAGCCGTGTCATCTTTATTGGCCTGCTCAATTTCTGCCGCCGTGCGGTGACGAATGAAAACTGGGCTGCCGCGCCACATAACTTTGACTTGTGAGCCTTCGGGAACAGTAGCAAGATCAAACTCAATTGATGCCATTGCCAAAGTATCGGCTGCGGGGTTCATTTGGTGAACCAAGGGCCAAGCAACCATTGCGCCGCCGCCAACCATCATTGCACCAGTTGCAACATGAATCATATCGCGCCGCGTTGGCCCATCTTCATGTGCTGAGTTTAGAGAAGTATCAGACAATTTTCCACTCCCGAAGTTTATTCATTACAAATGCACGAGGAAATGGCGTTTTGCACCGCAATGCCCCCTAAGCACCAAAAATTGGATTAACCTGTGCCTTGCATAGATTCAATAGACTATTGTGCCACAATTTCGCGCGAAGCCGTAAAATTGCAGCAAAGCAGGCATTAGGAGCGAATTTGCCGCAGCGGGTTTTGGAGCTTATGGTTTTGGGGTGGGGTAAAACAAAAATGCGGTCGGGCGTTGACCCGAACGCAATATTTTCGCCCAAAATCCGACGATTATCGCCTATTCACAAACCCAACGACCGCAAGGTGAAGGCGCGGTTGGTTGAGGCGCATATTGCTGTGGCGCATAATTTGGTGCCATCATTTGTGGCTGCATTTGCGGTGCTGGTACATAAGTCGGGCCATAAGACCATTGTTGCACGACTTGACCGCCAGTTTGATAGCCGCTTTGTTGATACCCTGCGCCTGCGCCATTTTGCTGGCCATAATAGCTGTAGCGTGAAGGCTCATACCAACCATTTTGCACTTGACCGCCACCATGAGATTGCATGTGATCGCCATGATTTTGGTGGTGTTGATGTTGCTGATGGTGTTGCGCGTGGTCATGACCTTGATGCTCGTCATGTGATACCACTGGTTCTTCGCGGCGCACATGATTGGAACGGTGATGGCGACCATTTGAATGATAGCGCTGTTCGCCATAAGAGCGACCATGGGATTGGGTATATTCTTCGCTCTGGCAACTGACGCTGTTACGGCCAATTTTGTGGCCGACAACTGCGCCAACCAACATGCCGACGGCAATACCCTCTGGTGTTACACCTGAAGCCGCAATTGCGTTACCCGCAGCAGCACCGAGACCCGCGCCAACCACACCGCCAACCGCACCATTATGCTGCCGATTCTGCCGACAATCAGATGCTTGCGAGACTTCATGCGCATTTGCTGTGCCAGCAAAAACCAAAATTGCTGAAGCTGCGACCAAACCCAATAAATTATTATTTTTCATTGTTCTAACCTTTATTTTATACCTAGGTAATTAATGCGGTGGTTGCCAGCCATGTTCACAATGGCACACCCAAGCGCGGTTTCCACGATTTTGACCATGCTGTGCAATTTGCGTGCCCCAACCACAATTTTGGCCATTTTGCACGGAAATATGGTGTGGCGCGGAATATCTAATAATCTGTCCATGCCCCGAAACCCAGCTTTCGCCACGCCCCGCAAATACGGCGACAGGCACAGAATAACCAGTTGCCGACGCGCCATAAGTTGTGGCGTGGTCTTTGATTGGCATTTCATATGGGCGGCGACTATTATTGGCTTGGTCCGAGCGGTAAGTTCGGCTAGTGCGCGCAGTTGTGCGATTTGTGCTTCGGTGCGCCGTGGCGCGGTGGCGGCTATGATTTTGCGCGGTGGCACGGCGAGTAGAGCTGCGCCGCGCTTT
>ERZ1292633.6597-Hain-H41-02um-R1-6597-length-10072-cov-26_pt1 | contig 10072 bp, 7 predicted proteins | sample MGYA00564406_ERZ1292633 | MGnify/ENA primary metagenome ERZ1292633 (study PRJEB36523, sample SAMEA6512639) | groundwater metagenome | collected 2019-01-08 | study: AquaDiva: Metagenomics assemblies of 32 groundwater samples
GCGGATAGACGCCGGGCGGCAGCAGCCGGATGATGCTGTAAGCCAGGCTGGTCAGTTCCGATTGGGCCGAGTCGATGCTGTATTCTGGCTGGAAGAAGACCTTGATATAGCTCATCCCCGCGAGCGATTGGGATTCGATGTGCTCGACGTAGCTCGCTTCGACAAAGCGTTGCTCCATCTTGAGCGTAATCGCCCCTTCCATCTCACCGGGGCTCATGCCGCGGTAGAAGGTGGTGACGAGGATGGAGGGGATTTTGATTTCCGGGAAGATGTCCACGCGCATCTTCTTGTAGGATACGGCGCCGAGGATCAGCGCGATCATGCAGACGGCGAAAACGGCGTAGGGATTTTTCAGCGCAGCGCGAGTCAGCATGGGGTTCCTACCATATGAGGCACGCGGTTCCTATTCAGCCAGTATCGGCAGATATCAGTTGTGCATTGAATGAGTTCAGCAAACGTCCCCGGCTTCACGACATAGCCGTTTGCGCCATTGGCATAGGCGAGGGAGAGATCTGAGGTATCGTCGGAGGTGGTAAAGACGACGACAGGGACGGCGGCAAGGCGGGTGTCCGCCCGTAGCTGTTTCAAGAACTCATCGCCCCGCTGCTTGCCCAAGTGCCAGTCGAGAAGTATTAACGATGGGATGTCTGAATGGTTATTCAAAAAGTGAAACGCTTCCTCGGAATCCTGCTCGGCAAAGAGGGTGACATCAAGGCCGGTTTGCACCAGCGCCAGGCGAAACAACTCTCGCTCGCCAGGGCTGTCTTCGATCAGGAGGATGGAGGAATGTATCACCATTATAAGGAGATGTATCGCAGGGACTATGCCGGGATGGAATGGGAGGTGCGGTGTGCAGAAAATATTCATTGAAACAGATAGTTGCAGCTTGAATCTCATTCGATTGGTGAGTGGTGGTCTGCGCTTGGGCGGGGAATAGTTCTGGAGAAATTCCATAGAGCAAGGGAATTTCTCCAGAACAAGAAATTAGGCGGCCTTCGCGGAGGCGCGTTTCCATTCCATCATCTTTGCGGTGAGCTTAGACGAAGCGGAGGCATAGGCGCCGTTCAGGCCGATTGAGGCCTCCGCGCCGGCCTTATCGCCTTTCATCACCTTCGTGACGACGTCTCCCGCTGCCTTGTGAAAGTCTTTGTGCAGAGCGAGGACTTCTTTGTAATGCGGGTCGGAGGTTTGCGCGCCGCTCAGGCTGTAGAGCCATTTCCCGAACTCGCACCGGTTGTCGACGCTGACTTCGGCCGGAATGAGGCTCAAAGTCCCGTCGATGTTCTGGCGCAGTTTCACTTTCCACGCCCCATGCGCTCCGATGGCCTTGTCGATCTGCTCTAGGATATTCGACATGATTCCTCCTGATGAAGTGGTGGCACGACAATGGCCTTATCGGCTGGGCAGCGTGGGATCTTAAGGGGATTGAGTAGGGGATTATCAGGAATAGACGGGAAGCGATCGGGTCTAGTTCAGTCGGGCAGTCATAACGAGCGTAGGGTTGCCCTGCGGAGGAGGCGCAGAGAAGGAGTGGTCGGGGTATGCGCTGGGAAACGGGGATGGCCCGGGGCGCATCTCATCGCAGCCTGCTAGAGACGCCCCGATTCCAGAAAGCTGTAATAGCCCTTCCGGTTGAAGATGATGTGATCGAGAACTTCAATGCCAATAATCTCTCCAGCTTCCTTAATCTGTTTGGTGGCATCCATGTCTGACGGAGAGGGTTCAAGACTGCCCGCCGGGTGGTTGTGAGCGACTATGATTCCAGAAGCCCGGTCTGTCAGCGCATCAGCAAAAACTTCTCGCGGATGAACCGGACTGCGATCTATTAACCCAATAGACACGACGCGCACATTGAGGACTTCATTGGCCCCGTTGATGGTGACAGCCAGAAAATGCTCTTGCTTACGATCTGCAAAATGCCGGATGAGAGGAAGGACATCCGCCGGCGTGTTGATCTTCAGACCTTCAGGCTTGATTCTTCGTCGAGCAAACTCAATGGCAGCAAGCACCAACGCAGCTTTGGCGTCTCCAACGCCATCGAATCCCGTGAGATCCTCAATGTGAACACCCAACCCCTTCTCGTCAAGAACCCTGGCAAGCTTGGCGGCAAGCGTCATCACATCCAATCGGGCGCTGCCCTTCCCTAACAGCACGGCCAGCAGTTCTTGATCACTAAGCGCTTCGGCCCCTTTCGCGAGCAGCTTTTCGCGTGGGCGATCCTGCAGTGGAATCTGGTCGATGCGCTTGCTCACAGGTCTACAACGAAGCTCCCAGATGATGTTGAATGACGGTCACGGCCATGATGTCGAAGATGCCGCCCGTGTCAGTGTACTTAGGATCGGCCAATTCTTCGTACCGGCCACGCCCATCGTAGGCGGTCTGGATTTCTCCATTGACCTGACCGCGATATGCACCTTCGAGAAAGGGAGAATCATCCCGGTGAGCAACGACCGTACGACGAATACCGGGATCTGCTGACTTCTCCTCGGTCACCTGCTTGATATAGAGCGCTTCCTCGTCACTGATCGAGTGAGTAGCCCGGATCTCGGCGATCATGTCTTGGACGGAGACTTTCTTGGGTGGCAGGCCAGTGCCTTTCTGACCTTTGCCCGGTTTTAACTTCACTGGGCCGGCGCTTGTGGTGACACCCTGATATTCGACCGCTGCCTTGACCACCTCCGTTTGGCGAATCTGCTTCATCAAGTCTGAGACACTGCCTTGCTTGATGAGCTGCGGGCCAACGTATTCGGCAAACGTGGCCAACTCCTTCAACTCCGATGCATAGGTAAAGAAGCACGTCAGAAAATGGAAGCTCTTGACGTAGCGGGTCAGCAAATAGACGAAGGCTTTGCGCTCTTCAGGCGCTGCAATCTTTGACTGAAACCGCGAACGCAACGCGCTGACAAAGAACTGCACCTGTGCATCCGTCCCGCGGGCGGCCAATCTCGCGAAATCAGCGGCATCCTTTTGGGTGAATACACCGGCCGCGAGAATCTCGGCGTAGAGCTTGGGACAGAGATCCTGGTCCGGCTCTTCCGGCTCGAACGGCGTGCCGTTGCGATATTTCTGAAACGCCTTCAGGATCGCCTTGGCGTTGTTGGTAAAGTCCACCACGACCACGTCGTTCTTGCCTTCGTAACAGCGGTTCAAGCGCGAGAGCGTCTGCACCGCGTTGCGGTCCACCACAGGCTTATCGAGGAACATGCCGGCAAGCAATGGCTGATTGAAGCCGGTCTGAAATTTGTTCGCCAACACCATCAACCGGTAATCGTCGCCCTTGAACCGGTCCTCGATCAACTCGCCGCTTTTGAGTTCGTTGACGGCGTGCTCGTGGATTTCAGCGTTGGTATCAGGATGGGTGAAATCAGAGAACGCGTAGAGAACTTTGTATGTCGCACCGCGCTCCTTGAGCTTTTCCTTGATGATGTTGAAATACCGTAATCCGGCCACGCGCGAACTCGTCACGATCACGGCCTTGGCCCGGCCTCCAATGAGTGGCATCACTCTTTCTTTGAAAATGCGGAGCATCACTTCGGCCTTGTATTGAATGAGGCCGTCGTCCTGAAACGCGACGTTCTTGAGCGCCTTGGACACGACGCCCTTGGGATAGAGCTTTTCCTCCTCTTCCGGGGAGGGAACGAAATGGCAATGCAGGTTGTAGAGGGTCTTGTAGGAGATGATGCTCGCGGCCACGTCCACAATGTAGCCCTCCGCGATGGCCTCCGCCTCGGTGTACGTGTCGAATGGCTTGCCGAACAGGGTGACAGTGGCGGGCGCGGGCGTGGCAGTGAAGGCAACAAACAACTGATTCAGATCGTGCTCGCGGATGACCTTGGCGATCAGTTCCTCCGGGTCTTGCTCCTCCGCTTCGGCGTCGGCCTCGTCTGCCTTGCGGAACGGCAGACGGATGGCCGCGCCCATCTGACCTTCCTGCGAGCGGTGGGCCTCATCAATTAGAAACGCGACGCGGAGCGTCTTCAACGCCGGATTCTTCTGAAGTTCCTCCAGCACATAGGCGAGCTTTTGCTGCGTGGTGACGATGATCGGCTTGCGGTCCTTGAGGAACTGCGGCAGGTCGTCGGCCTTCCTGGCAATGCCCACCACGTCTTGTAGATGCGCAAACTTCTCGATGTCCTCGCGGATGTTGGTGTCGAGCGATTTCCGGTCGGTGAGGATACACGTCAGGTCCACCAACTTCTCGTTCGTGCCGGGCTTGTAGAGGCTATGCAGACGGTCCGCCAGCCAGCAGATGGAGAGGGTCTTGCCGCTGCCGGCCGAGTGGTCAGCGAGATACTTCTTCCCGATGTCGCCCTTGCCGGTGAAGTGGACGGTGATGTCCTCGGCCACTCGCCGCACCAGACGGCTTTGGTGATAGCGTGGAAAGATCGTGAAGGCCGGTCGCTCCGGCTTGTCGTCCTCAGCCTCATGCTTCGGCACGCGGACAAGGAAGAACGACAGCGCCTCTAACAAGTGATCCTTCGACAGCACTTCGCGGTACAAGAACTCGACGGGATATTCGCCAGGGTTCGTAGGAGTATTGGTCAGCCCCATATTGTGCCAGCGGAAGTGCTCCGTTCGGCGCGGGTCGGTCGCGGCCATTACGTCGCTGGTGTCGGCGGCGAGGTAGAGGAACGGGTGCTGGAAAATCTTGTGCTTGTGGTCGCGTTTGGTGAACTGCAATACCGCGTCATGCACGTTCTGATTCGCCTCGTGCTTCAGCTCCAGCGCCACGATGGGCAGGCCGTTGAGGTAAAAGACGAAATCAATCTCTTGATTCGTCTCTCCAAAATAGAAATGCGGGCGGAAGGTAATGCGGTTTTCGGCATACCCTTTGACTCCGGCGCTTTCGGCGGAGCGGGGTTTGGGATAGAAGAGGCGGAAATCCAGCCCGCGCACCGTGAGACCATTGCGCAGAAGCATCCAAAGCGGCGTGTGCTCTAGCTCTTTACTGAGCGCCTTGAAGACTTCATCCCGCGCGTCCGTGCCGTAATCGTCTTCCAGTTTCTTGAGCTGGTCGGCTTGAGTGGCTTTGAAGAAGGCCCACAGATGGTCTTCGGCGATAAAGTGCTCAGTGTTGGTGATCTCAGGCTGTTCGAGCACACCATACTGGTGCTCGCGGATGAGATACGCCGCGATGTGCTCCTGAAAGGTCAACTCCGGGGCTTTCTTCTTTCTCGCCATGATCAGTCCCGGGCGGCCTCCAACTGTGCCCGCGCCAGCTGCACCGCGTCATGCAGTTTGCGCTCCAGCAATTTCTTTGGCAGTACTTTGGTCCAGTAACTGGCCACGTGGATGCCGCTCTGTGCTAACTCCAGCAACTCGACATGCTGCGCCCGCTTGCCCGCGCACAGGATGATCCCCAGCGGTTCGGCCTCGCCCGGCTCGCATTCACAACGTGTGAGCCAGTTCAGATACAACTCCATCTGCCCTTTGTCGGCGGCTTCAAAGTTTCGCAACTTCAAGTCAATGGCCACCAGCCGGCGCAACTTTCGGTGATAAAACAGCAGGTCGAGATGGTAGTCCTTGTCGTCGATCTGCATCCGCTTCTGGCGGGCGACAAAGCAGAATCCAGAACCCAGTTCGAGGATGAAATGCTCCATCTCGCGGAGAATGGCTGCCTCCATATCTTTCTCCGCGTAGGTGTCCTTGAGACCGAGGAAGTCGAGAATATAGGGATCACGAAAGATGAGATCCGGTGTAATCCTGTCCTCCTCGCGCAATGCCTTCAATTCTTGCCGGATCAGCTTATCCGGCTTCCTGGAGAGTGCCGTGCGCTCGAACAGCATCGACCCGATCTTCTTTTCCAATGTCCGGGTGTTCCATTTTTCAATCCGGCACATTTCCGCGTAGAAGTCCCGTTTGAGCGGGTCATCCATGGTGATGATCTGCCGAAAATGCGTCCAGCCCAATTGTGTCCGCGGTGCGGACACAATGTTGTGGTCGGGAAAGACCTCGGCGAATCGGATCATGCGAAAGAGATTTCGCATCGTGAATCCGCGGCCAAACTCCGCGATCAATTGTGCACTCAGTGCGTGCACTATCTTTTCCCCATACTCGGCCCGTTTTTCCTTCAGGATGTCCTGCCGGATGCGCCGCCCCACATGCCAATACAGGGTGGTCAGCCCCGAATCCACGGCCCGGGCAACCCCCGCGCGGGCTTGCAGGATCAATTGCCGCACCTCGGCGAGCAACGAGCGGGCTAAAGCCGGCTTGGCCGGCGCCCTGACCTTCGTCATCTTCGTGCCCTTGGCGCTCATCGTCGCACCGATTCCGCTTCACTCCGCCGTGTCCGCGCCACATCCGCCTCAGTGATCCGCCGCTGGCCGGTAACGCACTCATGAATCAGGGATTTGCGGTAGGAGTTGAGGGTGGCGATTTGGGATTCGATGCCATTCACGATCCGAGTGACGTGATTGAGCGTCTCGTCGAGAAAATGGCAGATCGCATATTGTTCCGAGATTGACGGTTGTGGGATTGGGAATAAACCGACCTTCGTTGAATTGGTGCTCGCCAAGTTAGTCGTTCGCTTTCCAGTGGCCTCGAAATAATCACGACCGTATCGGGATGCAGTGAGGTACGCAAGGAAAGCCGGCAGCAACTTGTGCGTGAAACAGCGAATCGCAAAGATATGATTCTGGTGCAAGCAGTCCGGGATTTCTCCGCTCCAGACCGTTCCTCGTCCAAGTTTGTCGAGATCACCACCTTCAGTCATCAGAACGTCCCCAGGGCGTAGCTCCACGCGATGCGCGACTTCTTCCGGCACCTCAATGGTTGTGACATCTTGCAGATTGAGATGGCCATCCTGGACATTGGCAACTCGTAAGTATGGCCGTTCGATGAGTGGGCCTTCGTACACCTTGCCGAGCGTTAGGCCGCCCTGCATTTCCGACACTCGTTTGAGGCTCACCAACTCCCAAGTAACAGGCACCTCGTTCATCCATACATTGCCCGTCTTCTTTAATTCGGGGTGCTCTTCGAGGCCGCGGGTAACAGCCTTCTGGATTATGTCCTTTCTCACACCGTCGAGGGTTTCGATCTGCCGCCGTTTAGCTACGACCGCCGCGTCTATCGCCGCACAACTGGCATCCAGATACGCCGCGATGCGCTGTTGCTCTGGGAGCGGAGGTAGCGGCATCGGAAACGAGCCAAAATCCTTGTCGTCAACCGCTGGATATCCAACGCCCTTGGCCGTCGCCTCGAAGTATTGCCGAGCGCCCTCAGAAATGAGCGTGTAATAGGTGAACTTAGGCGAAAGCCTTTTCTCCACAGGCAACACGACATTGAAACCAGTAGAACAAATAAAATCTTTCCGTCCATTATCCACGAAGGCCACGGCTTGTAGGTTTGGCCTGACAGATGAAATCATGGTGCAATTTTTCACGACCTGTCTCCTCGCCCGCGAGGGCGCGTCTTCATAGCGCAGTCGCTCGATGGCCTCTGGGTCAACGATGCCGTGATAATTCACATTCGAGATTTCGAGATAATCGAACTCGTAGTCCGGGACGGTATCGGCTGGCAGCGAAGCAGCGTTGATCAAGGATACGTCTTTGAGCCGATCACAGATCCAATCTGAGTGATAGAGATTCATCCGTTTGCCAAGCCCTCCAGCATCTTCTCCGCCTCCTTCTCCAACTTCCAGAACTCCTCCAGCAACTCCTTCGCGGGCATGGGCGGTTGGTAGCGGTAGAAGTATTTGTTCGGGAGGATTTCGTAGCCGAGTATGGGCTTGCCGTCTTTCTTGGTGTCCTCCCAACGAATGACTGGCTTGGCGATTTCTCGTTCCAGGAACACTTCGATGTTCTCACCGTGTGGGATGTATTCATCGTCTTGCACGTAGTGCCGGTGCGTCCATTGGACGGACAAGATTTCCGGTCGGTCCTCGAAGGCCGCTTTGAACTTCTTGGCAGCGTCGTCCCCTGGTTTGAGGACGAGTTCGATGGTCTTATCCTCGTCATCCGCCTTCGCACGCGCAAGGAAGGTCAGCTCGCTCTCATAGAACTCCAGTTCCTTTTTCAGATTGGCGACGGTAAAGGCCTTCTCGTAAGGTTCAGAAATGGTTGCGGGCTTGTCATTCTCGTCGCTTTGCCAGAACACGACGCTGACCTTGTGATAGGCGAAGTCTTCGCGGCGGAAAATCTTCACATGCTCGTCGGTGTAGCCCTTGGCCCAACCGTCACGGTACCGTTGCTCGATCCAGGCACGATGTGCGTCGGTGATGCGATTGCGTTTGTTGCCGAAAGACTTTGGCTCTTTCTCGAATTGCTGGCGGGCGTCAATGAGCATGACCCTCCCACGATGGCTGGCCGGCTTGTCGTTCCGCAGTAACCAGATATAGGTAAAGATGCCGGTGTTGTAGAACATTTGATCGGGCAGCATGACGATGGCATCGAGCCAGTCGCTCTCCAAAACCCAGCGACGGATTTCGCTTTCACCTGAGCCACAGTCGCCGTTAGACAGGGGCGATCCGTTGAAGATGATGGCGATGCGACTACCGCCGTCAGCAGGCGTGACCATCTTGGCGAGCATGGTTTGCAGGAAGAGCAGCGCACCGTCATTCATGCGGGGCATCCCGGCTTGATAGCGAGTCGTCTCTAGTTTTCTCGCCTCGGCTTCGTAGCCATCCTTGCCGCCCCACGTTACGCCAAATGGCGGGTTGCTTAACATGCGGTTGAAGTGCCATTTGGGTTCTGGCCACTGGTCGCCAGGCTCTTTGCTGTGTGGGGAGTGGGGAATGAGCGAGTTCCCGTAGGTGACTTTGGCTTGTTGGTCGTTTTTGATGAGGAGGTCCGCCTGACAGATGGCGTAGTTCGTGGGCGAAAGTTCCTGGCCGTGGACGGTGACGAATTTCTCAACGCGTTCCTTCTCCTCCGGCGTGGTGGCGCGGTCGAGTAGATGTTCCTTGGCGACGGACAACATGCCGCCCGTTCCCGCCGCCGGGTCATAGATGGAGAAGTGTCGGTCTGGAATCGGAATCTCCAGCAACTCGACCATCAGGCGGATAACTTCGCGCGGTGTGAAGTGTTCTCCGGCTTCTTCGCCACTCTGTTCCGAGAATCGACGGAGCAATTCCTCATAGATGTAACCCATCTCCAACCCGGAGAGCTGGTCCGGGCCGAGCGGCAGTTCCTTATATTGATTCAGGATCGGGGCAAGTCGGTTGTTCTTCACCATCTGGCCAATGGTGGCGCGGTAGTTGAAGTGCTCGATGATGTCGTCAACATTCTTGGAGAAGCCACTGATGTAGGCCCGAAAGTTTTCTTCTAGCAGCGCATGATCTTCCTCATAGACTTTGCGAAGCGTCCAGTTGGTCTTGTTTGAGAATGGCGATTGTTTGGGATTAAGTTCAAGTTCCTTGACCAGCTTGGCGAGCTCTTTCTCGGTACTCTTGGGACGATCAGCGCGCACCTTGGCACGCTTTGCCTCACGCCATGCGATCAAGACGCACTCCAACCGGCGAATGACAATGATGGGCAGGATGACGTTCTGGTATTCATATGCCTTGAACTTCCCTCGCAGCCGCTCGGCGGATTTCCAAATGTCGCCAGCGAGGTTATCAAGCTTGGGTTTGTTGAGGGAGAGGGTCATCGAGCCTCCATTTCGGTTTCGCAGAATACCCTTTTCATTCCTATAAATCATCCCGCCTTTGGGCGGGCGGGGAAGAAGCAAAGCAAAGAGTAAAGAAAATGGGTCGGGAGTCTTAAATGTTCTCTGAAGGGGGCGAGAAACGACTCCCGGCCCCTTTGGTCCATTCAACTAGTGGGCACGACGTGGCGGGTGGACGACCTGCATTATCCCGATGGGGCGACGTTCCGCTGGTTGCTGAAGCCCGCGAAAGGATCATTGCGTGTGGCCTGTGGTTACGCCGGCCACGGAACGCGGAGGCTCTGCGGTGTGTCTGCGCTCTGGTCGAACTGTCTCAGCCGGACGAAGATTTCCAGTTCTTTCGGTGTCCCGCCTTCCTGATAGACGCGAAACTCGATTTGCCGCTGATCCGCCGCGCTGGGTTCGAGCTTGTATCCCCAGAGAAAGAACGGCTTTCCTTGGGCTCCGGTTTCCCTGGCCTTGTTCACAA
>ERZ1292633.6598-Hain-H41-02um-R1-6598-length-10072-cov-4_pt1 | contig 10072 bp, 13 predicted proteins | sample MGYA00564406_ERZ1292633 | MGnify/ENA primary metagenome ERZ1292633 (study PRJEB36523, sample SAMEA6512639) | groundwater metagenome | collected 2019-01-08 | study: AquaDiva: Metagenomics assemblies of 32 groundwater samples
AAAGCTGGCTACCAACTCATCAGGGGAAAAGCCAGCATGAAAGCCTACCCCTGCACCAACATCGGCTGGTATCGGTATTACGTCAAACGCTTCAACAAGACCGAGCATCCTGACGCTGCTAACTTGGCTTGCCTATTCCTGCTGTTTCACCTTGCTGATGACGAGTTAGCGTCATGATGCTTCAATTTGAAGTGTTCACCATCAGTGGGGTGCGTTATCTCACTGTGGTTGATACGACCCGGTGGCGCTTTTTCATTGGCTTTCGCCGCATCATTGAAAGGTTCCCATGACATACGACGACGACGACCGCGAACTTTCTAGCGACCAACTCGATGCTAAATACAACCCGGACGGGGGCGGCGAGCACCCAGTGTTCAACCGTGCGGCGTGGGCAGATGATGTACTGCGCCAGCACACATTGAGTGGCTATTGGGATTGGGTTGTGCATCAAATCGACGAAGACGCACTGTAAGTATCCCTGCCGCTTCACCACCAACGAGCCCACTGATGTGGGCTTTTTCATTTGGAAAGAAACCATGCGCCTCACCAACTATATCCGTGATGCCTTCGTCACAGCTGCCCTGCAAGACGTGCCGCAAGTTGACTTCTCTGAACAGGTCAGCAAGATCGTTGTTGACGATGCAGTCGGGCAACTACCGCTGGCTGTGCAAAAGCTCTGGAAGGACTCGGCCACACGCCCCTACGTCAAGACCACCTCGGCCTATTACCTGGGCTCGTCCACGATGGTGCCCACGCACTCCGCTCACTGTAACCCGGCCCTGAGCCAGGAAACCCTGGCGAAGCTCAACGAAATCACGCGGGCCAAGCAAGCCCAGACGGAACTGATGGACGCCTTGAAAACCAAGCTACGTGCTGCAGCTTACGGTTGTACCACCCGCAAGGCCTTGGCTGAGTTGCTGCCCGAGTTCGACAAGTACCTTCCTGAAGAAGAAACCAAGGGCTCCAACTTGCCTGCGGTGGCCAATCTCCTGAGCGACTTTGTGAAGGCCGGTTGGCCCAAGGACGCCAAGAAGATGCCCAAGGCTGAACAGAAGGATGCGGTGCTGGCGTGATCTTCTCAACCACCGTCAATGGCATTCCCTGCCAGTGTCATGTGCAACACTACAGCCCCTTCAAGGCGGCGTGGCGCGACAGCGCCGGCGATAGCGTCCCACTAGAACCCGAAGACTTCGAGTACGAACTGCTGACCACCAAGGGCAAGCGGGCTCAGTGGCTGGATCGGTATCTCAGCCCGGACATTGACACCCGGCTGCTGGAAGAGTTTCTGATCATGCGCCAGGGCGAAATGGAAGAAGCCAAGGAAGCAGCCATGGAAGCTGCTTGTGAAGTCTGAGCGACGTTTGAGTGTTGGCCTGGCTCAAGGCGCCAGAGCCACCTCACGGCACTTGCTGTAGTTCACGGCGTACCACATGAGTTTTTCAGTGGTGGCGCCGAAGGACGAATCACTCAGTGGGCTTGGCTTCGGGCAAGCCACCAGGGCCAGTGACGGCCTCGCCGGTAATGAGGGCGTTGAGGTTGCGCAAGCTGACAGCAGCGTGCTGGCAATCCCGATACACAGTGTTGGTACGAATCTCAGTACGCATCGGTTGGATGTGTTTTTCACTCTTGACCTCGATCTTGGCAATGGCCTGCGCCGCCGCCTTGAGGGCGGCGTCTTCGCCTGCTTGCTGAGCAAGCCTGGAAGCATCCCACTGCCCTTGTTTCACCGCCATGCCGGTCTTGAAACCGAACCAGCCTGTCAGAAGTAGCAGGGTCAGCAGCAGCAACGCAGCCAGCCCCCAGCGGGTCAGCATGGACATCATTGCGCGCCCAAGCACCTGGCGTGCCGATTGAGCTGGCGTTGCCACACGCCCCAACAGCGTTTGTTGCCTGGGGTTGAGCAGTCATACCCAGCTGCGCGTTTCCACGCCAGCAAGGCATCACAGGCTTGCACGTAGTCCGAAGCCAGCAAATGAGCCCGCATGCTGGAGCCCATCCAATTTTGGGTACCGTACTGGTACACGAAATCCATGTAGAGATCGAACTCTTCCTGGTGCAAGCTGACGCCTTCCAGTGAGTCTCGAAACACAGCCTCCTCCTTGCTGATGTGCGTTTGCGCCACGACCAAGGCCCGTACCGGGGTGAGCGAGTCACCCATCTTGACCGGTGCGCCGTCAACATGCATCGTGCTCCCAAAACCGACCGTGGGGCGATCACCTTTGGTCGGAATCATGGCCTTGGCCACGAAGCTTTCTTGGGAGAGGATGCCAATGAATCCCGTTACGCTGAGGGTCAGTACGCCGACCGCAACGCGCACCTTGTTACTCATCGGCTTCTTCGGTGTGCGGAGCTTTGGCGCCCACATCCCTGGCCAGACTGCGCACATAAACATCATGAGCGGCCTGGGCACGATGATCGCTACGCAGCTTGAAATAGGTATTGACCAACAAGCCAGCGATACCAATGAACAGACCGGCCCACATCCCGATATTGGATTCTGTGGCCCAACCCACAACCGTCACCGCAGACCCAGCGCCAGTCACTTTACTGGCCGCTGCAGCCACCGAGGCTTCAACAGTATCTTGCATTTGTGTCATGGTTTGCAGGGTGATGGAGTCCAGATCCGTGGGTTTGAAGAACATATACGCCTTGATGCCAATGGGGTCGCTGTCGGGTGATCAAGCCAATAACGGGGGTGTTTGCACCGTGGCTGGCAATAACCCGTCATACAGCACCTCACCGGTCGAGGTGGTCAGCTTCAGCGTGCCGCCGGTGGTGGCATGGTTGAAGCGCACCAGCACCGTGGAGCCATCCACGAAAGAAACCAAGCAACCGGTTTGACCGGCAGCGTTGTCGGCCACCGAAGCGGTCACGGTATCCATCACGTCGATCGTGTGCAGAAACAGCGTTTCCGTACCGACCGAACTGGCGGCCTCCATACGCGCACCACCCAGCGGATAACCGCCGCCGGGTGTGTAGGCCACCGTTGCCCACGGCAAGCCGGCGGGTGCCACCCGCGTCACGCTCATGTTGGCGTCAGGCTTGTTCAGGACGAAGGTATGACCCGCTATCGAAGGCGCCGTGCTCATGTTCATCGTGAACACCCGCGCCACGGACGGTGCATTGACCACGGCGCGGTCAAACACCACCACACAGCCTGGCTTGATGAACACCAACTCGCGCTGCGACTTGATCACCTCAGCTTTTCCGCTGTAAACCGGTGTGCTGTCCGTCACCGCGTAGTGGAAGTGCGCGTTGTCAAACAGGGCCAGCACTTCGCTGGGCGATGCGCTCACCACTTGCGTGACCACACCTGAGGGGCCGACGTAGCGCACCACGTTGTGGTTGAACTCTTCCAAGCTCAAGCCAGACGAGCTGCGAATGTTGGCGTCATCCAAGAGCCAGCCATGGCGCCAGATCACGAAATGACCCTGGTCACGGTGAGCATGCGACTCCGTGAACGGGCCAGCATTCTGATGCACATAGGTCGCTCCAGCATCCCAACCGGTTCGAGCGCTGATGTGGCCAGTGCCCGCGTCATAGAACGCCGGATACAGGGCGGTCATTGGCAGCGGCGCAATGGCCGCTTCTTCATAGAGGAAGTCCGCAACGAAGTTGAAGGAATTGCGCATTTGAAGGTAACCGCTGTCCACCAACATTGAACGAGCCGCACGCGCACCGGCATCCGTCGGATGCAAGGGCAGCAAGCCTAGGAGCAACTCACGGTGGTAGTCGTAGAACGCACCCGTCGATTCACGCGCATGGTCACCCAGCGGCGTCATGAACTTGCCGCCAGGCACCATCGAGTGCAGCATCCAGTAGGCTGAGTTGATGGTGTGCGTTGACACATCGGTGATGTTCACGCCGGTGGACTTCTCCCACATCATGTAAATCTTCCATAACGAGCGGATGGACATGCCGTAGCCGGTGCCTTCACGCGAGCCACCACCCGGCAGGTCGCGTGCAAAGGTTCTGGCCATCAGGATCTTCACCTTGTCCGAGTAGAAGGTGTTCAGGTGTTTCTGAGCTTGCGGGTTGTCGCCATAAGTGACCAAGCCCATCAGCATGGTGGCCTGAATGAACGAGTAGAAGTAGTTATTCGATGGGTTGTCCACCGACCAACCCGACCACGGCGCATTGCGCCCATTCCACGAAGCACCCAAGTGATTCCAGACGTTATTCACGGCCTGGTTTCCGAAGGTGATGATGCGCTCAATTTCTGTGGGGGAGAACTTGTCACGGCACCAGTCCAGCACCAACAACATATCCCCCAGCTCACCGCCGATCTCCAGGTAACTGTCCTTTGCAATGCGTGGGTTAGCTCCGGCAGCGATCAAGGTCTCTTCAGCCGTCAGGTTCTCCATCACCCAGTCATGTGCATACTGCGCATAGGTCTGGTCATCCGTCAGGCGGAACATCAGCGCTGCAAAGTACGCTTGGAAATTGTAGGCATAGTTGCCCGTGGCGTCCGCCATCTGGGCCTGCACCATGTCGCGCAACCGCCGTGCAGGTGGATTGTTAGCGGCCAGAGAAGCCTTCAAGCCGTTGAGTGTGGCCACGTCGTTGAGCAGCACACGCGGCGCTGCTTGAGCCAAGGGGCCAGGCGCTGGCAGCACCACCGTCAAGGTTGCTTTTTGGGAAGTCTTAGAACCGCCCTGGTTGATCACCATGCAGTCGTACTGCGCCCCCATGTCAGCCTCGACAATGGCTGGCGTTGGGTACGTGGCCGAGTCCGTACCCGGAATGTCCACGCCGTTCTTGCGCCAGGAGTAAACCATGGGTTCTGCACCCGTGGCCTCAACAGTTAAAGTGCATCGGTCGCCCAGACCCACCTTTTGGGATATCGGATGCTTGGTGATCGTCGGCGGTTTGACCGCAGGGATGAGCACGGGCTTAACCGTCGGGCCCGCCACCAACACCGCTTGCCGTAGCGTCGGCACCTTGTTGTTGCCAGTGGCATCGGTCACCAACACACCGCCCTGACCATCATCCTTGAATACCCACCAAAAATCGGTATCCGTGGGGTCGACTCCCTTCAGGTCAGCCTGAATCTGTGCATCCGTGCGCTGGCCCAAGAAGCCGCGCACATACTGCACACTGATGCCGTTGGCAAAGCCCCTGCCTGTGCCGTTCCAACCCGGGCCACTTCCACCCCCATTGATGGCAATCGCACCCGCTGGGCTCACCACATCAACACCGGCGCCAGGACGCTCAACCTTGACGAACGGCCCCGGTACATCGGCCAGTTCCTGGAAGGTGAATTTCTCGCCCACGCCGGCTGAGCCCACCGAGACCGACATCAAGTACCACTTGCCGATTTCTGGCTGACTGGGCAGACGCGAGACACCGGTCGTGCTGTCGCCACCGGCCAGGAAGGCATCGGGCCACACCTCTTGGGTGGTTAGCTGAATGGAGCGACCCGAATCATTGATCGTGAAGGGCAAGCTGATGGCATAGGCAGCCCCAGTCAACGCACCATCAAAGCGAATCAGTGCTTCGACCGTCACGTCCGTACCGCCAGGGCCACCCAAGCTCTGGCTCAACATGGCCCCTGCCAAGTTACCGGTGAACTGGGCGGCAGCAACGGGAGCTGCCGCCACTTCAGCCTCAACCGTGAGCGTGGCCTGTGCCGACACTCGGTTACCCAGATCGTTGCTGGCCATCACCGTGTAGTTGGCACCGTGATCGGCCACGCTCAGTATCGCAGTTGTGTAGCTCGCTTGCGTAGCGCCCTCGATGGCCACGCCATTTTTGAACCACTGGAACGTCGGTGACGGCCAGCCCGATGCCACCACCAGAAACGTGGTGATATCCGCTTCATACCGGGTTTGATTCCCTGGAGACACCAAGATATTGGGTGCTGTGGGCAACCGTTCGACCGTGATTGCCGCTGCTGCGGAGATCGTTGCGCCACCCCGATTGCTGGCCACCACGGTATAGCGATCCCCGGTGTTATCCGGGGTCAGTCCCGGGATGGTGTAGTTAGCCTGCGTGGCACCCGTGATCTTCATGCCATTGCGCATCCACTGCAAGGTGGGCGCTGGTGAAGCGTTAACCTCACAGGTCAACAGCAAGGCCGAGCCTTCCATGGTTGTCTGGCTCAAGGGTTGCAGGTTGAACACCGGCAAGCTGGAAACGTTCAACGCCATCCAACCCGACCAGACTTCACCGTGTTCATTGGTTGCTGTCACCCCGATGGTGCCCGCGTCGGCCAAGGCCAGTCGCTCAGTGGAGTAGACGGCTGCATTGGCACCATTGATTGGCACGCCGTCCTTTTGCCATTGGTATTGTGGCTCGGGGTAGCCAATCGCCTGCGCAGTGAAGGTGGCAATCTCATTAACCAGCTTGTTCTGGGGCACAGGCGCCTTGCGTAGCACGGGTGCCATGGCGGTATAGGGAACGCCGATGGCCATTGAGGCCGCTTGCAACTGCTGCACCGTGCAGCTGATGGCTTTACCCATGTCGTCATAGGCCAGCATGTACTTCTTGGACGTGGCACCACTGATGGGCACCGCATTGCGATACCACTGGAAGCCAGAGCCAACCAGGCCCATACCCACTTCGGCAATCGCCTCAGAACCCAAAGTTTTACCGCCCCCCACCGTGAGTGGGATGAGGTTCTGAAACCCCTGACCGATCGCCATGATTTGCTCTAATTGCATCTGCAAGTCGGCAGCAACATTGGCGAAGTTGTTATCCACCTCTTCAGGGGTCAGGCGTGAGCCCTTTTCACGTCGATAGGTAATGAAGGCCATATGGTTCTACCCTGGTTAGATCACTTTGTAGGTGAGCTGATATCGATTTACAGCACGTAGTCATTGAGCACATAGTCAATGGCGTACTCGTTCGCAGAATCAGGCTCTGGCCGTTGAATCAGCAAATCCACGGTCATCGTCAAGTGACCGCCATCCACGATCAAAGCCAATTGCAAGCACTCCACCACCTCCAGGCAGGGGTAGGCCAGGATGCCCATCACTGAGGCGTCGACGCTGCGCTCGCCCATCACGGGACCATCGAGTCAGCAAAGTCTTCACGTAGCAAAAATGGCAGCGTGTCGTAGATCGTGTGCTTCGTGCCATCTCGGTAGGTCACTTCGACCTCACCCATATAGCCCCCCTCTTCGCAATCGAGGTCACCGCTAGCGAACGTGAACAGCGTCAGTCCACCCGAGCCTGGGACATCGAAAGGGGCTTCAGTGGACACAGCGCCATCCGGTAATCTCTTACCCGGCAAAAGCAGGCCCACCAAAGTGGCTTGCAATGAGGTCGCCTCCGCTCCTCGGAAATACATCTTGACCGTACAGCCTGATAAATCAATGGCCAGGCCAGTTTGAGAATCCATGACGCACACTCGTATAAAGGGGCGTGTATCTCCTTGAACCAATTTAATACTGGTAGCCATCGGCGCCATTTCCTCATCACTTTGGATACTTAATATAATACCTCAAAAGTGCTATTCCAGATGAAGTGACGGTCACCCTCAGTATTCAATGGAATCACCACACCTCAGTCACATCAATCATCAAAACTTGCTGCCCCGTGAGTGACCAGAAAACAGAAACATCCGTTGGGCCGCCAATGATATGAAAACCTGTGTACGGCAGACTCCTCAATTCATACCCATAGCGCGTGACGTTGTAATAATCGGTGCAGTAGACATAGCCATCCGCGTAAGGAAGGGGTCTGTAATGGACGTACTGCCGAGATACTGCGGACACCACCGCATAGTTTCCAAGGGGCAATGACGACATGCTGGCGTAGTCCTCAAAGGGTTCCGGGTTGCGATTGGCCGTATTACCGCTATAGACCACGCGCATATACTTGAGATTACTGTCATACGCAGTCGCCCCCGATGCCGTGAACACTTGCAAACCATACTCAGAGGTGCCGGGAGGGATCGCCGTGAATAGATAAATCGTCACGATCACGCCCCGTTCGCGGGTGGATACGGTCACGCTACCGCTCACGGCTGAAAGCACCGCAACGGGGTCAGACGAGGAAATGGCCACCACATAAGAATTCGTGGCTGGTGCAAGAATCGTGGCACGGTAATCGGTGACAAACTCCCAAGTATGCTCAGTGACGGGCATCACAATGGTTTTAGCCCACAATGCATAGTTCAGATGATCCTGATCAATCTGCACGATGCCATGATCGCCAATGACTTGAAACCCATAGTCCATATCTTCTCCTTCATTCGCTGCATTCACCCGCTGCAGCTAGAACTGGCCGTACACAACAAAGCCTGTCATGTGCTTGCCGGTGGACTGATAAGTCCACGAAAGCGTTGACCCCGAGTGATTGAAGATGGGGGGAATGACCATTCCATTGCCAAAAACAGACCCGTCAGGACGAAACGAGAACCAGAAAGCATTCCCTGGCAAGAGCGGCGGTATGGTGATGGAGCCATCCACGGTCACTGCCGCCTGCCCCAGAACTTTGGTGAGCCGGTCAGTCGTGGCCAGCATCAACCTACCGAAGTTGCTGTAGGTTTCTAAACCGTGCCCCATCAAAGACTCAAGTTCCCAAGCCTGACGCGCAGCGTGCCTGCGCTGTCAAAGACCTTGATCACGTCGTCAGAAATCTCCAGCCGCGCCCCTGAGGTTGCGGTGCGCAAGGTGCCGATCCGCGCCGAGAGCGCATCCAACTGGTCCACCTTCAAGTACGTGGCTTTGACCTTGCCGTCCTCCACCACCAATGCACCGGCTTCATCGCGTAGCTTGCTGAACGTCAGCTTGTTGATGGCTGCATCGTCGATGTAAACCCCATCGTTTTCGATGATGAAGGGCTTGCGCTTGTCGGCGCCGGTGCGGCCAACCCAGAACCTGTCCACGTCAAAACCAGCTTCGACAACATTGCCATCGTTGTAGACGCCGAAGCCGCCAATCAAACCATTGACACTGACCTTGGCCGTCCATAGCGCACCGATGTCGGTGATCTTGCCCTCCACCGTTTGGATGTTGGTGGTCATCGACTGCTGGACTTGAGCCAAATTGTTGGCAGCAGCCGACTCGACCGAAGTGACAGCCGAAGCCAGGTTAGTCACTCGAGCCTCCACCGTCTCGATCTTGCCGGTGAGTCTTTGCTCGACAGCGGCCACACCATCGCCAGCATTGGCGATCACCTGATCCACCTGGGTGGATAGGGCAGCCACTCGACCGTCCACCGTCACGACTTCAGCATGCAAATGGCTGTTGACCTGAGCCAGGTCATCTGCTGCCTGTGCCGCCACCTGAGTCACTTGGTTGCCCACCACCGTGACCTTGCCATCCATGACCTCAATCTTGGCATCCACACGGGTTTGAATGGCAGCCACATTCGCCAGTGACGTGGCAGCCACTAGATCCAGCGCCGAGGCCATGGCTGATAGGCCATGGATCCGACTGGTGCGCTCATCGGCCAGGAACGTCAAAGTCTGCGACACCCCAGCATCCACGTCTGCCAAGGCTTGCCCCAGCGTGATGTGATCGTTCTCACGCGAGCGCACCTCAGTGGCCAAATCCAGCTCGATCGTTTCAATCCGGTCGATCCTGGCGCGCAAGGCCTGCGCCAGCACACCGGCATCAATCTCGCCGGTGAGCAACTCAATCATCTGCTCAATCAGCGGTTTGGCAGCCGCACTGGCAGGGCCAATCACGGGCCCCAGGGTTCCAAAACGAGAAACAAACCGAATCCAATAAAAGTAGGTATTCCCGTTGGTTTGTTTGTCGTAGAAAAACGAGCCACCCACATTCGCAATGGGAATGGCCACCAGGAAGTTATCCAAGTTGGCCCGGTACAACTGGGTATAAGCCACCGATTCAGGGTGGGTCACTGGGAATGTCCACGACACATCGATACCGCCATAAGCCGGCGTTGCCGTGAGTATCGACTCATGACTGGGATCGCCAGGCGCAGGCCCACCCCAGCCACCCACGCCACATGAATCACCAACACAGTTTGACATTGGGATGAATCCTCCACCAACCGAAGAAAGAAATCGATGAAATCTCGATATGAAAATCATTATCTCACTGACACCATCATTGCGCCTCTATACCCAGTTTCTTAGGCAACATTCACTCGGAGCTAAT
>ERZ1292633.6599-Hain-H41-02um-R1-6599-length-10071-cov-25_pt1 | contig 10071 bp, 13 predicted proteins | sample MGYA00564406_ERZ1292633 | MGnify/ENA primary metagenome ERZ1292633 (study PRJEB36523, sample SAMEA6512639) | groundwater metagenome | collected 2019-01-08 | study: AquaDiva: Metagenomics assemblies of 32 groundwater samples
CTTTCAGCGCATCCACGAGATTCTCATGCGTCCCGCGGACAAAGTTGTCGTAGATCCGAATCTCAGCCACATCCTCTTTGGCAAGCTCATCCACTGCATGCGACCCGATAAGCCCAGCCCCTCCGATCACTAAGACTTTCTTTCCTCTAAAATCCACTTGGTCGCTCCTCTCAAAAAGAAGTTCCGATTCGACTACGCGTAGAATGCCAAGATCGCCTCGACCACCTCAGTCTGCTGCCCAGAGGTCAACTCGGGATAGATCGGAATTGCGACGGTCTCTTTGGCCGCGCGTTCCGACTCCGGAAAATCTCCTTCTTTATGCCCGAGGTATCGAAAACACTCTTGCAGATGGAACGGGACCGGATAATAAATTTCGGCTCCGATTCCTTTTTGTTTGAGAGAGCCCATCAGGTCATCTCGCTTTTCGACTCGAAGCACGAACTGATTATAGATGTGGTAGTGCTTGGTTCCAGATTCGCTATAGACCGAGGCAGGCAACCGAACTTTCCCTTTCTGCACCAATCCGCTCTGCTGGAAGAGCGTTTCGTAGCGTCGTGCATTCTCTTGGCGCCGCCTCGTCCAGTCGTCCAAGTAATTGAGTTTCACATTCAACACTGCGGCTTGGATCGTATCGAGCCGGAAATTTCCGCCGATCATCTTGTGGTAGTACTTCGGCTTGCCCCCATGCACGCGTAGAACTTTCATCCGCTCCGCGAGGTCGGCATCGTTCGTCACCACCATCCCCCCATCTCCCAAACATCCGAGGTTCTTGCTCGGGAAAAATGAGAGACACCCGACCGTTCCCATCCCCCCAGCCCGCCGGCCATCGCGATATTCAGAACCGATGGCCTGTGCCGCATCCTCGATGACTTTCAGATTGTGCCGTTGCGCGAGGTCAAGAATCGGTCCCATGTCTGCGCACTGTCCGTAGAGATGTACCGGGATCATGGCTTTGGTTTTTGACGTAATCGCTTTGCCGATTTTTGAGGGATCAATATTGTATGTGATGGGATCAATATCAACGAGCACCGGCTTGGCACCAAGCCGAGCGACAGCTCCCGCTGTCGCAAAGAAGGAATAGGGGGTTGTGATCACTTCGTCTCCAGGGCCCACCCCTATCGCCATCAATGCGATGAGAAGAGCATCAGTTCCCGATGACACACCAATTGCAAACTGTGCCTCACAATAGGAGGCTACACGTTCCTCCAACTTCACCACTTCCGGTCCGAGAATGAATGCCTGACTCAGAAAGGTTTGCTCCAGCGCAGCCATGACCTCTTTATGCAGCGGCTCGTGATGAGCTTTCAGATCAAGTAGCGGAACCCCCATAGATTCTCCTCAGTATGTGTTAGACGGCTTTCATTCCATTGACAGTCACTGCGTACTGCTTTTTACAAGTTGGACAGGTCGATTTTTTGCCCTTGATGACGAGTTTCACTCCACAAACACACATCCACCCTGTCTGCAGGCCTGGATTTCCTACGACAAGCGCATGATCGGGCACATCCTTGGTCACCACGGAACCGGCGCCTATTAAGGCATATTTTCCGATCGTGATGCCACAGAGAATTGTTGAATTGGCGCCTATCGTCGCCCCTTTTTTGACCAGCGTCGGCCGCAGCTCATTCATTCTTGGGATTTCGCTTCGCGGGTTAAACACGTTGGTAAAGACCATGGAGGGGCCGCAAAAAACGAAGTCTTCCAGTGTCACGCCCTCGTAGACGGAAACGTTATTCTGGATCTTCACTCCGTTCCCGACCGTCGCGTTGGGGCCGACCACGACATTCTGGCCGATCTTACAGTTCTTCCCGATATGAGATCCTTTCAAAATATGCGAGGTATGCCAAATACTCGTGCCTTCTCCAATCTCCACCCCATCATCCACGAATGCCGACTCGTGTGCAAAATAATTCTTCTCCATAGGTGGTTCGTGCTGCTCCTGGCGATGCAATTCTTTCTCCAACGCCTTCTGGCAACGATGCAGCACGGACAACACACGCAGTCCCTCATCCCCATCGGTTCTTGGCCGCGTTCTTGTGGCAACGCAATCTAGGAAATGGAGACATTCGGTGCGAAGGGGCTCCCCCTGATCAAGCTCGACCGGCTGAGCGTCTTCCTTGTTTGCGATTGGAATATTGTCTTTCCAGTCAATGGTGTGGGGGTAGAGCAGCAACTTATCCTTCTTCTCCATGTCGTCGAACACGGCCATCTTGCGATCACCCACCACAATCAACTTCTGCTCTTTAAATGGGTGTAGCCAAGAGACAAAGATATGCGCCCTGACCCCACTGGCAAAGGAAAGGAGACTCATCGTGACATCAGCAATCTGGTGGTGGAGATAGTTCCCTCCTTGCGCCCTGACATGCTCCGGCATTTCGTTCAGAAGCCCCAAGATCACAGAGATATCATGCGGTGCAAATGACCACAGGATATTTTCCTCGCGACGAATTTTCCCGAGATTCAATCTATTTGAATAGATGTATTGGATTCTTCCCAACTCTCCTGCAACAATCAGTTCTTTTAGTTTGAGCACTGCCGGGTGGTACCACAGGAGGTGTCCTACCATCAGGATACGGTTCGTTTTATTTGCAAGCGCGACGAGCCTTTCCCCTTCTTCGACCGAGAGACAAAGTGGCTTTTCCACGAATACATCTTTCCCGGCAAGCAACGCTTCTCTCACCGCATCTGCATGCGCCTCGGCCGGCGTCGCAATCGCCACAGCGTGTATCGTCGCATCATTCAGCACATCCGAATATGCATTGAACATCTTCGCCGAGGGATATTGCTGTTTGAACGACTCCAATCGCTCCGGATCGCTGTCGCAAATGGCGCCCAGCGCGTTCAGGGCATGAAAGTTACGCACGAGATTTTTCCCCCAATAGCCAGCCCCGACGACGGCAACGTTTTGAGTCATGGATTTTCCTATTCCCTTGCTGGGCATCGCTCCTCCCGACTTAATGTTATACGGTGCGCGCAGATCCTGTAATTTCGATTGTCACGTTCACTCAGATTTCATCAGGCTGACCACATGGTCTGCGAAGGGAGCAGATGAGGTAAACGCCGGAGACACGGCGTTGAGGACGTGTGTGGACCGAGGCCCTGGCTCAATGACAAAATCACTGAGCAGTTCGGCCTTTCTCGTGTCAACCAGCTGAGCACGAATTCCTGGCTCCTTACCGGGAAGTAGATCGCCAGGCTCAAATCCCACTGCCAATCCCTCCGCTTCTCGATAGAATCCAGCGCTAGAAATTTTTGCCAGTTCCCTCAAGGCAATGGATCGAAAATGGTCTCGGTTTCTGCCGAACAGTCTCAGCAAATACATGATCATGGCCAGTCCATCTGACGCATTAGCCCCGGCCAGACCCCGGTATTGTTCCCGTCCTAGTAATGGAAGAGCTGATGGCCCTACCGTCACTTCTCCCTCAGGCCGGCGGGTGAAGTGCACACCTAAGAACGGATTCCTGAGATCAGGCACAGGATAAATATTCCCGCGCACCTTGACCTGAGACTCTGGCCTGAGCCGGTAGAATTGTCCGCGAAACGGCAAGATACGATACTGTCGCCCCACGTCGAACTGATGCGCAATCTTGTCTGCAAACAACCCCGCACAATTGACCAGATGCCCATAGGCTATTTGCCCCTGCGAGGTCTTCGCAATATCTGCCCCTTCGCGCGAATGCCAGGCACAGCCCAATTGGAACTCCACCCCCTCTTGCATGGCATCAGCCACGACCGCTGCCATGACCCGCTGTGGATTCACGACTGCTGTATCCTTCACATACAGCGCCTGCTCGACGGTTTTGGCGCAAGGCTCAATGTCTTTGAGGGCCTGCATGTCGATCAGGTCCACACGAACCCCGTTTGCGACTGAACGCGCATGCAACTCGCGCAGAGCCGGCAGCTCCGCAGCAGTTCTTGCGACAATGACTTTCCCGTTGTCGTTCAGCGGGATCCCTTTCATCCGGCAATACTCACGCATCCGCCGGTTGCCTTCGATACACAGACGCGCCTTCAATGTGCCAGGCTTGTAGTACACTCCGGCATGGAGTACGCCGCTGTTTCTTCCGCTGGCATGTTGACCGGCAGACGTTTCTTTCTCGATTACTAGGACTTTGGCACGGTGCCGACGGCGAAGCTCACGCGCAATCGACACGCCAATCACCCCTGCGCCTATCACCAAAAAATCACACTTTACGACAGCCATGGATCTTCGAACTTACCTAGCACCCTCATCCAATTGCGACTCTCACATGGGCTCGCATGTCATTCTCATCATCTCGTACTGCAGCTGACTGCACTACGAGATAGACCTCGATTCCGATCTGAAACGTGTATCCGCGCATAACCGGACTCCCAGTTAGGTTCATCTGGTTTGTCTGGTTCATTTCGTTTGTTTGGTGCGACTGGAGATCACCGCGGGAAGTGCGAGACTTGCGAGAAAAGCGAGACGAGTGAGATGGACGATGGTTCGAGGTCCGAGGCTCAAGGTTTCCGGAACTTCGAATCAAGAACTTCGAGCTTCACACGTGCCAACGGGGTCGTTGCTTGACTTGGCATGAACGCAATGGCATTGCGGGATCAACCTCGCAATTCATTATGGTTTATGCCGGCGACAACTGGCCTTCTGTTTCTGGAGGTTCACGACCGGATGGCTGGAAAGTGCTTGCCGTTTGCGGACGTCGCAAACAGACGATGCACGTCGTGCCCGCGTGCGGCTGACAACTCATCTTTGATGCGCCAGATTTTCTGGAACACCAAGTCGCCGTCGGTTTCCTCGGTCATTGTGTTTGTCGTTTCACGTTTCATGGTCGCGCTTCCGTCGGGAGCAGATTCAACACGAAATCGTAAATGGTTTTGGCCTGTTGCAAGGCTTCGTCGAATTCCTCGGGCGACGGCATCGGTTCATCCGAACCACCGCCGGGGTAACGAAAGGCCGAGACGTACGGCGTCAAGACCGCCGCCGCCTTCGCAAACTGGTTGAAATCGCCATGCAACTTCGCCGCTTGAGCGACCAAATCTTCGATGTCGTGAGTCTTGGGAAAGGGATTGTCTTGTGATTGCAGCCATCCTTTGACCGCCTTCTCCGCCGCCTGCTGGCAGTGATAGATTGCCATGTCGAGCAGCGGTTCTTTCCCTGCCGCCAAAGTGCGCGCAGCCTGCAAATCGTGACTGGCGCGGGTCAGCCAGTCGCGAACGAGTTCGCGTGCGGCCTCATCCATACAGTTTGCGACCCTTGGCGAGTACTTGGTGGAACAAGGACGCCCGCAAGTGTTTGTAGCGGTCAACTTGAGCGCGCGTGGGAACGAGCACGTCCTTGGAAAAACCCAAACCACTCAAACAGCGGTGCGCCCGTTGCATCCGCCGGATGGTCTTTTCACTGCTGTCGCGGACAATGACCATCAAGTCCACGTCACTGTCGTCAGTGGGCACGCCCCAAGCGTGTGAGCCGAACAGATAAATCTCATCCGGCTGGAACTCGGCTTTCAGCCGCTCCACGACTTTCTCCAACAAACCTGATGGGATTGTCTTCACGGCTTTCAGAGTAGCATGAGCCAATATCTTTGAGAAGTCATTGTTTGGCACCTTGAACCAACGCGCCAGCCAGAATCACAACTTTCATGTGGTCACCGCTCCCGAATTTGGTCTATCTGGTCTATCTCGTCTGTCTGGTCTGTTTTGTCTGTCTGGCTTTTCTTCATAACTACTCAGGTATTCAGGCTGAAGGCCGAAGGTCAAAGTTCCGAACACTTCAGCCTGAACCCCTTCAGCCTATCAACCTGAGTAGTTACGATGGGCCACGAGCAGACCTGGTAGCACTTGCTGAGGCTTTGGGCACGAATGGCGATGGCGATCCCACAACTTATTCGGCGTCTTTGATTAATTGCGCGCTGACCCGTTCGAAAAGCGCAGCATAATCGGGAAGGCGTGTAAGTATGCTGTTGAACGTTGCTGCATCGTATATATGGCTGAGGCGATTTCGATCCTCCACTGCTTCAAGTAGCAGCAAGTAGTCATCCTCCGTGGTATACCCCCCAAGGTAGTGGGCTTTGATAATCTTTTTGGGGGCCGCTTCATCCACCCCCTCCTTTTCTTTAAGAAAGGACTTGATCGCCTTCCAGCACAGCTCGGTAGCGTACTCGAACTTTTGCGCGCGGCCATTTTGCATGCCATCCACGAGTCGTTCGTCCCCAAGCTTTTTCTTGAGTTCTGCCAAGTCAAGCCGTGCGAGATAGGCGAAGGTTTCCGTTGCCTCTTGAAATGTTTTGATACTTACATCCATGGGATTGCCTCCCCCTTCACACGTTCAGCAAAACGCCCCTCAAATTGCGGCGTCGTGACAATATCCACTCTAAATGGCACAAAAGATTCGCCCAACTTGTCAGTCATTTCGGCAATCACTTGCCGAGAAATGTCAGCATCGATCCATATATCGTAGTCAGAGTTCCAGCGGTGATCACGGCGGGCTCGGGATCCATACAGATAGACTCTGACCTGCGATGGAATGTGCTCTTTGAGCAGCCGGCGAATATAGGCCTCGGATCGGTTGATCAGCTCCTGCCTGGTCATGGCCATCACCTCAACTGGTCTATTTCGTCTATCTCGTCTATTTGGTCTATCTGGTTGTTCTTCATTACTACTCAGGGGTTCAGGCTGAAGGCCGAAGGTCAAAGTTCCGAACACTTCAGCCTGAACCCCTTCAGCCTATCAACCTGACTAGTTTCAAATACACAAGGGCCGCTACACCGGCGCCACATCGTTCACATCGATCTCCACCGCTGCGGCCTGCTGAATGAGACGAACGCCCAGCACCAGGCGGTGGCGCTTTTCTTTGCGCAAGAGAATCCCGCGCACGCCTTTGAGCGGCCCTCGAATCACCTCGACCGCCATGCCTTCGTGCAGATACGGATGGGAATCATAGGGCAGCACGCTCATCATCAGAGTCTTGATCGCCCCGATCTCCTCATCCGCAATCGGCTCAGGGCAATGGCCGGCCCCAACGATATCGACTACACCGATCGTCTTGAGGACCGGCAACTTTTGATCCAGCGCAAATCGGACGAAGCAATAGCCTGAAAAAAGCGGGACTTCAATTTCTTTCTTCCGATCCTTCCATTGACTCAGACGCTTGACCGTCGGCAATAACGGTTCAAGGCCCTGATTCGCCAGCTGGTCGCGCACAATCTTTTCATGCCGCGATCTGGTCCGTAATGCATACCAGTGAAGATCGTTTGTTTGGTTTGTTTGGTTCATTTGGTTTGTTTGGTTGAAGAGGTTGGTTTGGTGCGCAGGTATTTGATGAGGCCAGAGATGATTCGCCCCACTTTGTCGGCCTGCGCGTAAATCGACTCAAATGCGTCTTTGGATAAGTATCCTTGGTCCACTGCAATATACAGATGGCTTCGAACTTCGGCAGATGACGACATGGCAATGAACAGAAACTGCACGAATTCTTTGCTTGAGCGTCGCACAAACCCTTCAGCAATATTGGCCATCACCGAACCCGCAGCGCTCTGGATTTGACTACAAAGCCGAATATCCTTTTGCCATCTGGGATTCTGATGTATCGCGTCATAAACCAGTCTCGTCAGTTGCCTCGCTTCCTTCCAGCAGTCCAGATCTTCAAACCTAGTTAACTTCATAACTGAATTGGTTCGTTTGGTTTGTTTTGTTCATCTGGTTTATTTGGTTGGCCGGTTCTTCCAACCAGACAAACCAAACAAACCTCTTCAACCAAACAAATCAGCCCTGCGGGCGCAGCTCCGCCCTCTCACTTACAGGACCACTTCGCCCATCCACACAACATTGACTCAGGCGCGACGGCTTGTCTGGTTTAATTCGTCGATCTCGTTTATTTGGTTCATTTTGTTTGTTTTGTTTATTTGGTTTGTCTGGTTAAGTCCGATCTACAGAACGAAATAAACCAAACAAACCAGTCAATGCGCCCTGTCTTACTAGGACGGGCCGAGTCTCAGCACCTTTTCCCTTGGCACTCCCGACTGCACTAACTGTTCTTCACAGGCTGCCGCATGCTCGAGATCGGCGATCAACACCCGATCGAATTGCCATTGGCTAATCCCGTCAGGTGGAGACACGGGACAAGAAAGAAATGACTCGCGCGCGCTTCCATCGATGAATCCCACGCAGTCGATATTCATTTCTCGAAGCGACAGATAGGCCAATTCAGCCAGCTCGGTTGTTCCGTAGATCACAACCCGCTGGCCATGAGAGGCGTCGAACGTCGCCATCATCTCGTTGAGCCGAGTCCGCATGTCCCGGTAGTACGAAAGGGAATACTGCATGTAGAGGTAGGTCAGCCGTGACTTTTCCGTGAAGCCCTGCGGCGTAACGAGATACCTGATTCGACTGCGCGGGATGGTCGTGATCTTGATGTAGCCCTTGCGGGCCAGACGCTTGAGATAGAGATTGGTCAGGCCAAGCGCCACGCCAAGTTTCGTGGCAAGGGTTCGCTGAGTGGCCCCGCCATTTCGATCGAGCTCGTTTAGGAGGAGCAGGTCTCGTTGACCTTGTAAATCCATGATTTATACGGCTAAATTAGCAGCTCGTTCATAACATGAACATAAAAACCTCTTCTGTCAAGCAAAAAATACGTAGACACCTGGGAATGGTGCGCGACGGGCGCGAGGAGCGAGACTGGCGAGAAAATGGTCTGTCTGGTCTATTCGGTCTGTCTGGTCTATCTGGTTAGTTAACTGGAAAGACCGAATGGATCTCTTCGACCAGACAGACGAGACAGACCAGATAGACCAAATGAACAAGATCAGCCTTCAGCCTGCCTCCCGGCCTGGATGAGCCGCTGGGCGGCAGCAGACACCTCATGAACCGCAATTAACTTCATGCAATTCTCCTCGCCTCTCATACAAGTCGGGTGAAAGCAGATGCGGCAATCGATCTCCTTGTAGAGTACCTCCACAGGACCGCCACGAGGACCCCATTCACGAGGGTTCGATGGGCCGAACAAGGCCACCACTGGAGCGCCCACTGCGGAGGCAATGTGCATCGCGCCACTATCGCTTCCCACGAAGAGCGCCGACTTTTTGGCGATGGCCGCGAACTGTTTAATGGTTGTGCTGCCTGCCATGATAATGGGCTGACTCTTCGCCATCTGCCGAATCTGTTGCGCAAGATCGATGTCTTGATTGCTGCCTCCAATCAACACCTGGCAACTATATTGGGACGTGAGCAGATCCGCCAGCTCTGCAAACCGCTCCGGAGGCCAGGCCTTGAACCAGTATCGGGCCCCTGGTTGCAATATCACCATCGACTGCGAACGTTGAACGCCGAGTTGATCCAGCAGTTGATCCGCACTGTTCATCTCTTCCGGCGTCAGCCAAAGTTGAAGGTCCTTTGAGCCCGCTTGGATGTTCAGCGGCTTAAGAGCATCCAGATCCCGATCGATCCGATGCTGTACGCCAGGCACAGGCTGGACCACCTGCGTGTAGTACTTCCCGCGCCATCGATGCTCGTCGTTGAACCCGATCCGAACCGGCGCCCCGCTGACCCAACTCAGAAACGCGGACCGGTCTCCATCTGTCAAATCGATCACCGTGTCGAATCGCCGACTCCGCAGCCCGGCGATCATCCGAGATTGTGCCGCTAGAGATCCTTTGTCGAGTACCACGATCTCGTCCAGGTCTTGGTTCCCGGACAACACGTCTTCCGTCCCACGATTCACCATCATTGTGACCCGAACATCCGGCCGTGCCGCTTTGATGGCTCGCACGGTCGGCGTCGCCAACAAGACGTCACCGATGTAGCGGAGTTTGATGATTAGTATTTTTTGCATCGAAAAATTGTCGAAAGTCTTTCAAGTCGTCAAGTCAAAAAGTCCTTCAAGTCATCAAGTCGTAACGTCTAAAGGCTCTCTCATTCTGAGACTTTCGACTTGATGACCTTGGACTTTCCGACTGTTGCCTGACCTAGTCACGACTTGAAGACTTGACGACTTTCAGACAATTCCCCCACACACTTCCCGGTACAGCGAAACGGTTTTAGCCGCCGCCTGCTCCCAGGAAAATTGCTTGGCGCGAGCGAATCCTCTAATCTTCAAAG
>ERZ1292633.6600-Hain-H41-02um-R1-6600-length-10071-cov-5_pt1 | contig 10071 bp, 8 predicted proteins | sample MGYA00564406_ERZ1292633 | MGnify/ENA primary metagenome ERZ1292633 (study PRJEB36523, sample SAMEA6512639) | groundwater metagenome | collected 2019-01-08 | study: AquaDiva: Metagenomics assemblies of 32 groundwater samples
ACGCTTTCCAGCCGTTACCGCAGAGCTCCCTCCGTACGGCCTCGAGAAACCGTCGGCACGCGTGTGGCTGGAAAACGAGGAAATCGTCTTTGGCGCGCTGCATCCGCTCAAGAACCAGATTTACGTTCTGCACAATAACGAGGTGGCGCTGATCCCCGGCTATCATCTCTCCGCCGCGACTTATCCTTATACCAATTTTATCGACAGCCGCCTGTTCGAAGCGGACCGCAAACTCACTTCGCTCAGGCTGCCCGGCTTTATGCTCATCCTGAAAGACGGCGTCTGGCGGCGGCAGCCGGCGGACAGGAAACTGACCTCGGACCGGATCAACGATTTCGCGTCGGAGTGGCAAAATGCCAGCGCACTCGGCGTGGACAAATTCTCCGGCAAGGAGTCGGTTGATCATATCGAGATCGCCTGCGTGCGAGACGGCAAGATCGAAAAAATCCGCCTCGGCATCCTTGCCTACAAACCGGATTTCGTTCTCTACCGGCCGGATGAGAACCTGGAGTACCATTTCACTGAAGAGGCCGGCAAGCGGCTGCTAAACCTGGTTGGTCAGTAAACCCGCCAATGAACCCGTAGCTGCCACCTAGGCGGCTCGACAAATATTTTGTGACCGTCCATGCCCGAACTTCCCGAAGTCGAAACCACGCGTCGCGGCATCGAGCCGCACGTGCTCGGCCGAACCGTCACGCGCCTCATCGTGCGCAACCCGCGGCTGCGCTGGCGCGTGCCGGCGAAACTCGAAAAGGAATTGGCCGGACAAACCATCGAATCCGTCACGCGGCGCGGAAAATACCTGCTGCTCGCCACCGCCGCGGGCACGGCGATCCTGCATCTCGGCATGTCCGGGAGTCTGCGCGTGGTCGCCAGCACGCTTCCGGCGGACAAATACGATCACGTGGACATTGTGCTCGACAGCGGCGACTGCCTGCGGCTGCGCGACCCGCGCCGCTTCGGCGCGCTGCTGTGGACCCGCGACGATGCGCTGCGCCACAAACTGCTCAAGGACCTCGGGCCGGAACCGCTGTCGCCGGATTTTAGCGGCGATTATCTGCATGAAAAACTGCGCGGGCGCCGCCGCAACATTCGCGACACTCTGCTCGACAGCCGACTCGTCGCCGGCATCGGCAACATTTACGCGAATGAAGCCTTGTTCGCGGCCGGCATTCGCCCCACACGTCAGGCTGGAAAAATTACCCGGGTTCAGTGTCGCCTGCTGGCCAGGACAATCCGCGAAACACTGGAACGTGCACTGCGCGCCGGCGGCACCACCCTGCGCGACTTCCGCGATAGCGACGGCCGACCCGGCTATTTCCAGCTTTCCCTTAACGTCTACGGGCGTGAAGCTGAGCCCTGCCGGACTTGCCGCACCTCCGTCCGTGCCCGGCGTCTGGGTCAGCGGAGCGCGTTTTACTGCCCAAAATGCCAGCACTAAGCTAGACTTAAAGGTATCAACGGATGTAACTTATCGAAGCCGTTGATCGCACATGGGTTTTGCTTCAGGGTCTCCAATTCAAGCAAAAATTAGTGCAAAAAAGCTGGCTCACAGGGAGGAGTTTTCCTGAAGGGAAACTATATTTCTTAAGATGCAACCCGCCGCCAAGAATCAGAACCTCGAGCAGTATTTCGAAGCTTACAGCGAATGGCGCACCACGCTCGCCGCGGGTGTCACCGAACTCAAGTCCTGGCTGCAACAGCAGGAGTTGAGCGACACCCAGGTCGATCAGCGCCTCGAACATGTGCTCTCGACGCTGCGCGACGACAAACTGTACGTCGCCTTTGTCGCCGAGTTCTCGCGCGGCAAATCCGAACTGATCAACGCCATCTTCTTCGCCAACTTCGGGCAACGCATCCTGCCATCGAGCGCCGGACGCACCACCATGTGCCCGACCGAAGTCCAGTACGAGCCGGGAAGCAAGCCATCGCTGCGCCTGTTGCCTATCGAAACCCGCAAGAGCGGCACGACCATCACCGAGTTCCGCGGCTTCCCCGAGGAATGGCAGACCCTGCCGCTGGATACGCAGTCGCCGGACGCCATGATCCAGATGCTGCAGCACATCACCGAGGTCAAGCACGTCGCGCGCGAGGAGGCCCAAACCATGGGATTCCATATCGCCGAGGAAGAATCCCAGAACGGCATGCGCGTCGCCGAGGACGGCCTGGTGGAAATCCCGATGTGGCGCCATGCGATCATCAACATTCCGCATCCGCTGCTGGAGCAGGGGCTGGTGATTCTCGACACCCCGGGCCTCAATGCGCTCGGCGCCGAACCGGAATTGACGCTCAACATGCTGCCCTCCGCGCACGCGGTGCTGTTCATCCTCGCGGCGGACGCCGGCGTGACGAAATCGGATATCGACGTCTGGCACGATCATATCGGCGTGCGCAAGGACAGTCCGAACAAGGGCCGGCTCGTGGTGCTCAACAAGATCGATGGTTTGTGGGACGAACTGCGCAATGCCGAAGAAGTCAACCGCGAGATAGACCGCCAGATCCGCGACACGGCGAAGCATCTGGCCATTCCCGAGCACAATATTTTTCCGGTTTCGGCGCAGAAAGCGTTGCTCGGAAAAGTACGGAAGGACAACAAGATCCTCGAGCGCTCCCGCATCCTGGCGCTGGAAGAGGCGCTGGGCAACGAGATCGTCCCGGCCAAGCGCGAAATCGTGCGCGACAATATCAGCGGCGACATGGAAGACGTCATCAAGGCCATGCGCCTGATCATCACGCAACGCCTGAAAAACGCCTATGAACACATGGACGAACTCGGCGGCCTGTCCGGCAAGAACATGGACGTCATCGAGCACATGATGAAGAAGGTCAAGGCGGACAAAGAAGTCTTCGAGAAAAGCCTGCAACGTTTCCAGGCCACGCGCAGCATCTTCTCGCAGCAGACCAACGTGCTGTACACGCACCTGAACCTGAAAAACCTGGACAACCAGATCGCCCACACCAAGAAGGACATGGAAACCAGCATGACCACGGCGGGGCTGAAGACCTGCATGGATAACTTCTTCAAGCACGCGCTTGCCACCATGGAAGAGGCCGCCAGGCAGGCCCAGGAAATCAAGGCGATGATGGAGGGCGTGTACAAGAAATTCCAGGAAGAACACGGGCTCTCGGACATCAAGCCAAGCGGTTTTTCGGTCACGCGGTATCTGCGCGAGATCAAGCGGCTCCAGGACAAGCACGACCAGTACATGAAGGGCGTGTCGCTCGTCTTCACGGAGCAGCGGGCGCTCACGCGCAAATTCTTCGAGTCCTCCGTGGCCAAGATCCGCGCCATCTACAAGATGGCCAACCGCGACGCCGACAACTGGCTCAAAACCATCATGTCGCCGATGGAATCCCAGGTACGCGAGCATCAGGTACAACTGCGCCGGCGTCTGGAGTCCATCAAGCGCATTCATCAGGCGAGCGACACGCTGGAGGAACGCGTAAACGAACTCGAACAGATCCGCGACGGCATCCGCGAACAGGAACGTAATCTGGAAAGCCGCGTCGAAGCGGTCATGAAAGTCCTCAGTTTCGACCAGGACAAGTCCGCGGCCGCGGACCAATCGGCCTGATTCCTCCTTTATGACCCGCAGACGGTGGATGTCTGCCTGCGACTGTTCCGGGGAAAAAGGTTTCCAGTTCGACGGCTAGCCGCCGGCTTACTGCACCAGACCACGTCCCTCGCCGCGCGGATCCGACGCCGCTTCCACTCGCCCGGTTTTCTTGTACCACGTTACCAGTTGCATGTTGCCATAACCGCCGCGCACGGTTTCGAGCCGATAGCCGCGCTGTTCCAATATCCGCGTCTCCGCATCGTCGAAGGCGCGCGGCTCGTGCGCCACGATATCGGGCTGATACTGGTGATGAAAGCGCGGCAGGCTGACCCATTCCATGGGGCCATCGTGCCCGTGAGCGAATTCAAGCGTCGCCAGCAACACCATGCTGATGATGCGGCTGCCGCCGGGCGTGCCCAGCACCACCACCGCGTCGTCATTCTCCAGAAACGTCGGGGTCATGCTGGACAGCGGACGCTTGCCGGGCGCGATGGCGTTGGCATCGGACCCCACGAGGCCGTAGTTGTTGGGCACGTCCGGTTTGACCGCGAAATCATCCATTTCGTTATTGAGCACGACACCGGTGCCGGGCGGCATGAAACCGGAACCGAAGGGAGTGTTGAGACTCAAAGTGGCCGCCACGCGGTTGCCATCGCGATCGATCACGGAAAAGTGCGTGGTGTTGGCGCCCTCGCCCTCGCCCACAGCCTTGGCGGGCGTCGCGGCCGGGGCTAGCTTCATTTCGCGCATCTCTACGCGAAGTTTTGCCGCGTAAGCCGGATCAATCAGGCGTGGAACATCCACGCGCACGAAATCCGGGTCGCCGAGATAGCGCGCCCGGTCGCGGTAGGCGAGACGCATCGCCTCGATGATGGTTTGATCGCGCCGCGGCTTGTCCATCGAGTCCAGATCGAACCCCTGCAAGATATTCAACATCTCCAGCAGGACAATGCCACCCGAGGAAGGCAGCGGCGCCGACGTAACGCGAACGTTACGATAGACCCCACGCACCGGCTCGCGCTCGATCACGCGGTAGTCGGCCAGGTCCTTCATGCTCCAGATGCCGCCGGCGGCGCGTACGCCGTCCACCAGGCGTCTGGCGATATCGCCGCCGTAAAATCCCTCGCGGCCTTTGGCGGCAAGGCGATCGAGAGTGCGTGCGAGATCCGGCTGACGCAGCTTTTCTCCCGTGCCATAGATAAAGCCGTTGTGGAAAAATACGCGCGCCGTTTCCGGAAAATTTTCCAGCCGGTCATGCTGGCGCAAGGTCATCTTGCCGTATTGCAAAGTCACGGGAAATCCGTCGCGCGCAAGCCGGATGGCGGGCGCAAGACTTTGCTTCAACGGGAGCTTGCCGTATTTTTCGGCGAGGTGTGCCAGTCCGGCGGGATTGCCGGGGATGCCGGCCGCCAGCGCGCCGTCGATGGACAGGCCGGGGACGGGCCGACCCTCACGGTTGAGATACATGTCCCGGGTCGCGGCCAGCGGCGCGCGTTCGCGCGCATCGATCATGATCTCGACGCCGTCACGCTCCCGATGCAGCAGAAAAAAACCGCCGCCTCCCAGACCGGAATTGTAGGGCTCGACGACGGCCAGCGCGGCCGCCACGGCGACCGCCGCGTCAAAGGCATTGCCGCCACGCGCGAGGACTTCGTGGCCTGCCTGCGTGGCCAATGGATGCGCGCTGGCTATGCCGGCGGATGCTGGGCGCGTTTCCGCCGCCCAACTCGTGAGCGGCAGAAACGCGATCAGAAATAACAGAACACGCAGTAGATGAAACATGCCAGGCAAATATTAAACTGAAAGACGAAAAACTATTAGGAGTTTCGCTTTCGTTTATGTCGAGCGGCTTTCGGCCGCGTGATTTGAATCTGGGATGCTCCGCCCCCGACCCAGGGTGCAGGGGCGGGGCCACCCGCAATTTGCTTTTGAATCGTGCGCGCAGCGCACGCTACATTGGGTTCCCGTGGATCAGCCACCCACAAGTAGCTTTTCATCATCGCCGTAGGCGATTCGACTCCCATACCAAAACAAAAAGGCGGCCGAAGCCGCCTTGTCGAAACAGAAAACCGGAATCAGGCCGATTTTCGGATCAGCTCCTGATATTTCTGCTGCAATTCCTCTTTGGACTCCGGATGGTTCGTATCGAGGATAATGCAGTCCACCGGACAGACATCCACGCACTGGGAGGTTTCGAAGTGGCCGACGCATTCGGTGCAAAGATCGGGGTTGATCTGGTAGATCTCCTCGCCCATGGAAATCGCCCCGTTCGGGCACTCCGGCTCACAAACATCGCAGTTGATGCATTCGTCGGTAATCACCAAAGACATAAAAATACCCTTAAAAAAATCCGGTTAAAGCATTTACATCTTAACGTATTTTCGCCGCCATCGCAGCCGCCACGCGCGCGTCCACGAAGTCCGAGACATTCCCGCCGAGCAGCGCAATTTCCTTCACCAGCGAAGCGGAGATGAACATCTCCTGCTCCGAGGGCGTCATGAACACCGTTTCCACTTCCGGCGCGAGTCGCCGGTTCATGCCGGCGAGCTGGAACTCGTATTCGAAATCCGAGGCCGCCCGCAACCCGCGCAGAATCACATTGCCGCCATGCTGACGCACGCAATCGATCAGCAGATTGTCAAAGCCGGTGACCTTCACGCCTTTGATATCCGCCAGCACCGTGCGCGCCAGTTCCACGCGTTCCGACAGGTTGAACAATGGCTGTTTTTGCGGATTGGCCGCCACGGCGACGATCACCTCGTCGAACAGGCGCGCCGCGCGGCGCACCAGATCCGTGTGGCCGTTGGTGATCGGGTCGAACGTGCCGGGATACAGCGCGATGACTTTCATTCAAGCTCTCGAAACCAAGCAAAGCATATCACTGCACATAGCTTTCCCCTTGACGAAAATCAATATGGCCTCTTTCTCATCCGGTTTTTTGCGCCAGATGATATCCCACCTGCCCGGCTTTCTTGCTGCGGATCAATTCCCATGTCGCCGGCAAGGGTAACACATCGACCTGACTGGGCGCCTCGACGTAGACAAGCCCGCCGCGCTTGATCCAGCCGTTCGCTTCCACCAGCTCCGCGCAACGCGCGATGAGATCGCTCTTGAAGGGCGGGTCCAGGAAAACGATGTCAAACGGCTGCGGCGTCTGGCGCAGAAAATCGACCGCATCCGCCTGCACCACATCGGCGTTGAGCGCTTGCAGGGTTGCCACATGTTGACGCAGGCATTCCACCACGTACGCGTCCTTTTCCACCATGACCACCTGTCCGGCGCCGCGCGACAACGCTTCCAGGCACAAGGCGCCGGTACCGGCGAAAAGGTCGAGACAGCTCGCACCGGCGATATAGGGCTGCAACCAGTTGAAAAGCGTCTCGCGCACGCGGTCGGGGGTGGGCCGCAATCCCTCCGCCTCGGGAACGCTCAGGCGCCGGCCGCGCCAGCGCCCGCCGATAATGCGAAGCTTGCCTGGATAAGACGATCCCGTCTTCGTGGCCGCGCGGCGGCGCGCGGGCCGGCGGTCAGCGGCCGCCACCGACGATGACCGTCACCATTTGGTCGGGATGGACGCGCTGCCGGAAGGCATTGCGGATCTGTCCAGCCGTCACCGCCTCGATGCGTGAAATGAAATCATCGAGATAAGTCAGCGGCAGTCCATAAAAGGCGATGACCGCCAGGTTCTCGGCGATCTTGCCGTTGCTGTCGAGCCGCAACGGAAAACTGCCGGTGATGTGCTTCTTCGCGGCGCCGAGCTCCTGCTCCGTCGGTCCCTTGGCGACGAAATCCGAAATGACCTGACGGACGAGCTTGAGCGCCTGATCGCGCTGCGTGTTTTTGGTCTGCAATCCAACGATCAAGGGTCCCGCTTTGCGCAGCGGCAGAAAATAACTGTATACGCTGTAGGACAGGCCGCGCTTCTCCCTCACCTCCATCGACAGGCGTGACACCAGTCCGCCGCCGCCGAGAATATAGTTGCCGACATACAGCGGGAAATAATCCGGATCACCGCGCCGCATCCCCGGCTGGCCCAGGATGATATGCGTCTGGGTGGCGGGAAACGCCACTTGCTTCTGCCGCGGGGCATAGAGCGCACGCACCAGGGGGATCGGAAGCGCCGCATGACCCGCGGGCAGGTGGCCGACGACACGCTCGGCGATTTTGCGCGCCTGGCGCTTGCTCGCATCGCCGACGATCACGAGCCAGGCATTGGCCCCGACATAATAACTCCGGTGATAGGCGAGCAAATTCTCGCGAGTGATCGTCTTGAGGCTGGATTCATCTCCCTGCGGGTCATGAGCGTAGGGGTGATCGCCGTAAAGTTCGCGGTAAAACGCCTTATCGGCGATCGCACCCGGCGACTGCATGTCCTTTTGCAAGGCCACCAGTGCCTGCGCACGCTGGCGTTCGAGACTGGCCGCCGGAAAAGACGGTGCCGCCAGGATTTTGGAAAACAGTTCGAGCGCCGGATCGAGCAGCGCGGAGTCCGAGAGGCTGCGCAGGTCCACGGTCGCCATGTCACGGTCGATGCCGGCACCGAACTCGGCGCCCAGTCCCTCGAGCTGACTGGCGATGTCGTCGGCGGTCAGGTCGCCCGTGCCTTCATCGAGCATGGCGCTCGTCAGGCGCGCGAGGCCGGCTCTGTTGGCCGGATCGCGGCTCGCACCGGCGTCGAACACGGCCCGGATTTGCAGCATCGGCAACTCGTGGGTTTCAACGAAATAGACGCGCGCGCCGTTGTCCAGTGTCCAGTGATGGATTTTCGGGCCGGCCTCGACCTGAGGAATAAATGCAATTAGACAGAGCGCCAGCAGCCATGTCCTAAGACCTTTTGCCCTCACCCTCATTCCCTCTCCCGGGGGGAGAGGGAGGCGAGCCGTTTCGCGCTGCGCGCGCACTAAAGTATTACCGAACATCGCCGCCTCCCCGGGGCCGCGGCATGCGCCGCTGCCCCTTGCCGATCGGCTGCGGATCGAGCACCGCCACCGTCAGGCGCGCGTCCACGAGATACTTGCGCGCCACTGTCTGCACCTGCTCCGCGGTCACGGCCTTGAGCTTGTCCGGGTAGTCGTCGATCATGCGCCAGTCGAGCCCGGCCGCCGCCAGGCGCCCGATCTGCATTGCCTGATAGAACACCGAATCGCGGCTGAAGACATTGCTCGCCACCACCTGCGCCTTGACGCGTTTCAATTCCTCGTCGGTGGCCGGCTCCTTCTTGATGCGCTCGATCTGCGCCCGGATGGCCTGCTCGAGTTCCGCGACGGTATGGCCGTTGGCCGGCGTGGCTTCGATCATCAACAGGCCGGGGGAGCGCGCGACCGCCGAATAGTCGGTGCCGATGCTGGCGGCGAGTTTTTTCTCGCGCACCAGTTCGCGTTCGAAACGCGCCGCCTGACCGCCATCCAGGACACCGGTCAACACGCTCAGCGCGTAGGGCTCCCATTCGGCGACATCGCCTCCACGACCCGCGGAGGCATGCACCGGCACGTGATAGCCCATGAGGAGGTAAGGCACTTCCGCCGGAACCGCGACGCGCAGGCGCCGCTCACTCTTCTGCTCGGGCTCCTCGACTTCCTTGGCTTTCTCGAAGGAACGTGCCGAAATCTGTCCGAAATATTTCTGCGCCTGCGCGATAACCTCTTTCGGTTCCACGTCGCCGACCACCACGAGGATCGCGTTGGCCGGGGCGTACCAGCGTCCATACCAATCACGCAGCTCCTTGGCTGTCATGGACTCCAGGTCGGCCATCCAGCCGATCACCGGATGCCGGTAGGGATGAGCCTGAAAGGCGGTGGTCATGAATTTTTCCTGAACGATCGCCTCGGGCTGGTCCTCGGTGCGCCAGCGGCGCTCTTCCATCACCACCTTGATCTCCTTGCGAAAATCCTCGTCGGCCAGCGTCAGATTCTGCAGGCGGTCGGCTTCGAGTTCGAAGGAAATCGGCAGGCGCGATTTTTCCAGCTGCTGGAAATAGGCGGTGTAGTCGGAACTGGTGAAGGCGTTCTCGCGTCCGCCGTTTTCGGCGATGATGCGCGAGAACTCATTGGGTCCGTGCCTGGCCGTGCCCTTGAACATCATGTGCTCGAGCACGTGCGAGATACCGGTGATGCCCTCGGGCTCGTCCTGGCTGCCCACCCGGTACCAGATTTGCGATACCACCACCGGCGAGCGGTGATCCTGCTTGACGATGACGCGCAAGCCGTTGGCCAGCGTGGTTTCCTGCGTCTGGCTGCAGGCCGGGAGCCACAGGCTCAGAAGCAGGAGCCACGAGAATTTATTATCGAACATGGGGTTTCCGTGGTGATGATTCTTTATATACTATTGTGCCACAGCTTAGAGCATCGATGCCGAAAAAAATTCCCCGGGACTATCCTTTTGAAAGAATTCCGTCATCCGAAGCAGACCGAAACCACCCGGTCCGCCGGCCTCTTCGGCCGCCTGCGCGAGAAACTCGCCGCCACTCAGCGCAGTTTCACCCGCGGCCTGAGCGATCTGCTGCTCGGGAACCGCG
>ERZ1292633.4948-Hain-H41-02um-R1-4948-length-12186-cov-5_pt2 | contig 10070 bp, 11 predicted proteins | sample MGYA00564406_ERZ1292633 | MGnify/ENA primary metagenome ERZ1292633 (study PRJEB36523, sample SAMEA6512639) | groundwater metagenome | collected 2019-01-08 | study: AquaDiva: Metagenomics assemblies of 32 groundwater samples
AGCGCGAACAGAGGGGTAACAAAGAGAAGTGCGGCGAAACCCAAGCGAAAACATGACTGGCCGTTAGCCATGCAGGCAGTATAGCACGACGAGCGTCCCGACTGCAGTCGGGGCGCTCGCTAGTGTTATTGTTTTCTTTCCCCTTTCTTTTCTTCTCTCTTTTCTTCTTTTTTGAAAGCCGCCTGCCCTGAAGCGGAGCTCTTTGGGAGAGGTCCCGCGGCGTCTCCCGCTTTCGGGGCCGCAGCCGCCGTCTCTCCCGCCGCCTCCTCTTTGCCCTTCTTCGCAACCTCAATCGTCGAGAGGTCAGCCGGCGCTTCTGCAACCGCTTCTTCCTTCGGTTCATAGACTGACGCGACGACTTCATCCGCGGAAGCCGCCAAGATGACGCCGGCGGGAAGCTTGATTTCTCTTGCCGTAACAATGCTCCCGAAAGTCGCAAGAGGCGAAATGTCCACCTCAATTTTTTGCGGCAAATCCTTCGGCGCCGCCTCTATTTCAAGCTCGTGCATGACCTTGACCAAGACGCCGCCCAAGTCTTTCACCGCGGGCGCGACGCCGATAAACTCAATGGGAATCTTGACATGGAGCCTCTGCCCTTTCTCAAACGCGTAAAAATCAGCGTGGCGAAAATCTCCCGTCACCGGATGCCGCGCGACCTCGTGAATGAGCGTCTCCACCTCGCCCTCGGGGCCCTGAAGCGTCACCGGAGTATTCTCTCCCGCTTTCTTCCAGACCTTTTCAAACTCCTTCGCGGACAGCGTAATAGAAGTTGACGCCTGCTTCCGGCCGTAAAAAACGGCGGGGATTTTCCCCGCGTTTCGGAGCGTGCTGGGGGCTACCTTCGGGTCCCGTTTTTCGTACTGCAGGGCGATGGACATAGAGCCACAGTATACGGATTTCTCCAGAAAAGGCAACGAACCTGTTCCTCCTTTATAAGAGGAGGTGTCCGCTTCTTAGCGGATGGAGGATTTAACAGCTTCTTGAATGGCCTGTACTACGCCTTCGATATTGTGACGGACATCGCCATCCAAGAATCGTAAAAATCGCATGCCTTCTGATTCGAGTGATTGTTGCCTTAGCATATCTTTCTCAACCTTACTGTCATGGCTTATACCATCAATTTCTATGACGAGCCGCAGCTTCTCGCAATAAAAGTCAACAACATTAGGACTTACGCGTTTGACCCTATTTCACTGCTTTTCCCTTCTGTCATTCCAGCGAAAGCTGGAATCCAGGGCCTTACTACCCACTCTGGATTCCTGTTTTCACAGGAATGACACCAAACGCGTAAGTCCTAAACATATTCGAGTATAGGCCGCTGTCGCAGGAATTGAACACCTAACTTCTTTGCCTTCAATTCATTCCACAAAAGCACCTCTGCAAGATTGCCTGACGAGCGCAAATTTCTCCCAACTTTTCTAAGTCCTGGCCGATAGTGGAGTTTCATAAATCCTCCGTCTCAAGAATGAGACACCTCCTTTTACAAAGGAGGAATTAAGATACTATATTCAGCGGCGTCTGTCCTGCAAAAAACGCTATGAGATTCTCCGCCGCAAGTACTGCCATCCCGTCGCGGGCGGCACGCGTTGCCGACGCGGTATGCGGAGTGAGCACGACATTGGAGAGCTCCGTAAGCCCCTCCGCGAGCTTAGGCTCGTTCTCAAAGACGTCAAGCGCCGCGGCGCGAATCATGCCGTCTTTGAGCGCCTCCACGAGTGCGGCTTCGTCAATGACTGCCCCGCGCGAGGTGTTAATGAGATACGCGGTCTTTTTCATGAGCCGCAAGCGGGCGGCGTTTAGAAGATGCGTCGTCGTCGGTAAGAGCGGCACATGAATAGAAACAACATCGGCCTCCCGAAGCACGGTGTCCGGAGTCGCGCGAAACACCGCGCCGGTTGTCCGTTCAAGCTCCTCGCTTTGCTTGATGTCGTAATAAATCACCGCCATCCCGAGACCCTTCCCCGCTATCTCCGCCACCCGTCCGCCGATGCGCCCCGCGCCTAAAATGCCGAGTGTCTTCCCCGAGAGTTCCTCTCCCAAGAAAAGCTCGGGTCCCCAACCTTTGAATTTGCCTTTGCGCACATAGGTTTCGCCCTCCGGAATCCGGCGTACGAGCGAGAGCATAAGCGCAATCGTATGCTCGGCAACCGCCTCGGTAAGCGCCCCGGGGGTATTCGTAATCGTAATTCCCCGCTTCTTCGCTTCGTCTATAGTGATGTTGTTGAACCCGACCGCATAATTCGCAAAAATCTTCGCGCTCGGCGCGGCATCAAAGACCTCCCCGTCAATGGTATCGGTAAGGAGGCAGAGCACGCCGTCGTAGGGCTTTTTCTTGAGCGCTTTAACCATCTCGTGTTTCGTAAGCGGCCGGTCCTTCGGGCTGATGTCCAATTCAAACCCTTTTTCGCGGAGCATCGTGAGACCGACATCTGGGATTTTGCGGGTGATGTAAATGAGGGGCATAAAATAACCAAATTCCAAGCGCCAAATCCTAGACAATTGACACTTTTTAATGTCATCCCCGCGAAAGCGGGGAACCAGAAATCCTGGATTCCTGCTTTCGCAGGAACGACTTCGGAAAGTCGTTTGTTTGTGATTTGGAAATTGTGATTTGGGATTTAATTTTATGAACACTATAGTACCACATTCTCGTTGCCTCTGTTACAATAGCGGCGTATGTCCAATCAACTTGACTTCCTCGCCTTGGGCGACATCACCACTGACGCCTTCATCAAGCTCTCCGAAGCGTGGATAGAAACCGACAATCCGGAGCACGCAGAGGAGCTATGCATGAAGTTCGGAGAGAAGATTCCCTATGAATCGGTAACCGTGGTGCGCGCGGTGGGAAACGCCCCCAACGCCGCCGTCTCCGCGGCGCGGCTTGGTCTCGCTTCGGGACTCCTGACGAACCTGGGCAATGATGAGAACGGCCGCGAGTGCATGGAGGCGCTCAAAGGAGAAGGCGTGGACACAACCTATGCAACCGTTCACAAAAGCGCACAGACCAACTATCACTATGTGCTCTCTTTCGGCGCGGAACGCACGATTCTCGTCAGGCATGAAGCATACCGCTATAAACTTCCCGCCATAGCGCCCGCGCCGAAGTGCCTGTATCTTTCTTCGCTTGGCGGGAACTCCGAAAACTACCACGAGGAGATTGCGAACTTCCTTGACGCGCATCCGCAGACGGAGCTCGCCTTCCAGCCGGGAACATTCCAGATGAAGCTCGGCACGGAGAAGTTAAAAAAGTTGTATAGCCGTACGGGCCTCTTTTTCTGCAACAAGGAAGAGGCGCAGAAGATACTTGCGAGTTCTGAAATCCCCCTTATTAAAGGGGGTGCTCATTCCGATGAGCGGGGGTTGTTGCTGTTTCTTCTCCAAGGCATCCACGCGCTGGGGCCCCACATCGTCTGCATCACCGACGGCCCCAAGGGTGCGTACGCTCTCGACGGGAGTGTCGCGGGACAGAAAGAATACTGGTTTCAACCGCCGTACCCAGACCCCAAACCGCCGCGCAACCGCACCGGCGCGGGCGACGCCTTCGCCGCCACCTTCACGGCCGCTCTCATCCTCGGCAAGCCGGTGCCCGTGGCCCTCATGTGGGCGCCGATTAACGCTGCTTATGTCGTCCAGGAAATCGGCGCGCAGAAAGGGCTCCTGACGCGTGAACAACTGGAGAAATGCTTGGCGATTGCACCCGAGCACTACAGGCCGCGAAAAATCTGATGCTATCGTTTAAGTGCCCGATGGACGGCTTCTTTGATGTGGGTAACGCCCATGCCGTAGTGCTCTACGATTTCGTTCGGCTTTCCGCTCTGCCCGAAGCGATCTCGGACGCCGATAAACTCCATCGGCGTCGGGAGTCTGCGCGCAAGCGTCTCTGCAACCGCGCTTCCCATGCCGCCCGCGATTTGGTGCTCTTCTAGGGTTACGATGCGGCCGCACTCTTTAGCGAGTTCAAGAATCGCCTTTTCATCAAGCGGCTTTATGGTCGAGAGGTTGAGCACGGTTACCGCGATTCCCTCTCCTTCCAGTTCCTTCGCGGCGACCAAAGCTTTGTGGAGCAAACTCCCTGTCCCTATGATTCCTATCTTTGCTTTTTGATTTTTGATGTTTGATTTGTAAAACACCTGCGCCTTCCCTATCTCAAACGGCGTCTCCTCCGTCGTGATAATCGGCGTCTTCTCGCGCGCGAGGCGGATATAGGTTGGAGTTTTTGTTTTCGCCGCGGCCATGGTTGCTTTTTTCGCCTCAAGTGCGTCACAAGGCGAGAGCACCTGCATGTTAGGGAGTACGCGCATGAGCGCGATGTCTTCAATCGCCTGATGCGTGCCGCCGTCGGGGCCAACGGAGACGCCAGCGTGCGAACCCGCGATTTTCACCGGCCGGTCATTGTAGCAAATCGTCGTGCGAATCTGTTCCCAGTTGCGCCCCGGAGAGAACATCGCATAGGAGGAGCAGAAAGGAATCTTTCCCATCGCAGCCATGCCGCTCGCCACCGTCACCAAGTTCTGCTCCGCCACACCTATTTCAATAAACCGGTTGGGAAACTTCTTTGCGAAAAGATGCATCTGCGTGGACTCGGTTAAGTCGGCGCAGAGTCCCACCACCCGCTCGTCGGCTTCTCCGGCGGCCAAAAGTCCCTCGCCGAATCCTTTGCGAATTGGCACTTGCTCAACATCCTTGTCCCAAATTTTGGGATTCAATCTGACCGTGTGATTGTTCATTTCAACTTTTCGCCAAGTTCTCGTAATACTTTCAGCGCCATCGCGCCCTCTTCCTTATTCGGCGGCTTCCCGTGCCATTCGTATTTGCGCTCAAAGGCGGGCACGCCTTTGCCGGGAATCGTGCGCGCGATAATCACCGAGGGTTGGTCAAAGACGGCCTTGGCGCGGCCGATGGCGTCGTGAATTTCTTGGAAGTTGTGCCCGTCAATTTCTTGCGTGTGCCAATTCCACGCCCTCCATTTGTCCAAGAGCGGCTCAAGCGGCATGATGTTCTCGGTGAAGCCGTCTATCTGAATGTTGTTGCGGTCAATGATTGCAATCAGATTCCCCAACTTTTCTTTTCCGGCAAGCATCGCTCCCTCCCAACTGTTTCCCGCATCAAGCTCGCCGTCGGACATGAGGCAGTAAATCCACTTTTTGTAGGGATAAAAGGTCGAACCGCCCAAGGACAGTCCTTTCTCCCGATCCAAGGACTGTCCTTGGGCGTCAAGTCCTTGGGCGTCAAGTCCTTGGGCGTCAAGTCCTTGGGCGTCAATGCGCTCTGCCAGCGCCATGCCGGTTGCCTGCGAGAGGCCGGAACCAAGGGGCCCTGAAGAAGTTTCAAGCGCTGGAAAGTACTCGCGGTGTGGGTGACCCTGAAATTTGGTGCCGAACTTACGCAGGGTTTTCTTGTACTCATCTACGCTCGCGTACCCAGCGTGCGCCATGGTGGCGTAGAGTACCGGGCAAATATGCCCATTTGAGAGCACGAGCCGGTCGCGCTCACTCCACTCTGGATTTTTGGGGTCATGCCGCAGTTCGTGGAAAAAGAGGTAGGTGAAGATGTCCGCCATGCCAAGTGGACCCGCGGTGTGGCCCGAACCGGCTTCAATAAGCGCCTCAATAATCGTGATGCGAATCTCGTTTGCTTGAAGCTCCAGCTCGCGAATCTTTTTGTCGTCCAGATTGCCTGCCATCACACTATATTACCCGAGCTTCTTGAATGCTTCAATCGCCCCGCGTGGATTGTCTGACCCGAAAATGGCTGAGCCAGCGACAAGGCGCGTCGCGCCCGCGGCAATAAGGCGCGGCGCGGTATCAAGATTCACGCCGATGTCAACGCTGATGTCGAGCGCCGGATAAGTCTCCCCTACTAAGGGGAGTGCCCGAGTCGGCGAGGGCGAGGGGTGTCTAGAGCGCAGTTCGCGGATTTTCGGGAGCACTTTTTCCTCGTCGAGCAGCACGCCTCCGAAACTGATTTTGTCGTTCCCCATGAACTGCACAAGAGAAACTTCATGAAGAAAAGGTTCTATCGCAGAGAGCGGCGTAGAGGGCTTGAGAGCCAACGCGACATCTATCGAATGCTTCCACTCGTGAATGAGCTCGGACAGTTCTTCACCCCCTTCACCCCTTTCCCCCCTTTTGCCCCTTTCTCCCTTTTCTCCCATTCCAAACGACTCTAGGTGCACAATGACACGGGTGGCGCCGAGACGCACAAAATCGGGCACGACCTCTGCGGGATTCGCGACCATGAGGTCAAACTCGTAATCAAGCTCCTCGGAGTGCGGCAGCTCTTTGTTCCCCGCCAACAACTCCTCAAAATCCCTGTCCATTCCACCCCCCTCACTCCCCCCTCTTAAGAAGGGAAAGGGCGGAAGGGGAATGCCGTCTGCGTCGGTCTGCGTGGAGTCTGCATGAGTCTGCGGCGTCTTCGCAAAAGGCCATGTCGTATTCGGCGCGAACACCCCGTCCACGATATCAACCTGCACGGTATCCACGAGCCCTGCGATGAGCAAGGTTTTTTCCTCTATTTCGCGGAAGGTTTTAGGCAAAATGGCTGGAATAATTTCCATAACGGTATCATCCAAGGGTAACCCTTGGATTGATGATATCTCGATTTGTTAGCCAATCATTGAGAAAGTGCTCAAACTGAAGAGGCTGCTGAAAATATTCGGGAAAATGGCGACGGTCCAAGATGATATTCTCCGGACGCTTAACGCGCTGATAATCAAGGTAGCTGGACGGCGCGTATGCAGACAAAAATCGTTTAGCACGAGCGGGATTTTGAATACCCTTTGTCCTCCAAGACGGCTCGACCAATTTTACTGGATTCAAATGGATGTAGGCATACAGGTACTTGAGATACTGGTCAAAATGGGCATGCCGGGCTTTGAAGTTGTTTTCAAAGAGTCTACCTCTTCGTTCATAGCGCTTGTTGAAATACATGGAATACGCGGTGAGCAATTTTCCCATAAAACGACTGATGCCGCCCTTCTTTATCTCGCGCACCAGAAGATGTATGTGATTCGGCATCAAGCAGTAGGCGCCAATCGCGACCAGCCGTTCGCCCACATCTATGGTATCCAAGGGTAACCCTTGGATTTCTTTAAACACAAGCGAGCGAGCACCGTTGCAAAGATGGAGTAAGGAAACGAACCTGTCTCGGCATTTACCATCAAGGAACAATTTGCGCTTTTCCACTCCCCTGTTATACAGGTGATAGTATTCGCCGACGGCAAATGCGTAGTTTCTTTGCATAGCCAAGGGTTACCCTTGGGAGGGGTTAAATTCTTCAATCTTTTGAAGACGGCGGATATGGCGCGCCGCGCCTGAAAAGGGGGTATCCAGCCAGAGCCGGACGGCCTCTTTCGCTTCTTCCAGCGTGCAAAACCGCGCGCCGATGGCGAAAATGTTTGAATCGTTGTGAGCGCGCGAGGCTTTGATGAGCGTCGCACTCTGCGGCCCGGGACAGAAAAGAGCGGCGCGCGCGCCGCGGATGCGGTTCATGGCGATAATCTCGCCTTGTCCGCTTCCGGCGACCACAATGCCTCTGGACGCAGACTGACGCAGACTTGACGCGGACCTTCGCGGACTTTTTTCTGCGTTATTCTGCGTATCGTCAGCGTAGGTCTGCGCTTGCGAAGCGACTTTGCGAGCAAGAGGAATCACAAAATCCACATAATCATCCCCCGCGTCGTAGGCGTGCGGCCCCATATCCTCAACTTCGTGTCCGAGCGAGCGGACAAACGCAATGAGTTTTCCTTTAAGCTCAAACCCCGCGTGGTCCCCAGCAAAGAAAACTTTCATACCGTTGGTAAGTTACGCTTCGCTTTAAGTTGGTAAGTTTGTAAGTTTCTATTTATAAGAAACCTAATGTATCCACTGACCATTTTTAGTAACTCCGTATACTTTGAAGCAAGAAAATCATCTGAATGAAATCTTTTCCTCAAACACATTTCGAGGTTCCTCTTTGTTTCCTCCGCCTCACCCTTGACGAGGTCGCTCAAGATGCGGATTTTCTCTTTGTGGGAGCGTTTGTTATACGCCTCCGCAATGTTGTTAGCCACTGAAGAAGATGACCGCCGAAGTTGGTCCACGCTCCGATATTTCTCGTCGCGAGGAAAGGAATCCGTAAGAGTATGCACTCTAAGTTCCAGCTCGGCCGCAAGCGTGTATATTTTCAGGTTTTCAAGGCCAGTTGCCATAACTTATAGCGAGCGGAGCGAGTGGAACTTACTAACTTATCAACTTACCAACTGCTAACACATGCTGAAGCAATGTGTTGGCGTATCCGGCTTCGTTGTCATACCACGCGAGCACCTTCACGAGGTTCCCGCCGGCAACCCGCGTCATGGAGAGCTCCGCGATGGCGCCTTCGGCGGAGCCGATGATGTCACTTGAGACGAGCTCGTCGTCGCTCGCGCTGAAAATCCCTCGCCACCGCGGCTGTTTCGCGGCTGTGCGCAAAATCTCGTTCACTTCTTCGGCGGTGGTGTCGCGCTTTGCAATAAAGGTGATGTCAGCGATGGAACCGCAAATCACCGGCACGCGAAGCGAAATCCCGTCGAAAAGGCCCGCGAGTTTCGGGTACGCTTTCGTTACCGCAATCGCGGCGCCGGTGGACGAGGGCACGATGTTCACTGCTGCGGCTCTGCCCTCGCGCATTCCTTTCTTTCCCGCGGGAGAGTCCACGAGAGACTGCGTTGCGGTGTAGGCGTGAACGGTGTTAAGGAGAGCCTTCTCAATCCCGAGCGCCTCGTCCAGAATCGCGATAATGGGCGACGCGGCGTTCGTGGTGCAGGAGCCGTTGGAGGTTATCCTGCACTCTTTCAGCTTCTCCTCATTGAGCCCCATGAGCACTGTTTCTGCTTTAAGGTCGGACCTTGGAGCCAGAGAAAGGTCCGACCTTGATTCTTTAAGCGGCGCCGTGATAACGACTCGTTTTGCTCCCGCGTCAAGGTGCGCCTTCGCTTTTTCCGCGCTCGCGAAAAACCCCGTGGCTTCCACTACCACATCTATATCAAGTTCCTTCCACGGCAGTTTCGCGGGCTCTTTCTCGCTCAAATAAGCAACGCCCTCCAATTCTTTTCCGCGTCTGTCCGCGTGATTGTCGGCGCTTGTCTGCGAGCGGTAGACGGAGTCATACCGCAAGAGATATTCCGCGTTCTCGCGCGGCATGAGGTCGTTGACCGCCACGATTTCTATTCCCCTTTCCCCCATTTCACCCCTTTCGCCCTTTTCCTGGACGGCGCGCAGAAATGCTCTGCCTATCCGGCCGAGGCCGTTGACGGCGACGCGAATGGTTTTCTCGTTTTTCATAGTGTGGTTATTATAACCTTTTTCTTCTCCCTTTTTACCCTTTGTTCCCGTCTCTCCCTTTTACCCTTTACTATTTCTCCGGCTCGCCGTATTCCCAGAAGACCAGCCCCAGCCGTTTCGCCTCTTCTCTCTTCTTGACCCCCTGCCCCGTCAGGACCAAATCTCCCACCCTGAATTGTTCTTTCATCCACGCTTCGGCCTCTTCTTCTTTCTTCCGAATCTTTTCGTTGGTCAGCCGCACGCGGTCCCGCTCCGAAAGCGTGCCGGTTGTTTTCATTCGCTCGAGGAGTGAGGCCTGCAGTTTTTCCAGAAGCATATTCAGTTCCTTGCACCGCAGGTACCCCTGCACCGGACGGGGTAAACGGGTATCAAGAGGGTAAAACCGTAACGATTCCAGCCATTCCTTCTTTTCCCTTTCGCCCCTCTCTCCCATTTCACCCCCTTCACCCCTTTCTCCCTTTTCTTCAGCCCCTTTTCCCTTCTCTTGCCCATTTCCCCCCTTTATCCCTTTTTCTTCATACCGTCCGAGGCAGATGTCTGCAAAGTCCTCCTGAAGCTCCGCGTTTGACGCAATGGCGTACCCGAGAAATTGATAGTATTCGTGCGTGGCGTTACGCTTCCACCCCTCCACGATATTTTGTTTCACCGAACGGACAGAGCGGTCCATCTGGTCGGCCAATCCGACGCCGGTTTTGTCGCGTGGAAATGTGGCGGTGTAGGAGAGGGTTTCGGCGGCCAGTTCCTCCGCCTTCCTATATACAAGGA
>ERZ1292633.6602-Hain-H41-02um-R1-6602-length-10070-cov-46_pt1 | contig 10070 bp, 7 predicted proteins | sample MGYA00564406_ERZ1292633 | MGnify/ENA primary metagenome ERZ1292633 (study PRJEB36523, sample SAMEA6512639) | groundwater metagenome | collected 2019-01-08 | study: AquaDiva: Metagenomics assemblies of 32 groundwater samples
CACCGATGGGCTGCGTGAATGTGCATGGTTCGCTGCTGCCGAAATATCGCGGAGCTGCGCCGGTGCAATGGGCCGTGATCAACGGGGAGACCGAGACCGGCATCACCACGATGATGATGGATGAAGGCATGGATACAGGAGCCATGCTCCTGCAGGAATCACTGCCGATTTTCCCTGAAGACACCACAGGATCGCTGGCGCCTCGTCTTGCCGCACTTGGAGGGAGACTGTTGGTTGAGACCATCGCGAGGCTTAAGGCGGGAACGATCATGCCGCAGCCTCAGAATCATGCTCTGGCCACCCAGGCCCCGCCCTTGAAGAAAGAAGATGGGGTGATTGACTGGGCGACGAGTGCGAGCAACATTGCCAATCGCGTCCGCGGTCTTTCTCCCTGGCCCGGTGCCTATACGCATATCGGTGGCGAACGATGGATGGTGTGGAGCGCAACTCAGAGTCCGGGGAAGCCAGATGTCGTGCCTGGCACCATCATCGAGGTGACGAAGCAGTCTATCCAAGTCGCGACGGGAGACGGTGTATTGGCGCTGAGAGAGATTCAACCGTCCAATAGTAAGCGACTCACTGTGGCGCAGTATCTGGCGGGGCATCGCGTGAGTGCAGGCCAACGTTTTGACGCAGAGCCGCCGCTATCAGAACCACCGGCGTGATCGGCCGCATCATGTCTTCTCCTTCCGTCTCAAAACCGTCTCTCCCTCCTTCTGCTAGGGCCCGCGCGCTGACGGCCCTGTTGACCCAGCACAAATCAGGCGACCCACTCGATGAAGTATGCAATCGTTTATGGGATCGGCAGGCAATGGATGGCCGTGATCGGGCCTTTGCCATGGAATTAGTCTATGGGGTGCTGCGGCGCCAGGAGACGCTTGATTGGCGTTTGGAGCCGGCACTGAAGAAACCCTTGCCCCGGCTCCCGCTGATGGTACAGATGCTATTGCGGATGGGGATGTATCAGTTGGTTTACATGGATCGTGTGCCGGCTTCTGCAGCGGTGAATGAATCCGTGAATCTGGCAAAGGCCAACAAGGCCCAGCTCGGGAGGGATTGGAGCGGCCTTGTAAATGCCGTGTTACGGACCGTGACGCGTTTGCCGGAACGGCCGTTCCCTGAGCTCCAACCGGATCCGGCCGTGGCACTCTCGATCCGCTATGCGGTGCCGCAGTGGCTCTGTACACGCTGGGTCGAACAGATGGGAGTTGAGCGGGCGGAGGCTGCCTGTCAAACGGTGAGTGCCGTTCCGGCCCTGACACTGCGCGTCAATCGTCAGCGAGTGACCCGTGACGCGTTTCTTGAACAGCTCGTCGGCGCGGGGATTGCCGCCCGTCCGACAACCGTCAGCCCCGTTGGGGTGATCCTCGAAGAAGGTCGGGCCATCACGACGATCCCGGGGTTTCAAGACGGATTGTTCTATGTCGAAGACGAAGCCGCGCAACTCGTTCCACTCCTACTGGATCCACAACCGGACGAACGCATTCTCGATGTCTGTGCGGCCCCTGGAGGAAAGGCCACCCATCTGGCCGAGCTGATGTCGAATCGTGGTCAGATCGTGGCAATGGACCGTCACGCCGGGCGGTTACAGGTAGTGAAGGAGAATTGCCAGCGGCTTGGTGTAGCGATAATTTCTCCGCTTGTGGGAGATGCGAGAGAGCTTGGGATGATTGTCCATCGCCACAAGGTAGAAACACAGCTCCCACCGATAGGCCTGTTTGATCGTATCCTGGTCGATGCTCCTTGCAGTGGCATTGGCGTGCTGCGGCGACACCCTGATGCGAAGGGGAAAAAAGATACCGGGATGTTTGCCCGCCATCAAGTTTTACAAGGAGAGATCCTCGAACGGGCGTTCACTGTCTTGCGGCCCGGCGGGGTGCTGGTCTATAGTACCTGCTCGACAGAACCGGAAGAGACCGAAGAGGTAATCACCCGGATCTGTCAGGACCATTCAGACTATGTTCGTGAGTCCATCGTGCCGTGGCTTCCCGCTTCCGCTCTCTGCTTTGTGACGGAGCAGGGTGCGCTGTCTACGATGGGAAATGCCCTCGGAATGGACGGGTTCTATGCCGTCCGGCTGAGAAAAACGCAAGGGTCGCTATGAGTAGTCCGGTATTGATTGCCCCCTCGATCCTCGCAGCCGATTTCGTGCGTCTGGCTGATGAGATCGCGGCTGTGGAACGAGCCGGTGCGGATCTGCTTCATATCGATGTGATGGACGGGCATTTCGTGCCGAACCTCACGATCGGTCCTCCGGTCGTCGAGTCGATCAAGAAAGTCGCTAAAGTGCCGCTCGATGTGCATCTGATGATTACCAATGCCGATACGTTCATCCCGGAGTTTGTTGCGGCGGGGGCTGATTATATCACGGTGCATGTGGAAGCCTGTCCCCATCTCCATCGGACGATTCAATCGATCAAGGAGCGTGGCGTCAAGGCGGGCGTGACGCTCAATCCTGCGACGCCGGTCAGTTTACTGCAGGAGATTTTGGCCGACGTCGATCTGGTCTTAATCATGTCGGTGAATCCAGGATTCGGCGGGCAGAAGTTTATTCCGTCTGTGTTGAAGAAGATTGCCGCGATTCGGGAGATGTTGGATCGTCTCCAAAGCCGGGCGTTGCTCGAAGTCGATGGCGGGGTGAAACCCGACAATGCCGCGCAGATCATTGCGGCGGGAGCCAACGTCCTGGTCGCCGGCTCGGCGATTTTTGCGAGCCGGGACTATGCCGGCACCATTGCAGCGTTGCGGGCCGCGGGGCAGCCGGCCGCCACAACCACCTCTCACGCCGCCTCCCATCGATAGGTTATTCAGGGTGGATACCTCCGCACTCATCGACAGTCTGCATCCTCTCGAAATCAAAGTCATCATGGCGCTCGGGTCCCGTCCTGCCGACACGGTTCTGGAAACCGAACAGTTAGCCGCCGCCGCTGAATTAGAGCCGTCCCAGCTGAGCATGGCGATCGAGTGGTTACTCGCAAAGTCCCTGCTCGTGGTCCACGCTGAAACAGTGACGCCGATGGTGTCCCTGACGAAGGTGGGCGAACAGTATGTCAGTGGTGCATCACCGATTGAGCGAGTCTTCTCGGCCGCGCGCGAGGTGACCAGCACGGGGAAGCGGCTGACTATTCCTGATCTGCAGGCGCAGGATGGATTAGATCCATCCGATGTCAGCAAAGCGGTCGGACGGTTGAAAAAAGAAGGGGTGTTGTTAATCGTCCAGGGCGGCTGTATCGAATCGACCGGCCGTCCAAGCCCGACGGCTGAGGCCATTCGGGTGCTGCTGCAACAGGTGAACGAGGCCTCTCGGGAGCTGAAGAGTTTTCCCGAGGCGCATCGCCAGGTGATCGAAGATTACGCCGTCAAGCGTGGAAACGCCAAAGAACCATTCCGGGTGGATGATCGGGTCACTCGATCCTTCATGCTCTCTCCTGCCGGAGTAGCGGCGGCGGAGCACCTCGCCAAGGAAGGGGTGGCGGAAGAAGTCTCGCAGCTCACGCCTGAATTGTTGAAAGACGGCAGCTGGCGGAACAAGCGATTCCGCAAATATACCATCAGTCTACGTGCGCCCCGCATCGGAACGGGAAAGAAGCATCCCTATCGCGAGTTTCTCGATACCGTGAAGACGAAGCTCGTGAGTATGGGCTTCCAGGAAATGCGCGGCTCACTGGTCGAAACGGAATTCTGGAACATGGACGCGCTCTTCATGCCGCAGTTCCATCCGGCCCGCGATGTTCACGACGTCTACTTTGTGAAGCAACCGACGCATGCTGCGAAGATCGCGGAGCCGTTTCTGTCACGTGTGACGAAGGCTCATCAGGATGGAGGCAAGACCGGCTCCACCGGGTGGAAATATGCCTTCAACGCTGAACGGGCGAAGCGGCTCGTGTTGCGGAGTCAGGGGACAGCGGTCTCGGCAAGGACGCTGGCGTCGGCGCCGGCCGTGCCGGGAAAATATTTCTCGATTGCCCGCTGCTTTCGCTACGATCAAGTCGATGCCACGCATGCCACCGACTTTTTTCAGGTCGAAGGCATTGTGCTGGGCGAGGATATTAACTTCCGTACCCTGCTGGGTCTGCTGAATCTCTTTGCGCGTGAAGTGGCCCAGGCGAAGGAAGTGAAGTTCCTGCCGGCCTATTTCCCCTTTACCGAACCCTCGGTCGAAATGCATGTGCGGCATCCGCGCCTGGGGTGGATGGAGCTGGGCGGAGCGGGGTTGTTCCGGGCTGAAGTCACCTTGCCGTTGGGCGTGACCGTGCCGGTCATTGCCTGGGGGCTGGGGTTGGATCGCATGGCGATGGTGGCGCTGGGTATTCACGACATTCGCGAATTGTTCACTGACAATCTGGACTTGATCCGGACCACAAGAGGCATCTTCTAGCGAACACCATGCCGACGATTTCTATTTTCAAAGACGATCTCGAATCGCTGCTGACTCTCGGTGGTCGTGCCACGCGCCCGGTTTCGATCGAGCAATTGGAAGACTGGCTGATGCTCGTGAAGGGTGAGCTCAAGGGGCATAACCAGGAAACCGGAGAGTTGCGTATTGAATTACAAGACAGCAACCGGCCGGACCTCTGGTGTTGCGAGGGCATCGCCCGGCAAATTCGTATCAAGCAACAGGGGAAGCTCAAGGCCTATCCCTTCTTTTCTAAGAAGGCGAAGAAGGGGCAATCTCTGATCGTCGCACCGGGGCTTGAACAGGTGCGTCCCTATGTCGCCGCGTGCACAGCCAAGGGGTATCGGGTTACCGAGGAAGGATTAGCCCAACTCATTCAGACACAGGAGAAGCTGGCGGATATCTTCGGGCACAAGCGAAAGACCGTCTCAATCGGGATCTACCAGCTGTCGAAGATTGCGTTCCCGGTCACCTATGAGTTGGTCAAGCCGGATCAGGCGAAGTTCACACCGCTGGGCATGGAGACAGTGATGACCCTGGCGGAAATTCTCATGGTCCATCCGAAAGGGTTGGAGCATGGGCATATTCTGGCCGGGCAGAGCCGTTTGCCGATTCTCCGCGATGCGAAGAATCAACCCTTGTCGTTCCCGCCGATCATCAACAGCCGGGAAGTGGGGGAAGTGCGAGTGGGGGACGACGAATTGTTTGTCGAAGTGACCGGGACCGATCAGTTGATGGTCGTCCTCACGCTGAATATCTTTGCTGCCAACCTCGCCGATCGCGGCGCCACGATTGAACCGGTTGAAGTGCAATATCCCAAGAACACCCCGTTGGGTAAACGGGTTGTCACGCCACAGGATCTCGGGAATTCCAAGACGATTCAGCTCAAGACCATCGAGCAGGCACTTGGCCAAGAACTCGGCGTGAAGGTCGTGAAGCAGGCGCTGGAAGTCTATGGCTATGAGGTTTCAGCCGGGAAGGGAACGGTTAAGGCGAAGTTGCCGCCCTATCGGCAGGATCTTATGCATGCGATGGATGTGGTCGAAGATGTCGCGATCAGCCGTGGCTACGGAGAATTCGCCCCGGTGATGCCGGCCCAGTTCACCGTGGGAGGGCTCTCGCGGATCGAGCAGACCTCCGACCGGGCGCGTGAGCTCATGGTCGGGTTGGGGTTCCAGGAGATCATCTCCAACATTATGGGATCGCCGGAGAGCTATCGTGACACTATGCGTCTGGCTAGTACAGAGTGGGGGCAGATGGTCGAAGTGGACAATGCCATGACCCTCACCTTCTCCTGTCTACGCCAATGGATGCTGCCCTCCCTCTTGCGTGTCGAAACAGCGTCCAGCCGGGCTTTCTATCCGCACCGCCTGTTCGAGGCCGGCGACGTGGCGATCCCCGATCCCACGCATGAGCTAGGCTCACGCACGGAAACGGTGTTGGGCGCCGTCATCGCTCATGCGACCGCCCATTTCTCAGAAATCCATTCGTGTCTGGATATTCTTTTTTACCATTTGGGGAAAGAGTACAGTCTGGAGCCGGTCCAGCATCCGTCCTTCCTGGAAGGACGTGCGGGGCGCATCGTCGTTGCAGGCAAACCCATCGGCGTCATCGGCGAAGTCCACCCAGAAGTTTTGGAACGATGGCAGATCACCGTGCCGGTCGTTTCTTTCGACGTGAATCTGTCGCAGCTGGTCGATCTGGCATAATGAAAAACAGGGCAGATACTCGTTGACGTACAGCGTACGTTGCTTCCGTCTCCCTATCCAACCTCCAATGGATCTGTGCACTTCAAAATTGTTGGCGAGATCGAGGAGATCGAGACGATGCCGTCGGTATGAAGCGCACGGAATCGATCGGAAGAAAATGAAGATCAAGCGATTCCTAGATTGAGAGAATAACGATGCGTCGAAAACAGACCGATCTGGAATTTGTACTCTGTGTGAAGAACGATGACTGCGATGACCTCGAAAAGCGCAAAGTCTATCGTGTGATTCCTGACAAGAAGGCGGATAAAGACGGGTATCTTCGCGTAGTCGATGAGTCGGGGGAGGACTATCTTTATCCGGCGTCCTATTTCATTCGCCTCCAGTTACCCCAAGAAGCCGAGCAAGCCATCGCTGCTGCCGGATAGTGTGAGTCCAGCCGAATCGTCGAGTCACGGAAACCGCTGGGCGTGATCGGCAAAGTCCATCCTGAAGTTCTCGAGCGCTGGCAGGTCACCGTGCCGGTTGTCTCGTTTGATGTGAATCTTTCATAGCTCGTTGATCTGGTATAAGGGCCTTTCCTTTCCCCTCTTCGGATTTACTCGCAAGCATAAGCGATTTCTAGCTCTCCATTGGCGTGAGAGAGGGGCCTCTATACGCTAAATGGCGTACCTGCTTTGGTAGGGTTGCAAAGTAGCTGGCCAATCATAGACAATGCGCCGCTAAACTGGCTTTGAGAGATGCAAGACATTTGAACGCAATATATTTTACGAGGGATGCATGATGAGCATGGATAGGATGTTCAGGGCAGTGGTCGTGAGTGCGATGGTTCTCCTGGCTGCCTGCAGCGGGGGGGGGGGTACAACTAGCTCAAGCGTAACTGCTTCGACTGTACAGGCAAAAGGGACGGTTAATAGCGGAGAGATTGGCGGAACAAACCTCACGGTCCTTTCTGCACAACAAGAGACAACGGCACCCATCCAGGGTAGTAGCTATACCACTACGATATCGACAAGCGGGCCACAACTCCTGTTTGTGCAGGACGCGAACGACGTGGTGCGGGGGCTCACCTTCACCTTAAACCCTAGCGCATCGTCGCAAGGGACCCCGACTATTGTGCCAGCGGACGCGACTAGCACCGCCTTGGGGCTCTTACTGCTCAGCCCGGGCGTCACGCCATCGGATTGGAGTCTCGCGCAACCGGTGGTGACCGCCTTGCAATCGCTTAATTCCTTTCCGACGTTTGTGGCGTTTCTGCAAGCTAATCTGCCGACGAAGGCACTGCCCGAGATTGTTGCAGATCCGGCTTATGAAACCCTACTAAGCGCGTGTTTGGCTGAATGGCCTACGAAGGCCGCTACAGTCGCTCCGCTGCCTTCTCCAGGTACCAGTGCGGCGGCCTTTGCAGTGGCACCAAAAGTATCCCCGACCGTTGCGCCTCCTGCTCTGGAGACCGGGGGAATTACTGTCACGGCCGACGACGGCTACACGGGCAAGAATGACATCAGCGCCACGCTTAGAAATTATTCACTGCGCTCCGTCGCGCTCTATGAATTGCATGATTCAACGGGCACCGGCAGCCCCCTCACGCGTACAGGTCCTTCAGAGTGGATTCGCGGAGGCGAGGCTCCCAACTCCCTTACGCTTTTCGGCGTACAGTCTAAGGGAATTGTGCCTAAGACGATTCCAAAATCACTAACGTTTCTCAATTCGAACGAGAAGGTCCACTACTATGCTGTAGGGCCGGGATTTGCTCCTTCTTCGATCGCCCTTCCGCCGGAGGTTATTGTTGGGTTTAACGATTTGTGGCTTCCGGTTGGATACGACCTTTCTAAGTACGTGGTTGCTCCAGCACTCAGTTTCGTGTTTGGCCTTCCAATCTCCGATATCTTTGACACGGTTGTTACTACATTAGATGGCCTCAACGATCCCGATCCCGCACTCCTTGATCTCAAAAAACAGTTAGTGCGGGTGTCGACCGAGCAGATTCTGTCTGCCGAATCAGTTCTTGCCTATAGGGTACTGCTCAAAGAGTACAGCAAGTTGGCGCTGGGGAAAGCCGCCCCCCTAATTAAGGGGGGCACAAGGGGGTTTTTGAGCGCAGTGTCTCGTATAGGCACATTGTTCGACGCCGCAAATCTTATCTACTACGCTGGCGATCTCATTCAGTTGCCTCGCTACGCCCAGGTTGAAGTGGCATCCCCGTATGACACGATCCAGTTCAGCGCGGCGACCTACATTGCGAAGAAAACGGATCAACGAGCGGTTATTAGCCTCACGCGAACGGATGGGAGTAGCGATGTTTTGGAGGTGCAGTATACGATTGCGCCTGGTACTGCGCTCGAAGGGCAAGACTATGACTATACGGACGCGAGCCAAAGTCCTGGAATCATTCGATTCGATGCGGGGCAGCGTGCCGCCAGCATTTCCGTAAGGCTAATCAACAATCCGGCCAATACAGGGGCACGATTTGCCACGCTCTCACTGGGGAAGATTATTACAGGGTTAGGTAAGGTTGGTCCCCAAAGCGCGCTCTCACTGACAATTGGGTCTGGGGCGCCGCTGAACGTCTGCCAAGCCGATGTGCCGACGTATGCGCCGAGTGGCTGCGAGTGGCCAAGAATCGTCGCGAAGAATCCCTATACCCCTCTCAAGGCCGGCCAGGCGGTTCTAGTATCAGAGTTGTTCGAATATAGACCTGGAACATGCTCTGAAATAACAAAGATGACCATGAGCATTGGGTACGACAGGATTCGTGGTACCTGGGAAGTTGGTGGGATTCCTGATTACTATGTAACAAACTTCAGGGACTTTGGTGGGTCATTCTTGCCCACAAGTACCCCTCCCCCATATCCACTGGGTTCTATAACGCTTAAGCCAATTGTATCCACCGACCCTATCATTTTCATTAACTCCATTTGGACTACTTACTACGGAGATGACCCTTACCAACCCTCCATAAAGTCCGGATATATCAATTGCACCTTTCGTCAGGAGTCTGGGGTAAGTGGTCCCTAATCAGAGGGCATTGATCAAACACACCTGCTTCCAGAATTGGGGGGCGCTACGTTCGAGCGATAGGCTCGCGCACTAGGAATGATGCAGTGGTTATGGGCTAGAAAAGGTTTTGAAGAAGGTAGGCGGGCTGTCTTGTGGCTAGAGGCGCTGCTGGTGGATATTCCCCTTCCAGGGAGAGGCTGCTGCCGGTCCGTCTTGACGGGCGACTACAATTTCTGAAAGTGCATCTGGCTTATGCGAAGAAGGGGGGAGCGACAGTTTGTCGCTCCCCCCTTCCCCCTTCTTATTCAGGTCGCACCGAAAAGCAGCTGATCTTATGCTGCGACAGGAGTCAGATGCTGCTTGGCCAGGCCACACAACTTCTCAAAGCCAGCCGCGTCCTTGATCGCCATGTCTGAAAGGACTTTGCGATCTAACAGAATTTCCGCCTTCTTGAGGGCATTGATAAACCGACCGTAGGTCAGTCCCTGTGCCCGGACGGCTGCGCTGATACGCGCAATCCACAACCGGCGGAAATCCCGCTTCCGGTTCTTCCGTCCGTCATACGCATATTGCTGTCCCTTATCTACTGACTCAGTGGCTGATCGGAACAACCGGCTCTTCGCGCCGTACTGTCCCTTGGCTAGTTTCAGCCGCTTCTTCCGTCTTGCTCTTGTTTTCGGTCCACCTTTTGCGCGGGGCATGACTCAATACTCCTTTTATCCGTGAGGGTCGCTCTTTAAGGGCTTAGTTATACGGCAAGAGGCGGTTCAAAGACAAGGTGGAAGTAGCATCCACCACGGCGGTTCCGCTTAACCGGCGTTTTTGATCGCTTTTCTTATGGCTTAACAAATGGCGCTTGCCGGCTTTCCGTCTGACAAGCTTCCCACTTCCGGTGCGGGAAAACCGCTTTTTAGCCCCTTTGTGTGTTTTGGCTTTCGTTTTCATCGAATCCATCCTCTCCGTTTGTA
>ERZ1292633.6604-Hain-H41-02um-R1-6604-length-10068-cov-12_pt1 | contig 10068 bp, 8 predicted proteins | sample MGYA00564406_ERZ1292633 | MGnify/ENA primary metagenome ERZ1292633 (study PRJEB36523, sample SAMEA6512639) | groundwater metagenome | collected 2019-01-08 | study: AquaDiva: Metagenomics assemblies of 32 groundwater samples
GCGACTCACTTCAACCGTGCGGAGGCCCGTCTTGAGCATCAGATAGGCCATCGCCCCATTGCGGGCGCGTTGTAGGTCTGTCTTCCGTGGATCGTACTCCAATGCCGCCAACAATGCTTTCGCATCCTCCACCGGCAAATGCCGCCGCGTATGTTGCCGGCTGCAGGTCCAGCCCTGCACGAAGTCGGCAGGATTCACCAGACCCGGATGCAGCGGCACGAGCCACTTCAGAAATTGACGGACTGCCGTGAGGTAGCCGTTCTTCGTCCGCAGATTCGCAAACCGTTGATCCAGAAATGCGCGATAGGCCTCGAGACAGACGCGATCGAGACGACGCACGCGCGGGTCTTTCTCTTTTCCTTGCCCGTGCCCCTGCTCCAACCAGGTGACGAAGAAGCGGCCACGTTTGAGATAGGTACGAGCGGTGGTTGAAGTGGGCTTCTGTTGCGTGAGCTGCCTGGCGAACTCGTCGAGATAGACGCGGAGGCCGATCAGTGTCGAGTGTGACAGCACTAAACAGACCGGCGGCGGTTCTCCGCCCACTCGCCGAAGCGCCGCCGTAGTTAACGGCACCAAGGCCGTCGACGTGCCTTGATCCAGCCGTTCCGGTTCAGAGGTCAGTGGTACCAGCTCCATGATCTCCGTCCCTTCTCGCTCCCCGCTCCATCCCGCTCTCTCTAGATAATGGAGCGCGCGCTGAGACTCGGGGTCGCATTCTGCGTCCCACCAGGCCCTCGTTCCATATCGGATAGAGGTGGAGCGTGCAGAGGTCGCGGGATATCGCTCCAGTCGCCGGGTCTGCGGACACACCACGAGACGATTTCTCTTTCACGCGATTTCTGGGTGCTCCCCCCTGTCCTCCCCCACCCTACCCGCTTAGATCCAAAAGTGCAAGGCATCCGAGAAGGATACCATCCCGGATGCCATTATGCTCGAGATCGTTCTGAGCGATCATGATATAAGTAATTGACATGATACGTATAGGTATGATACTCGATCGAGTTGTGTGTCGACTTTTGAAGCCTCAATGGACACTATAAAATCATCTGAAGTCTTTGATGAAGAAGCACTTGCTCGAGAGTTTGAAGAACGGGAATCTGCTCCCCAACTTGCCTCAGAGACTCGACCAGCACCACCTGACTTCAACCCGGCTCGATTTTCAGAACTCGTCTGCCAAACGCTCGACCATCCTGATTTTCGTGTCCTCCCCTCCCATCAACAGATTCTCTATCTACAGTTCCTTCGACATAGCCACGGATGTGGCACCAGTCATGTGAAGGCCTCGATCGCGGATATGGCGCAATGGGTCGGGACACGTGGAAAGAATGCGCTACGTGCCAGACAACAGCTAGTGACAGCTGGCCTACTCAAAATTTCTGCTCGTCCACGGCAATTTCTCAAAGGTCAATTTGAAGTGCGCCTCTTTTCGCCACAGACCCACCCACATATCTCTCCAGACACCATGATCCATCGTTTTCACCAATTCACGGCGAAAGATCTTGAGATCCTCGATTCTCAAATTCGCACAGCCGAACCTGAGGTCCGCGAGTCGCTGCTCGACGACTCCCGTCAGCTTCTGATCGATATGAAGAGAGGAGGCTTCGAGCTTCCGCCTGAAACTGAAACGAAGATCTACAAGTATTTAGCGTTCGTGCGCTTGACCGGACGGTGGAGAATTACCTCTCGCTTCAAGGAGTGGGACGTTATTTAGGCCACTTCATTTCTCTTCTATCATCAAATACTAAAACATTTTGCATTGTATTTCTAAACAATTCTCACATTCTTCTGATTTCTATATAGTCAAATCTTCATATACAGCTATCAGGGCTCTCGATTGATCAGTGATGCCTTCAGTTTTCCACTAGGACCTCTTATCATTTGGTCCATTCCTTTATCCATCGATGGGGACACAGACATGAGCGCACACTACGATCAGTTGCGTTGACGCAACTATCAAATGTTCGTTCATATTTATATGAAACACTAATTTAGCTTGCGTATTTACGTAACTAATCTCAACACATTTTCATGACCTTATGGTCATATCGTTTACATATTCACAATATTTACGAAATCATAAATTTTTTTCTACATTATACAATGTTTTATAGTTGCGTTGACGCAACCACTATTCGCTTCGAGGTGGAGAGCCTACCGTAGCTGTGTTTTAAGAATATGTCGTATGGTCTGATACGAGTTTTGGATAACTCATGCCTCATAATCATCATAAGTAGAGCGCCACATCTGGCTATATTTATCTACTCTCAAGTCTAATTGGCCCTATAGCAAGGGGGTAATTCACGGTGTCCTACTATTTGGACACGTATTTTCCCTTGACTTTGCTGTTCAAGTTCTATACTTCAATGAATACTTAGTCTGCTTTTATCATAACTAGGAGGTCTGCAATGGGGGTGATAGTCGCCATAGCCACCCATAAAGGAGGTGTGGGAAAGACCACAACAGCGTCGAATCTCGCTGCCGGCCTTGCTCGCAGCAGTAAAGGGAAGAAATACCTTGTGGTCGATGCTGATCCGCAGGCAAACCTCACAGCCACCCTGTTCCCTCACGAACGTCGGGATTATAAAGGGCAGACGACGCTGGCCCATGTCCTTGGCGGCTCTGCGGTACTTGACGAAGCCATCGTTGAAACCTCCACCAAAAATCTCGATCTCATTCCATCCCATATCGATCTCTTTGAACAAGAAAGTTATATCCAAGGAACTCCCCGTGCACTGCTTGGTTTGGATGCCGCGTTTCGGCAGTCTGCCTTACTTACTAACTATGACATGGTCATCATTGATTGCCCTCCGAATCTCGGCACCTTTATGTCTAACGCCTTGTATGCGGCCAATTACGTCATTGTGCCCGTTGCAGCCGGAGACAAATACGCCCTGGACGGGTTGCGTTCCTTACAGAACAAAGTCCACCAGGTCAACGTTGTAAAGACAGAACGCAAGACCGAATTATTGGGATACCTTCTGACCCGATGTGACATGCGTACAAACGTGGCGAAGACCATCGTCAAGACCATGCGGGATACATTCGGAGATCAGGTGTTTTCGACCATCATCCGCGAGAACACAGAGTTTGGTAAAGCCATCATGGTGAACAAGACGATCTTCCAACAGGAGCTGCGCGCCTCGGGCGCTGAGGATTATGCCGGGCTTGCCGCTGAAGTCGTCTCCCGTGTGGCCAAGGCGAGCAAAACAAGAGACCTCTTGGAGGCGCAACTCGCGCCGGAATCAGAATCACCCTCCGCTGAGGTCGTGGTGAGCTAATGAGTGGAAAACAGCGCGTATCCAAAGAACGCCAAGAGCTCGAGGAACAAAGCCGCAGAGCTTTGATGGGATTGGGTATTACCAGTGAGACCGCCATCCACGAAGTGCTTGCTGAAACACTCGGGGTCACGGCCCACCCACCACAGCCAGCACGCTCAGTCACATCCGCGCCATCGACCGATCCAATGACTCCGCTATCAGAGACTCAACCTGATACATCTGAGATCGCACCAAGCCCCCCACATGCTCCAACCGCGGCTTCACTAACCACTGACCTCTCGAGTTCTCTCGAAACCCCTCTCTCGCTCGAATCGGAAGGGGAGCGTGTCCACAATCTCCGACTCGAGCTGCTAGACCCGAGCCCGGACCAACCACGACTCCAGGCTGAACCAGATCCTGAACTCTTGGAGAACATCCGCTTATTTGGCGTGCGTACCCCCATTCATGTTCGTCCTATGCCCAATGGCCGCTATCACATTGTGGCGGGTGAACGGAGATGGCGAGCATGTCAAATTCTCGGAAAGCCAACAATCCCAGCGTTAATCCGGCATGACAATCTCGACGTGGCAGCAGCCGAAGCCCTCATCGACAATCTCCTGCGTAAAGAATTGACCGGTTATGAGGAAGCAAAAGGCTATAAGCGGCTGATTGATCAACACCGCTATTTAAAATCAGAACTAGCCCAACGCCTGGGGTGTGATAAAACGCGGATCACTCGTGCGCTCCAAGTCCTGGACTTACCCGAACACATCATTGAGCTCACGCTTGGAGTCGGATCACCCCTCACCTTGACACACGTTCAGGAGCTTCTTCCTTTACGGTCGAACCTCGTCAGATTACAGAAAGTAGCGCGCCAAGCAATCGAGGGCGGGTGGACCGCTCGCCGTATTCGGGAGGAGGTGACACGGGTTCCGCGTACGAACCAGGGTGCTCAATCAGTTCGCTTCGATGCCAGAGGAACCGATGGTCCGTTTCGCCTTGTTATCCGTTTTCACCCGAACCGTGCTCATGACATCAGGCTTATTGAAGAGGGGTTACGGAAGGCCCAGGAACACTTAGATAATTTTCAACGAACTGAGTCCTCCTAATTACATTCTCCTTATCGTTCACCATCAACATTCACACTGTCTGGTGACAATGTCTCATCGTGAAATTCTTGTTCCAACCCTCTCATGGGTGAAGGTTTTCTTGCCACTTTCGTACTTATCCTCATTCGACAAATATCTTGTCTTGTCAGAAAACCTTTCATCTTCTGCGCTTACACGCAAAGATATGAACTCTCTCATCATGCCTCTGACAACCGTTCCCAGCTATTTATCCACAGGTGAGAGGATTCACACAAGAAGCAGCCCACAAATTGGGAGGCTTGGCACAATCGCGAGAGGGTTCACACAAGAAATACGTGAGAGGCTTCGCACAAACGCTAGAGAGGATTGGAACAAAGTGAGAGGATTGGCACAAATACCAGACATGCAATTCCTTATCTCTTTCAGCATCTTAGCTCTGACGTGTTTCTCAATCATCTTTTCCTACGTAAACCCTTACGTTAAAGAGAAGAATACGTTACGGCCACGTTGATGGGTACCACTCTTCAAAAGAAAGAAAAAACAGCTCCTGTATTAGATGGCTTAGTCCATTCTGAGGTCTCCATCTCAGAAATTCCTATGTGGCAGCTCCCAGGGAAGGGCAAGGTCAGTCCAGACACGCTGTCGAAGGTCGTGACCAGGGTGATGGAAAGAGACGGGATCCCACGGAAGGTTGAGATTGAAATTATGCCCAGTGCGAAATGGGGGTACCCAACCGTTTTGGACTTGGAATATTTTCGGGGATTCGAACGTGCCCTGACTATGATGTGGGAGCGGGAAGGCATGGTCCCCGATGTCTTAAGAATTAGCGGCCGCGAATTGATCCGCTTGACTGGTCGAACGCCGAATGGTGATCGACAGCAGGAAGTGCGTGATTTTTTAGATCGCCTGAGTGGCTTGGTGTTGCAAGAGCATCGGAAGAATGCGAAAGGACGCCGCGCGGAAACAGGGGTCCATATCTTCGAGCGCATTGATCGGGAGGAGACGTCAGCTGGTGATCGGAACGACGGACAATGGACACATCAGATTCGCCTCGCGGATTGGTATTGGGCCAACTTGAATAATTTTCATTGTCATATCCAGGATCAACGGATCTTTTGGGCGTTGCAGCGAGATCTGACGAAGCTTCTTTATCAACATCTCCATGCCTTATTTCGGGTAGGGCGTGGAGCTGCGAGTGAGTCCTATGCAGAATTATCCATGAACCTGAGTTTAAAGCGGTTGCGAGCCATCTCTGAAATTCGGCGCCAATTGAAGCCGGCGCATGATGAGTTGCTCAAACTTGGATTTATTGGGAAATGGTCATTGGAACTGATGCCGTCACAGACAAAGGAATATCTTATTGTCTGGGAAGCGGGCCCAACATGGCATGAAGTGTATCAACATGAGCGGGAGCGGTTGCAGGAAATTGAACGTGGACCTGTGCAGGAGGTCATTGTCCAGCACGATGATGCCACGAAGTTCGCTCTCGATATCTCTGAAGAAACAGAAGACCGAGCGTACGCATTAAAGGAAATCTACGATTTCGTCGGCTATCGCGATCAGGCCTATGAGCCATTCTGGAAAAAAGTCATCGACAGTTTTAGTCGGTCGATTCGGCACAGGGTGATGGCGGAAGTTCGAGAGCTGGCCTTGAGTCGACGCATTCGCACGACGAGAGCCCGTGCGTTGGTTGCGGCATTTCAACGAGAAGGAAAAAAACACAAACTTGACGGCTGGGTAGGGCAACCGAAGAAAGGCCTGCCGGACTATTCGAGACGCGAACCGTAATCAAAGGGCCCGTAAGAGTCGGCATCCGATGTGACAGACAGTGTCAGATATCTTGAAAGCGGACGTTGCGGGAGGTCGGCCAGACTGTCTCAGTTCGACCCAAGGCAGAAGTCCACGACCGACCGCTATCAGAAGGGGGCTTACGCCGATCCGTATCAGAACTCGTGATACATGGTTCACCGTCGCAACTCATTGAAGCGACAACGAGCATGGCGTATTATTCACGAACAGTAGTGGCGTGTTATGCGGACAGCCAATGGCAGATCCGGCTCTTATGCGGATCGGCCTAAGTATAGTTAGACGCCTCTATGCGAGCAATCGACCGATCTCTGGCTGCGTGGAAGACTTCGCAATGCGAGCGCCTCGATATTGGAGGGCTCCACTCACGCAGCCCGACTGCGCACAAATGGAAAGCACCCTTTCGAAGTCTGACCCTTCGTGCAACTGTTGGATGGCGAACTCAAGACCTTCTCGAACAATCGCTTTTCTTATACGACCACGATCACTTACTTGGTGCTCGCATTCTCCTGAGATCGGCATTAGAAACGGTGGCGATCCTTATCTACTTGAACCAAATCACTCGAAAGGTGCTTGCCGGGACGTTAGACTTTCATGACTTCTCAGACAACACCTCAACGCTCTTGTTGGGCTCTCGGGACAATTCCACTAGTATCAAGTCGCTGAACATCGTCTCCGTACTGGGTAAGTGTAATAGCCGGTATCCGGGGATCGAAGATCTTTACGCCAAGCTATCCGAGAGCGCGCACCCAAACTACGAAGGGGTGTGCATCGGGTATTCATCGATAGACAGAGACAACAACGTCACGACATTTTCAAACAGGTGGAAATCAATGTACGCAGGCAAGCACATTGATCTCATCGAACTCTGCACGACTACTTTCTACGACGAGTACAACGAAGAGTGGCCCGATGCATTTGAGAAATTGGAAGCGTGGATTGAGGTCAACGATGAGCGCCTTGAGAATACAAAGCGAGGCGTCTAACCCTGCGTTCGAGGCGACCTGCGCGAAAAGCCGCGCAGGCGACTCAACTCCACGTTCATGAGACAGGGCTGAGGACCGCTTTGCGGCGGTGTGATCTCAGCGCCGAACTTCCGCTCCTGGCCGATTCCGGCCAGCCAGGCCAGGACCTTTCTTTTGTTTCATAAATGGTACGTTCTGAAACACACTGTATCCGCAGCCTCATCTTTCCGTTTGGCATATATATTATTATATGCTACTTTATGGTATTCCATTATAGGAGCTTCACGATGTCTAAGAATACCAGCCTCATTCTTGGCGATCATTTTACGGACTTCATAGCCAGTCAAGTCCAAGATGGTCGTTATGGTTCAGCCAGCGAAGTGGTTCGACAGGCATTGCGGTTGCTTGAAGAACGCGAACAGAAACTTGCGGCACTTCGTCTTGCTCTCATTGAAGGGGAGAACAGTGGCAAGCCTAAAAAGCTCAATATGAAGAACATCATCCGTGCCGCCAACCGCCGTGCGGGTCTGGATGTTTGACATTGTTCTATACCCTCGTGCAGAAACCGATCTTGCCGACATCTGGCAATTTACTTTTGAAACGTGGGGTGTCACTCAAGCTAACACGTATCTTGAACAACTGGATTTAGGATTTCGTCAGCTCGCCAAGAATCCAAAACTTGGCAAGCCCTGCGACGAGATACGCACTGGCTACCGCTGTCTCCACCTCAACCGCCACATGGCCTATTACCGGCTCCACGCCCGTCAGGTTATCATCGTGCGTGTGCTGCATGAACGCATGGATATCTGGCAGCATCTGAACGACTAGCCTCCTGTTCCACAGAGGGTAGATTTTGGGACTACCGCTAGCGACCGAGGCCGTGTGAAAACTCTTACACAGTTCGAGTTTTCATGATTTCAGGGGTCCTCAGACTATTACCCGGCTCGAAATAATCGAATACAGGGTCATTCTGAGAGGTCGATTTTCTTTGACGCCAATTCCTTTCCCGTTTTCACACAGCCTCGACCCAAAGCAGAAGTACACGACCGACCGCTATCAGAGGGGGGATCCCACCGTGCAAAGAAACCTGTAACAGGATGACTATCCGTCAAAAAGAAAAAGAACAGTGCCACCGCGGAAAGGGAACCTCTACGGGACTGAAATTTCTAATGAAATGCCCCGCAGCAGCCTACTCCGCCTTCGTAGCCACTTCGACTACGAAGGCTGGACGCTGCGGGGGGGAGTCGGCAAAAGAGAATACATAAACGCTATGGACTAAAAAGTGCGCTATTCATCACAAGATGAACGGCAATACTTGCGGCATAGCCCAACGCAATGGCCCAGATCCATTTCAAGTGGGCCGAGAAGGTATAGATCCCCCGCGCCTGCCCCATGAGGGCGACACCAGCTGCCGACCCGATGGACAACAGCGATCCGCCGACACCGGCCGTCAACGTCACCAACAGCCATTGGCCGACGCTCATCTCCGGGCTCATGCTCAACACCGCAAACATGACGGGGATGTTGTCAACGACCGCTGAAAGGATCCCAATCAGGATATTCGCGGTCGTGGCGCCCAAGCCCTTATAGAGAAAATCAGAGAGCGTCGCCAGATACCCCAATGCGCCGAGTCCGCCGACGCAGAGCATAATGCCGTAAAAGAACATCAGCGTATCCCATTCCACACGCTTCATGCTGATGAACACGTCGAACGGCTTGATGGTAGGTTTAAGCCCTATGTTGAGGCTCACGTTGCCGTCAAAGGCGGGAGCTTCCTTCCACTCGTCTAACTCTTTGCGTCGAAGAACATACCCATAGGATTTGAGGACTCCCAGTCCCGTCATCATGCCGAGAAACGGAGGCATCTCAAGCACATGATGCATGAACACCGTTCCGGCTATGGTGATGAGAAACAGGGCCACGACGACATAGCCGCCATACTTAACCTGCACCGGCTCTGTTTTGGCTGAGGGCTTCTCATGTGGAATGGTTATCGAAATCAGGGTAGCCGGAACAAGCCAGTTGATGAGAGAGGGAACAAACAACGCGAAAAAATCGCCGAAATGGACCACGCCTTTTTGCCAGACCATGAGGGTGGTGATGTCGCCAAAAGGACTAAACGCACCGCCTGCATTGGCAGCGACCACCACATTGATACAGGCCGCGGCGATGAATCGTCCATTGCCTGCTCCCATCGCCATGACCACGGCCCCCATCACCAGCGCCGTCGTCAAGTTGTCCGCGATAGGAGAGATGAAGAATGCCAGCAGGCCGGTCAGCCAGAACACCGAACGGAGGGACAATCCCAATGAAACCAGGCGCGTCCGCAATGATTCAAAGATGTTGCGTTCACTCATCGTATTGATGAAGGTCATGGCGGAAAGGAGAAACATCAGCAGTTCGGCATATTCAAGCAGGTTATGGCGCAGGATCTCAGCGGCGACGTGGGATTGGTGTTGAGAGGCGTACGCGATCGCCGTCAGGATCCAGATCGCGCCTGCCGCCACCATGACAGGTTTTGATTTCCGCAGATGAATATTTTCTTCGACAATCACCAACACGTACGCGACCAGAAAAACCACTAAGGCCACGTAACCTATCCAATGTTCCGTAAAGCTCAACATCCCGTCCCTTCAGCCTTCACAAGAGGGCAGCAGGTGGTGCCTGAGGGCCAAGACGGCCGATCCTCTCCCGTCTGACGCTCAGAGGTCATTCAGCCTCTCGTTCAGCGATACGGGCGTCATGCTTGACGTCTCGCAGTGATTCGCGCATCTCTTACTCCCATTTGGCTGACCAGACTGGCTCGTTGCCGCATGCGGGCCGCATCCATCAGCATGCGCCCGGCCCAGCGGTAGACGTTAAATTCCTGCACAATGCCGCGCATGCTGCGCATCCGAGCCCGCTGCTCGGTCGGCGGCATCGTCAGAGCCAGGTGCAGGGCGGCCGCACACT
>ERZ1292633.6605-Hain-H41-02um-R1-6605-length-10068-cov-5_pt1 | contig 10068 bp, 7 predicted proteins | sample MGYA00564406_ERZ1292633 | MGnify/ENA primary metagenome ERZ1292633 (study PRJEB36523, sample SAMEA6512639) | groundwater metagenome | collected 2019-01-08 | study: AquaDiva: Metagenomics assemblies of 32 groundwater samples
CGGAGATCGAGCGGCGCGAGGCTTTGGCTCAAGATCGGTACGTCGATCAAGTCGTCTACGGCGATCGTCAGCTTGGCAGTTATCGCATTGTCGAAGAGATCGATCCAGACATCATCGCGCTTGGTTATGATCAAACGGAATTGAAAGCAGATTTGACGCGCTGGATTTCGGTTCATGATAAGTCAATTCAGCTCGTTGACATTGCCGCGCATCATCCGGAGTTGTATAAATCGTCTATCGTTAATAAGATTGCTGGTAATAGGCCGGGACGTCCGTCCGCATAAAATATGATCGATCCAAAATTGTTGCGCGAGAATCCCGAGTTGGTCAAAGCGGCTTGTAAAAACAAGAACGTCACGATTGATGTTGACGCGATTTTGGCGCTTGATGTCAAGAAGCGCGAGCTAGCTGGACAGATCGATGAGATTAATCGCGCGCGCAAAGCCGCGGCGGAGACCAAAGACGTCGAACATGGCAGGGCATTGAAGCAATCGGCGGCGGAAGCGGAGAAAGAGCTGTCGGTAATTGACGCGGAGCTGGCGCCAATGCTGTTGAAATTACCGAACATCCCGTCAGACGACACGCCAATCGGCGCGGATGAATCTGCCAACGTCGTCTTGCGTCAAGTAGGGGATAAGCCTCAATTTGATTTTGCGCCTAAGGATCACGTTGTTTTGGGCGAGGCGCTTGGGTTCATTGATATAGAAAAGGCGGCGCAAGTTGTCGGCGCGCGTTTTGCTTACATGAAAGGTGATTTGGTGTTGCTGGAAATGGCGGTCATCAACTTTGCGGTTAATTTTTTGACCAACGAAGGCGCGCTTAAACATTTGATCGAGATAAAGAATCTAAATGTTTCGTCAAAACCATTTACCCTTGTTTCGCCGCCACTGATGATGCGTTCAGAAGTCATGCAACGCATGGCTCGTCTTGAGCCGCGTGATGAGCGTTATCACGTAGAAGTTGATGATTTGTATTTGATCGGCAGCGCTGAACACACTTTGGGGCCATTACACATGGACGAGACAGTTAAAGAGACAGACTTGCCGATTCGCTACGCCGCTTTTACCGCGGCCTTTCGTCGCGAGGCTGGCTCTTACGGCAAAGACACCAAAGGATTGATCCGCGTCCATCAATTCAACAAGCTGGAGATGGAGTCGTTCAGCACGGCGGAGCAGGGGATTGACGAGCAAAATTTTCTCGTTGCTATTCAAGAGCACTTGATGCAAGAGCTCGGCTTGCCGTATCAAATAGTTATGTGCTGCACCGGCGATCAGGGCGATCCCGACGCGCGCCACCTCGATCTTGAGACTTGGATGCCTGGTCAAAATAAATACCGCGAGACACACTCGGCGGACTACATGACTGATTATCAGGCGCGCCGTTTGAACACTAAAGTGAAAGGCGAGAAGGGAAGTGCTCTCGCGCACATGAACGACGCTACGGTTATCGCCGAACGCACCATCGTTGCCATCATGGAAAATTACCAACGCGCCGACGGTAAAATTACTATCCCTGAAATCCTGCGTCCGTTTATGGGTGGACGTGAATTCATTGGATGATAAAGACTTTATGCAAGGCGCACGAACATGGGTGGAAATAAATAAGCAAGCGCTTCGAGGAAATATCGCGGCGCTTCGTTCTTTATTGGCGCCGGAGACGCAGTTTAGCGGCGTGGTCAAAGCTAACGCTTATGGGCACGGCTTGCCGCAAGTTGTGCCGCTTCTGCTTGAGGATGGCGTCGCTATTTTTTGCGTTGACAGCGTGGAGGAGGCCAAAGTTGTGCGGCAACTAAGCAATGAGGCAACGATCGTCATCATCGGTTATACGTTGCATGATCGGTTAAAAGACGTCATTGATCTGCGCGCCCATCAAACAGTTTATGACGCCGACACGATTCGCTTGCTTAACGAGGCGGCCGGGAAGCAAACAAGGGTTGCTAAAATTCACCTCAAAGTTGAAACTGGAACATTGCGGCAGGGGATTTGGAAGCAAGAAGTCCCGGGGATGCTGGAAATCATCCGCAGCTGTAAAAATATTGAGTTGGTCGGCGTTTCCTCGCATTTCGCCGACGTCGAAGAGGCGGAGACTTCGGCTTACACCGATTTTCAGCTCGACATCTTTTGGGAAGTCTGCGCCATGATTCAGGCTGGTGGTTTTGCGCCAACTTACTATCACACGGCAAGCTCGGCGGCGACCATTCTTTATCCTCATTCACACGGCACCATGGTGCGGCCGGGGATTTCCATCTATGGTTTTTGGTCGTCACGGCAGACTAGGCATTCGGCGCGGCTGATGGGTCGTCGGATTGAACTTGAGCCCGTGCTTTCTTGGAAAACACGGATTGCCCAAATCAAAGACGCGCCGATGGGCACGCCGATTGGTTATGATTGCACCGAAATTTTACGACGCCACACCAAAATCGCTTTGCTGCCGGTAGGGTACTATGATGGCTACGACCGACGGCTGTCGTCCGTGGGCGAAGTTATCATTCGCGGTCAACTTTGTCGTGTTTTGGGCAGGGTTTGCATGAACATGTGCATGGTCGACGTGACCGAAGTACCGCGCGCCGCTTTGGAGGACGAAGTTATTTTGATTGGCCGCGGAGGAAAAAATCGCATGCGCGCCGATGATTTGGCTCAGCGCGCCAACTCCGTTCATTACGAAATTACAACGCGCATCAATCCACTCATTCCACGCGTCATTGTGTAAGTATGGGCGAGAAGAAGGACTACCTTCGCAAGGAGCAATTTCGTCGCTATAGAGCGAGGCCCTTTCGCAATCCTTATTTTCAAGCGCCACGTCGAGAAAGGCGGCAAATTAAGCAATACGCCGTCGTGGCCGGAGCTCTGGTGATGATCGTGGGGTTGATTTATTTATTTGGTTTCGCGTCGTTTTGGAACTTGCGTGAGGTGCGAGTGCTTGGCCTGCAGTTTATGTCCGGAGCGGACATCGTCAAAGCCGCCGATGAGGAAATGGCCGGACGCCGCTATCTAATTTTTCCTGAACGCAACCGCTTATTTTTTAACCCGGATCATCTCAAGGAAGTTCTTAGCGAGAAATTTTCTTTTGCCGAGCTTAAAGTGGACGTCGAACGCGGAACGGTGGTCATTGAAGTTAAGGAACGAGTGTCCCAGGTGCTTTGGATGACCAACAATGTTGCTTATTTTGTAGATGTTTTTGGCACTATTATTCGCGCTTTGCCGGCCGAGGACGTTGTTTTTCTCGTGTGGCACGGCTCAAATCAACCGCGCGTTAACGGCCAGGTGATTGAAGGACCATATCCGCGGCTGGCCTACTTGACCAGCCTCCCATTGATTGTGGTTGAAGATGATGCGGAAGCCGTGCCTGGTGGCAGCGTTTTGACTGAGAGAGGAGTGGCCGGGATCATCGCCATGGCTGGCCGTTTAGAAAATAGCGGTCTGACGGTAAAGCAGTTCATTGTCGAACGCCGTGATAGCGTTTGGGCTAAGGCGCTGGTCACCGAAGGCTTTGACGTCTTGTTTGATACCGCTGGCGACATCGAATCGCAAGTCGGATATCTGATGACGGTTTTAGATAAAAATGTTCCTGATCGCGCTTTGCTTGATTATGTTGATGTGCGATTTGGGGATCATGTTTATTTTAAGTTAAAGTAAAACTGGGATAGCGGTCAATATTTTACGACGACAAATCGTTGCTTTTTTTGTTGGCGTTGTAAAATATTGGCACCTTTCACGATACAAACAACGTTTGTGTCGTGAAAGGTATATTCTGCGACGCCAGATCAATCAAAAACAACAGAGCAGAATTCCCTGCCGCGTCGTTAATTTTGGCTACTGCAAGATGTACCCCAACGGATCAACTGGAATTCCGTCTAAGCGCACTTCAAAGTGCAAATGAGGACCGGTGGAAAATCCAGTGTTGCCCGAAAGTCCGATGACGTCTCCCCTGCCCACGAAATCATCGGGCTTGACGTTGATCTGCGACAAGTGAGCGTACAAGGTGGCGATGCCGTTGCCGTGTACAACCATAATATAATTGCCATACATCCGTCCTGTTTTGGCGAAAGCCACATAACCTGGAGCGGCGGCGCGGACCGCTGTGCCGCTGGGCACGGCTAAGTCGAGCCCAGAGTGCTCGAAAAGATTGCGGAAAGGATAAGTTGGGTCGCGGAATAAAGTGGTGATGACAAAATTGGAGACAGGCCAGTTGATGATCGGCACCCCAGCCGCGTAATCATCAGAGTCCATGATCTTCTGATCAATCTCGCGCTGGAGTGTTTGCAGTTGCGAGTCAATGTAGGATTGCTCCTGCTTCAACTCGCGGACCAACTGCTGATATTGCGACTCACTAGATTGGGTCTGGGCCAGCAAAACTTCTTTAGAACTGATCGAGCCTTCCAGTTGCTCCTGCCTGCTGGTCAGATCATCTTCTAGAGCGACCAGCATTTCCAGCTTGGCACTTTTGCTGGTTTTTTTAGTTTCCATGTCCTCCTTGACTTGCTTGGTCTCGTCAAGAATTTGGCGTAGATTGCTATTGACTTCTTCCAGTTGGCTTAGTTCATCAAATAAATCAGAAAAATTATTGTTGCTGAAGACGATTTCCAGCATTCCCACGTCATCGCTTTGCTGCATTTGGCGCAAAACCGTCGCCAGCATCTCCCGTTGTCGCTGCACTGTTTTAGCTTCACTTTGAATTTGTAAATCCAGGACTCGGACTTCGGCTTCGGTGTTATCCAGTTCTAGCTCAATGACTTGAATATCAAGCTCAAGCCCAGCGACTTCATTGTCGATAATAGCTAGATCATTGTTAAGCGAACGAGCTTCGGCTTGTTTTTGACGGATGACATCGTGGTATTTTTCCATCCGACTTTCCAGCTCGTCCAGACGCGCCTGGCGAGCGGTAATTTCATCGGTCAAGGCGTTGACCTCTTCTGCCGCAGACTCCTCTGCCCGAATCGGAACCGAAACCAAACTCACTCCCGCAAGTGTCAGGATAAGGAGCCAAAGATAAGTTGTGAAATTCCTCCGCATGTTTTTATCCTATTTTTTTGATGGCAAAGTCGATGCGTCGCAAAACCTCATCTTTCCCCAAGGCGTAAGCCATTTCAAACGGGCTTGGCGATTGGGCTTGGCCGGATAATGCTACCCTGAGCGGCCAAAGGACGTTACCGTTTTGCAAGCCGTTCTCTGCAATAAGGGCTTTAATTTTCATATCCAAGGTTTTGATGGTGAACTCGCTGGCCTCCGTGGCCTCCAAAACAGCACTTACAACTTGTAAATTTGCCTTGGCATCTGCGGCATCAGCTTTCTTCCACACTAGCAATGCTTGGTCGTATGGAACCAATTTGACGTATAGGTCTACCTTTTCGACGATGTCTGCCAGAGTAGTAAGCCTTTCCTTCTCAACCGCGACAACTCTCTTTAGCAATTCTGCCTCAACCGATTTCTCCGCCTTATCCAAAAATGGCTGACACAATTCCACCAACTCGTCCGTCGATTTCTGGCGGATGTAAATTTCGTTCATCCATTTTAGTTTGTCGAAATTGACCACCGCACCCGAGGGATTGACTTTGGAAAGATCAAACAGGTCAATCATCTCGGCCATGGTGTAGATTTCCTGGTCTCCTTTTGGATTATAGCCCAAAAGACACAAAAAGTTGAGCAGAGCTTCGGGCAAGTAGCCTTTGGCCAAAAAATCTTCGGCCGCCACATCGCCTTGGCGTTTGGAAAGTTTTGAGTGGTCAGCGTTCAACAACAGCGGGCAATGCGCAAACTCCGGCATTTTCCAGCCGAGCATTTGATAGAGCAAAACGTGTTTGGTCGTTGACGAGATCCACTCTTCCCCGCGAATGACATGAGTAATTTCCATCAGATGATCATCGACGACGTTGGCCATGTGATAGGTCTGATAGCCGTCAGATTTTAGTAAAATTTGGTCGTCAACTTCAGCGTTGTTGATTGTGATTTTACCGCGAATTATGTCAACGAACGACGTCTCCCCTTCCGGTACCTTCAGACGAACGACCCTCGAATGATTTCTCTCCAAGTTTTGTCTTATTTCTTCGCTTGTCAAAGCCAGACAACGGCGGTTGTACTTCGTCGGTAACTTGAGCGCTTGTTGTTCCGTCCGTTGTGCCTCCAGTTCCTCGGGAGCGCAAAAACAATAATAAGCGTGGCCACTGGCAAGCAATTGTTCGACAAACGGTTTGTAGGTTTCCAGACGCATCGACTGGATGTAAGGGCCGAAGTCGCCGATCTGTTCAATCTGACCATTCATTAGCATTGGGCCTTCGTCGTAATGCATTCCGACGTTGTGCAAAAGCCTGATCATCGCTTCAACGCCACCTTCGACCATGCGCTCGCGATCAGTGTCTTCGACGCGTAAAATATACGTTCCGCCATGTTTTTTGGCGAACAAATAGTTATATAAAGCGGTGCGGAGGTTACCAATGTGCCAGAATCCTGTTGGTGATGGCGCAGAACGTACTCGAATCATAGAGACCTTATTTTATCCCAAACGACGACTAAAGGAAAGACCACCACGGCGTTGAAAATGCGGCCGATACGCTTGGGTTGTTGATAGAGCCGATAAAGCCATTCAAAGCCGAGGCGACGCATCCACTTTGGAGCGCGTTTGACGTTGCCGGAGATGTAGTCCAGCGCTCCCCCGACGCCAATAGCAATTTTAACGCCCGGCCATTCTTCTGCCATTGAACAAATAAATTGTTCCTGTTTTGGATGACCCAAGGCCACCGCGAGAATATCTGGAGCAAAATCGCAGTCGACGTTGGGACCGCCCCATGTGGCGGTCCTTGCCAGATCAACAACTCCCGGATCCAATCCCTTCACATCAAGCCCAACAAACACCTTTCTCATCACCCCCGCCGCCTTTTCTGCCACTCCAGCACCAGCCCCATAAAACAGCACTGACTTCCCTTCCTCCGTGGCGATTTTGCAGAGCAAAAGAAGGACCTCAACCCCTGGTACACGATTTTCAATTTTTTGAGCAACTTTTGTGTTCAACTCCTGATGACTTTTGGTTTTCAAAAAACGCAAAAATCGACTGGCAAAGAGGACGCTGACTCCATCGGCGATATTGAGATCTCCGCTGTTTAAGCAAGCCCTGAAATTCTGATCACGATGCGCCTCCAAAATTATCTCGGCGTTTGGCGTAAAAACTTTGTGCAGTCGATCCTCGGCCAAAAAAGACTTGAGTTTTAGCTCAAGTTCGCCTTTTTTTACGGCATCTACCCGAACACCGAGGATAAACGGCATAGCCTATTGATTTTATCATATCCCCGACACTAAGTGACGAGGGATAGATTTTAGACAATTTTTTGGCTAATTTTAGCTACGGATTTCGTGGGTGGCTGTTGCATTTACGTAATAAAGATTTGGTCTTTTTTCGCGCTGATTGTTACGCTTTGCCCCTCGACGATTTCCCCTTTGATGATTTTCAATGCCAACTCGTCGAGAATTTCGTGTTGAATGACGCGCTTGAGTGGACGAGCGCCGTAGGATGGGTTGTAGCCTTTTTTGGCCAGGAGTTTTTTGGCCGCCTCGTCGATCGTCACCGCGATGCGGCGCTGATCTTTTAGACGCTGAATGACCAGCTTCATTTGCAACTCCACAATCTCGCCCATCTGCTTTTCAGCTAATGAGTCAAAGATGATGATGTCGTCGACGCGATTCAAAAACTCCGGGCGGAAATGATCTTTGAGCAGTTCCATCACTCGCTCGTCAATCTCTTGGCGTTCCTTGACTTTGGAGCCGTTGCCGTCGTCAAAGCCGATCGATTTGTGCGTGGCCATGTTCAAAATAACATCGGAGCCGATATTCGACGTCATAATGATGATGGCGTTTTTGAAATTGATTTTGCGGCCCTTGGAGTCGGTGAGATGGCCATCGTCCAAGACTTGCAGAAGCAAATTGAAAACGTCTGGATGCGCTTTTTCGATTTCATCAAACAGCACAACGGAATACGGACGGCGTCGAACGCGCTCGGTCAACTGGCCGCCTTCATCGTAACCAACATAGCCTGGTGGCGAGCCAATGATTTTGCTGACCGCGTGTTTTTCCATGAACTCCGACATATCCATGCGGATTAAAGAGTTCTGATCATTGAACATGAATTCAGCCAAGGCACGGGCCAACTCGGTTTTCCCAACGCCAGTCGGCCCCATGAAGATAAACGAGCCGATTGGTTTGCCTTCTTCGGAAATGCCGGCTCGTGAACGGCGCAAGGCATTGGAAATAGCGGTGATGGCCTTTTTTTGACCGATTACGCGATGGCCGAGCTCGTCCTCCATGCGCGCCAGTTTGGTTTGTTCAGATTCGAGCATCTTGGCTGTGGGCACGCCGGTCCAGCGTGAAACAACCGCGGCGATGTCTTCGGCGCTGACGATCTCTTTCAAAATTCCGCGCTGGCGCTGCAAGTTGTGCAGAGCTTTTTCAGCGGCGACTAATTTTTTCTCTTCTGCCGGAATCTCGGCGTAACGAATTTGCGCCACCCGCTCCAAATCACCTTTGCGTTCTTCGATTTCCGATTGCGCTTTCATTTCATCAATCTGCTTTTTGATCTGGCGAAGTTCGGTAATTTTTTCTTTTTCGTTTTTCCACTTGGTTTCCAAACCGTCGACTTGCTCCTTAAAATCGGCGATTTCTTTTTCCAGCTCTTTGAGGCGATCCTTTGAGGCGCTATCTTCTTCCTTAAGCAAAGCCTGGCGTTCAATTTCATGGCGGGTCAATGAGCGTTTCATCGTGTCCAATTCCTCCGGCATGGAGTCGATTTGCAATCGCAAGGCGGAGCCAGCTTCGTCGACTAAGTCGATCGCTTTGTCCGGCAGTTGACGTTCGGTCACATACCGAGCCGACAATTCAGCGGCGGCGATAATCGCGCCATCAGTGATGCGCACGCCGTGATGCAGTTCATACTTTTCCTTGATGCCGCGCAAAATGGCGATAGTGTCTTCGACGGTTGGTTCCTCAACCAGCACTGGCTGAAAGCGACGCTCCAGGGCCGGATCTTTTTCAATATATTTTTGATATTCCTTGAGCGTGGTGGCGCCAATGCAGTGCAATTCGCCGCGAGCTAAAGCCGGTTTCAACATATTGCTGGCGTCGAGCGAGCCGCCTTCGGTGGTACCGGCGCCGACCAGCGTGTGCAGTTCATCAATAAACAATATAAATTTGCCGGCCGCCGCTTCCATCTCTCTGAGCATGGCTTTCAAACGATCTTCAAACTCGCCACGATATTTAGTGCCAGCGACCATTGAGCCGATATCCAAAGCCACCAGTTCCTTGTCTTGCAACGAATCCGGCACATCGCGCGCGACGATGCGCTGGGCCAGTCCTTCGATGATGGCGGTTTTTCCCACGCCCGCCTCTCCAATCAAGACCGGATTGTTTTTACGGCGGCGCGACAAGACTTGCATCACCCGACGAATCTCGGCGTCGCGGCCGATGACCGGATCGAGTTTTTCTTTGCGCGCTTCTTCAGTCAAGTTGCGCGAGTATTTTTCCAAGGCCTGATATTTGGCCTCCGGCTCTTGGGAGTCCACTTTTTGCGTGCCGCGAATTTCTTTCAAGGCCGCCAAGAATTTCGGTTCTTCGATTTTGAACGTCAACAATAATTTACCAACCGCTTTATCAGCCAGCAGTCCCAAAAAAAGATGTTCCGTGGAAATAAACTCATCACCAAATTGTTTGGCATACTTCCCTGCCATCTGGAAGACTTTGGCCATGGCCGGAGACAAATAAATCTGCCCAATCCCGCCGCCCGGCATTTCGTTTTGCTTTGGCAGGCCGTCTAAAATTTCTTCCACCCGGCCCTTGAGTCCAGTGACGTCAATCTGCATTTTATCAAGACTTCCCGGGATCAAACCGTCTTGCTGATTAAGGAGCGACATCAACAAATGAATCGGCTCCAAAGCCGCTTGGCCGTTGTCCGTCGAGAGCATATGCGCGTGCTGAATCGCTTCTTGGGATTTGTGGGTAAAATTATTAGGCATCATAATTTGTAGACTTAACTCACTGATCCTTACTCGCCTTACCCGCCCTCGGGCCCAACGGTGCAGGTACTAACTCG
>ERZ1292633.6606-Hain-H41-02um-R1-6606-length-10065-cov-9_pt1 | contig 10065 bp, 16 predicted proteins | sample MGYA00564406_ERZ1292633 | MGnify/ENA primary metagenome ERZ1292633 (study PRJEB36523, sample SAMEA6512639) | groundwater metagenome | collected 2019-01-08 | study: AquaDiva: Metagenomics assemblies of 32 groundwater samples
GGCATTCCATCAAACGCAGCCCGGAACCGTACAGCAAGCTTGCCATCAGCCACTTCGCGCCTTCGAGTTGCGCCAGCACCGCGCGCGCCTCCATCGGCGTCAGCACCACTGGAAGCCGCGCCGGACGCTTCGGCCGCTCAAAGCATTCGATCCAACCCAAATCCAGTTCAAGCACGTCCCGATACAGGAACAAGATTGCCGAAAGCGCCTGGTTCTGGGTCGACACTGCCACGTCGCGCTCCACCGCCAGATGCGTCAGAAATGCACTCACCTCCGGCTTGTCCATCTGTGCCGAATGCCGTTTGCCATGGAAGAGGATAAAGCGTCTGATCCAATCGACATAGCTTTGCTCGGTGCGGATGCTGTAGTGTTTGCGCCGCAGCACACCGCGCACCAGATCCAGGAGCCTGGGACTTGCAGTTGTTTGCTGCGGCGGGTGTGCGGTTTCCATGCGAATCGGGTATTTGTCGGGGCATTTGGCGTGCCTAAGCTCCTTAACGGATTGATCTGCTTGAAGGATGACAAGACCCGGCGCAGAATAGGGTATCCAGACCCCGTTTTTCGGCGGTCGATATTAAGTTGGGCGCCATTGAGAAAGTGTTCCTGAGAACGGTTGGAGATTTTGGTTGTGGTTTGTCCTGCGAATCGGAGCATTGACAAAGGCCGTGATCCGGCCGGTCTTGACATCAGTGAGGGCGGTGATGGGTGCGTACACGATCATGTGCATCAAATGCGGAGCTGTGCCTGGAAAGCCTTCTCTGTGCATTTGCCAACCATACGGAGACGGCGCGCATACCTTCCAGAAGGTCGAAGGTCCGTATATGTGCATAAGATGCGGCGCTCTGCCCGGTGGCGACGGCTCGCAGTGCCCCGCACAGCCGTACCAGCAAGGTGAACACACATGGAGAAAGGCCTAATAGCGATATCGGCGCCCAACTCCAGGTCGAACGGACGGGCCGCAAGGGCCGCGCCACATCAAGCGATAGTGCCGGCCCGCCGTTCACCAAAACGTTATGCCCCGCCCACACTGGGGCCCAGGATGGTGATCGACCGCTTGCGATATATATTATCGTATGTATAATAATATCCATGAACTTCACGTGGAAGGCCGCCAAGCGCATCATCAACCTGAATAAACACGGTTTTGATTTCGCGAACGCCGAACAGGTATTCAACGGGCCTACCTTCACGGTGGAAGACGCCCGTGATTACGACGGCGAACGGCGCTTTAATTCCACCGGCTTTCTTGGCACAGCCATCGTGACGATCTGCCACACGGAAACCGAAGACGAAATTCACATCATCTCCATGCGAAAGGCGGAACTCCATGAAATCGAAACCCTCTCCCGCTACCTCTAAATCGCCACGCCTGCGCGTTGGCTTAAAGGATGTCAGCCGCGAAGAATTCGCCGCCGCGGTCAATGAGCGGTTGGGCAAGCAGCGCGTTTCAATCATGCTGGATGGCTCAATCATTGCGTTCTTCAAGGCCAAGGCCGGGGAACGCGGCTACCAGACCCTCATTAATCAAGCGCTCCACCAGGCCATGACGGGCGAGCAGATCGAATCCACGCTTCGCCGGGTGATCCGTGAGGAACTGCATACGGCGTGAGGTATAGGCGTGGTTCATTGTTTCATTCCACGTGGCATAACCGCCGGCTGCAGGCGACGCGCATGAAGCTGCGCGCGCCTGAACCGGGACGTTCGGCAGCAAGAGGCAGCGGAGGTGATTCGGGAATGACATATGGCAAGACCAGGGACACGATGTCCGCCTCGCTGGTGAGCTTCCTTGTTTGCTTCTCTGTCCTGGCGTTCAATCCTCAGAACACCCACTCTCGGGACAAGCATGTGGAACCGGGCAGCCATACGCTTGCAATCGCCGTGAACGGCTTGGAGCGGACCTACATCGTTTATGTTCCTGCCACCTACAAACCGCAAATGCCCTCGCCACTGGTGATCATGCTGCATGGTGGCGGGGGCACTGCGAGGGCCGCATTGTGGGAGACAGAGTGGGCGGTGAAGGCCGAAAAGGAGGGATTCTTGGCCGTCTTTCCCAACGCCATGGCGCGCGACCCGGCACAGCCGAGCAGCTTCGCCAGCAACCCGCAGCTCTGGAACGACGGCTCCGATCGTTTTTATTACGGCCAGAAAGCTCCGGACGATGTCGGTTTCATCGCTGCCATGCTCGACGATCTCTCCGCTCGATTTGCTGTGGACGAACGGCGGGTCTTCGTCACCGGCTTTTCCAACGGCGCCTCAATGAGCTTTCGCGTCGGCGCGGAATTGTCGGATCGTATCGCTGCCATTGCGCCCGTCGCGGGCGCACTATGGTTTGATCCCCCGATGTTCAAGCACCCGGTCTCCATGTGCTACATCACCGGCACGGCCGATCCACTGAATCTGATCGAGGGCGGCGTGCCGAAACTCGCAACCGGCGTCAGCGACAGGGTCCGTGCGAAACCGAAGCCACCCGTGCGCGATTCGATCTCGAAGTGGACCAAGGCGCTTGGGAGTCCCGCGGCGACGGCAAGCACGTCCGACGCCAACGGCGTGCGCACAGAAACCTACTCTCCAGGTCTGGGCACCGCTGAGGTCGTCTATATTGCGGTCGACGGACTGGGGCACACTTGGGCCGGGGGTAGGAGCCTGTTGCCGGAGAGCATGGTGGGTAAGACATCGAACAAAATACGGGCCACCGATGTCATTTGGGAGTTCTTCCGGAAACACGCGCGGTCCCTTCATGATAGGAATGCTGCCCAACAAGACGCTCCGGCGGACGCGGACAAGCCGCGCCGCTTAAGGCGGCGTTGGGCTTCATAATCACGCTTTACGTTAATCATGCATTGCGTTACTATAGTGCATGATCAGGTCATTCAGGTGCCCCGAGACCGAGGCGCTGTCCGAGGGCGACCGCGTCCGGCGATTTGTAAACATCGCTGCCGTGGCGCAGCGAAAGCTCAGACAGCTTCAGATCGCGGGCCGCTTGGATGATTTGCGGGTGCCTCCGGGCAATCGCCTTGAAGCATTAAAGGGCGACCGCCTCGGGCAACACAGCATTCGCATCAATGATCAGTGGCGCGTCTGCTTTCGCTGGACGGAAGCGGGCGCTGAAGACGTAGAGATAGTGGATTACCACTGAAGAGAGGTGCATATGGGAAAACTCAAGCCCGTCACCCCTGGCGAACTCCTCCTGGAGGAGTTCCTTAAGCCCATGGGCATCAGCCAGTATCGCCTGGCGAAAGAAATCAGCGTTCCGGCCCAGCGTATTGGAGACATTGTGGCGGGGAAACGGGGGGTCACTGCTGATACTGATTTGCGGCTTTGCCGCTTCTTCGGCTTGTCCAACGGCTATTGGCTGCGTGCGCAGGCCGCCTATGACACTGACGTCGCTGAGCGCGCAATCGGTCCCAAACTGGTGAGAATCAGACCTTGGTCCGCAGATGTGGCCCAACAACGGGTTCCAGCGGATGGTCCTCGCGCTGCGCGCTCGGCCCGCCGCTGAACCCAAGCGTTGGGCCTCATCACAATCAGTGCTGTTAGTCCCCACTGCGGTAACACAATCTATGCAACCACCAGTTGATGCCCAACGAAACCCTACGCTCAAGCGGGACTGCGCAAAAGCGCGCAGCCCTTTAGCTCCATTCGTTAGGCCCCAGGGTTGACCATATCCGCGACTTTCGCGCCGTTTCGTTCAACAGATCCGGGGGGCGGAAACACAGCGGATGCACGTTTACGTCGCCGATGGGTGTATCCCTTCAGCCGGGAAACCACGTCTAAGTAAGTGAATGAGGAAGAAATCGTCCGTTACTTATCACCCGGGACTTAGAGGAGAACATCATGAGTGATTTGCCCCCCCGTGACCGTGAACTGGTGGCCCTTGGGGCCGCCATGGGCAGCAATTGCGTACCCTGCGTCGAGTACCACATTCCGGAATCGCGAAAAGCCGGTCTTACCGACCCAGAAATCCGGGCGGCGATCCAGCATGCGGACAAGATTCGTCAAGTCCCTGCCCGCAAGACGCTGCAGACCGCGCTGAACATGCTGCCGTCGGCCGCGGGTGATGCCGGGAACGTCGAAACGAGTCAAGGGTGCGGATGCGGGGCCGAGAACGATGCCGGGAACGCCGGAACGAGCAACACGGCGCAGCCTATGGACGTCATGGCCGGGATGATGTCAAAAATGATGGCCACCTGTGGCAGTCTCGCCCAATCTGCCGGCGCCCCGAATTCCTCGGAAAAGAAGCCGGCAGTCGATCCTGCGACGAGTGAAGGATGCGGGTGCGGCTGACAGAGTGCCTGACGATGCGCCGCCCCTGCGTGGTTCGGGGGCGGAGCGTCGCTTCGGGAGCATGAAATGAACGGTGCAGTAGGACAACCCGCGTTCCAGGACATCGCTCGTGATCTGGCGCAGCCGCTCCTGCGCTACCTCGAACGGTACGTCGGAGACCGCGTGGTGGCAGAAGAGCTGCGGCAGGAAACCCTGATGCGCATAAACAAGGGGCTTGCATCCTTTGCCGGGCGCTCGTCGATCAAGACATGGGTTTTTTCCATCGCCAGCCGAGTCGCGGCCGATTACTTGCGCCATCCTGATCGAAGGATGCGCATCGTTGAGCTGAACCAGGTCGCGGAACCAATCGATCCAGATCGTGCGATCGATGAACGATTGGTTGTCGACGAGATGAACGAATGCGTCCGGCAGGTGATTGACAGCCTGCCCGACGCCTACCGTGCGGCGCTCATCCTGCACGATCTTGAGGGGCTTTCGGCAGAACAGACCGCCGAGATCTGCGATTGCTCCGTGGCCTCGGCCAAGATCAGAATCCATCGCGCGCGGCTTCGGCTCAAGGAAGAGCTGAAAGGGCAGTGCGATTTTTACCGCGACCCGGATAGCGTTTTTCGGTGCGATCGCAAGACATAGAACTCGGGCTGACATCGTTCCGGTCACTGAAGGAGGAATCCATGGGCATTATGAAACGCGCGCTGATCTGTTTGTATTTGGCCCTGCTTGAGCTTGCTTGCGCGTCGTCGGTGTTCGCCGCAGACCAAGTGACGCCACAGCCCTATCCATGGCCGTGGTGGCGCGAAATGCAATGGCCCGCTTTCGGGTGGATCTTTCCGCTCGTCTGTTTCGTCATGATGGTGGTGATGCTGTTGTTCATGATGAGAAGAGGCGACATCGGTTGCATGTGGCGTGGCAGGTCGACGGATAAGTCCGGCTTCCGTGACTCCATGAAGCGGTCTTGGAGCGAGCCGTCCGCGTCCGCCCTGGAAATACTGAACGAACGCTATGTCAAGGGAGAAATCGAAAAGCAAGAGTACGAGGAGAAAAAGGCTGCGATTGCTTCTTCAGGGTAACTTTTCCACGTGGGATGCAGGGCCTAACCCGCCGTCGCAGCGGACGCGCCAGAAGCTGGCGCGCCGCTGAGCTTGGCCGTTCGGCGCCATAGCGTGCGTGCGCCGATGAGCGGGTGTATTATGGCGCCATGCAGCTAGCTACCGGAACCGTCGTCGGTGGAAAGATCGTCGTGGATGGGGATCCCCTGCCCGAGGGTGCCGTCGTCACTATTCTTACGCGCGAAGTGGACGACACCTTTGAGGTGCCGCCTGAACTTGAAGCGGAGCTCCTGGAGTCGATCGCCCAGGCCGACCGAGGCGAAACGATCACCGCGGATGAATTGCTCGAACGTCTTCGCCGTATCGCCTGAGCAAAGTGCTCGACGTTGAGGTAACCGCTCGGGCCGCAGCGCAATTCCAGACGGCGGCGGTTTGGTGGGCGGAGAACAGACCCGCTGCGCCTGATGCCGTGCGCATCGACTTTCAGGAGGCGAAGACGCTTCTATCCCACCAACCAGGCGTCGGCGCGACTTCAAGCACTGTCCGCTATCCAGACTTACGCCGCCTATACCTGTCAAGGGTCAGGTACCACGTCTACTACCGTGTGCGGACTGGAAAGGTTGTCATCCTCGCCTTCTGGCACGCCAGCCGCAGGACCGGCCCGGGCCTTTGAGCGATGGTGGCGCCGAACTTTAGCAGCACCGGACGCGCTGAAGCGCGCCGGCGAGCATGACGTTGGGCCGCAGCAATACCTGCGAGGGAGTTCGAAGTCGTTAACCAAAGGAGGACCAAGAAATGGAATTTTTGATACTCGGGTACGACGGGACGGATGACGGCGCAATAGAGCGCAGGCTTGCAGCCCGCCCCGCCCACCTGGAATTGGCAAGCAAATTTATCGCCGATGGCACCCTTCTTTATGGCGCTGCAATTCTTAATGACAGCGGGAAGATGATTGGCTCGACACTGGTCTGTGATTTTCCATCGCGGGCGCAACTCGATGCATGGCTTGCGGTCGAGCCGTATGTCACCTGCCCGGTAAGGTGTGGCAGAAGATCGACGTGCACCCCTGTAAACCTGGCCCTGCCTTCGCAAAGAAAGCGGCAACTTAATTGTGCACCCGTCATGAGCGGCCCTACAATACGTTGCAGCCGACGCGCCGAAGCGCGTGACTGAACGCAACGTTAGGCCTCGCTGTCGACACGCAAAGCGCCGCGGACGCCCGCGATAGACCGGTTTGTGGCAAACTACCGCCGTTACCCCGACCCATACGGTTTCCACCATGACGCTCCCTGTTGAAGCGCTTGAACTCGAGCTCCTTCGCCTCCCCACGTCAGAGCGAGCGCGGCTGCTTGACCGCGTCATCGCCAGCCTTGACGCCGACAAGGCACGAGATAGGGCCTGGGACGAACTTGCCGCCCAGCGCGACGCCGAGATTGAACGCGGCGAGTCCTCACCGGTGTCTGGTCCGGAAGTCCTCGCCCGACTACGCGCTGAACTCGCTTGACCTATTCGCTTCACCGCGGCGCGGAGCTTGACCTCGCCGAGGCGACAAGGTTCTACAGGCGTGAAGGTGGTCGCGCCGTAGCGGCACGGTTCCTTGACGAGTTCGAACGCATTGCCGAACTGCTCGTCGAGCACCCAGGAATTGGCACGCCCACTGATGATGAGCGCCGCTGGTTCCCGCTCACCGGCTTCCCATACTCCGTAATCTATCGCCCACTTGACCCGGGCGTCCGTATTCTGGTGGTGCGTCACCAGAACCGTGACCCCGAGCACGGGGAGCAACGCCGTTGACGCTCACACCTTGCGAAGCAAATGCGAGGCCTAACCCCCCAGCGCACGCGGACGCGCGTGAAGCTTCGTATTTCTTTTCACCACCACGGTCGCGCGCCGGTGGCTGGGAACGTTAGACCTGCTCACAGCATAACCAGGAGGGAATGACGAATGGCAACTAAGCCCACCATCAAGCAACGTGTCACTCAGCGCACGCTTAAGCTCACGATTTCGCTTGCTGAGGTAGAGCAACTTCGCTCTGAGAATGCGGCTCTCAAACAACAAGTAGCGGAACTCCAATCTGAGAACGAGGCTCTGAAAAAACGTATCGAGCGCGCGAAACGGCCGCGCCCACAGGTAGAACCACACAAGTCTTTTGATCCTGGTGTAGGAATGTAATTTCCGCATGTCTAAAGAGTAGATTAGCCGCAGCGGGGTCAGTCCAAGCTCATTATTCGCCAGCAATGAGACAAGTATGAGTATTTTCTTGCGCGTGGTCGGTCTGGGCTTCGCCATTCTTTTGGCCGGCTGCGCAGCGTCGTACCAGTCCGTGAAAGCGAGCTATGACCAGGCGCGGCCGTGCTGCGCAACCCTCTCCGATCTGAAATACCAGAAGCTCTCCGATCAAGGGCCGACGCTGGTCGAGATTGACGAGACCTCGCAGGTTTTCCAGTTCGACACTGGCAAGAGTTATGTTGCTGCATTCGTATTGCCCGCACGCGCTGCGCCCTACACCCTGAGCCTGAAGAGCTTTACGCTGGGGGACCACATCGACAGCAGCCACATCTTTTATCCGCAGGTGCTGATACTCGACGCGCAGCATCAGGCGCTGGCGCAGCATCAACTGAACGGGCTGCGCGCGACAAGCGCCACTTTCTTTGAAACCGTAGACGCAAAGAGCTGGGGCCTGATGATAAAGCTCGATGCAGCCGTCGTGATCGACCCGGCGGCCGCGCGCTACGCGGTCATATACACCACCACGCAGTTGCTCGCCTTATCTTCGCCCTATCTGACTATGCGGGGCGCACCTGTGATTTTGTTCGGCATCATGACCGTGCTGCCCATGGGGAAGTACCAGGCCAATATCCGCCATTCGCCGTTCGGACGGCTGAGCCTGATGCTGAGTGAATTGGAAAACTAGAAGCGAAGCAATGAGGGCGGGTCTTGATTCTTGTCACCTTGCACCATCGAGCGTAGCTTTGTGTCCGTAGACCGCTACGTTACTCAACCGGGCGTCAGAGGGAATGAAGCCATGAAGATTATTTTGGCTCTTGCTGCCTTGGTCATCACGTTCGCTATGCCTGTCCATGCCGGTCTTGACGAGGGCACCGCCGCCTATGCGCGTGGTGACTACGCCGCCGCGTTAAAGGAGCTGCGTCCCTTGGCGGAACAGGGCGATGCCCGCGCGCAATTCACGCTGGGGCTGATGTACGAAAAAGGCCAGGGCGTGGCGAAGGACGAACCCGAAGCAGCGAAGTGGTACCGCAAGGCGGCCGATTCGGGCTATGCCCGCGCACAAATCAACCTGGCAGCCATGTACGGCCAGGGCCGGGGCGTAGCTAGGGACGTAACCGAAGGGGTCAAGTGGATTCGCAAGGCGGCCGAGCAAGGGGATGCAGAAGCTCAAGGCATGCTGGGCGGCATGTATCTCAATGGCGTTGGTGTAGCCAAGGATGAGGTCGAAGCGGTGAAATGGATTCGCAAGGCGGCGGATCAGGGGAATGCTGGCGCGCAAGACTTGCTTGCCGGCGTGTACGCGAAGGGCCGTGGCGTAGCCAGGGACGATGTCGAAGCCGTGAAGTGGCTACGCAAGGCGGCCGATCAGGGGGATGCCAACGCGCAGTTCAACCCTTGCCTATCCGGTTTGTTGCCAAAGTAGTTGAGAATGCCAAGAGGCGACATCGGTTTTCGTAGGGCGGATTAGCGCAGCGTAATCCGCCGAATGTGCTCTCGCCATGCGGCGCAATGCGCTTCGCTTATTGCGCCCTACAGCGGTGGATTTTGGTAACAAACCGGATAGGCAAGGTTCAACCTGGCATTCATGTACCGCGAGGGCCGAGGTGTAGCCAAGGACGAGGTCGAAGCGCTGAAATGGGAACGCAAAGCGGCCGATTCGGGGGATGTCAACTCCCAAATGCACCTGGCAACCATGTACTACGAGGGCCGGGGCGTAGCCAAGGACGAGGCCGAAGCGGTGAAGTGGTATCGCAAGGCGGCGGATCAGGGGCATGCCGGCGCGCAGTTCAACCTGGGCCGCGCGTACGCGCATGGCCGCGGCGTGGCCAGGGACGATGTCGAAGCCGTGAAGTGGTATCGCAAGGCGGCCGATCAGGGGGATGTCAACGCCCAAATAACCCTGGCATTCATGTACGGCGAGGGCCGCGGTGTGGTCAAGGACGATGCGGAAGCGTTGAAGTGGTACCGCAAGGCTGCCGATCAGGGGCATGCCCTCGCGCAATACCTAGTGGGGGCCAGTTACGATCTGGGCCGGGGTGTCGCGGAGAACGATGCCGAAGCGGCGAAGTGGTACCGCAAATCGGCGGATCAGGGCGATGCTTCCGGGCAATTCGGCCTGGGGACGTCGTACGAATATGGCCAGGGAGTCGTCAAGGACGAGGCCGAAGCGGTAAAGTGGTACCGCAAATCGGCTCAAGGCGGACACCCTCTGGCAAAAGCGGCATTGAAAAGGCTCGGAAAAAGTGAGTTCTGAGATGGCGATCGCAGGCGTTTGAACCAACGCCCATCCCGGTTCCCTTTGCCGCTGTGTGCGGAGGTGGTCCGTTATCGCCCGGTGCGCAAATTTGCCCCGTTAGGGAAGTCGATCGGGGCTCGAAGCTCCCAGGCCATCGGAACGTTATGACCTCTCACCGGTGTCCGGCTTTAGCCGTTATGAAAAGATTTTCATAACGGCCATTATGCAAAGTCCCCAGTTATGAGAAGTTCTGGGGGAGCGTAGGCCGGC
>ERZ1292633.6609-Hain-H41-02um-R1-6609-length-10063-cov-6_pt1 | contig 10063 bp, 3 predicted proteins | sample MGYA00564406_ERZ1292633 | MGnify/ENA primary metagenome ERZ1292633 (study PRJEB36523, sample SAMEA6512639) | groundwater metagenome | collected 2019-01-08 | study: AquaDiva: Metagenomics assemblies of 32 groundwater samples
CCCCCCCCCCCCCCCCCCCCCCCCCCCCCCCCCCCCCCCCCCCCCCCCCCATCTATCTCACCGATGTGTCCGGGTGCGCCGCGGATCTGACCGCCCTTAGTCACTCAGGGGTGAGGATCGCGTCCAGCGTGCCCCAGGATATTCCGGGAGACGCCGGGGTGTCCGCGACCATGCTGCCTCCGAGCCGCGTGACTGCCGCGTGCGAATCAAGAGCCGGTGCCCCTGCGCACGGCGATTGTTTTTCGTTTCTTGGGCGAGGCCTCTCGCATCCGCGCGCCTCGTATCTCTGCTTATCGGCTTGTCCAGGTTTCCCTTCCCAGTCGCAGAGTAGCGACGAGGAAGAACCGCACGACGACGTTCGCCTGCAACTCCAACAGTACGTCGCGGCGGCAAAACGCGGCGCCGAAGCGACAACGGCGGCGAACCACCGTCAGCTGGACGATGGACGAATCACGAATAATGATGAATCGTCGTCGTCGCCGATGGTGGGGGGGTCCTGGGAGTCTGTCGGCCTCGTCGACCTCGACGGCGGTCCCCACCGGCCGACCGCATCGGTAGCTGTGGGGAAGCGATGCGACCGTCGCACGTTTCTCTCGGTGCCGCTCGACGGCCCCGATGGCCAGGCACTGCTCTCATGCGCCTTGATTCGGCTCGTCGCGTGGCACGCGATGGACGGCGCGTGGCGGGCGTGCGTCGTGCCCCACACGGCTTACACCGTGCAGCTCCTCGAGCGGGTTAGCTGGTCCTTGGTGTGCCAACGCGGCGGCAGCGTGCCCATTCACCACTCTCCTCCTCCGCAGCTGCTCGTCCTGCCGTCCACCCGCGGCGGCGGCAGCGGCGAGGGAGGAGGGGTGTCCTCCTCACCATCGGGCCGCCGAATACCATCGACGACAAGGTCGCCGCCGATGCCCCAAGGACGTCTCGAGAGTGGTGGTGCCCACCGTCTCCTGGCTGAGTATGAATTGACCAGCGCCGTGCCTCACCTCGTCGCCGCGGTGGACTGTCTCGTTGAGCTGCCCGCGGGACGAGCGGGGACGGCGGCTGCCCCCCGATACTACGTCACCGTGAGCACTCATGTCTCGGAGAAGGGGAACAGCAGCACTTGGAGTGAATCGCCAACTGGGGGCGTTGCCCGCCGCGCGGTCTCCGCTGGAGGTGAGGGTGCCGCCCCAATGCATCCCGGAGGAGGCGGGTCGCTCGAAGGGCCCGTGAACGTGGCATGGATCGACGACGACGAGGAGGAGGAGAATGACGGCGGATCGCAGCCGGCTCCCCGGCTGGGCGATAGGGGTGGTTCCCGGCGCACCGCTTTGGTCTCCGTATCATTGTTGCCGCGACGCGCCGCCTTTTCAGCCCAGGCGGGGGCGGGCCCGCGGAATGGGAGTGGGGTGCCTGAAGCGCCTTCACCTGTTACCGCCAACATCGCCGACCTTGGGGCAGCGGCTCGCTATGCGAACGGACTTCGTGTCCGGCTGTTCGCATCGTCAGTGGCGTCCGATGGCGCCGCGATCCTCACCCGGGTGGTCGTCCGCTTGTCCGTGAGTGGCGCCCTGCCAGAGGAGCTGTGGGACATGCCCGTGGACATGGTCGTGCCCACGTGTGGCGCGCTCGTGCGTCCGAAACTGCAGAGGTCGTTTTCTGTGGGACCTAAGTGTTGTCCCGTCGCCCTCCCGTGCCCGCGCGTCTTCAGCGGCTCGTGCGTCACCGTTGTGAGCGGCAGCAACAGCGCCACTGGCGGTGGTGGTCGTGGGCCTCCCGGCGGTGGGGCCATGTCGCTGGTGCTCGCCGCTCGTTCGACGGAGTTGGAGGGACTCGAGGGCTCGGTGAACTGCGTGTCGATGGCTGATGTGCATCAAGCGGCCGCTACCGATGGCCTCGCCGCCCAGGCACCAACGAAATCGGGTGGTGCTGGGACGCTCCTCAACGCCGCCGCCGTCCCCAGCTTCGTGGTCCGGCAGTCTTGCTTGGACGCCGACGTGTTCCCCGCTGCGCTGAGACAGGCGTTTGCCGACCATTCCCGCGCGAGGCTTCTGCGTCCAGCTGCCAGTGGCTTTGCGATGGGAGCCGTTCCGAGCGACGAATCCTTCAACGCCGTGTCGTCGGCGGGGGCGGCCGCTCGTTCGACATCATCGGTGTTCCTGCGGTCTTGGGCCCTTGTGTCGCCCCCGGCGATCCGGCATCGCAGGTTGCTCCCCGGCGGTCGAGTCGCGGCGGAGCGCGGGGCGCCCGCTCTGCAGCTGCTGATGGCGCGCGGTGCCTTTTTTGAGCCCTCCCCGCGGACGCTGCCGACGTGCCTCGTCGCCGTCAGCCGCCGCACGGTCCGCGTGACGACGAACCTCACCGTGCTCGGCATGTCGCTCGCGCCGGCCTCCACGGCCATGACGGCCTGGGCACGAGCAGGATCCCAGCTGCTCGGAGGAGACGAAATAATGCGCGAAGACATCGAGGGGGGGGGCACCACGTCGCAGCCGCCGGCAGCCGTAGCTACCTCAGGGGGGGGGCGAAAGCTGACGATGAGCTTGACGACGTCCTCTCGCGGGGGCGGCTCCGTGTCCCTTGCGGGACGACCGCGGATTCTCAGCGGCACGTTGACCATCTCGCAGGCTATGAACCATATGGACCACATTCGGCGCATGAGCTACACCGCCGGGCGCTGGCCCGCGGCCGCCGCCGCTGCTGGGGATGGAGGAATGCCCCCACCTCGTCGCAGGTCGACGGCGCGCGCCTCGTCGTTGGGGCCGAGGAGCGTTCGAGGCCCGCCACAGCCCCACGCGGTGACCTTCTATGCTTTTGCAGCCGCGACTCCCAATCCGGCGCCCTCCATGCATTCCGGCGCAGCGCTGCAGATGCTGCTGTCCGGCCAGGGCGGCGCCGCCTCGTCTGGTGGTATCACGGGATCGGCGAGCAGCAACTCAGCAGCCGCGCATGCACAACACGCTGCCGGCGGGTTGATGGTGAAGGTGCCTGCCGCCGATGTCCTCGCGGCACCCACCATCTACGATCTGCACGTTGGCGACGTGGACGTTCCGGCCGCGGCAGGTGACGCCGTGACCACGCTCGCGGTGCAGCCCAGCCGCGTCGGCAGCCGCCTCTGTCCGGTGGCGGTCATCGACCCCTCTGCGTGGGATCCGGCCGTCAAGAGCGCCTACATCGACTACGACTTCGGCGCCGCACGGGGTGCCGCGTTGGTCCGTGTGGGGCTCTGGGTCATCGATCCGCCTTACGACGCCGAGGGCGCCGTGCAGTACAGCGACGACGGGGCCGCGTTCGTCACGGTGGCGATGATCTCCGTACGCGCTGCAAGCGGCTCGGGTCGACGTGCGCGGCGCAGCGCCGCCGCCCGAAATGCAGCGATGGACACAGATGGCTGCGGCGATCTTGCCCCAGCGACGGCCGGACTTCAAACCGTGTCGTCCGCCGCCTGGTGCGCGGCAGAGTGGCAGCCATGCGGCCCGCACCGCACCTGGCGCATCATGTTCACGCTTCCGCGCAAGGAGCGAGGCGTGCTGTTTGCCGGTCCCACTGCTGTCGCGCCGGCGACCACACCGACGGCATCGCAGCGCACGGCTCCCGTGGTGGCTTCCAGTGGAGGTGATGGTGGGGCACGACCGTACGTCGACCCCTCGACACTGGCCACCACGTCGACCCAGCGAGTGCCCGTGTATCCCGACGGGAAGAGCACGCTCATCATCCGGCATGTCGCCTGGTTCGCCCTTGCACGGCACCAGGCGCCCAGTTCGGCCCTAGGGGTGCTTTCTCCGACAGCGTGGCGCATCTTGCAGTGCGACCAGCACGCGGATTTGGACATTTCCTATCTGGCCCAGCGACGGTTGGTCTACCCACCTGTCCCCATGGCACTCGGACTCGGAAAAATCAGCCGGGACCCCAATGCGTGCGCGCCGCATGGTTGCATTTCCCGCGCGGACCGCTACCGCCTCCTCGCCCCGCTCCTCGCCCGGCCCCTGCTTTCCGTGCTCAAAGCGTTGGCGCGAGTGGAAGCCACCTTCCAGGCCGCCATGCCGACCATCGCGTGTCCTATGGCCGTGGTCTACCCTGCGCTCAGGCAGACGTTCGAGCCGCGGATGATGTCGTCGTCACCTGATGTCGACTCTGGGGGCGAGGAAGCGGGCGGGGCGGGGGACTCGGCTTCATCCCCACGTCGCACAGATGACAACGGTGATGGCGACGCCGACGTGCCTCCGCTCTGGCGACTGTCGCTGGAGAACGTCGACATCCGGGGCGGCGGCGGCAGTACCGCCGGGTTCCTCACCGGGGGCAGCGCGCTGCGTAGCCCGACGTCGTCTGCCGCCGCGGCATCGGCTGGCATGCCGCAGCCCATTACTATCAGTGCCGTCCTGGCGGCGCCCGTAGGGGATGCTGGGAGGGAATCTGGCGTCACATTTATCGTTGACGTTCCCGCCCCCGAGCTATGCCTCGGAGGGGGCATGCAAAGTGACCACCAAGCCCACCGCAGCGGTGTCACCGCCCGCCGCCTCCAATTGTCATATGGGGGGGGCCGCGGAGGAGCGGACAGCAGCAGCCAATCATTTCACGCAAAGAGCGATACGGCCGACGACGATGCGGCCCCCAGAGAATTCGTCGAGGCGGAGGATAGTGGCTCGCCCGACGTGATGATGCCCGCGTCGCCGGCCTCATTCTCGCAGCCCTTCGTTGGGGGGGGAGGCGGCGCCGTGTCCGCGGGGGCGTCGACCGGCTCCAGCATCCAAGTCATCGCCGTGATTGAGTTCATCGGGCCGTGCCTCCTGTCAGGAGCCGCGCCGTCGATCGCGGCCGACATCCTGTGGCGCCCACCTGGCATCGCTCATGATCCTCGTCGAAACGCCTTGCTCCTGTTCTTGTCGCGGCTCGCCGGGGAGTTGCAGCCAGACTCGTGGTTCTGGACGCACAGCACCAGTCCCCGCCTCGTCGGATACGGGTCCTATCCTACGCTCCTCCTGCCCGACAACACAGAATTGCAGTGCCCGGCGCCCGTCGCGCTCGACCGCGGTGAGACGCTGCTGGCACGAGCGCGGCTGCTGGACGTCCTCGACCTCCTCGACTCCCCGCCGATCCTGCAGGAGCTTGCCGCCGGCCAGCTCGACAGCGCCGTTATCTTGCAGGTCAGTCTGCGCCAAGTGCACCGCGCTTTGATGTGGTGTGCAGCCGCAAATGCGGATGCACCTGTCGACGAGAGATTAGCGAGGGAGATTCGAGCCGCGGGGATCCTGCTTGGTGACGACGACGAGCTGCAGGATGGCAGCAGCCGGAGAGGTGACTTCTACGCGAATAGCTACGACGACGACGAGAACAACGACGACGCGCCAGCCTTATCGTCGTTGTGTCCCGCCGCTTTCTGCGCCCCATTGATCAATTTTTCGTTCCCTGTTTCGCCGCATCGCAGCGGCCTCCTCCGTCTCGGGCACATGAACTTGGCCGATGCCGTGAGCGTGACGATCGACGGCGTGGCGGACCGAGGCGGCCGCCTCAAAATGAGCATCGCGTCCTCCGCCGTCGTGCCCGCCTTAACCGACGTCGGCCTCACCACCGTGACCGCGAGCGGCGCGGATGTGGTGTTCAACGTGGCCATGAGCATCGATCTCGCGGTGGCGATGTCCTCTTCGGAAGGTGGCGGCGACAGCGCCGAGTTCGTTGCCGTCGGCGATGGCTGCGACAGCAGTCCAACGACGGCGGCTGCGGTGGCAGGGCAGCCGCCGCCGCCGCTCGCACATGTGCGAGTCTCGGGCATTGTCGCTCCTGAGAAAGAAGGCGGAGGTCGCGCCGTATTGTCACACCTCCGCAGCGCCACGGTATCTCGCATCCGGCTCGCCATGGTTTTAGACCCCAGAACCCTCGTATCGAGGGACCTGAGCTTGATCGGGGAATTGCATCTGGGTGAGGGCGTCGGCGACCCTTCCGTCATGCCGGACGGCGCGTCACTCTTCTCACCCCCTCCTGGGGCGCTGGAGTCGATGGTCTGGGTCCTGGCCGTTCAAGGGGATAGCAGCACGAGTTCCGGCAGCAACAGCGACGCTGGAACGGTGGCCACGTTCGAAGCCCATGCCGAGCGGCTTAGCATCCACACCTTGCGCGTCTTGAGTCGGAGCAGCGTCAACCTAGGGCGAACCTGCGCCTCCTCGTTGTCGGCAGCGAGCGAGGCAAGCTCGAACGGCGGGGGCTATGGAGGCCGCGGAGGGGGCGCCGACGCCGTTTCGTTCGGACCCTTGCAGCACCCTCTCGTTGCCAGTCCGTACTTCCGGGACGTTCGGCTCATCACGCCGCGGCTCACCGCAACCGGGGTGCGTCACCTGCTATCGCTATCACAAAACGGCAGTGATGATGATCGACGCCACCGCGGCGGCGGTAGCGGGAGCGTGGCGACGGCTCTGGGCATGGCGGCAAGCAGCAGCAGTCCTTTTTTTAGCGGTGCGTTCTCAAAACGGCCTTCCGTTCCGTCGGCGGTACTTCCGTCCCGCGCCATGTCGTTCCTCGCCTCGATCATCGCCGCGCCGCCTCAAAGTAGCAGCGACCTTCCACGGCCGTCTCACGCGATTGGAGACGGAGCCGCACAGGAGGATGAATACCGCGCGGCGAGAAAGTTCTTATTCTCGCAGCAACTGTGCGACCGCACAGTCAGCGACGAGGCGTACTCCTCGGCCGCCGGGGAGGCCATCGCCTTGCACACCGAAATTCGTTGTCTCGCGCAGCTTCGGGCTGGCGACTCCGCTGGCGTGGAATCCGTGCTGTTGCGCGGCCGTTGGTCGTCGTCGGCGTCGTCCATGGCGGCGTGGACGAGCGACGATGCCTTTCAGTCACCGCTACCACCCTTGGCCTCGTCGCCGAACCTCGTGACACTGCAGGGCTCGTCGTCGTCCACGCTTCCTGGCAATGAGGGGACGTTGCAGCGGCAGTGGCTTCTGACGCTACTGCCACACAGTGCTCCGCAACGTGTGGGGTATGACACCGTCGCCGCCGCCTTTCCCGTCGTCGTGGAGGTCACCACCGCCTCAGCGACGACGACCGTCCAAGCGAGGAGGAGCGGGCGGCCGACGACGAGTTCATCGGCGTTGCGCTTCGTGCACCACTGCCAACGCTACATCCCATCCTTCGGCGACGCCTTCTACGGCGGTATCGAAAACGAAGACGAAACGGACGGAGGTGGAGCAGAGGAAGGTCCGCTCCGCGCAGAGGTCCCGACTCGCCCGCTGCTCACGGTGCACCACGACTGGTGCGACCGACGTGCCACCGCGTTCGACTGCGCATACCTCACCGTGGCGTCCGATGGCGGCGCGACCCTTTCGTTGTTCCGCGAAAACGCTGCGGACCAACCCGCCGCAGCAGCAGCATCTTCCCTCCGCGCGTCGAGCGCCGCGTTGCACCTTCGCTCGTTCGGCCCGTTCCGCGGCGACGGTCAAACTTTGTGGACCCCGCTCGACGACTGACCCCTGGCCCGACCAGACAGGTTGTGCATCCTCTCCGCATTGGCAACCGTGGTAATGGTGGCAACAATGTATGAGAGGGAGAGAGAAGGTTTTGTGTAGAGCTTGAAGATGATCAAGCGCGGGTAGAAGCGCGGCGAAACGGTTCCCGCGGATGTACCGACCACTGGATGTCACTGACTGCTGGCTCCCCCCGCTGTATTTGGCCCGAGGGGTGAAAAAAGGATCGATGATTCCTTCTTTTTTTGAAATCTGCACACCCACCGAACGTTAAGAACGTGGGAGAAAAAAGACCACTGCTATTACTGCCGGAAATCATCGGCCATTTTTGATTCCTCTGCATTTTTATGTCTGCCGCTGCCGGACCTCCGCCGACAACGGCCCCGGCGGGAAGCGTTGATGTTAAAAACGTCAGCGAAGGGGTCAAGGGCGCGTTCAAACGGGCGCTCCGCACGTCCATGCTCGACCAAGTCGAGGGCAGTATGAAGGTCCTGTTCGTCGACGAGGAGGCGAAGACGATCCTGAACGAGGCCATGCGCATGTCGGACCTGCTGCAAGCTGGAGTCACGCTCGTCGAGAACGTCACGGCGGTGAGGCAGCCTGTGCGCTCCTGCGCGGCCATCTATTTCATCTCGCCCTCGGTGCGCAGCGTAGACGGCATGCTGAAAGACTGGGAGAAGCCGCCCGGAAACTACGCGAGTGCGAGCGTCTTTTTCACATCCACGTGTCCCGATCCTTTGTTCGAAAAAATTCGCAATTCTCCTGTCCGCGCGAAACTGAAAAAATTCGTGGATCTTGGCATCGACTTTTGCGTGCCCGAAACGCTTGTGTTTCACCTTGGCATGACCAACGAGCTCCGCTCGTTCTTTGGCGCCTCGACGAGCCAAAATCCGACGTACGACACCACGGTCGCCAACCGCATTTGCAACGTCTTCCGCATGCTGAAGGACTTTCCTTCCATCAGGGCTGGGAGCGGCGCGGTCGCGCAGCGCGTGGCACGGCTTCTCGGCGACCGCATGCAGAACGACATTCGCGGCAACCCGGCGTTGGCCACGACGGGCAGCGTGCTCCTCCTGCTGGACAGGTCGTACGACCCCGTGAATCCCTTGTTCCACGACCTCTCCTACCAAGCGGCGCTGGAGGACCTCAACCCGCTGAAAAACGGCATCTACACCATGACGTGGAAGGAGACGACGCAAACCGCGACGAAGAAGGAGGAGAAGCAGCAGAAGAAGGAGTTCATCATCGACGAGGAGGACCACATTTGGACCGCCGTGCGCCACTACCCGATCAACCGGTGCGTGAACGAGCTGCGGCAGCGGCGCGAGCAGCTCAACGCGGACCATCCATTGATCGTGCAGTACCTTGCGAAGAATGGCAAGGATCACGGCCTCAGTCTCACCGAGGTCGGCGAGGTCACCCGTTTGATCCCCGTCTTCAACGCCAAGCGAGAAAGGTTCGGCGTGCACAACGAGCTGCTCGGCCTCACCTGGGGTAAAGCTCAGAACGCCAAAATCGATACATTGTCAGGGTTGGAGACGAAGATCGTCACCGGCGAGTCCGCGGTCAACATGCCCGTGCGGCCCGCCGACCTCCTCAAGGATATGAAGGCCGTCATGGCGGACCGCGGCATCAACAGTTCCGTCAAGGCGCGCCTGGTCATGCTGTACAGCGCCGCGGTCGGGGCGGATAGCAACAACGAGCTGACACGCGACGCCGGATTGGGACCTCTTGAGAAGGCGGCTCTCGACGCCCTGCCCATGTTGGAGCCATGGACCGCCGAGAAGAAGTCGCGCCGCAAAAGCGTCCCGCCCCTGGGCGGTGCGGACTCCATGGAATTCGAGCGGTATGCCCCGCACCTCAAGCAGCTCCTCACCCAGCTGCTTAACGACACCCTACCTGTGGACCTCTATCCGCCAATTGGAGCCAAAGTGAGCGCCAAGGCGACGGTGAAGACCGCCACCGCCGGGCGCTTCGGTGCGAAGAAGGTCGTCTGGGACGACGGCCTCCAAATTGGGGACGAGGTTCTGCAGCTCGCGAGCCCCAGCCGCATCTTCGTCTTCGTCATCGGAGGAGTGACGCACTCTGAAATGCGCGTTACCTACGACCTCGCGCGGTCCCAGCAGCGGGAGATTATCATCGGCGGCACGTCGCTGCTCACTCCGGATGGCTTTATTCGCAACCTGGGAACGCTGTCAGCTCCCGCGGCCAGCTGATTTGTTTGAGGAAACGGAGTGGTCGTTGTTATCCGACACAAGGACGTCTCGAGCAAACAATGAAAATGGGCAGAACAGCACAGGCGTAACCGAAAACCCCCTTCGACCCTTGGGCTTTTTTCCCTCATTTCGGTGTTGTTGTGCTGCGTGGAGGGACGTCGATCGCCGCGCGGTCATCGCCGCACGTCTCCTTCTTGCTATGACCCTCTCTCTCTCTCTCTCTCTCTGAATAGAGCCAGCGTAAGCAGTTCGTCCCATTTCGCTGTTTGCAGTAGCTGGCAGCCGGAGCGGAGATCACACATATTTGTCGTTCACCTCGTCGAGTCTCGACGCATGGTGACCAATGTGGCATGAGGCATACAGTACGCTGCACCCCATTTGCCCCCGATCACGACTTGAAGCACCATGGCT
>ERZ1292633.6613-Hain-H41-02um-R1-6613-length-10056-cov-99_pt1 | contig 10056 bp, 10 predicted proteins | sample MGYA00564406_ERZ1292633 | MGnify/ENA primary metagenome ERZ1292633 (study PRJEB36523, sample SAMEA6512639) | groundwater metagenome | collected 2019-01-08 | study: AquaDiva: Metagenomics assemblies of 32 groundwater samples
ACAGAGATTACAGGTAAATCTGCCAAAAGAATTTGTGCAGCAGCTGCTTTGATTGCTAGTTTTGCAGTCTTGCTTGTTTTTTCACCAAGTAAATAATCAAAAGCCTCTCCTCTACCGTGTGCTAAGAGACCTTCTTTAGCTACTAATCCCTGATCAAATCCAGTAACAAGTTTTTCTCGAATTAAAAGAGACTTTGCTCTAGGATGAGATTTTGGAATTAAAGACATCAACATTCAATTAATTACTGAGTACTCTTGCTCCCAGATTATCTAATTCTGATCTTATGATTATTCCTTCAGGATATTTTTCTAAAATTTGTAGAACATAATTTTCTTTCTTTTTTGGTATCATTGTAAATACAGTTTCACCAAATAGTGCAACACCACATTTTATTCCATTTGAAGCTAATTCTTGAATTAAATTTTCCATTCTTAAAGTCATTACTTGAACATATTTTGCAAATTCCAAAGACATATCCTGAAAATGTTCATAGTTCTTTGACTCTAATAATCTGTTTACCATTTTTCCACCAAGACCATTAATTTGAGAAAGACGTTCTTTGATGAACTTATTTGTTGAAATTGGTGAAAAACAAATCATAATTATAGAAATATCTTTTATGTTGATTTTTTCTACTTGACCTATTCCTGGCGCTCCTGGTTTAATTCTTATTTCAAAACCACCATGATATGATGCCAAAACATCACCTAATCCTGTCTTACAATTTATCTCAGCATTATGTGCAATCTGACCAATAGCTGTCTGATCTAATCTTGTTTTAAGTGCATGATCTAGTGCATATGATAATGATAATGCAACAGCACTGCTAGAACCTAAACCATACCCAACTGGTATGGTGATCTCATGTTGAATATCAAAAAATATATTTTCAAAATTTCCAAGCTTCAAAAATTCATTTAATACATATTCTGAAACATCTGTCTTATCTGATTGATAGCCTATAGTAGTAATTTTAAAGTTAGAATTTTGATCAATTTTAGGTAAAATATTGATATGAGTAGTAACGCCTTCTCTAATTGAAAATCCTGCTCCCATAGAACCTAATTTTTCAGGGTTTTTTTGATTATCTTTCTCTAAGTAAGCTTTGAAAAAACCTGTAATATGTGCAGGACAAAATGCAGTTGCCTCCATTGATCTCAGTTTAAATTTTACATAAAATATAAGAATATGGCTTAAATTAATTAAATTAGTATAAATTGACTAAATTTATTCGACGCCTGCAAAGGATTGGTAGTAGTATTCTTGTTTCATTACCTAAAGAATGGATAGTTGCCAATAATTTAGATAAAGGTAACCAAGTTGAGCTTGAAACAGGACAAGATACCATCTCAATTTCTGCAAACAAAGAAATGCGTCCTACAAAAGAACTTGTAATTTCATATCCATTACCTAAAGATGAAAATATTGTAGCTGACATCACTGGAGCTTATCTTTTAGGATATGACGTTATTCAAATTACTTCAAAATCAATCATACCAGGTGAGGATAGAGAACAAATTCGAAATTCAATGAGACGATTAGTTGGTATGGAAATTATTGAAGAAGATGCCTCAAATATTAACATGCAATTTCTTTTAGATGCCACAACCCTAAATCCAGAAAAAATTCTAAAAAGAATGAGTTCTATTGCACTTGGAATGTATGATGATGTATCAAATGGATTAATTTTAGACGATAAATCTAATTTACAAACATTATCAAAAAGAGATGTTGAGGTTAATAGACAATATTTTCTTCTAGTACGTTTAATCAGGAGTACACTTGTTGATAAAAAATTAGCTAATGTATTTAATTTAGAAAATATTGATATTTTAGATTACAGAGTAGCTGCTAACCTTTTAGAAAATGCAGGTGATACAATAGTAGAACTTGCTAATTTTATTTATAATTCTTCTTTATCTAATGAACACCTGAAGAAAATTTTTGATATAGTACAAAATTTTAATATTCTTGCAGAAAAATCTATTGATGCTTTTACCAAACCTGATAGACGTTTAGCCATAGAAGCTATATTATTACATAAAAAATATCAAGAAAATCTTTCTAAACTAAGAACTACAATAGGAAATAAAAAACAAATTCCTATTGATCTTCTTGATCTTGTTTATATGTTTGAACGAATTGCAAAATCTTGGGCTGATATTGTAGATCTTGTAAAGCCTATATACAATAAATAATTAATACAATTTCTTTCTGGCAGCATATGTCAATACTGCACAAATTGTTTTTGAATCTTGAATTTTTCCATTTTTTATCATCGAAATCACTTTTTCAAGGTCTATCTTTACAACAGATAATATTTCATCTTCATCTAGCTTCAAGTCTGCAATTTTCTTTAGTCCTGAGGCTACAAAGCAGTGAATAGCCTCAGTATTGTAGCCTATGGATGGATAGTAAGTGATTAACGGTGTCATTTTTTTAGCTCTATACCCAGTTTCTTCTTCTAATTCTCTAAATGCACATTTCTTTGGGTCTTCTCTTTTTTCTAGTGTTCCTGCAGGAATCTCAATTACATATCCATGAGGAAATCTATGTTGTTTTACAAGAATTACTTTATTATTTTCATCAAATGCTAACATTGCAGCTGCTCCTCTATGCTCTATCATCTCTCGTTTTACTTTTCTACCCTCAATTACTAAATCATAAACACTTAGACCTAAAATTTTACCTTCATAGATCTTTTTCTTTTTCATACCTAATTCTACATTTTATTATTATTTAATTTGTTTGATATGAAAGATGAAGCGTAGATGATTTCTTGGCATCATTAATAGCTTGTTCTAACCATTTTAATGGAAAAGATATCTTTTTTGGAATAAATAGATCTGCAGACCTTACATTATCCATATTTCTAACTCTTTGAGTTAATTCATCCATTTCAAATATATCGTGACTATACATAAATAACACAATTTGATTTTTTGCAATAAACGGTATCTGCATAAATGATTCATGAAACTCTTCATTCATTTTTTCTAATGTTTCTCTAAGATCCCCTTCAATCCAGGCAAGTATGGCATGTGGAATAAAATCCTCAATTTTTGTTGGATCATAAATTACCGTAAATTGAATACCCTCATTTTCTTGTAGTTTATCAATGCATCTTGTAACAGTTTTTGTAGATAATCCTGTATCTTTTGATATATTTTCAATTTTTTGTCTTGGTTCTTTTATTAACAGTTTTAAAATTTCCAAATCTGTTTTAGTTAAATTGGAAATAAATCCTGGATTTTCTGCTTCAAAAATAGATAATATTCTAACATCTTTCATTAATTTATTTGCAAGTATGATTTTTTGTTGCAAATTTTCTTTTACTACAATACTACAAACTGTAATTCCACCAACACATGGTACAACAAAAAATGGCTCTCCAACCAAACTAATTTGCTCTAAAATCTCTTTGATGTTTTGACCTGAAACTACTATGTACAAAACACCAAATCCTAAAACTGGTGGCTCAACTTTAATGGTAAATTTCTCAATTATCTTCCTCTCCTGCATTTTTTTAATTCGTGCTCTAATGGCACCTCCTGAAATCCCTAATTCTTTTCCAATCTGTCTATCTGGTTCTCTACAATTATTCAAGAGCCTGCTTAGAATTTTGATATCTAAATTGTCCAATCTCTCACCTGAACTATCTTCATAATGTTTGTAAGTTACTAATAAAATATAAAATTGTCTATAATATTAGTATTATACATAAAATACATTAAATATTAGACTATTTCTAATCTTCTTGTGGAATACCGACTGCGTTTAGCAAAAAGAATGCTATTTAACAAAAAGGGAAGTCTCATTGGTGCAGTTTTAGCTGTGACAATTGGAATTTTGGTAATTCATGTTAATTTTGTAATCTTTCAGGGGTTGTTTGATGCAATTGTTAGAGATATCTCAAATTATAGAAACGGTGATGTTCTAATTACAGATGAGGAAGATTATATCGATAAATCGGATCAAGCCTTAGTTAATTGGTTTGAAAGAATTCCATATGTAGAAGCGGCTACTCCGCGGTTGTCATCGACGGCATCAATTAACATGACAAAATTTGGTACATTACATGAAGAAACAAGAATTCCTATTGTCGGAGTTGATCCATTACGAGATATTCGAGCTTCTACTGTACATGAGACTGTATCTGATGGGCAATATGTTTTTTCAAGAAATTCTATTGTATTAGGTTCCAATGTTGCAAGAGATCTTGGAGGTGCTCAAGTCGGTGATAGTCTAAAAGTAAAGATTGTTGATAGATATGGACAAGATCAAATCAAGAGACTTGTAGTTACTGGAATAGCAAAATCACCTGGTGGTCAAGGCTTTGATTACAGTGTAGTTGTTCACATTGATACTTTACGCGATTTAATGAATAGAGATGGTGATACAGGTTCAATTATGGTAAAACTAAACGATCCATCTAAAGCCAGTGATGTAAAAAATTTCTTTTTAGCTGCTTTTCCTAACGATGATTTTCTTGCAGAAACAATAGAAGAATCTGCTGAAGAACAACTAGCTGGATTTAGATCTGGTATTGCAATGATAAACATGATTGGATATTTTGGAATGATGTCATCAGCCTTTGCTATTGTTACAATTCAAATGATGTTAGTTAATGGAAAAACTAGAGAAATAGGTGTAATGAGATCAATAGGTGCAACAAGAAAAGATATTTTAATTATTTTTATTTTTCAAGGAATGATAATTGGTGCAATTGGTGCTGGAGTTGGAACCGCAGCAGGTTTAGGCTATACATTTTATGCAAAGGAAACAAAAATGTCATTTAATAACAGCCTCCCACTAGAAGTGAGCTACAATTGGGAAAAAATTATTCAGACTGCCGTATTATCATTTATTTTAGCAATAATTGCTTCACTATACCCATCGTATAGAGCAACTAAACTATTACCAGTGGAGGCGATGAGAACTGTCTAAAGTACTTGAAATTAGTAATTTGAGTAAAATTTACGGAACAGATGAAAATAAGATAAAAGCATTAGATAATGTCTCATTTTCAATTGAAAAAGGAGAATTTGTATTAATTGTAGGTAGCTCTGGTTCAGGAAAATCTACTTTACTTAACATGATAGGACTATTAGATCGTCCAACAACTGGTAAAGTCTTCATTGATGGAACAGATACAACAAATCTAACAGATGATAAAATCTCATCATTTCGAAACAAAAAATTAGGATTCATCTTTCAATTCTCAAATCTTTTAACTGATCTAACTGTCCTTGAAAATGTATTATTGCCAAGAGAAATTGCAAGAACTAGTGATTCTGCAGAAAAAAATGCTATAGAATTACTAACAGCAGTTGGATTAGCTGATCAAATTAACAAAAGAGCAAATAAAATTTCAGGTGGGCAAGCACAAAGAGTAGCAATTGCAAGAGGATTGATAAACAGCCCTTCGATTGTTTTAGCTGATGAACCAACAGGAAATCTTGACTCTGTAACTGCAGAAATAATTATTCAATTGATGAAATCAATGGCAAAAAAACTAAATCAAACATTTATTGTTGTTACCCACGACCAACATCAATTTGGAGATGTTGATAGGGTGATTACAATTAAAGATGGAAAAGCATTTGAAGGAAATTTACCGTCTGAGATGGGGGTTTTAGCATGATAAATTATAAAATTCTATTTTCATTAATGATATTATTTCTTATACCATCAATTATTGATAATTCATTTGCTCAAATAAAATCAGGTGGTTTTGGTCAGTCTCCATTTGAAAGAGAATTTGGAGATGTAAAATTACTTGATGCCTATTTTGGAACTATTGATGAGAAAATTGAGATTGATCCTGGAGATGAAAATGTGCCATTTACAGTAGTATTTGCAAATGTAGGAACCCAAGATATCACTGGAATCAAAGGACAACTATCGCTTCCTATTGGATTTTCCTCAGCAGATGGCCCTGGCTCACTAGTCATTGCTGATAGTGATTCTAATTCTTTGGCAGGTGATAATTTCCATCTGACATTTTATGTTAATATTGATAAAAATATTAGAATTCAACAATATCCAGGTACTGTTAAAGTAGATTATTCTAGATTAAGAGAATCTGGAGTAAGAACTGCTTTTTCTGATTTTAACTTCAAAATTACTGGAGATAGTATAATCAATGTTAAAGCATTAGATCCATTTCTTACATCTTTGAAATCAAATAACGTGGTAATTGAGATTTCAAATGATGGAACTGCACCAATCTCTAGTGTAGATATTGTAGCTACAAATACTCAAACAGAACTTGCATCAACTTCTTCATCAACTACCAATGTAGAAAATGTGGTAATTTTAGAATCTAATTGGGATGTTGGAAATATCGAACCTAAATCTTCTAGATATCTCACCGCTACAGTATATGTTCCGGAAAATCTCAAAGAAGATACTTTACGAATTCCATTATCTATTAGATACTATAATGCACATGGTGATCTACAAATTATTTCTAAAATTGTTGATTTTTACATTAGGGGATTAATTGATCTTACCATATATGATATTGGAGTAATTGAATTATCTGGTACACAAATGGTTGTTGGAGAAATAATTAACGAAGGAAACGAAAATGCCTTATTTGGTTTTGTAACTCTTGAACCATTAAATAATTCAAACATCAAAAAACAGACTCAATTTATTGACGAAGTAGAAATTGATTCTCCCGTTCCATTTAACATTCCACTAGAATTTGATGGTGAACCACGATATGGAGAACATGACATTAAACTTACTGTAAGATACAAAGATAGTCTCAGAGATGAGATATTTCTTACACAGAATGCCACAATATTTGTAAAAGAACCACCAAAAATTGAATCTATAAATTATTCACAACTAATCATTATTCCAATAATAGTAGCTACAATAGGAATCTATATGATTCGTAGGCGTAAAAAATCAAAAATTCAGGCTAGCTAATAATCAAATTTTAAATTAGAAAAAATAAAAAACTACAAAGAAGAATTAGAAAAAATTAGTCAACAATTACTTTCTGAATTAGGAAATAAGATAGTTATTTTGATGATGTTCATTTAGAACAACTAAATCAAGAGATTAAAGTACTAAAACCTGTAATTAATGATAACAAATAGATCTTGAACAAGTAATAAAGAAACTCTCTATGATGGAATCAAAACTGTAATATTATTCTATTAATTTCTAATTCCCTATTTTGGGACATTTGCATTATTGTTATATGATTATGTTGAGATAGTATGAATTAGGTATGTCAAAAGGTACATTTCTCTTTCTAGTAGGATGTGTAGTGGGATTCATAACAACACCTCTTCTTTGAATCTTTTTTGTAATTCCTAAATTCATATACGTAGAAAAAAACCGAAATTATTGCAAACTCATCAAAAATTAACAATTGTTGGTGTAATCTTACTTGTTGCTACATATGTGATCTCTACTTACCATGAAACGGATCATCCTGGAATTGGATTCAACTATGCTTACATTACTGGAATTTCTATGTTGATTGTATTCATTACAAGTTTTGTATTGTTTGGTAAGGACAGAATAAAAGAATCAAAATCCAAAAAATAAATTCTCACTAAATAAGCATGAAAAAGATATTAATTTTCTATTTTTGTTATGGCTAAGATTATAAGCAAATAATGGATCTTGCGTTCATGCCAAGAGATGAAATTGAAGTACCAAAGGAATTACGGGAATTTATGCTTGAAGGAGCAGAAGAAACTACACTTGGACAAAAAAATGGTGCAAAAAGACAATTTCGATATGGTAATTTACACATTAGAGAATATGACAATAAATTTCTAGTTCATACTGATAGAATTGATCCTAGAAAAGATCCAATTGGTCATTTAGTTTGTGATGCTCCGGAAGTTCTGATTGGATTAGCATGTTCAATTCTAGGTGGTTCAGAAATTGCAAAAAAATTTCTAAATAATAACAAATCAAAAAAATCAACTGCAACAGCAACTCTTCTTTCTTCTATTATTGCAGGATATGTTGGATATGTTGCAACTAAAAAAATTAAAAATTATTTAGAATAAACATGTCTACTGCAAGAACAATTAAGATATTTGTTAAACTGCTTCCTTCAATTTTGGCATTACGAAAAGATAGAAGAAAATGGGTAAAAAAAGAAGGCAAAGATATTGATTTAGAAAAATATCGTAAGAATGCACGTAAAGTTCTAAACACTTTCATTTCATTAGGACCTGTTTACATAAAATTAGGACAATGGCTTTCATCACGAGCTGATATTTTACCACAACCATACTTGGAAGAACTTGCTAAACTGCAAGACAATGTTCCAGCAGCTCCATTTGATCAGGTAAAACCCATAATAGAAAATGACATAGGACCAATCAACGAAAAATTTGATGACATAGATCCAAATCCTATTTCTGGCGCATCTTTAGGTCAAGTTTATCGTGGAAGAATTTCTGGTCAAGAAATTGTTGTTAAAGTAAAAAGACCAGGTATTGAAAAAGTTGTTGAAGAGGATCTCAAAGTCTTAAAAAAAATTCTTCCAATGGCATTAAGATTTGTAGATCCAAACTTGCGTTTTTCTGCAAGAGCAATGCTTTCTCAATTTATTGAAACAATTCATGAGGAAATGGATTATACAATTGAATCATCAAATCTTAAAAAAATTAAACATGATATGAAAAAAAGCAACATACTAGTTCCTTCAGTTTATGATGATTATTCTTCAAAAAACGTACTTACTATGGAATACCTTCCTGGTATCAAAATTACCAATATAGAAGCACTTGATGAAAAGGGAATTGATAGGCAGAAACTAGTAATTGACGTTCACAAGGTCTTTTTCACCATGCTTTTACGTCATTCATTATTTCATGCAGATCCTCATCCTGGAAACATTTCAGTAACTGATGATGGAAAACTCATTCTTTATGACTATGGAATGGTTGGACGATTAGATAATGAAACTAGATTAAGACTAATCAGACTTTATCTTGCCTTAGTTGAGAAAGATCCTCCAAGAACTGTGAATGCAATGGCTGACCTTGGAATGTTAACTCCTGATTTTAACAGATCAGTAATTGAGAAAGGAATAGAATTGGCTGTTGGTGCAATGCATGGAAAAAAGCCCGATGAAATGGAGGTACAAAGTTTAATGGAACTTGCAAACAAAACAATGAGTAAATTCCCGTTTATTCTTCCAAAGAACTTAGCGTTATACATGAGAATGGCATCAATCATAGAAGGAATTTACAAAACACATAAAGTTGATTTTAAATTTGTCAAAGTATTAAGAGAAATTTTAGAAGAAGAAAATTTGATCAAAGATGCATATATCGAAGAACTAAAGTATTCTTTTCAAAGATTTGCAAAATCAATTGATGCTACTATTTCAATTGCACCAGAATTAAAAAAATTTATTGATGAAAACAGATCAATTCAATTCTTAAATGCTAAACCAAAATCTAATATTTTACTTTCTGGAAGTATTCTCTCATCTGCAATCTTTGTAGGTTCTACTGTTTTGTATACATCAAATGAATCCTTAGGAATTACTGGAATGATATGTTCAATGATAATAATGAGTATCTTTACAATCTTCAGAAAACATTGATTATTCTACTGAAATATCTTTCCCATGTTTTTTAACCGGAATTGTAACTGTTAACACACCATGTTCATATTTTGCAGAACTTACTCCTTCTTCTCCCTCTCTAAGATCAATAGGTAGTCTCATTTTCTTATCTATGATGTTAGGTCTTTGATTGCAAATCATATTGTGATTTTTTTCATCAGAAATTTCTTTACATGCCTGAATGGATAAAATATTTCCATCAAGTGATAATTTGATGTCTTTTTTTGCAAATCCTGGCAAGTCAATCAATAATGTTAATTTGTCATTATCGAGAAACATATCTACAGGTGGTAAAACAAATTCATAAAATTCTCTTGATTTATTCCCAATTTCTTTCATCATTTCTTTTGCCATGGATTTTACTAGTCCCATTTTGAGATACGTGCTTAATTTTTGGTTATAAACCTTGATAGATTTTTAATCAATTAATTTCTCTG
>ERZ1292633.6614-Hain-H41-02um-R1-6614-length-10056-cov-6_pt1 | contig 10056 bp, 5 predicted proteins | sample MGYA00564406_ERZ1292633 | MGnify/ENA primary metagenome ERZ1292633 (study PRJEB36523, sample SAMEA6512639) | groundwater metagenome | collected 2019-01-08 | study: AquaDiva: Metagenomics assemblies of 32 groundwater samples
CAAACTGGGTCAATTATCCCGCCCGGGAGGACACGCTCATAGTTTCTCCGGGTTCTGATGGAGACGCCGTCCCGCGGCAATGATCGGTTTCAAAGGACGGTTGACGTCAGGCGGTTTCTGTGCAGGCGAAGCAGCAGCGAATCGGCAGGACGCGCGACGGTGCGAAGCGGACATCGGTGACGTTGAAATAGCGTGCGAGCAGGTCACGCATTTCGCGGACGCGCCAGACGTGGAGGTGGTATTGATCGCCGCCCCAGGAGATTCGGCGAAACGGGGGAAGGACCGTCAGACCGGTCGCGTGGAGCATCGAACGCGCCGATTCACCGGACCGTGCCGGAAGTGCGGCCGTCGCGTGTCCGAATCTCTCCCCGGGGCTCGCCGGTGCGACGGGCCGCTCTGGATATTCGGACGTTCCGCCGACCACCTTGAGATGCGAATCCGACCCATCGGGAATCGCATCAGGCCGGCGGCTTGCCCGTTCCACTTATTAACCGCCGGCTGTCGGCGGGGCCGCGATCTAGCCTATCGAAGTCCTGGGCGGTAGAATCCCTGCCTTGCGGTTGAAGCAAAACCGTGGTCGATCAGACTCGGGAACATTCGGACGGCGTCACGGCAGGGCCGACTCGGTACGCGGTGGCGCCTGTTTGAATCGACCACGGCTGGATTGCGTATAATCAGGATCGGAAACGGCCCGCAGGTCGCGCGGCAAAGCGTCCGCGTGCGAGTGCCGATATAGCTTGATAATCACTCTACGGAGAACGAACCCATGAAGTTGCGAAAGGTGATCGGAATGACGGCCGGCGTAGGATTGGGGGCGGCGATTATCGTCTCAACCCTGCACGCCGGACCGCGACGCGCAGCGCCGCCCAAGCCCCAGGACGTTACCCTCATCGGTCAGCTCGTCGACCTGCAAACCTATATGACCGAGAAGTGCGCCGGCGACGACTTTGTCAAGTGTACGCGCGAGGCCGTCCGCGCCGGAGTACCCTCCGCCGTCGTGACGGAAGAGGACGGAGTGGTCATCATCGGAATGGGCGACAAGGGTCCGGCCCGCCTGTTGATCCCACTTGCGTATCAAACCGTCGAGATACAGGGCAAGCTCTACGACAAGGACGGCGTGCTTTACGTCGACATGACGTCGGCCAAGATATTCAAGGAGGAAGGCGAAGAGGCGCCGCAAGGCGGCGAAGAAGGTTCGCACGAACCGTAGCCGCAGTCGCGATTTGAAGAATCAATCCCCCAAGTCTGGCGACTTGGGCCACCCGCCGATACGATCGCCGCGCATTGATTGTTGCAGGCGGCACAGGGACGGTGGGGTCAGGGATGGCGTTGTTGGCAGTTTCAGAGTTCCTCGCAGGCAACGCGTATTGGACGCCCGCGCTGGTTTTCTTCGCGCGAATCGCCGACGTCTCGCTGGGGACGATTCGATTGATCTGCGTGACGCGCGGCCGCCGCGCTGCCGCCATCGTCCTGGGTTTCTTTGAAATCCTGATCTGGATCCTCGCGGTCTCGAAAGTCCTGACTCACCTCGATCAATGGGCGAACATCCTCGCCTACGCCGGCGGATTCGCAACCGGAAACGCGATCGGCATGACCATCGAAGCCCGGCTCGCGATGGGCGTCCAGCGCGTAAGCCTGATCTCCCGAGGCTGCGCCAACGCGGTGGCCGAGCGGCTTCGCTTCGCGGGATTTCCGGTCACGACCTTCGTCGGGTCGGGTCGCGACGGACCCGTCTCGATGTGCATGGCCGTCATTTCACGAAAGCTCACACCCGACACCATCAGGATGGCCCGCGAAATCGACCCGGACGTGCTGATCACGGTCGAGGACCTGCGGACCAGCACAGCTACGCACGGCGGTACCGTCGGCGCGGGGAAAACCCCGCTTATGCTGATGCATCAACTCTGGGAAGGCCCGCGCGCCTTCGCCTCGCGCTCATCGGCGGCCAACTCGAACGGCAAGACGTAGGGCAGGTCTCGGACCTGCCGTCACCTTTTGCCCTGCGAGTCACATGAAGTTTCGGCATGTCAAGAGACCTACCCATCTGCGTGCCTGAACCTCGCCTTTCGATTGATCCGGGCGACGTCACATAACACTACAACGCTACGTTGCTCATGGGCACCGATTGGGGTGGCTCGCATTTCAGGCCGCTTGAGCGGCCTTTCGCCGCCGGAGGCGGCGCTACAGGCCAACCCGTTTTACGGCTGGTAACGCATCGACTCCCGGGTTCTCGTTTGAGCCCGTTTCAACGGGCTTCCAATCCGCGCGACAAAAGAACTTGGCGTTGTAGTACTAATTATCACCCGCGCCCGTTGCCGTTCGGGTCACCCGGCTTCTCGCCGTTCGACGATTGTTTGGACGCGACACGCTCCTGCGCGGCGTCGAGAATCAGCTCGATCAATTCCGCATAGCGAAGCCCGGCGTAGGTGGCCATGAAGTTGAGCTTGCCGTCCCAGCACCAGCCGGGGTTGGGATTGACCTCGAGCAGCTTGATCTCGCCGTCGGTGTCCGTGCGGAAGTCGAAGCGGGCGTAGTCGCGGCATTCGAGCCGCTCGAACAACCGGTTCGAATAGTCGACCAGTTTGCGCCGAGTATCCTCGTCGAGCCGCGCCTCGTGATACGCTATCTGCGTCCAGTACGGCGAATCGGGAATCCACTTGGACTCGTACCCGAGAATCGGCGGGAGCGACGCGTCAAGCCCGCTGTAGTCCACTTCCAGCAACGGCAGACTGCGGTAGGTCAGCCCCGGATTGCCGATGACGGCGACGCCGTATTCCGGCCCGGAGAGAAACTCCTGGATCAATACCGATCGACCGGGCAAAACCTGGCGAAGCTCCTCGAGATAGCTCAGAAGCTCTTCCGACGATCGCACGACGGCGTTCTGCGTGATCCCGATACTGCTGTCGCCGTAGTTCGGCTTAACCAGCGCCGGAAAGCTCGACGGCAGCGTCGCAGCTTGATCGGCGGGATCGTAGAAAGTCTCCAGCGGAACGGGCACGTCGAGCGAGGCCGCGATCGCCCGGATCAGACCCTTGTTGTAACATAGCCCCAGGCACGCCGGTCCGGCGCCGGTATACGGAATCCGCAGCATGTCCAGCAACGCCGGAACGTGCAACTCCATGAAGGCGTCGTTGTTGTACCCTTCATCACACAGGTTGAAGACCATCTGCGGCGGGTTCGCACGAAGCTCCGCCACCAGCGCCGGATGATTGTCGAGGAAGCGAAACTCGTAGCCGTGCAGTTCGGCCAACGCCTCTTTCAGCTTCACGATGGTCTCGATGTCTTCGGGGTTGAAGTGCCCGTCGCGCTTCACCGGATCGGGCAGGCGCGGATCGCCCATCAACACCGTCACCTTCGGGAAGACCGGCCCCTTCTTCTTGGCTGGCGCGGTGCGCCGCGGCGCCTCGGCCGTCAGGAACATCCGGTGCGCGAGCATCCCAAGGTCCTGCTTGCGATCGGAATCCGTCTGCGGCGGCTCGTGGGCGCGCACCGCGAGGTACCCGACGCGCTCCAGCATATCCGTGACTTCGGCCCGCGAATAAAGCCGCTCGGCGTAGAACTGGTCGGCGATAACGCCCTTTTCGGCGTGAACGACCACTTCGCGCGAGACCAGCCGCCGCCCGTCGGAGGCCAGCGACCGCTCGCGGCAGACGAAATGGTTCTGATCGATCCACTCCCAGGAGCGCTTCTCGAAATTGGTCCGCAGCCACTCCCCGTCCGCGAGGTCCATGGCCACGACGCCGCCCGACCAAAGGACGCGGAGGCACGACTTCAGCACCGCGAGGTCGTCCTCCTCGCGATCGAAATAGCCGAACGAATTACCCATCAACGCGACGCAGTGAAACGACTCCTCGGGAAAGCGGAACCGTCGCGCGTCGCCTTCGTGAAAGTTGATCGAGACGCCCTCCTGTTTGGCCCGCTTCCTTGCAAGCCGGACCAGGTAGCGCGAACGGTCGATGCCGGTCACCTGCTTAAACCCGCGCCGCGCGAGCTCCAGGCAGTGCCGACCCTGCCCGCAGCACAAATCGAGGATGCGGTCGTTGGGCTCCAGGCCGGCCGCGCGAATGAGCAGGTCCACCTCGCGGACCGTATTTCGTTCGTTCTCGACGACATCGCCGTCGGTTTTGAGGTAGATCGAATTGAACAGAGTTCGCCACCATTCCGTCGGAAGGTGACGCTCGAGATCGGGAATGGGGCCGACCGTTTTTGGGACGGCCCCTGTCGTCGCCGACGCCTTGGCCATGGTTCCTCCTTCACCCATCCTTGGCGGACGGGTGAATGCACGTGTAGAGTCTCCGCCTGCGATTCATCCTGGACGTAGCCGAATTGTCGATTCGTTCGCACGTTTATGGAAGCTAGCGGCCCCACCGTCCGTCACGCGCTCGGCAGGCGCCGAGCGTCGCGTCCAACCGTCGCATTATACAAATCGCCGTCGGACTCCAAGCGACTTTACGAATTATTTTTCGCAATTCGCCTCAGGCGGCGCGCCGGGGGTGCGGTGCCGACAATCAGAACCCGGAGCGGCAGCGACGGGCCCCACCGTGGCGGGAGCGTCAAACTGCGCGACCGGTCGGAATTAACCGGCTTCGGACTTGTCGTCGCCTGTAAGGACGAACCGACAGCTTCCCGCGCGTGTGGACTGGCGGCGGGTGAGCCGACAGGCCAGAATCGAGGCGTTCGCCGGCGCGGGTTCTCCGGAAAGGCTCGACCGCGCGACGGGAGGAAACACATGCCAGCCAGTCGCATTCGGTCGTTCATCACAATCCTCATGGCCGTCTCGGTCGTTACCGTTGGGTTACGCGGACCGAGATCGTCCGCAGCGGAACCACAAGGCCGAACCTTTGAAGGCCACTGGGAAGGTGCGATCCAAATCCCCGGCGCGGAGTTGAAGATCAACCTCGACTTCCGTCCGAAAGGCGACGGCTGGGAAGGCGACATCTCCATCCCCATCCAGAAAATCCAGGACTTCGCCCTCGCTAACATCTCGCTCAAGGACGGGACTGTCGGGTTCGAACTGCCGAACCAGTCAGGCATCACCGGCAGCCCCACCTTCAAGGGGACGCTTTCCGACGACGGCAAACGGATATCCGGCGATTTCACGCAGAGCGGACAAACGATCCCCTTCTCGGTCGAGCGGGGGCTGAACCGCGCCGCCGCCGCCAAGTATGCCCTCGATGGCTTCGACGACTTCGTTAACCAGGCCCTGAAGGATTGGAACATCCCCGGGTCGGCGATCGGAATCGTGGTCGACGACGAGGTGGTCTACGCGAGGGGCTTCGGCAAGCGGGACGTGGAAGACGACAAGCCCGTCACTCCCCAGACCCTCTTCGCCATCGGCTCATCCACCAAGGCCTTCACGACCTTCGTCATGGGCACGCTGGTGGATGAAGGCAAGCTCGATTGGGACAAGCCGACCATGGAATACCTACCCCACTTCAAGCTCCACGACGACTACGCTACGACCCACATCACGCCACGCGACCTCGTGACCCACCGCTGCGGCCTCCCGCGTCACGACCTCGCTTGGTACAACAACAATTCCCTCACCCGAAAAGAGATGGTCGAACGCCTCCGCTACTACCAACCCAACAAGCAGCTCCGCGAGGCGTTCCAATACAATAACATGATGTTCCTGACCGCCGGATACCTCGCCGAGACGCTCACCGGCCGATCGTGGGAGGACGCTGTTCGCGACCGAGTTTTCAAGCCCCTCGGCATGGACCGCAGCAACTTTTCCGTCAACGACTCCCAAAAGGACCCCGACTTCGCCTATCCATATGAGGAAAAGGACGACATCGTGAAGCGGATGAACTTTCGCAACATCGACCAGGTCGGCCCGGCCGGCTCGATCAACTCTTGCGTGGACGACATGACCAAGTGGCTCCGCGTGCAGCTTGGCGAGGGGAAACTCGGCGGCAAGCGGATCATCGGTGAGGCTGCGCTCAAGGAAATTCACACCCCGCAAATGGCGATCGGCGTGATCCCGGAAAAGCCGGAACTCGCCCCGGCGAGCTACGGGATGGGCTGGTTCGTCCAGCCCTACCGAGGCCATCTCTGCGTTCATCACGGCGGCGCGATCGACGGGTTTATCGCACTCGTCAGCTTGTTTCCCAATGACGGAATCGGCATTGTGGCCTTCACCAACATGAACGGCTCGGCGCTGCCCACCTTGATGACCCGGCACGCGGTGGATCGGATTCTCGGCGTACCCCCGAAAGACTGGAACGGCGAGGCCCTCGCCAAGCACCGCGAGGGCAAGAAAATCCAGAAGGAGGCGGAGGAAAAGAAGGACACGCTTCGCAAACCCGATACCAAACCCGCGCACGCGATGGACGAGTACGCGGGCGAGTACGAAAACCCCGGTTACGGCTCGCTCAAGGTGGAGGTCAAGGACGGCCAACTGGTCATCGCCTACAACAACATCGTTACACCGTTCGAGCACTGGCACTACGAGGTCTTCAGCGGCCTGGACAACCCCGACGATGAAACATTCAAGGACATGCACCTCCAATTCCTGACGAACTTCAAGGGCGATGTGGACCGGATAGCCCTTCCGTTCGAACCCGCCGTGGACGAAATCGTCTTCCGCAAGAAGTCCGACGACCGCATGTCGGACCCGGCCTACCTCGCCAGGTTCCTCGGCGGTTACCTGCTCGGCAGCGTCGAAATAACCGTCGCGTTACAAGGCAACATTCTCACGCTGAGCGTGCCCGGCCAGCCGCTCTACGAGCTGGTCCCCGATCGCAACGACGAGTTCAACCTCAAAGGTATCGCCGGCTTCAGCGTCCGCTTCAAAACCGACGACGACGGCAAGATCGTCGCCATCCTCAACCAGCCCAACGGGGTCTTTGAGCTGAAAAAGAAGGAATAATCGCCGCGCGGCGCCCCTGGGGGACAGACTATTCGCCGCCCTTCACGCGACGGTCGGAATCGCATACAATTCCAGCTTGGGCGGAATGCGGCGCGCCACGCCGTGTGATTCGCGCCGAGCAATTCGTTATCCGCCCTTGTCAAGCGGACGCGGGATCTCAAGGCGAGGTTCCGCGTCCAATGGGAGGGACACATGTCAACGCTGCGTGGGTTAATGATCGGGAACGCGCTCCTCGCGTTCGTGTTTGCATCGGAAGCTCAAGGCGACACAGTCATCGCCGAGGACTTCACGAACGGCCCGGGGTGTTTCTCCAACTACAATGCGGACATCTTCTCAGTGGCCAACGGCCAACTCACCGTGGGAACGAACGTGATTCGGGGCGGCGGTGGCTGCGGCACTCAATATAGATACGCGCTGTGCGACACGGTTCTTGCTGGCGATTTCCTGCTTGATGCGGAAGTTGCCATAGTTTCCGCCCAGGAGTTCCGTGCCGGAGTCGTTTACGGGTGGCAAGGCCCACAGAAGTACTACATCTTTCACCTGAACGACTACGAGAATGGCGTTATCCAGTTGATAGCCTTCGACATCGCCCAGTCACCTTGCGAGCGAATGGTCGCGTCAAAGCAGTTCGATAGTCAGCGCGACCGGCCATATCACGTTCGGGTCGCAGTTAGCGGTACCCGTCACACAGTTTACATCGATGGAAATCCTGAGATCGACGTAACCGACACAGGGTACGCGGGCGGTCAGATCGGGCTGGCCGCAAGCTTCAACGGAGTTGGGAGGTTTGATAACCTCCGGGTAGAAGGAGCCCTCTTCTTTGATGATTTCGAGGACGGCGACAACTATGGCGACAAATGGAGTGCCGGTGCCTGGGGCGTTGGTCCGCAAGGGCACGTGACGCAGGAGAGCGGATACCTCGAGGTTTACGGCGGTAGCGGTTTCGGTGCCGGGCAGGCTGGCTTCGACGCTAGGAGCAACTCTGCTTTTCTCTCCCCGGGCCAAACCGTGGAAATACTGGTCCTTCGTATGTGGGAGGACGCCAACAACGGCGACGGTGGCGCTGGGGCGCGGATACAGGTTGAGGGTAACGGTGGCACCGATTGGATGCCTAGCAACCCACCCTTCGCAAATCGCCAGACGGTCTACGGCGCGACCATTAACGTTCCTGGGGATCCGTTCATTACTGTCCCAACCCGTGTACAGATCAAGCTCCCCACCGAAACTCCGGTTTTGCGTGTTTATGTCAATGGGATCCTATACAGAACAGTCGACGTCTCCACAACGCTCCCACCTTACAAACTCGTCTTTTCCTCGGGTGGCGACAATAACAATCATTTCGGGCAGCGAATTGGCGAGGTGTCGGTGCAATCCGGGACGGCCCTGGATCGAGTAGTTCAGAAGCTTGAGATCGTGGGTCCAAGCCAAGTGCCACAGCGGAGCGCTACTGAGTATGAGTGCCGGGCATATTACTCCGATGGGACTACAAGTGTCGTGCCCGCCTCCTGGACCCTGCAACCACCGAGCTTCTGCTGCGCAAGTGTCTCTGTTGATGGGGTATTGACCGCCGACGACGTACCATCTGACCAATCGGTTCGACTTCGCGCGAGCTATACCGAAGGCTCGGTTACGACAGTTGTTGGGCGCGACATTCGCATCGGCGCCCTTCCGGATTTGATTGGCTATTCCTTCTCGTCATCGCAGAATATGGAGTGGGGCAAGAAGGTAGTGGTCCGATTCTCCCTGCGCAACACGGGAGCCGGCCAGGCCGCCCCGTGCAAGGTTGCATTTTATCTCAAGGATGATGCCGGACACAGGTTCGATATCTACAACGCGACTTCGCACGTACCGGCGATTGCCGCTAATCAAGTCTCGCAGCAATACGACCGCCAGTTCATCCTGCCATATAACCCTCCGAACGGGCTCCCCGCTTCGGGCGCTCTGACCATTGGTATGCGCATCGATCCAGATGGCTCAGTGCCAGAGTTGGACGAGACCAATAACGAAGGAGTTGGCGAAGGCGTCGATTACATGCGAACGAACATCTCCACGCCGCCCCGCCCCTTTGTCAACGGAGTGGTTTTCGATCCGAGGGAATCGCTCTGGCGCGAACACAAAGACGAAACAGTTCAGAAGCTAAAGACCCTCGGTGTCGATTCGGCCCGGTTCTGGATGAACTGGTGCGTCGTAATGAGGCAAGGCGTGCCTGAGGCCTGGCAGCACAAGATCCCAGGTGACGTAACGACAAATGACATCACCGATTGTGCGAGCGGTGTCGGGGATTTCGCCGGGTGGGTGGATTGGAGCACGTATGACGATGTCATTAGGACCCTGCGGGCGAATGGCCTGTCGCCCGTGCCCCTAATCTGTGATGGCAGCGCGGCCCCTTATATGGCCGGAACAAATTACCGCGTCTCCCCAGACGCCATTGGTGAGCAGTGTTCTACAGACATGCTCACTGACGACTGCGACGGGAGCGACATTCGCAAAGGCAGGGACTACAAGGGGATCGGCGAGGATGCCTATCTGGCGCTGGTGAAGTTGTTTGCCGGAGCGGCCGCGAAGCGATACTCTGCGGTGGACAATTATGTCGAGATGTGGAACCTCGAAAACGAGCCCAACTGGCTTCCCGCTCATGTTCTGCTTGCTCCCCAATGGCGTTGCGGCCCACCGCCACCCGCGATACCAATGTGGCTCGATCGCGAGTTCACCGGGCGTCTGCTCAAAACCATGCGGGACGCAGTTAGGGACGGCAATCCCTCCGCCAGGACTACGATCAACTGGAACGCGTCCTTTCCTGGGATCGTTGTCGAAAGCACTCCGAAGCTTCAGCCTTTCGTAAAGTTCCTTCGCGAGCAACTCGGTCTTGGCGGTGTCCTCGGACTATGGGACAATTATTTGACTCCGCTGGGCAAAACCTGGCCGTGGGAAGAGGGCGTCCAAACGTGGTCCCAGTACGCGGACGTCATCGGCTTGGGGTTCTATCCGAATTACTTTCACGCATGGCCTATATTCGGCGGTGCCTGGGCATTCACCACCGTTGCCGAAGCGAATGCAATCGCGCGTTCTTCAGATAATCTAAACCCCAAACCGGTGCAGGTTTTGGAGACGGGCTATCCAACCGCGCCAACCCTAGCAGCCCGTGGTGAAAGTCGTTCGATGGCCGTGGCATGACTCGTGCTGGT
>ERZ1292633.1419-Hain-H41-02um-R1-1419-length-25916-cov-7_pt2 | contig 10051 bp, 6 predicted proteins | sample MGYA00564406_ERZ1292633 | MGnify/ENA primary metagenome ERZ1292633 (study PRJEB36523, sample SAMEA6512639) | groundwater metagenome | collected 2019-01-08 | study: AquaDiva: Metagenomics assemblies of 32 groundwater samples
AATAGCACCGAGCACGGTAACGAGACCACGCAAATTGCCAGCCAGCACGTTGACGAAGCCAGAGATAGGCGCGTTGAGCGTGCCCACCAACTGTCCGAGTAACTGCTGTTTGGTTGGCAAAGCGGCTAAGCGCGTTACCTCTTCTGTGTTCATGAACTTACCGTCGAGGATACCAGCCACCAACTTCATGGTTTCCAGCTTATCCTTGTTGGCGAGCTTCTTGCTTGTAGCAAGCTCCTTGAGGAGCTTAGCGGCCGATACTTCGTCAGCGTAGCCCACGGCTGTCAGGATTGAACCTTCCATGCCCTGGGTATCCATGCCTTCGATTCCAGCTTCCTTGGCGGCCAGCGCGAGCAAGGTACGCTTGGTGATAAACACCTCAACGTTCTGCTCAGCAGCCTTAACGCGGAGCTTGTCCGCATCTTCCATGGTGTAACCGGAGACTTGCGAGAAGGCAGCGGCCTTCATGCGCTTGAGACGATCGGCGACCTTAGCCACAATTACGGCCTTTTGAGCCTTTGTTTTTGGCATACGATCGACCTTTGTAAAAAAATTAGCCCCCATCTGGGGCGCAAAACATATGAAAATATGGCACTTTGCACTATTTTCATCGATTTTCTCGACGGGACCTACGGGGATGATTCCCCTGCCCGAGTTCTGCGAATTTCGATGGTATTTATAGGGTAACCAAAAACGCGCTCACGGTCAAGCCTAATCTAGAGTTTTCCTATTCTCCCTCATCAGGACCCTTGCTTTTCGCGCTGCTCTGTACCAAAGCCAATCGACGCGACAATTGGCGAACGGTACGCTCTTGCGCGGCCTTCGCGGCTCGTAACGTCTTAACTTCATGACGCAGACTGAGTAAGCGCTTGTTCAAGCGCGCTGCAGACCGAGGTGATTGGGGTAGGCCCAATCTTGACACAATACGCAGGAGTACGATGAAAATAGCTAACAGCAAACCACTCATGATCGCCAGCCGAGGCATAGGGATGTCTGACAAGACGATATTTATGCCCCCTCTGCCATCCACAAAAAAGTTCGCGGTCACCGTTGAAGAAGCATTTCCCGCGGCATCATATGCCGTAATCGCAAGCGTGTGATCGCCAAACCCAAGTCTTTCAAGTTCATACCCCTCACCGCTCGTCAATTCTGCCGCAGTGACCCTAGTAGACTTACCGCCATCTACGGCTAGCTCGTAATATGCCACTCCGGAAGCCTCATCGACAGCTCCAAAAATAAGCGTTGGCCGCCGTGGCTGTGTGTCGGCAGGACCCGAAAAAGTTATCTCGGGCGCAGTTGGCGGCTGCGTGTCGACTTGGAATGGAAAGTGCGTCACCGGTCCCCAGCCCTGCGCATTTCTGTAACGAATATGGAAATACCAGATGCCATCATCAACATCAGTATATTCCTGATTGTTAAAAATTCCGTCAGACGTTGTTCCTGGGTCTTCGGTTGCATTCTGCGTTGCCAAAACATTTACCCCGGTAGTACCACTTGGCAAACTCCATTGAAACGCGGGGTCGTTATGACTGTACCAAAGTGTGGTATCGACGTGCGTGACGGAAGTCACAGCTGGCGCTTCCGGCAAGCCTGTCGCCACAGGTTTGTCCTCAGATTTCGGCGTCGAAACACCGTCGGCGGCCACAAAGGTAAAATTCGCTCCCCCTACGCTCTGCAAGATATTTGTGCCTAAACCATCGTTCGCTAGTGCCGAACTACTCACAAAACTCACAGGCGCTGATCCAATATCCTTTACCTTGAATGTCAAGGTTAACACCATCCCTCCTGACCCCACAAACCCAGGATTTAAAACAATCCCTTCAAATGAGACTGTGCCATTCGCATTTGAATAGCTTGGCTCTTGGGCCCAAAGACTGGTAATGCCCGTCTTTGACAAACCAACAACCTCCATTTTTTCCTCAGGGAAAGATAGAGTCCCTGAATACGCGTTAATCGACGTGCCATCCGGTGACGATATGTAAACACCTACATTGAAAGTGCTGCCCACCTTGTGCGACCCCGATGACGGCGACAAATAAAGGCTTGCAGCCCAAGCGTTGGTAGTCCAAAATAAAGAAAAGATGAAGACAACAAAAAAACCGTAAGCAAATTTTAACCACGTTGTCTGTGTTTCCCCCATAGTTTACGAATCGCTGGCAGACGTACCAAAATAACGGTCAAAACGAGCACTATTGGAATCATTAGTAGGATACCATACTCGATATACCTGGAGACGCTGGCCGGTGGCACAATCTGCTCTACCCGCGTGTTACCCGCCAAGTCTACTGCACGCACCTGAACCAGGTGATGATTATTTTGACGTTCAAGTAAATACGGACTTGTGGCCAGTTGCCAATCTCCTGCAAATAATCCTGAACCTTCCTGCACTTCAAAATAGTCGAGGCCTGAAATCTTGTCTTGTGTGGTAAAGCTTATAAACCACTGATTGTGATAAAGAGACTGATCTCTGGCGATAACTGGGGTAAACGCCTCCGGAGGATTATGATCTTCTGGCAGGGTGAAGACTGGAACCTCAGCTTCCTTGGACACGGTCAGCTCGAGCGGAGCAACGCCCAGCCGAATTTCAGTACCCAGACCGTCATGCAAAAAGATCTGACCGTTCTCAAAATCGATAATCGCGTTCTGACCATCACCAATCGTCAAAATTAAAGAAAAGAGGTACAATTGATTACCGTTGTAACCCCCAGGGATAACGCCGGAGAAATTCACGCCTTCGGGAGTGGCGTGCGGACGCTCAACCCACAGGGATATGTTGGATTGTGCGTCGAGGGTTGAGGCAAGACTGATGTTGTCAGGCAGCGTGACGTTGCCCGAAACAACATTCACAAATTCGCCCTGCGTATCCACAAGGACATCAACTTCGATTGTGGAGCCAACGGCCACCTCTGGATTTTTAGTACCAAAGTAGAGGAGCGCCATAATTAGCCGGTCCAATAATAAGCCATAATACTTAAGTCGACTAAATCGACTTTGGAATCCCCTGACAGACGAGCGCTTTCAATGAGCAAAAAGGTATCGTCCAGTGGACGCTTGTACCAGAACGCCACAATGGAGTAGTCAACCAGGTTCACACGTCCATCACAATTTATATCCGCGCGACCACAAATATCGCTTCCGATGGGCAAATTAATGACATCAACCTTGAACGATGCCGCCATGCTATAACCGCTCAGACCGCCCCCAGCCGCCGCTTTCGATTTGGTAATATGGTCACCAACCTCCAAGTCTACGGTATTATAGTTGTAAAGATAGGCACCGGCCTCGTCCGAGAGCGTTTTTACAAAATACTCAGTAGCTGAGTTCACTGCAATCGTAATCTCAGCCTCGGGTGTGGACTGACCAAAGATAGCAATGTTATCTCCATATTTTACGCTTGCCTTGTCAACAGCGATGGTAGGAGCAATAAAAATACCCGACACCTTGGTAATATAGCCTTCGGTTACACCAATCGGAAATGTCACCAAACTTGAACGGCGACCCTCGGCGTCCTCTGCATAGAGTGCAAAGAAATAATTGCCAGTCACTAAATTTGTCAGCTGAATGGTAAACAATGAATCGGCTCCGGCGGTAGTAGTGCCAACAATCTGGGCATCTTTGAGAAGCGTTACTTCACTGCCTGGATACGCACGGCCGTTAAAATTTACCGTGGCCCGACTTGTGGTCGTGCCTCCTCCTCCGCCGCCGCCTCCCCCACCCCCGCCGCCGCCACTTGATGGAGCTGTCGGCGTTGCGCTCACCTCAGCCGATTGAGCTAGCGCCTGAGCAGAGGCATCCCTGGCTTGGATCACAAAATAATAGGTGGTGCTATTTGTTAACCCGGTGCGTGTAGATGCCAAAGTACTGCCGACATCGGTATATGTATACGGCCCTCCGGCTGTTGTAGACTGGCCTACCGCATACGAAGAGACCGCTTCTCCGCCAGTTGGAACCGCCGCCGTCCACGTTAACGCCACCTGGGCATTGCCAGCCGTAGCAGAAATAATTGGTGAAGTAGTGGTAGCGTAATACTGAAAACCCGAACGCAGCGTGTACGTACTGCCCAAAGATTCTCCAGTGACGGTTTGGGTAGTGCTCGAATAGTACTCAAAGCCGGACGAAGTTGCTCGTCCGGCTTCAGCGGTGATGACTGGATCGCGAATAATGAAGGTGGAGCCGCTGTAGTCAGTTGCCAATAAACTAGCCGGTAAAAACCAAGCAAGACTAAGAGCAAGACTGACGAGCGTGAACTTGGGCATTATGGTTGCGTGTCTTCAGCAGAGGCGTCAGGATTTTCTACTGTTTCACCGGCTACTTCTGGCTGAATCGGGGCTCCGCTTGATTCGCCAATGTTAATTGGTGCAACTTCGATAATCTTATCAGCCGCAGGATCATAAAGAATGGCTTTCTTGGCCTTTGCAAACAGCAAAACCCTGTCTCCAGACTTGGCGTTAGCAAAAAAAGGCTGGTCTTTGAGAAGTTCTGGGTCAGAAACCGTAGCGATGGTAGGCATTTCGTCAGTTGGCAAAACAATTAAACGTCCAACTTGCTCCATAACCGCCTGAGCTTCAGCCTGAGCTATGGCGTCTGGGCTATTTTCTACGGATCGCAGCTGAACGAATAAATACGCGGTTGTGGCCGAAGTAAACACCAGCAGTAACGAAAGCCCAGCAATCACCATTTTCATCATATTGTGGATAAATGAGTGTGTTAAGCAGCACTATAACACAGATCCTTTTTCCGTAAAAAGTGTTGTACCCACCCGAGAGATCGCTCTCGGGTGGGTACACGGTGTTGGCCCGCCGCGTAGCAGCGGGCGCAGTGGTCGCGGTGGCGGGCTCAGCAGCCCTGGTTCACCACGCCGTCGCAGTCATCGTCCACGGTGTCGGGGTTGCCCACATCGTCGAAACACTTATCGACGGTGTTCGGCTTGGTCCCGAAGGCGGAGTCGTCGCAGTCGTGATCCTCCGGCCCCACGACGCCGTCGTCGTTGGAGTCGCAGGAGACGTGATCGGGCTCGTGCTGGCAGTCGGTGTAGGCGGTGTTCTGATCGCCGTACCCGTCGCCGTCAGCATCCACGCACCACTCGTACTCGGTGGCCTCGTCCACGACCCCGTCGCAGTCGTTGTCCAGTCGGTCGCAGGCTTCGGGCGCTCCTGGCCTGAAGGCGTCTCCCATCTGGTTCTGATTGTCGTTGCAGTCACCGGTGCCTCCGGTGAAGCCGTCTCCATCCCGATCCTGGTTGCGCGTGGAGCCGTCGCAGTTCCAGTCCTCGTTGGCAGGGGCGCCGGTCTCGCTCGCGAACGGGTACCGGTGAGCGGCGAAGTCCGCGCAGTCGCGACGGAACGCCGGCCGCTCGTGATCCCACTCACAGCTCCCCACCCAGAAGCAGACCCAGTCGGTGTTGGGCGCCTGCCACCAACCCGGCGGCTGGTTGTAGTCGCAGGTGCTGGCGGTGGCGCTCAGCTTGCCGCCGAAGCCGTCACCGTCGTGGTCCACGCGCCAGTCGGCGTCCAGGTTCACTTCGGTGGTGGCCGCGTTGCAGTCATCGTCCACCCCATTGCAGACCTCGGTGGCCCTGGGGTTCACGGCGGGGTCGTTGTCGTTGCAGTCCACGGACGCAGGGAAGGTATCCCCGTCGTTGTCCGTGATGGTGGGATCCTGGGCCAGCGCCGGCTGCGCGCCGAGCAGCTGGAACACCAGCAGCACCACGCCGAGCAGGGCCCGCATGAAGTTGGTCATGTTCCCCTCACGGTTGTTGATGTTGGCGGTCACGGCGAGCACCCCATCAGGCCCTCGTCGATGGCGCCGTCGCAGTTGTTGTCCTGGCCATCGCAGATCTCGGCGGCGCCCGCCTTGACCAGGATCATCGCGTCGTTGCAGTCGTCGCCGTTGCCCACGTGATCGGACGGGCGCGCGCAGATGTCCACGCACAGGTTGAAGTCGCCCTTCCCATCGAGATCGGCGTCCAGGCACCACGACGGGATCAGGAAGTCGTCGGTGTTGCCGTTGCAGTCGTCGTCGACGTCGTTGCAGGTCTCGATGGCCTGGGGGTGCACGTTGGTCCCGTTGTTCAACGGGTTATCGTTGCAGTCCCCCTGGGCGTTGGTCCAGGTGTCCCCGTCGTTGTCGGCGTCCGGCAGGGATCCATCGCAGTTCAGATCCTCCAGTCCGCCCGTCAGCTCCAGCTGACCCGGGTAGACGTCGCCGCGCGCGTCGTTGCAGTCGTCGCTGTTCAGCACGTAGCCGTTCAGCTGCGTACACGACGTGATGGTGACACCGCTGTTGCCGTGGGAGTCACCGTCGCTGTCCTGGTACCAGCTCCGGTTGTCCGGGATACCCTCGTCGGCCGTCCCGTCACAGTCCTCGTCCACACCGTCACAGAGCTCCTCCCCGTGATTCGGGTAGATGCTCGCGCCCACACCGGGCGTGTCGTTGCAGTCAGTACCGCCGGTGGCGATCGACGCGTAGCCGTCGCCGTCAGCGTCGGCCGCGAAGGCCGGCTGTCCGATGATCGTGAGGAGGATCATGCAGAACAGTGCGAACACTGCCTGCACCCCCCCCTTCAGCCTCTGGCTATCCATGCTCACTCCAGTCCTGAGTACGTGCTGTACTCAATTTGGACGACAGAAGCATAGCACTAGTTAGATAAAGAAATCCTAAAGTCCCGCGCCACTCTCTGCGGCAGGAACCGGAGCAGGCTCAGCTGGCACTGATACTTCCGTGGTTGGAATAGGCTCTGGAGCCGGAGACGGTATTTCTGGCTCCGATACTACATCAGGAACCTCCAAGTTAACTTGGTCCTCGATGACAAGAATTTCTTCGCTTGGCACATCGCTATCTGGAATGGAAACAGAATCTACCGGCTCGTCCGGAATCACCACCGGATCAGGGGCAATAATAATCGGAGCAATCTCCTCAACCGATGGCTGATTGAAGACAGGGACTTCAACTTGTTCAGGCTCTACTGTAACCCGCGTAGTGGGAACCGAGAAAGCCGTAAGCGGGCCATCAACTGCCCAAGCCGTCCAACTAAAGGAAGTATCTTGAACGGCTGGCGCAGCTAAACGGATCACAAAACCGGTTTGACTCTTGCGATAGATCACATACGGGGATGAGGATGACAAGTAAGCCTGAACTAACTCTGCATTCTGTAAGCTTTCATCAACAAATGACGTTGCTGGATCATCAGTCACATCGTCCAAGGTAACACTCGCATTCACAATCGGCTGCTGCGCGTATGGCTCAATAAAACGAACTGTCACTTCTTGAGCACCAGCCTTGATCACTGCAAAGCCGGCGGTATCTGCGTTGAAGTACGGCCTACCGATAAAGGTAGTATCAGATAACACCTGGAGCATTTGGCCGGTGGCGCTCAGTGCATCCACGCTCAGGCCACCAATAACTGTGGCTTGGCCGTTGACGTTCAGACTGTTCGTAGCCAGATTCGTGGTCAAGAGATCGACGAGTGACAAGACAGTGAGCTCCGCTCCTGGCTCTGTGGCTAATTGTTGCAATTGGGTGAGTTGTGCCGTCAAATCCGTCACGGTAGCCGAAAGAGCTGCGTAGGAAGTCTCTAATCCTAGAAGCTTCTCGTTAATTGGGGTTAAGCCAGCTGTCAAAGCGTCACCCACCGTAGTGCTTACCATCTCCAAAGTCACAGCATTCGCCACCTGTTCGTCTGCAGTCACTTCAAGTCCAGCTACCACTTCCTGATCAACAATCTCAGCCTCTGCAGCCTCGGCATTCGCAAGCGAAACCTCCACCAGTGATTGATCGACATCCGGGAGCTGGGTTGGGTCAATTGATGGCACTATCACGCCGTTCCAATAGGTCTCCTTCACAAATACTTTGACTAAGCCCTCGACATTCCCCACGTACTCAGAGTCAGCCAAGGCTTGACCGATCACTTTTCCCGCATGCGTTGCCTTCATGGCCACACCTGGTTTTGATGATGCCGTCAGATAATCACCGGCCCTCACTACCCCAGCTTCTGTACTCACACGCACGGGAACACGACCAGCCAGTGCCAAATTCACAGGGATTGTGGCAGCGGCAGTCATATCGTTCTCCGACAAAATCAGGCCTGGCTTGGTCGAAACCACACCTAAGATATTACTGCCATACGGCGTTGCTGACTTCCGAATGCCACCAGGAATGGCGGGGTCGATCTCCACAACGTCGCCCGGGCCAATAGTGGCATCTCTGGTGTAGTAAATTTCCGCCAAGTCGGCACCGGTAGTTTTGTAGGCTAATAAGCTACTGCCCTGATACACCGTGGTGTTAGTAGCTGTTGCAGTGTTCTGGGCCCACTGGATGGTGACGTTGCCGCTAGTTGTAGAGTTAACAACAGTACCAGAAAGAATAACGACCTCGTTGGTTCCTGTACCAGCTACAAGTCCCGACGTTGTCCCACAAGGGGTGACCACTGTTGAGGTAGAACCCTGAGGATCAGTCACGCCCATAAAACACGCAGCTGAGGCCGGCGCAGTAATAGCGAACTGTATATCTGGAGTGGTGCCGGAAACCCAGAGCATATTCGCATAAAAAATGTAGCTGTCACTGGCGGCAATCGCAAACGTCAGTACATCGTCATTTTGGAGCGTACCTACATTGTTAATGACTTCATTCGCAGTCTTCGCGATGGTTATACTGGCCCGGTCTGTGCCGCAACTAAATGTTGAGGTTGTGGTATCCCATAACAACTTGGAACCGGTAGTGTCACAGTCCGACAGACCAAACCCAGCCATAGTTGATGAAGAATTGCCAACAATGGCCACAGTGTCGTTGGTGTCTCCAATTGAGATGCTGTCGGCATCAGTATTCGTGCCAATGGTTACCGTGTCGCAACCAGCAGAATTACACAAACTGAGCGAGGTGGCATTGGTGTTGCCAAGTGTCAAGGCACCTGCCGTGGAGCGGTCATGGTCATTACCACTTACCGTACCCGTAGTCGTGATGTTATCTGCACCGGTGTCGATGGCACCAAAGTTAGAGGTTATTGAGCCGGCATCAAGCGCGCCAGTGCCGATAATCGCAGTGGCTACTGCGTCATTTGTATCCACAAGGGCAGCATCCTTGCCATCAAGTCTCAGAACCTCCGTTCCCGTTAACGTGGAGCCGCCAATGTCAAAGATGTTTGTGAAGGTCCCTGAGAATACGATGCCAGTTGTGAATGTGCCACCAGCGGTATCCACCAAATTCAAGCCGTTCGTTAAGTTACCGGCCGAATTCGTAATTTCAATACCGTCCGTCATGCCACCGTTAGCAGCCACGTCTATAGTGATGGCGTTGTCGACCACCGTCGTACCCGTGACAGTAGTATCTAATTGCTGAAGTAATAACAAGGATTCGGTATTTAGGTCGCCGGTTGTATTCGTAGAAACTGCATTCGTAATCACGATGCCGTTATCCGTTCCAGCAGTACCTCCATTGTTATCTAGGTTGAAGACCAGGCCGTCGTGAGCGGTAGTTGTGAACTCCCAATCCATGGTTTGTTCGGTTGTACCCATCGCAATGGCACCGTTTCCAACGGCATCGCCGATGGCATCCCATGCTGTTGCGCCGCCCGCAACACAGCTCTGCCATTCAAAGAGTGCGCCTCCACCGGTCTCGTATGTCAAACAAAATTCATCAGTCAACGCTCCCTGTGCGTTTAAGTCTGCTTCCGCGATCGTGTCGTCTAGGATGTCAGCGGATTCAATGTTGGTAATACTGTTACCGGTGCCATTAGCGTCCAGACTGACGTTAGTGATCGCACCGGTGGCGTCTATGTCCCAGTCTGAGGAGTTAATGGCGACGGTTGCCGAGTTGTTGCCAATTGTAGTGACCCCAGTAGAACTTAAGGTAGTGAAGGCACCCGTAGATGGAGAGGAGGCCCCTATAGCCGTGCCATCAATGGCGCCGCCGTTAATGTCGACGGTGGTGACGGTTAAAGTGCCAGAATCTGTCAGCTCACCGTAGGTAATGCCGCCATCGAGGAGGTTAAGTTCTGCCCCAGAGATAAGTGTGCCAGCATTGTCGATAATGTTCGTAAACGTGCCGCCAGCGTCGA
>ERZ1292633.6620-Hain-H41-02um-R1-6620-length-10049-cov-5_pt1 | contig 10049 bp, 10 predicted proteins | sample MGYA00564406_ERZ1292633 | MGnify/ENA primary metagenome ERZ1292633 (study PRJEB36523, sample SAMEA6512639) | groundwater metagenome | collected 2019-01-08 | study: AquaDiva: Metagenomics assemblies of 32 groundwater samples
TCAAGGGGTTGACGGGCATTACCATTTCGAGAACGGCATCATTGCTCGTGATTTGGCAGTGGTGGAAATAGCGCCAAATGGCGCGAGGATTATTGAAGCGGCAAGATAATTAGTCCAATAGTCCCCCAATTATTGCATTGCTTAGTGGCCGACCTTGCGCGGTTAGCGCTAAATTTTCTTCGCTTAAGGAAACCAGGCCGAGCCCAGTAAATTCATTCAATTTGCCATGATTGATTCCGCTTAAATCGCCATTGTGAGCAACTCCTTCCAAAAGCCTTAGCCCCATTAGCCAATGTTCGCGAATTGCGTCGTCGGAACTTAGCACTTCGTCAATTTCCAAAGCACTGCCTGAATTTTGGACTGAAGCAATATATTCATTTGGCTTTTTGAGATTTTGGGTCGCCCGCCTTTGTTCACGCTCGCCAATTCGACCGTGGCTACCCGGCCCAATACCAAGCCAATCTTGTGATTGCCAATAAAGCAAATTATGGCGCGATTTTGCCGCCGCACCGCGCGCATGGTTTGATATTTCATAGGCCTCGAAGCCATATGCCGCTAATGTATCTTGGGTTTGCTGCCAAAACGCCAGTGACAATTCATCATCGGGCATTTTAATGCTGCCGCGATGGGCTTTGCGCTCGAAACTTGTATTGGGTTCGATTGTAAGTTGATAGGGCGAAATATGATCTACTGCCAATTGATTGGCAATCTGAAGTTCCAATTCCCAATCTTTTTGGCTTTGATTTTGCCTTGCATAAATCAAATCAATTGAAACCCTATCGAAGATTTTAATTGCCATTTCGGTGGCGTGAAAAGCTTTATTCGCCGAATGAAACCGCCCTAAATCCTTTAGACCTTGGTCAAGAAAACTCTGAACTCCCAAACTAAGTCTTTCAATCCCAGCGCTTTTGAAATCCGCAAATTTTTCTATTTCGCCGTCATTGGGATTGGCTTCCAAGACGATTTCGGGTTGGTTTTCAAAGCCCCATAAATCGTTGCATGTTTCGATAATTGCGCCAATTTGCGCGGCGTCAATCAGCGAAGGTGTGCCGCCGCCAAAATATAGGCTGGCAAGCTTTCGATCCTTGGTTTGGCCTGCAAAAAATTGAAGCTCGGCCTTAATTGCCGCCAAAAGGCCGTCATTATCTTGGCCGCGTGCGCGATAAATATTGAAATCGCAATATGGGCAAATATGCGTGCAATACGGCCAATGGATATAAATTCCCAATTTTCGGCTTTGGTTATTTTGAACACTCATTTTAGTTAATCTGCAAAAACTTCAGCAATCAATTTCTCAAATGCTTTGGTGCGGTGGCTCATGGCGTTCTTATTTAGTTCGTCCATTTCGCCAAAACTTATTTTCTGTCCATTTGCAACAAAAATCGGGTCAAAGCCAAAGCCTTCTGTGCCTTTGGGCGGAAAGCGCAAATGCCCATGCACTTTTCCTTCAAATACAAGCTCTTTCATTTCGCCATTTGCATCTTCGGGCCAAACCAACGCCAAAACGCAAATAAAATATGCCGAATAATCGCTCGCTTTGATGGCTAATAATTCCTGCTCAACCCGCGCCATCGCGACGCCAAAATCACGCGAAGGTCCCGCCCAACGCGCCGAATAAATGCCAGGTTGACCACCAAGAGCATTCACGCAAAGCCCCGAATCATCGCCCAATGAAAGTTTGTTGCTGGCTTTGGCGGCGGCGCGGGCTTTAAGCAGTGCATTGCCAGTAAAACTAGGTTCAGTTTCTTCGGGTTCTTCAATGCCAATGCCGCTTGCATCAAAAACTTCAACCCCAAATGGCTGCAACAAATCGCGTATTTCTTTTACTTTGCCAGAATTATGCGAAGCAATTAGTATGGATTTGACATTTGGATACATTTTTGCCTCAAATTAAAGGATTTTCTTATCGACTTAATGGCTTCTTATCGGCTATCGATATAGTATGATATAGGTTTATACCGAATGCTTGAGCGGTTTGGTCGCGCTTTTGGCGCACAAAACCGCAGACACTTTTGCGCAAAGCGCTCCAAAATGAAAATGAGAATTATGATGCAACAAATACCACTGAGCAATTGGTCGCTGAAATTCGTAAATGCTTTGAATTTCATCGCCAAAATATTATTTGCGGCAACTTTATTCGCTAGTTTGGTTGCGGCGGTATTTTCAATTTTCGGCGGCAAAATTGGTGGCATTAAGCTGCAAGTCGAATGGCGGCTTGTTGCCCCAGCTATTTTGTCGTTGAGCGCGCATTTTTTCGGTTTGATTTTGATTTGCTCGCGACTAGTTTCAATTCTCACTTATTTGAATAAAGGTGACCCGTTTATTCCCGATAATGCCTATAAACTGCGCGAAATTGCAATAATCCTCGCTTTGCTCGAAGGGTTTCGTTATTTCACCAAAGGCATTACCGCTCTGATATTAAATATTTTCGGGCAAATTGAAACTGGAACCGTAAATATAAGTCTTGCACCAAATCTCGTTGCTTGGGGCGCAGTTATTATTTTGTTTTTACTATCCCAAGCATTCAAAGAAGGCGCGCGTTTGCGCCAATTTGAACAGCTTACTATTTAGGAATCCGCGTTTGCCAATAAGAGTTAATCTTGACCGAATATTATTGGAACGAAGAATGTCCTTGACCGAACTTGCCCAGAGCATTGACATTACTTTGGCAAACCTCTCAATTCTCAAAACTGGCAAAGCGCGCGCAATTCGGTTTTCGACGCTTTCAAATTTGTGCAAAGTCTTAAAATGCCAACCCGCTGATATTTTGGAATGGGTTGAAGGTAATGACGAAACCTGAGTCAAAAAGTTGAAACACTGCTTCAATCCAATGTAATGTATGTACGCTGTGCCCAATTTTGGTCACAGATTACTAATATTGGCGCAAAATGAAAAAAATAATCTGCCTTTTACTTGGCCTCGCTGGTTTTGCAGCAACCCTTCCCGCGCAAGCCATTGCGCAAAGCAGCACCCCACAAGCAGTTGCAACGGCCAGCGGCGCTGCATTGCAAACCAATCGCCGTAATACGCGGCGCAGCGGTCCGATGTCTTATGATGATATTATTGCGAATTTGCTCGATCCAATATCATCAATGCCATCCGTACGTGGCATTGATCGTGACCCCGAAAACCCTGCCAAATTTCGAATAATCGCCTCAAGAAGCATCGAGATAGACCTTACAAATTTACGCGAACGGCTTAATCGCCCTAATGCAAATCGTTCCGAAGAATTGGATAAATATATTCGCGTAATCTCGCTTACAGTTCGTGAATATGACCCCTTCAAACGCGAAGCACTGCGGGTAGTAATTCGCACCAGCGCGGCGTTAAACGAATTCGAACAAGAAACCGCATTTGGTAGTGACGCAAACATATTAGTGCGCAGGCCATTTATAGCTGGCCTTGAAGAAGTTGTAGTTGCCGACAGCCCAACCTCAATCGCTTTCATGCCGCAATCAAGGCTTGCGGACTTAAATTTGTCTGCCGACGAAGCTTTTGTAATAGGTGAAGCCAATACTGCCGAACTTGCACGAAGTGCACGTTGGTTTGAAGAAAATGGTCTGTTGGTTGCCGAACTTGATGGCGCATATGCTTCAAGCCTTTTGAAAGTTGACGGCATTTGGGCCGGCGTTAGCGCACGCCTTGAAGCGCCCGTAGCAATTATTATCCCTAACCGAGAGCGCTTAGTCATTGGCCGCGCCAATAATGCTGATGATATTCGCAAATTAGGCGAATTGGCCACGACAGAAACTACGGGCCCACATGCTTTAACCAATAAGATTTTAGTGCAAAACCAAGGGCAATGGGTTGAGATTCCATAATTTGGCACGTTTCTAGCAACAGGAGTATTTCTGATTGGCTTTGCCCCAAAAAGGGGCGATTTAGAAATGGGCGAAAAATGAAATTCAATGATTATGATGTGAAGTTGCACAAAGGCGGAGCAATTGCTTGGGATGCTTCTGACGCAATTTTGACGTGGCTAGAAGCCAACATAAAACCTGGCATGAAAACGCTTGAAACAGGCGCCGGCAAAACCACAATGGTATTCGCAAATTGCGGCGCTCATCACCAAGTGATTACCCCTTCAGACAGCGAAATTGAAAACATCAAAAATGAAGCCAAGAGAGTTGGCATTGATACAAGCAATGTGACTTTCTACAATGAATTTAGCCAAAATATTTTGCCCAAAATTGCGGGCCATGAAAACCTTGATGTGGTTTTGATCGATGGTGGCCACGGCTTCCCAATCCCTGCGGTTGATTGGCTTTATACTGCGCCAATGCTAAAAATCGGTGGCAAATTATTGATTGATGACGTCGATTTGTGGACCGGCAAAATGCTTGTCGATTTGATGCGCGGCGAACCCGAATGGCGTTTGATTTCAATTGTTCGTGGGCGCACCGCTATTTTTGAAAAAACCGCTCCTTTTGTGGCGCGCGAATGGGTGGATCAGCCAACTGTAGTTCGCAAAAGCTGGATTCCGCAAACCACACGCAAAATTGTAAACGGCCTTGCCATGCTTTTGACGCTTGATTTCAAGCAAGCATGGAAAAAGCTAAGCCATGAAATTGCCCTCTCCAAAGAAGCCAAAGATTAGGTCATGTTGCCAAGCCGTTTTTACAGGCTGCAAATTGCTTGTTTCTGCGCGCCCGATGCTCGAGTAAATTAAATACGCTCCGCTTTGGTTGTCAAAACACACAATTTTCGCCGCATAAAATGCGGTTTGCCAACACAACATAGCAGTTTGCTGAAAAACTCAGAAAAACAGTTACTTGTGCACTAATGCGACGCATTAGCAGCCCAGAGGACACGCTAACCTATTGTTATTTATCGGAATATTATTTGCATAATAATCAAAATTGCCCACAGAATGCACTAGAAACAGTTTTTCAGCAAACAGCTAGAGCACCAAACTTTCAAGACGAATTAATTTTGTCCTTATGGAGACAATCTTTCAGGGTTGTTGGAAAGATATGTAAGTGGCTTAGGAATGGTTTATGGCGAACCTTGTCTCGCCAAAACCATTCATCAATTGTGTTATGCGCCCTAGGTTTTAGTCAAGTCCCGCAGCCGCTTCGCGGCCTTGCAATGCGCGAGGACTTGACAAAAACCTAGGACGCAAACGCATAATAAGCGAATGGGCTTAAGGCAAACCTGCCCTTGAGACCATTCCTAAGCAATTTCTTCTAAGCGATACTGACACAATAGCTAATGCGTCGCATTAGTGTGTTAGTATTTCCATGCGCAAAAACCAAAACCTCAAAACTAAACACAATCCACTTTAAGCGATTCTACTTGAACATCCCACATAACCTAGTCATAAATATTTCGCGTTGCTGGGGCAAATAGTTGGCAGTGTGGGGCTTTTACTTTAAGCAAAGATTTAACTTACTAGTTGAGCGAAGGATAGATTATGAGCGGACTTTTGAACCAAATTTTACAAGCTGGTGGCGGCAGCGCAGTTGAAATGATTGCAGGCCGCTTTGGCATTTCCCCAGCACAAAGCCGCATGGCGATTGAGGCTTTGTCACCCATGATTGCGGGCGGCATGAAAAGCCAAGCCAATGCAGCGGGTGGCCTTGAAGGTCTTTTGGGCAGTGTTATCAGCGGCAATCATGTCGCAATTGGCGATAATCCAGAAGAATTGGCCCGCCCTGGCACAACGGCGATTGGCAATGAAGTTTTGGGCGCGATTTTTGGCTCCAAAGATGTTAGTCGCCAGGTTGCGACCCAAGCTGCTGGGCAAACTGGTTTGAGTTCGGATTTATTGAAGCAAATTTTGCCAATTGTCGCGGCAATGGCAGCAGGCTCAATGGCCAGCAATGCCAATCAAGGCGGCCTTGGCGGGCTTTTAGGTTCGGTTCTTGGTGGTGCAAGTGCCCCGCAGCAAAGTGGTGGCATTAATGCAGGTGCTTTGGGCGGCCTTGCCAATATGTTAGACATGGATGGCGATGGCAACCCGTTGGACGATATTATGGGTATGTTGGCGCGCCGTTAATTTGCGGCTTTATTAAGCAAAAACATAATAAATCAGGCTTTGCAGCATGTTTTGGTTGCCAAATCCGCAATCTTAAAGCAGCTTTGCTCTAGGACATAGAATGTTCAAGGCGAAGTAATGAGCAAGTCAATATTTGATGAAATGCGAGGCATAGCGCAGGGCGGCGAAATTCGTGCGCCCTATAAAGCGCTTGCCAAATGGCTTTCAGCAAATTCAATTGAAGACTTGAAGCTACGCCAATTGGCCGCCGAGCATATTTTCAGGAAAACTGGCATCACATTTGCGGTCTATTCAAATGATGAAGCCGAGGAACGAATAATTCCGTTCGACATTATCCCACGCATTATCTCAAGCCAAGAATGGCAGCTAATTGAAAGCGGCATGAAGCAAAGGGTCAGCGCCATAAACATGTTCTTGAGTGACATTTATGGCAAGCGCGAAATAATGAAAACTGGGATTTTGCCTGATGAATTAATTTACGCCAATCCGCAATATCGCCTGCAAATGACCAATATCAAGCCGCCCCATGATGTTTGGGCGCATATTTGCGGCATTGATTTAGTAAGAACCGATGCCGATGAGTTTTTTGTCCTTGAAGACAATGCCCGAACTCCATCGGGTGTTTCATATATGCTCGAAAATCGTGAAGCGATGGAACGGCTATTTCCCAATTTGTTCGTGGCAAATAAAGTCAGAGCAGTTGAACAATATCCCGACGCGCTGGTGGCAATGTTACGTTCAGTTGCACCAAAAATAGCCAATAATGACCCACGTGTAGTTATTCTTACCCCTGGGCCATATAATTCGGCATTTTATGAACATAGTTTTCTGGCCGATAATATTGGGGTTGAATTGGTTGAAGGCAGCGATTTATTTGTGAAAGATCGCAAAGTTTTCATGCGCTCCACCGAAGGCCCGCAAAAAGTAGATGTTATTTATCGCCGTGTTGATGACGACTTCATCGACCCATTGATGTTTGACCCCAATTCAATGCTTGGCCTGCCAGGGCTTATGGACGCATATTCGGCAGGCAATGTCACTATTGTAAACGCCCCCGGCACAGGGATTGCTGATGATAAAGCAATTTATTCCTACATGCCAGAAATCATCAAATTTTATACTGGCCAAGATCCGATTATTCCCAATGTTGAAACTTTTAGATGCCGCGAGCCGCAAGCGCTTAAATATGTTTTGGATAATTTGGCAAAACTTGTGGTCAAATTGGTCGATGGCTCAGGTGGTTATGGCATGTTGGTTGGTCCCACCAGCACAAAAGCACAAATTGAAGCTTTTCGGGCACAGCTTATAGCGCAACCAGAGCGTTTTATTGCGCAGCCAACTTTGGCGCTTTCAACTTGCCCAACTTTGACGACAAAAGGCCTTTCACCGCGCCATGTTGATTTGCGGCCATTTGTGTTGACTGGCACAAATGGCGTGGAAATTGTCCCTGGTGGCCTTACCCGCGTTGCTTTAACTGAAGGGTCTTTGGTCGTAAATTCGTCGCAAGGCGGCGGCACTAAAGACACATGGATATTGGAAAATGTGGTTTTGGAAGATAAAAAAAGCGCGCGAGGTGACAACTAATGTTATCGCGCACTGCATCATCACTTTATTGGGTGGGTCGCCATATTGAACGGGCGGATTTTACTGCACGGCTTATTGATGCAGCTCTCAAATTCGATATGTTACCCTATGCCGATGGGGTATCAGGCTTAAAAAGCGCTTTTGACGCATCTGGCGCTTCGTATATTTACCCTTTCTTTGATAATGAACCATCAAAACACGAAATTTTGGACTTTTTGGCGTTTGATGAAAATAATCCAAGCTCGATTTATTCATGCATATCAAAAGCCCGCCATGATGTTAGAACGGTTAGAACCGCAGTTACGCGCGAAGTTTTTGAAGAATTAAACGTCGCTTGGCTTAATTTCAAAACCAAAAAAGCTGAAATTATAGATGGCGACATTGGGCCGTTTGTAGCTTGGATTGAAGAAGTTGCCCGTGGGTTTGACGGTGCATTGCAACGAACCTTATTACGCAATGAATCATTTTGGTTTTTAAGGCTCGGCGCGGCCCTCGAACGCGCTGATAATACTGCAAGGCTATTGGATGTTAAATATCACGTATTATTGCCAAAAGCCGAAAAAGTCGGTGGCCCAATAGATCAAGCGCAATGGACGGCGCTTTTGCGTTCGGTATCGGCGGAAACTGCATATCGTTGGATTTATCGTGAAGGTCTGAACGCATGGCAAGTCGCCGATATGATGATTTTACAGGAAGCGATGCCACGCTCGCTTGCCGCTTGTGTTTTAGAAGCCAATTTGTTGCTGGCGCGTTTACGCGCGATTGGCGGTCGCACTGGCCCAGCGGATAGGGCGGCACGGGCATTGGCGACTAAGATTTCAAGCTTAACCATCGACACGATATTCCAATCAGGCCTACATGAGTTTCTGGGCGAATTTCTCGCTGCCAATAATGAAGTGGGCCTTGCTGTTTGCGAACAGTTTTTGTTTTAGGATCAAAATGCGGATTAATATCGACCACCTCACCAAATATGTTTTTTCGCAGCCTGCGCGTTCGGTTATACAACATTTGCGCGTAACGCCGCAAAGCAACGCCAACCAAACAGTGTTAAACTGGGATATAAATATTGATTGCGATGCCAAACTAACGCCGTTTCGCGATGCTTATGGCAATTCGTGCCACATTTTGGCGATCGATAAAAATATTCATGAGCTTAATATCGAAGTCATTGGTTCTGCGGATATCACAAGCAATAATGGCTTGGTGAAAGGCGCTATCGAACCATTTTCGCCAATGGTTTATTTGCGGCCAACACCGCTTGCAACACCAAGCCCGCAAATTAAGGAATTTGCCCATGATGTTGCAAGTTCAAGCAATAAGTTGGACGCGCTTCATTGCGTTTTGAGCGCAATTCACAAACAAATCGCATTTGTGGTTGGCGCAACCAATTCAACGACTGACGCAGCGATGGCATTTGAAAATCGCCAAGGCGTGTGTCAAGATTTAGCCCATATTTTTATTGCATGTTCCCGCGCCTTGTCTATCCCTTCGCGCTATATTTCTGGCCATTTATTGCGCCAAGACGGACAGAATTTTCAAGAAGCCTCACATGCATGGGCCGAAAGCTATGTTGATGGCTTAGGTTGGGTAGCCTTTGACGCCGCAAACGGTATTTGTGCAGATGAACATTATGTTCGTGTAGCAGTGGGGCTTGATTATCGTGACGCAGCACCTGTATCTGGTGCAAGATATGGCGGCGGCTTCGAGACCCTATCGGTTGGGCTTCACGTGCGCCAATCGAGTGAACAAAGCCAATCTTAAAAGGTAAAACATGACTTATTGTATCGGAATGTTAGTTGATTCTGGCTTGGTAATGATGGCCGATACCCGCACTAATGCCGGCGTTGATAATGTTTCATGTTACCGCAAATTGCATATTTATGAAAATGAAAACCGATTTTTATCGATTGCATCGGCTGGCAATTTATCAGTTACACAGGCGACTTTATCAAAACTCGACGAAGGCATATTAAACGAAGAAAGCGGCGAGCTTGAAACTTTATGGACTGTCACTTCCATTTTTCGCGCAGTGGAATTGGTTGGCAAAGTCCTGCGTGAAACCCAAAGTGAAATTAAAAGCGGCCTTGAAGCTGAAGAAATATCATTCGGCGCAACCATGCTTTTGGGGGGCCGCGTAGGTAATGAGCAATTGCGGCTTTATTTGATTTATGAAATCGGCAACGCAATTCGCTGTGGTATAGACACGCCTTTCTTGCAAATAGGCGAGCTGAAATATGGCAAGCCAATTTTGGACCGCGCGCTTTCATTTGATACGCCATTCAATGAAGCGGTCAAACTTGGCTTAATTTCATTTGATTCAACTATGCGTTCCAATTTGGCAGTTGGCCTGCCGATAGATATTGTGACTTTGCGGCGCGGCGAAAATACAAAATCCAGCCAATATCGGATTGAGCGTGACGATGCATATTTCAACCAATTATCAATCGCGTGGAGCCAAAAATTAAAG
>ERZ1292633.6621-Hain-H41-02um-R1-6621-length-10049-cov-4_pt1 | contig 10049 bp, 12 predicted proteins | sample MGYA00564406_ERZ1292633 | MGnify/ENA primary metagenome ERZ1292633 (study PRJEB36523, sample SAMEA6512639) | groundwater metagenome | collected 2019-01-08 | study: AquaDiva: Metagenomics assemblies of 32 groundwater samples
TGAACGCCGCCTCGATGAACGCGAAATCGGAGCCGATCACCGTGTAAATGAAGCGGATGATGACGTAGACCGCGACCTTGGTCGAGGTGGCGGCGATGAAGGCTGAAACCGCCGACGGCGCATAGGCGTAGGCGTTCGGCATCCACAAATGCATCGGAAACATCGCGGCTTTAAGGCCCATGCCGACCAGCACGAATGCAAAGCCGGCCTCGATCATGCGGTTCTTGTCGCCGGCGAGGTGAATTTTCAGATCCGCCATATTGAGCGTGCCGGTCGCCTGATAAAAAAGCCCGAGGCCGATCACGAAAAACGTGGCGCCGATCGTTCCCATGACGAGATAATTGAAGGCGGCGGTGAGCGCGCGGCGATCTTTCTTCGCGCCCATGGCGACCAGCGCATAGGACGACAGCGATGAAATTTCGAGAAACACAAAAACATTGAAAGCGTCGCCGGTGATGGTGACGCCGAGAAGCCCGGTCATGCAGATGAGCAGCGCGGCGTAAAAAAGACTGATCTGGCGCAAATTGATTTCAGAGCGGATGCTGACATAGGAGAATGGAAAGACCAGCGCCGCAATGCCGGAGACCAACGTCAACACCAGCGCATTCGCAAGATCGATCCGGTATTCGATGCCGACCGGCGGCGCCCAGTCGCCAAGATGATACGAAATCGGACCGATGGTCGCGACGGAATAAAGGATCGCGGCGCAGGCGGCAAAGACGACCCAGGAAACCAGCGTCGCCGCGACATAAGCGAGCCGGCCGCCGAATTTGTCCGTCGGCATCAGGATCATCAAAGGCGCCGCGACTAGCGGAATGATGATCGGCAGGACGGGAAGCTGCGCGGCGATCGTCATGCGGCGGCCCCGGGGGTATCGGGCGCCGCGCCGAACTCGGCGATATGATCGGCAGCTTCGAGCTCGTCTTCTTCAATCGCGCCATACGCCTCGCGAATGCGCACGACGAGCGCGAGGCCGACGGCCGTCGTCGCAATCCCGACGACGATCGCCGTCAGGATCAGCACATGCGGCAAGGGGTTTGAATAAATGACGCTCGCGGCGGCGTGAACGGCGTCGCTGGCCGCCGCCGCGTGCTGATCGATATGCAATTGGGGCGCGGCGAGAATGTCATTGGCGCCCCCTTGTGACGCCGAATGTATCGCCTCCGCCGACGGGGCCGGATGGCTTTTGCCCGTCAGCGTCGCAAGATCGTTGCCGGCAAGATCGAACCCGCCCTCCAACGCTTCGTCCGCATGAAGGGCGCCTTCTCCCGGCGCGTCCTTGCCGGGAAGAATTTCCCCGCCATGCGCGCGGCGTTCCATGTCGCCCGCAACATAGATCGGCGCGGTGCCGCCGGCGATTTTTCCGATCGAGATGTAATAGATGAAGACCGATGTCTGAAAGACGTTGAGGCCGATCAGCTTTTTGATGAGGTTGCCGCGCGCGATGACGATATAAAGCCCCATCATCATCAGCGTGATGAAGATCCAGTAGTTGTAGCGTTCGACCGCGAAGGCGAGATAATCCATCTTCCTACCAATCCTCGTCGCGGATTTCCGGCTCGCGGCCGGCGAATTGGTAAAAGATCATCACCATGGTCGAAGAGACCGCCATGCCGACGCCGAATTCAACGAGTAAAATTCCGTAGTGCTGTCCCGCGTGATGCGTCGACGCCGGGTCTATCGCATCATAGCCGAGCAGATTGCCGCCGAGCAGCATCGTTGCAACGCCGGTTCCGGCGTAAAAAAGAAACCCGGCGACCATCAAGACTTTGAGCGCGCCGACGGGAAGAACGCGCTTCGTTTCATCAAGCCCCATGATCAGCGCATGAAGAATGAAGGCGACGGCGAAGATGACGCCCGCCTGAAACCCGCCGCCGGGGCCGAAGTCGCCGTGAAACTGCACATAGAGCGCAAAAAGCAGAATCGGCGCGAACATGATCTTGATGACGACGCGAAGGATGAGATGCTCGATGCTCACTCTTGCCCCTCCTCTTTGACGTCTTTGACCGCCTTGCCGCCGCGCACGCTGCCGGCGCCAAGAAGGAGAATGACGCCGAGGCCGGCGGTGAAAATCACCATCGTCTCGCCCAGCGTATCGAAGCCGCGATAACTCGCGAGCACGGCGGTGACGATGTTCGGCACCGCGATTTCCTTGGCGGTCCGGTCGATATAAACCTCGCCCATATAGCTGTTGGCGGGCGAGGCGCCGTCGCCATAGGCCGGCATGTCGAAAGTCGCGTAGATGAGCGCCGATCCGACGAGGGTGACAACGACGATCGCAATCGGCGTGCGCCCGGTTCGCGTCGGCTTTTCCCGCCGGACGGTCAGCAGCATCGCGCCGAGCATCAAGACGGTCGAGACGCCCGCGCCGACGGAGGCTTCGGTGAACGCAACATCGACCGCGTCGAGCGAAACGAAAAACGCGGCCGATAAAAGGCTGTAAATCCCCGACAGCAAGACGATCACGAAAAGGTGGCGCGAGCGGACCATCACGAAAGCGACGATGACGAGCATCGTCAGCAAGGAAAGATCGATGAGGATGCTGGCGTTCGACAGACCGGCCTCCATCATTGCGGGTCCCCTTCGCGTTTCAAGTCAGCCCCGAGCATCGGCCGCAACCCGACGACCCAGGCGGCGTGCGCGATCGCGTGCGTCGATACGGGGCTCGTCATGAAAAGAAAGAAACCGATGAAAACCAGCTTGGCGACAACCAGCCAGTTCGGCGCCTGCAGCATCATGCCGAGCAACAAGAGCTCCGCCCCCGCCGTGTCGGTGATGCCGGCCGCGTGAAGGCGCGTATAGAAATCCGGAAACCGCACGATGCCGATCGCGCCGGTGACGACGGCCGCGCCGCCGGTCAAAAACAACGCCCAGGACAAAATATCGCGAACGAGATCGAGCGTGATCATGCGGTGTCGCGCTCCTCGAAATTCGGCGCGTCCGCCGCCGGCTGATCAAGCGCCACCGAAAGGGTCCGGTATCTGAAGAATTTCAAAATCGCGATCGTCGACGCGAAATTGAGCAGCGCATAAAGCACTGCGATATCGAGAAAATCGGGGCGCCCGGCCAAATATCCCATGAGGCCGATCAAAATGACCGTCTTGGTGCCGAACGAGCTCCCCGCAAGGACGCGGTCATAAAGGGTCGGACCCGCAAAGGCGCGCACCAGCGCCAGCAGCATGCCGACGAGGATCGCAGCTGTTGCAACGCCGAACATCATTGCGCGCGCCCTCCCTCAAGCGCCGCAACGCGCCGGCCCATATCGTTGATCGCCGCTTCATCCGCGAGCGCCTCGGTCAGCGCGTGCACAACCATGTAGCCGGGTTCGAGATCGACGGTGACCGTTCCCGGCGTCAGCGTGATCGAATTGGCGAAGGTCGCCAAGCCCGCATTGGTCTTCGTTGGCGAAACAATCTTCATCAGCTTTGGCGATAACGCCGGTTCGATCGCGAGCGCATGGCGCGCGACGATGAGGTTCGCCTTGCCGATTTCAACGAAGAGCCACCACCAATAGCCGAAGACGCGGGGCATGAGGCCGGTCGGCACGCCTTCAAAGTCGAGAACCCCCGCCCGGTGCGCCAGATAAACGCAAAGCGCCACCGACGCAGCGCCAAAACCCAGCAGCATAGGATTGTCGAAATAGCCTGAAAGAAGCAGCCACAGACCCGCTAACGCCAAAGCGAGAACTATCGTCCGCACCATCGTTCAGACTTCTCCTGCAAGGCGAAAACGCCGCAAACCCTGATGAACCTCGACGCGCTCCCACCACGGTCGCTGCTAGGGAAGCGCACGAGGACCGCGCCAAGCGACGCAAGTCGCGGCCCACTTTGCGACCTTTGCGGAATTTTAGGGAAAATCAACCCCTTGACGCGCTCATTCACGCGCCCGGGCGGCGACCCCGAGGACTATTCAGTCCTGATGAATCGCTCGCCGGAATAGTTGAGCCCGGTCACGATTCCGGAAGGCTCGACGCGAAAGCCGATGACCTCGCCGCTGAACGGTTCAAATTCGACGCGAACCGTGTCCTGCTCTTCCCTGAACGGCTCAGCGATAGAAGCAGCGGCGCCAAACCGGATGCGTAACCGATCGTTCGTCGCTTCGACGACCATCTCGCCGAAATTCGGACTGTCGTAGCGGCCGGCATAAGACGCCAACGGCGCCGACATCTTCCATTTCCGGCCCGCGCGTATTTTGCGGTCTTCGGCGAGCCCCATGATCATCTGGTCGCGCGCCTTGATGAGGCTTGCTACCCCGGCGTCATAAAGAGCAAGCGCATCCTGCCTCTTGGCCAGCGTATCGTAAATGTAGTTTGCGATAACATCCGCATATTTGGCGCCGACTGATCCGTCATTCACGAATATGGCGACGCCCGTCTTCAATCCGGGCAAAAACGAAACATGCGATCTTGTTCCCGCGAATGATCCAAAGCTGTGGATCATCGGCTCATCCCGATAACGGCCGACATACCATCCAAGCGCATATGCATCTCGCGTGTAGCCCGCAAAGGAGCTGCCGACATTCGCTATCGGGCGTTTGACGGCGGCGACAACAGACGCTGGAACGGCCTGCACGCCGCCGACTTCGCCGTCATTGATCATCAGCTCAAGCCAGCGCACGGCGTCATTGGCGCTCATATAAACGCCGCCTGCGGATTGTTGGGTCGCATCCGTCTTCTCAAGCAATAGCCTTGTGACGCCATCCGGAGACGCGCCGAAATGCGGACGAGCGATAGAACGCCCGGCCAGGACTGCACCGGATATTCGCGCTGTCGCGCCGCTCATCTCGGCCGGATCGAATATCTCCCTCTGCAGAATATCCTGCCACTCCTTACCAATCTTTCGATCTGTCATTACAGTAAGTATGTTATATCCGGCGTTGGTATAGGCGAATGTTCCGGTCGGCGATTTCGCCTTGACCGTCGCCGTTGACAAAAGCTTCCAGTCGATCTTCGGCGAATGCTGACCGGTAATCGCCGAACGGATGACCAGCGCCCGGTTGTCGATGCCAGACGTATGGGTCAAAAGATCGCGCAACCGGATGTTGTCGGCGCCGATTTCTGCGGGAAACTTCGCGTCCGGCGCGTAGGCCGCCAGCGTCTCGTCGAGATTGATTTCCGCGCGCTGATCAAGGATTTCCATCGCCAGCGCCGTCATCGATTTCGTCGAGGATGCGGTGTAAAAGAGCGTTTCTTCGCTCACGCGCTCGCCGGTTTCGATATCCGTCACGCCGAAGCCGCGCGCATAAACGCCCTCAGGCGTCCACACCGCCGCAGCCAGTCCCGGAATAATTTCGATCGCCGCCATCGCGGAATTAATGGCGCGATCAAATTCTCGGCTCTCAGCAATCTCGCGCGGCTTGCCCTCAACAGAACCGGTGGCGCATCCGGCGCCGCACAGAGCGGCGATCGAATAAAGAGCGGACAGGATTTTACGCCTCAACATGACCGGGAAGCCTCCAGATTTCGCGAAATATCCAGATAGCGGCGGCGAAGGCGTCAGGTATTGGACGATCTTAACATCAGGGGAATTTCAGAAAAGACGCCGACAGCCTTCTCCATTGCATCGGGGTGACGCCGGCAACCGCCCGGAACGCCCGGTTCATATGGCTTTGATCATAAAATCCGGCCGCCAACGCCGCGTCAGCGAGCGACGTCTGTTCACGCGCCAACGCTGACATCGCGCGCCTCACAGAGTTCCTCCGCGCAAAATCGGAAATCGTTTCACCATAGGCGCGCTTGAACTGGCGCGAGATATGAGCCGGGTGCACGCCTGCCGACCGGCTCGCCGCCGCAACATCGAACGTCCTCAATCCTGTATCTGCGAGCTCATCTTTGACCCGCGACAGCCAGACCGGATGTTTTCTCGATTGTCCGCCTATCGGTGTGAAAACCGAAGCGGCGTCGGCGGCGGCTGTCTGAACCGCGCGCACGTTCCTGGAGAGAGCCGCTTCCAGCAGACGGGCTGCAAGACGCACGCCCGGCGCCTTGTCAATCAGGCGCCAGCCGTCCTCGATCGGACCGACCACCTCGTCAAAAAGCTGATTACTGAATATCAAAGATACGATAAACGCGCCGGTGTCGCCGAATCTGGTTGAATGCGCCCCATGATCCGACTTCATCAGCACGGCTCCCGCGCTGATTTTTCCAGTGAACCTGTTTGTCTCTTCGGCGAACTCGCCTTCGACGACGACGCTGATCCGGGGTTTCTCATCGCAATGTCGGGGCTGCGACAGTCCGGGCGCATAGAAGCAGGATCGAATTTGGATATCGGCGAGATGGTCGCGGGCTGCAATCATCACCCACCCTATAATGCCGCGCCGACCTCAGTCGATCAGCGATTCTTACGCTCGAGGTCTATTCGTCGCGTTTTGGCGTCTTTCCGCCGACAGCGCCGAGGGCCTCAAGACAAGAGCAACCGCCCAACGACAGGACGCCGCGCGCGTCGAGATATTCCTCGATCGCCTCAGCGATGAGGTCCTGCGCGGATTGATTGAGTTCGGCGGCGCCGAGCGACAGGCGCATGAATTCTCTCGCGGTCAGCTGCACGGTGACGCCGGCCGTCACATTGAAAGCCGCGCTCGCTTTGACCGGCGGCACGCTGGCGCCGGCCCAGGGGCCTGCGGCGGCGATGTCGGGGGGCGGCGCCTCAGGCGCTGCGGGCGCTTCCTCTTCTTCGCTCTCGTCGAGGTCCTCGAGGATATCTTCGTCCCCGTAGAAATCGTCCTTTTCGAGCGCAACGGCGTCTTCGGAGCCGAAATTTTCAAAATAGGAAACGACCTCGTCGGCCTCGGCCTCGAGTGCGGCTATGTCCTCCGGAGACGGATTATCCGGGTAGCCCGCTTCGTAACTGCGCTCATTGATGACGGTCATCTGCGCCGGCGGCAGGCGTTCGGCCGCCTGTAGTTTTATTTCTGCAGCAGGAGCAGGCTTCGTCTGGGGTTTTACCGGAGGCTCGGCCTTCTTCTGCGGCGCCGGCTCATCGACTGGAGATTTTTTTGCGGCCGCTGGCGCCTTTGCCGCTGGCGCTTCCTTCGCCGGCGCTTTCACTTCAACCGTCGCAGCTTTAGCGGGAGCCGCTTTTGGCGCCGCGCTTTTAGGAAGATCTATCTCGGCTTTTTTCTTGTGGGTCGGCTCCAGCGCGAAGGCGTCGGTTTCCTCAGCCGGATCGTGGATCGGGGAGTTCGAGGGCGCGGCTTGACCTTTCCGGGCGAGCAAGCCCGAAGTAAGGGCGGCGAAGCGGCTTTCCAGTTTGCCCTCGCCTGCCTGCGCGCCCGCGTTGCGTTTCATTGCCGCCTTCGTGCGATCAAGTTCCCTATTGCGCCGCGCGGCGCCCAAAGACGCGGTTTTGCGCAGCGACCGCCGCAGCGCTCGCTTCCTCCGGCGCCTTGTAGCCGCCCTCGGCGCGCTTCAGGCGCCGGTCGAGATACTGCCAGAGTTCGCTGATTTCCTGCGCGGATTTGCAATAGGGGTCGATTTCCATGACTGTCCGGCCGTCGATCATCGCCGCAGCGTAATCGACGCGGTGGTGAATGACGGTCGGCGCGACCGTGCCGTGTTGCGAGAGCGCAATCGCCGCTTCCGAGGTGATGCGCGCTTTGGGCGTCGCGCCGTTGACGACGAAAACGAGCGGCTTGTTGCGCGCCTGCGCGATGTCGACGGTCGGCCCGACCGCACGCAAATCGTGCGGGCTTGGCCGGGTCGGCGCGACGACAAGATCAGCGAAGTTCACAACTTCCGAAATCGCACGCGTCACCGCCGGCGGCGTGTCGATGACGACCAGCCTGAAGCCTTCGTCGCGTGCGCGATCGAGATCTTGAAAGAGGTTTGAAAAAACCGACTGGATGAACGCCGGCTGAGGATCCTGCCGGACATTCCACCATTTCGCGAGCGACCCTTGCGGGTCGGTATCTATGAGCGCGACAGGGCCCGCTCCGGCCCGTCCCGCTTCAACCGCAATGTGACCCGACAGCGTGGTTTTGCCGGATCCCCCTTTTTGCGACGCAAAGACTATTACACGCATCGACGCCAGCATGCGTCCTCCAAGAATCAAGACGATGGGCTGACTGCCCCGTGTGACACTATGGCGGATGAGCCGTTAAGGCTGCGCGAGGAACGCGCGTCGAATTGTAGGGATAATTTTAGGAAAACGGCGATGGGCCAAAAAAAACGCCGGAAGCAGCCTAGATACGCAAGGCCGCAACCGACGCGGAACGGGTTATGGCAGGAATGTTTTAAATGAGGCTTAAACGCCGTCCGCACTGCGCGAAAGGCGGCCAGCGCGAATTGGCGCCTGGCGTTTTAGACTTCTTCTTCGTCGAAGCCGAGCAGGCGCGTGATGCGCGCAATGCGCGGATTGCCGTCCCAGTCCCAATAGCGAAGGACCGCGCGCGCATAATCGCGCGCCATCGAATCGAAAATGCCGAGAAGCGCCTCGGCTCTGGCGGGATCGACAGGGTTTTCCGCATCTTTGCGATTGACGATGGCGAAGAATTCCGAGCGCGGAAGGCCAAGGCTTTTGCACATAACCGCGAACGGCTCGACGCCCGGATCGCGGAGAATGCGAGCCACCAGCTCACGCGAGACGCCGGCGATCATGCTGGCGGCGTGAATGATTTCCTGCGCCGGGTATTTTCTTGCAGCGCCAAATGTCTTGATCACGACATCCATCGAGACCGGATCGCCGTTGACGCCGCGCGGACGGTGACGGCGGTCGAGCATGATGAGAATTTCCTTGACGAGGGGGTCGGCTCCCTCGCCTCGAAAGACGCGCGGATAAAGATCTTGAACCGCGTCCTGAACGATCGCGCGGTCGAGCGCAAAGCGAGCGAGAATGCGCTTGCGGTTTTCAGGGCTGACCCACCAGAACATCATAAAGCCGTGCGCCGGCTCCAGCTCACGGCGTTTCAGCAGCAGCGCCTGGATTTCAACGTCCGACGGCGACCGGCTCACCAAGAGGTCGATCGCGTTGGGCGAAAACTGGAACTCCTCTCGCCGGAGGAGAAGCCTTGCAACTTCAATCTCGCCAAATTCAAGAATGACGTCGGCGAGCGATGTCGTCAGATCGATGCGGCGCGCAATCAGATCGCGATGGGCGGTCTTGCCCGATTTCGCGCATTCAATCAGGAGCGCTTCCGCGACCGGTTCGGTCCGGCGGATGATCGGCTCGGCGACGCTCGGCTCGTCGAGGAGGAGCGTTCGCAACAACGCGCTCGGCGCTTCCGCGACCCGGGCGACGCGCCGCGCGACTTCAAGCCGAAGGTCTTCATCCGCCTTGTCGAGCGCTTGCAGCATGATATCGGCCACCAGCGAGCGCTCATTTGCGGATATGCGCGTCGCGGGAAGAACGACGAGGTCCGAAAGCTTGCGGACCAGAACTTCGCGCGGGGTATGCCCCTTTTGCGGCGGCGGCGTCAGGCCGACGTCGCTCAGCGAAGCTCCCTCGGTCGCGGTCTCCTGCGTCGACATTCAAAATCCCCAAAAGGCGGCCCCTTGAGCGGGGAGACCGCGATCTAACAGCAACACCGTTAACCGGTATTGAATTCCGGGCGGCGAAAGCGGGGAGACGGCGGGCTGGCCGCCTGCTAAGCTCATAAAGTCAGTCAGTTCGCGGGGCCAATCGTGTCCAAAACGTTTATTTTAGCCGTCGGGGCTCTTTTCCTCGCCTCTTGCGCCAGCGACAGCGGCCTCAGCGAGGAGCCAGGCTATGTCTCCGGCTATGGCGACGGCTGCGCGACCGCCCATGAGCAGGACAAGAGTTTCTCCACCAAACGGGTCCGCGACGCCGACCAATTCGAGAATGACCGCGCCTACCGCTCAGGCTGGCGGCAGGGCTGGCAGCAATGCCAGAGCCCTTATCGCCGCGCCGATGACGGCGGACGGGTGCTCGGGGATGAGACCGATTTTTAGAGCGGCCGACGAGTAATCGGGTTTATCGCCTGGAACTGCCGCCTTGGCTTGAGCGCGATTACCGCAAATACAGGCACGTCAGGCCAGTTCATAGCTGCGTTCAGGATCGACGACCGCGCAATCCCAACTGAGCTCTTTTTTTATC
>ERZ1292633.6623-Hain-H41-02um-R1-6623-length-10048-cov-6_pt1 | contig 10048 bp, 7 predicted proteins | sample MGYA00564406_ERZ1292633 | MGnify/ENA primary metagenome ERZ1292633 (study PRJEB36523, sample SAMEA6512639) | groundwater metagenome | collected 2019-01-08 | study: AquaDiva: Metagenomics assemblies of 32 groundwater samples
GGAGGAGTTCGCTCCGCGCCAGTTCCAGGAGCGCGCGCGAGGTCCAGGCGGGAACCGCGAGCCCTTCGAAACCAGCGACCGCGCGGCGTAGGAACGCGACTGACTGATCGAGCACGCCGCGCGACTTGCCGCGGCGGGCGCGGCGGCGCCACGAAATGCCGGCGGCGATCTGAAGCCGCGCCAGCTCGTAGCGAATGCCAAGCGTGCTGAAGAGTTCGCCGGCCTCGCTCAGCGCGGCCGTGGCTCCATCCAGGTCGCCCGCTTCCGCGCGGATGAGCCCGTAGAGCCTGAGTCCGCACCCTTCCTCGTAGCGATCGCGCAGCCGGCGCGCCAGGTCGAGCGTGCGGTCGGCATAGCGCGTGGCGGCATCGATGTTGCCAACGGCGAGTTCGAGGTCGCCGAGACGTCGGATGATCTGAACGGTGAGATCCGACTCGGGAGCGATTTGCTCGGAGAGCGCGTAGGTGGTGTCGTAGGCGCGGCGGGCAAGATCGAATTCGCCGCGTTCGGCGAAGATGTCTCCGATGGCCTCCTGGATGACCACGCGTTCGCGGGCATAGCCGCGCTCTTCCGCGATCGTGAGCGCCTCGCGGCTCAGGGCGAGCGCGGCGCTGTAATCGCGGCGGCGGCGGCGGATGATGCCGAGGCAGTTCGTGGAGCGGGAACGCCCCGGCTGGTAGCCCATCTCGGTGTAGACGTTCAGCGCCCGCTGGTAGTGCTCTTCCGCCAGGTCCAGTTCGCCCAGCTTCTCGTGGACGATGCCGAGATTGTGGAGGAAGGTCGCCGAGTCGAGGAAGAACCCGGCGCGCTCGCCGATGCGCAGCGCTTGCTCCAGGAAGCGGGCCGCTTCCTTGAACCGGCACTGATTCTTGTGCACCAGGGCGAGGTTGTTGTAGGCCGCCATCATGCCGGCGGGATAGCCGGCGCGGCGGAAGGTGGCGATGCTGCTCTCGAAATGCTCGCGTGCCGTCTCTCCGTCTCCGGTCCGCAACGCGACAAGGCCAAGGACGACTTCGGCACGGCCCAGGTCGATGTGATGGCTGGTGTCTCGGAGGAGGCGGTAGCCGAGGCCGGCGGAGCGGTAGGCCGCGCGGTACTCGCCGCGATCCTGAAGCACCATCGCCAGGCTGACCGAGAGGCGTCCGACTTGCTCCCTGGTGACGTGGGGGCGAAGCCGTTTGTGCAAATCGTGAAGGGCGTCGACCGCTTCGGACAGATCTCCACGGTGCCGCAGACACTCGACGATCCGGAAGCCGATGCGGAGCATCACTTCACGGTTCGCCGCGTCTGCCCGACGCGCTTCGAAATCAAGCGCACGGCGATAGTACTCGAGGGCAACCTGGAAATTCTCGGCGGCGAAATAGAGGTCGCCGAGTTCCTGTGCCCGCTCGTCCGCGACCGCGGGCGGAGCTAGCTCCACCCGCGGCGCGGGGCTCGCGGATTCCCTCGAGGGGCTATGGTCGCGGTCCTTGGGGACGATCCCGTCCATTACCGGCCCTCATGAACGAAGTTCGGAGATTGGGCTGCTGAACGGCCACGGCGTCAAATATCGGCGCGTCGCTACCTGCTCCAGCTAGTCCCGAACCCCCAACGCACCAACGACAGGTAAGTCCTCCAGATGCTCCACGTCCGTTGGCTGGTCACCGTCACCGCCGTCTGACGACTGGCGTCATACGTCGTTTCGCCAATCCATCGTGCCTTCACAACGGTCCCATCGCCGTCTCCCTTGGTAGGGCCCGGGTTGTCCGGATCGTTTGGATCCTCATCCCAGTTGAAAGGTTTCGCGAAGGACTGCGAGGGTGTGACCGCCGGGAGGGCGCAGAGCAGGGCGAGGACAATCCCCAGAAGCAGGATGCGTTGTGTGACCCGGATCCTCATTCCTTGCTCCTTGTCGAAAATCGACGCCGGCATATCCATCGATTCTCGTTCCTGAGTACGGAGGGTTCGGTTGCGGGCGACGTGATTTCGAATGCGATACCGAAATCGTGGAGGGACATCCCCGCGAAGGGGCGGCCTCCCGCCTACGAACATTTCCGCTAGTGACACAGAATACGATGGCCAAGGCCGACTGTCAAGGACGGAGTACGGCTAAAGCGCTAATTCCCTCGGTTTTCCGGCCGAATGGCGTGAAATCTACCGACCCATCGCACGCCGGGCCTCGCTGAGGACCAGTCCATAGCGAAGTCCCCGGGTCGAGACGAAGAGGCCGCCTACCGGAAAGCGCGTGACGAACTCCGAGAGGATGACCGAGCCCGCCGGAATGATGTCAGCGCGGCCCCGGCTCACACCAGGAAGCTCCCGACGGAGTTCCAGCGGGGTCGAGCAGAGCTCCTTCTCGATGGCCAGCACGCGTTCTTGGCTGAGGAAGTGATTCTCGATCCGGGAGGGGTCGTACTTGGCGAGCCCCATGTCGAGGGCCCCAAAGGCGGTCACGGTCCCACCGACGCCGACGGCCCGCTCCACCGGGCCGGCCCCAAAATCGGCCAGCCGCTCGGCAAAGGTCTGCCGGACCAGGTTCCGGACCGCCTCGAGTTCCTCGACTTGGGGGGGGTCGTTGTGGATGAGCCGCTCGGTGAGGTGGACGCAGCCAAGCGGGAGGCTGATTAGCTCCCGGCCTTCGTCTCCGGATCCGACGATCACCTCGGTGCTTCCGCCCCCGATGTCGACCACGACCGTGGCCCCACTCTTCCCAGCCAGACCGCTCGAGACGGCCAGGAAGACGAGGCGCGCTTCTTCCTCCCCGGAGAGAATCTCGACCGGATAGCCGACGCGTTCTGAGAGCCGGGCGGCCACGTCGGGGCCGTTGGTGGCGGAGCGGAGCGCGCTTGTGCCGGCCACGCGAATGTGGCTGGCCCCGCTGTATTCAGCTTCCTGGACGAAGCGTTCCAGGCATTCGAGGGTGCGGAGAATAGCCGGCTCGTCGATGACGCCGGTTCGGTCTAACCCCTCACCCAGACGAGAGATCTCGCCCATCCGGTGAGCAGTTCGAAGGCGATGCTGGGGGTCTACGTCGGCGACGAGCAGGCGGACCGAGTTGGTGCCGATGTCGACCGCGCCGATGCGGACAGTGCTCTCGGTAGGACCAGGCGTGGCTCAAGCCCTCTCGCACGAAGGAGCGTCGCCGTCAGCCGTTGGTTGACGGCGGGAACGGCCGGACCGTAGCATAGGGGCCTATGACTGTAAAGCCGGAACCCATTATCCTGTCGCAAAATGGCGGCCGAAATGCCGCCCCCGACCGTCGCGAGGACCTACTGGGACTCTCCGTGCAGGATCTGGAGAGGACCCTTCTCGCGCTGGGGGAGAAGCCGTTCCGCGGCCGGCAGGTCGCCGAGTGGCTCTATGGCCGGGGCGCGCGCGACTTCGCCACGATGAAGAACTTGCCTCAGCCGCTCAGGACGAAGCTGGATGAGAACTACCGAATCGGATCGCTGCGCGAGACGACGCGCCGGGAAACACCTGACCGGAAGACGCGGAAATTCGCGCTGACGCTGGCGGACGGCGGAATCGTGGAGTCGGTCTATATGTCGACCCCGAAGCGCGTCACCTTCTGCCTCTCGTCGCAGCACGGTTGCGGCTTTGCCTGCCGCTTCTGCGCCACCGGCCGCATGGGACGGGGACGGAATCTGACGGCTGGTGAAATCCTGGAACAAGCGCTTCGCCTCCGGCGCGAACTCCCCGCCGGCGTGAGCGACTTCAACGTGGTCATGATGGGCATGGGTGAGCCGCTGGAGAACTACGATGCCGTCATCGCGGCGCTGAGTTTCCTCACCATGCCGGCGCCGACGGGCATCGGAATCACCCCCAAGCGAATTACGATCTCCACGGTCGGCCTGGTCCCGCAGATCATGCGGCTGGCCAACGAAGGGCATCGCTACCGACTGGCCGTCTCGCTCCATGCCGCCACGGACGCGGCGCGATTGAAACTGATGCCGGTGAATCGAACCTTCCCGCTGGCGCCGCTCATGAAGGCGGTGAAGCACCACGTGGAGGTGACGGGCCGGCGCGTCACCTTCGAGTACATCCTGATCGAGGAGATCAACGACTCGGTCGGCGACGCCGCAAAACTCGTCCGCCTGGTGGGACAGATTCCTTGCAAGATCAACCTGATCCCCTACAACCCGATCGGCCCGGGGAAATTCAATCGCCCCTCCGCCGAGCGGATCCAGCGATTCGTCGACTACCTCGGGCCGCGCGTGGCCGCGGTGACGGTGCGCTACAGCCAGGGTGTCGACATCGGCGCCGCCTGCGGGCAGCTGGCCGGCATGGCGGAGGAGCCGCCGCGCTAGAGCGCGGAACTCGCGATGTTTCGCACGCTGCGCGGGCGGCTCCTCGCGCTCTTCTTCCTCGTCGCCCTCATCCCCAGTCTCGGCCTCACCTTCGCGGTCACGCAGTACCTGGCCAAGAGCCTTGCGGCCCTTCGGAATCCCGAGACCGAACGGGCGCTGGGGCAGTCGCTCGAGGTGATTCGCCAGGGAATCGAGCGGCTGGGAAGCGACGCGCGGCAGCACGCCGAGGTGCTGTCTCTCGATGCCGAGACGACCCGGCTCTTCCAGGCCAAGCAGTTCGTGGCGCTGGAGCGCTTCCTTCGCGAGGAGGCACGGAGCCGCGGCCTCGACTACATCTGTCTCTACGACGTGAGCGGGGAGACGGCGCGACGCCTCTTCGGAGCGCGCCTGGGGCCGCGCATCACGCTCCCCACGCCCGATCGTGCCTCGCTGGTAGGTGCGCGCGAGGAGGGCGGCATCGTCTCGGGCGGCGACGTACCGCGGCAGGTGAGCGGCGTCGTTGCCCTCGGCTCCAAGCACGTGGTCCTCGCGGGCTATCAACTCGACCCCGAGGTCTCCTCCGAGATCGAGGCGCTGCAGAAGAACCTCACCATGTACCGCCGGCTTGGCATCTACACCTCCCTCTCCCAGCGCGGACTCTGGATCTTTGCAGCCCTCTGGACCGTAATTCTCGGCCTCGTCTCCTTCGCCCTGGCTGTCGCCGTCTCGCGCGGCATCGCGCATCCCGTCCTGGAGCTCCGCTCCGGCATGGAGCGCGTCACGCAGGGCGACCTGGATCATCGGGTGGCGCCGCGCGGCACCTCGGAGGTGCGCTACCTGGGCCGCGCGTTCAATCGGATGGTCGAGGAGATTCAGTCTTCGCGCCGCGCGCTCCTGAAGGCGGAACGCCTGGCGGCCTGGCGCGAGGTGGCGCGCGCCGTCGCCCACGAGATTCGGAATCCCCTCACGCCGATTCAGTTCGCGCTCCAGCGCCTGCAGGAGGAGTCCCGGCGCCCGGAGGGGCCGCGCGCCGAGGTCGTGCGCGAGAACTCCGAGTCGATTTTGCGCGAGGTCCGTTCGCTCCAGGAATTCGCCACCGCCTTCTCCTCGGTGGCGCAGCTCCCCGAGCCGAAGTTCCAGTCATGCGACCTCTCCGCGCTGGTCGAGGACGTGGCGCGCCTCTACCGCGGGAGCACACCAGTCACATTCCGCGTTGAGGCGGAGGCGTCCGTTCCCGTAGCCTGGGCTGATCCGGGCCAGATCCAGCGCGTCCTCGTGAACCTCATCAAGAACGCGCTAGACGCCATGGGCGGACGGGGCGAAATCACGCTTCACGTGCGGCGCGACGACGCGCCGGGCGGCGGCGTACTCCTGGAAGTTTCCGACAGCGGTCCGGGGATGGACCCCTCCACGTTGGAGCGGGCAGGACACCCGGGCTTCACCACCAAATCGAGCGGGAGCGGATTGGGCCTGACCCTGGTACAACGAATCGTGGAACAGCATGGCGGCCGCTTCACCCTGACGTCGAGCCCCGGCGCGGGAACGCGCGCCACCGTCGCCCTCCCGTCCACGCCGGACTCGGGCGCCTCGGCCTCACCCACCGGCGCGGAGCCCACCCGATGAGCAGCACGTCGAAGACGCGCGTTCTCGTCGTGGACGACGAGCCGTCGATCCTCCTCGAAATCGCGGGAACCCTGAAGCGCCACTACGATGTCCTCACCGCCACCAACGCGGAGGACGCCGAGAAGATCCTGGCGAGCGAACGTGTCGACCTCCTCCTGACCGACCTCCGCCTTCCGGGCAAGGACGGCCTCGCTCTTCTGGAAGCGGCGAAGGCCGCCATCCCCGATCTCCCGGTGGTCCTTCTCTCGGGACACGGCACGATCGAGGAGGCCGTGAAGGCCATCCGTCTCGGCGCGGCCGACTTTCTGGAAAAACCGTTCGGGCCGGAGCGGCTGCAGGTCACGGCGGAGCGCGCTCTGGAACTCCGCGCGTTGCGCCGCGAGAACGAGAGGCTTCGCGAGCGGGTCGGCGGCGCGGACGAGATGATCGGCAAGGGCAAGGTCATCGAGCAGATCCGCGCCGAGATCGCCAAGGTCGCGAAGTCCGACGCGAAGGTCTTCGTCACCGGCGAGAGCGGCTCGGGCAAGGAGCTGGTGGCGCGCGCCATTCACCGCCTGAGCGCGCGCGCGCGCGGCCCCTTCGAGAAGATGAACTGTGCCGCCCTCCCCAAGGACTTGGTGGAGAGCGAGCTCTTCGGTTACGAGAAGGGCGCCTTCACGGGCGCCACGCAACTGAAACGAGGGCGCCTGGAAGCGGCCGACGGCGGCACGCTGTTCCTGGACGAAGTCGGCGACATGAGCCTGGAGACGCAGGCGAAATTTCTTCGCGCCATCGAGACTGGCGAGATAGAGCGGCTTGGCGCGACAAGGACGATTTCGGTCGACGCGCGCATCGTCTCGGCGACGAACAAGGACCTTCCCGCCGAGATCCAGTCGGGGAGATTCCGCGAGGATCTCTACTACCGGCTGAACGTCGTGCCGATCCATCTCGCACCGCTCCGGGCGCGCCGGGACGACGTGCCGCTCTTGGTGGAGCACTTCGTGGCGCGCTTCAGCGTGGAGCATGGGCGCGCGCCGCGCGTGGTGACGCCGGAGGCGATGGAGAGGCTCTCTCGCTACGGCTGGCCAGGAAACATTCGCGAGCTGAAGAACCTGATCGAGCGGCTCCTCATCATGACCGACGGCGAGTCGATCGGACCGACGGAGGTGGAGGAGGTCCTGCCGCCCGACGACGACGACGGCCCACCAAGCGAGATCAAGCAGGCGCGCGACAAGGCCGAGCGCGACACGATCCACTCCACGCTTCGCCAGTGCGACTGGAACGTCAGCGAAGCGGCGCGCCGGCTTGGCATGGACCGCGGCTACCTCCATCGGAAGATCAAGCGCTATGGCCTCACGCGCGACGCTTCGGGTGCCTGAAGTGAGGCGCGCGCGGCGATCGGCCTCGGCGCTATTCCTGTTCATGCTCGTCGCGTTTGCCCCGGCCGGCGCCTGGGCCTATGAGTACGTCCCGATGGCGCAGCCGGCCGAGTGGGAAACGCTCTCCACGGGGCTGCCCGAGGAGTACCGCCTTGGTTTCCTCCCCGGTTTTCGCTACAACCGCGTCGACGGCCCGGCTCCCACGGCCGGTTTGACGGTTCGTAACGAAGTCGATCCGCTCCCGCTTCTCCGCGCCCAGGCTGCCTACGCCATCTCGCGAGACCGGCTTTTGGCCGAGTTCGGCGCCGACCTGCCGCTCGGGCGGCGACGCCAGTTCACGATCGGGGCGAGCGCCTACAGGCGTACCGCGAGCGAAGACGTCTGGATCGTGAGCGAGGTGGAGAACACGATCTTCGCGCTCCTCTCACGGAAGGACTATCGCGACCATTATGAAGCCGAGGGTTTCGAGGGGCATCTCTCGCTCGAGCCGGGCCGCGACGCCGGATTCTCGGCCGGTGTGCGCCTGGAGGACCACCGTCCCCTCGATGTCGAGACGCGCGTCGCCGCCTGGGGCGTGGACGATCTCTTCCGGGAGAATCCCGGCATCGACCGCGGTGAGGAAGGGCTCGCGTGGGGCGCAGTCCGTGTCGGGCCCGCCGTCATCCCTTCCAAGGGAGGCTCGCGATTCGTGGCCCGCTACGAGCGCGCGGGAGCGCCGATGAAACGGGACTTCGATTACGGCCGCCTCCAGCTGCAGGGAGTCCTTCGCCACCGGCTCGGACCGGGCCATGGCCTCCGTGCCCGCGCCATCGTCGCCACCACGCGTTCGGGGCGCCTCCCCGCGCAAAAGGTCTGGGATCTAGGCGGCATCGGAACGCTTCGCGGCCAACCTTTCAAGGCGCTGAGCGGCGACCAGTTCTACATTCTGAATGCGGAGTACTCGTATCTCTTCTCTAAGAACCTCCATGCGCTTCTCTTCGCCGATTGGGGAACGGCATGGTTTGGTCGCGGCGGCTGGGGCGAGTCGCGCCCTATACTCGACGGCGGCATCGGCGTCCGCATCGCGGAAGGCCCCGCGGCCATCACACTGTCGCGGAATCTCCAGCATGGTGATGCGCCGCTTCTGCTGGGCGTTCGCCTGGGGGCCATGTGGGAGTGAGGCGCCTCTCGAAGCAGCGCCGCGGAGGTGCCGCTCCGTGGCTTCTCGCCGCGATCTACCTGCTGGCCGCTGTGGCCGCGCCGCGATCCGCGTCCGCGGGGAACGACATGGGACTCGCGATCGATGCGGTGGAGCGCGTCGGCAACGCCATCTGCGTCTCCTATCACGCCGATCAGCCTTTCACTCCCCGGCTGGAGGATCCGCTGCTTCGCGGCATGCCGGCCACGATCACGTTCGAGGTGGGGGTTTGGCGGAAACGTTCGCTATGGTTCGACAAGCTGGTCGTGGCCTACCGGAGCGAACACAAGGTGGCGTTCGACCCCTGGGCCAAGAACTTTCGCATTCGTTCGGGCTTGAATCCACCCCTGACACGAAGCGTCGCGAACCTCGATTCGGTGCGAGCGACTCTCTTCGCGGCACGCCGCCTTCCGGTGGCGCTTGCCTCCACGCTCGACTCCACGGCGGCCCACTACGTCTCAGTGAAGATCGTCATTCGCCCCCTCTCGGCCGACGACCTCGGCGAGATCGAGGATTGGCTCTCGGGGAGCGACCCGAACGACGGCGGTGATCGGGGGCTGCCAGCCTATCTCCTCGAGTGGGCAGTGAAACTCTCGGGGCTCGGCGACCGCTCCGCGTTGGCGAAGGGGCCGCGGTTCGTCCCGGGGCTTCTGGACCCTGAGCCGTAGAACGAACGAGGGAGCGGCCGCCCCATTCCGGCGGCGACCACTCCCTGGCTTTTCGATTCGCTTCGTTTCGCGAGTGTTTCGCTACGGCGCGTCCGACGTTCCATCCGGCGGCGGTGCCGTCGTCGGACCGGTCGGGCCAGGAGCCGGCGCGGGAGGAGGAGGAGGAGGCGGCGGGGTCGTGGAGCCCCACTGATTCCCCATGCTCGCGGAGTAGCCCCCGTAGACGCGACCCGTGCCCTTCCCGAACCGCACCCCGATAAACGCTCCCAATCCTGCCGTCGCGATGATGAACCCCAGAAGGCTCGCCGCGAATCCGAAAGCCATCCCGACCGGGTGGAAGGCGAAGAAGCTGAGCGCTCCGACCACTTCCGCGGCGGCCTTGAGCGCCGCGATCAGAAGCACGCCGGCGGCGATCGCCAGGAGCGGCTTCGTCCCGACACGGTTGCCGAATACCCGCCTGCCGAGGAACATGGCGCCCGTGAGGTAAGCCAGGAAGGCAGCGTAGATGACGCCCATCACGATTCCGATCACGCCAATGATCAGCGCCACGACGAGCAGCAGTGCCACCGGAATGCCGATGATCGTGATGCAGAGGATCACGATCGCGATCACCCCGGTCAGGACGAGCGCGATGATACCGACCGGAATCGCCAGCACCAGAAGCACCCAGCCCAGGAGTCCCATTGCCATCGACCGTCCGAAGCGCTCGTGAACCACACCCGCGGCGTATTCCAGCCGTTCGCGGAAGAGGAGGAGCGAGATCCACGCCAGGAAGAGCGTGATCATCAAGCCCACGAGGAGTTCGACCAGCCAGGCGCCGGTGCCAAGAAGACCGGCCGCGCCTATCACGGGCCACATCCGTTTCATGTGTCCGAAGTCGACCTTTCCGACGGAGACGTCGCTGCCGCCGATGCTGGCGCTGTCGCTGTTCTGAACGCCGCCGCCGCCAAGGCTGAC
>ERZ1292633.6624-Hain-H41-02um-R1-6624-length-10047-cov-10_pt1 | contig 10047 bp, 10 predicted proteins | sample MGYA00564406_ERZ1292633 | MGnify/ENA primary metagenome ERZ1292633 (study PRJEB36523, sample SAMEA6512639) | groundwater metagenome | collected 2019-01-08 | study: AquaDiva: Metagenomics assemblies of 32 groundwater samples
TGTTTGTCGGAATCTCACAGATCATGTTATAATCTTTGCATGTCTAAAAGTGCTTTGGCATTTTGGGGGTTCGTTGTCTTAATTATTGTTCTTGGCTTGAGTGCGTCGTTTTTCGTCAAGACAGGGCCGAGTAATCTTGACAACTTTGCGCAGTGCTTAAAAGACAAGGGCGCCGTTTTCTATGGAGCGTTTTGGTGTCCGCACTGTCAGAGGACTAAAGCTATGTTTGGAAGCGCGGCGAAGCTTCTGCCTTATGAAGAGTGTTCCACGTCGGACGGGAAGTCGCAGCTTCAGGTCTGCAAGGACAAAGATATCAAAAATTATCCTACCTGGATTTTTGCCGATGGAAGCCGCATTACAGGCGAACGCACGCTAGCTGAACTTGCAGAGAAAACGGGCTGCGTGCTTCCTCAAGATGACGCTTCAAACGACTAATTATTTGCTTGCGCTTGGAACGCTCGTTTTGCAAATCGCGGCGATCTCGTTTTTCGTTGTACTCATCTTGCGAAAAAAATTTCCACAGCTTGAATATCTTGCCGCATGGATCGGCTCTCGATCATTGTGGATCGCATTCATTCTTTCTCTAGGCGCTAGCGCTATGACGTTGTATTACTCGGAAATCTTAGGCATTGAACCGTGTCCGCTGTGCTGGTGGCAGCGTATTTTTCTTTATTCGCAGGTTGTCATATTTGTGATAGCACTCTGTAAACGCGACTTTTCCGTCGCCGTTTATTCGATGGCACTTTCGATAATAGGAGCCGCATTTGCTTTATATCATCATGCGCTCCAAGTTTTGCCTGCTGGCGCACTCCCGTGTCCGGCTGCGGGCGCAAGTTGCGCACAGCGCTTTGTATTCGAATTCGGCTACATCACATTTCCCATGATGGCCCTTTCACTTTTTGCATTTCTTATCGTTTTGATGCTTTTTGTCAAGGATGCGGACGTTGGCCGGTGATCATACTTCGCTCAATGTCTGCTACGGTTCCACCCACTTTTTTGCCCGGATTGAAAATGTTCAGCGGATCAAAAATATTTTTTACCTCCGCAAAAATCTCGATCATGCGTGATGAAAACATCAGCGATAAATACGGAGTGCGTATAATCCCGTCGCCATGCTCGCCCGATATGGAGCCTTTATAGCTCGCGACGAGTTCGTACACTTTCGGCGTCAATTCGAGAATCGTTTTATGATGCTCTGCGCGATTCAAATCTACGAGCGGTATAATATGAAAATTGCCGTCTCCGATGTGCCCCGCGATCGTGTACATGATTTTGTATTGTGAAAGCAGTGCGTACAATTGCGGAAGAAAGCGCGGATAGTCGTCTGGGTGTACGACGATATCGTCGATAAAGGGCGATGCGCGGAGGCCGTGTACATGTTTGCGCAAAAGCGCGAAACTTTCGCGGCGAATCTTCCAGTATTTCTCCTCCATCATGCCAAAAGCCAGAAGTGTTTTGGCAGAAAGATCCTGCAGTGCCAATTGCGCTTGCTTCGTTTTATTGTGCGCCTCAATGTCGGACTTTTCTGCGAATTCCGCCAAGAGTACGAGTTTTGGCACGCCGCTGGAAACGGTCATCCATATCTCCGGAAGGAAGGCAAAACCGAGACGGATCATGTCGACGAATCCCATTTGTCGGAAGAAATCTCCCGCAAAGCGCGTGGCAAGCTTAAAAGTGTTGTCGTCATAGCTTTCAAAAGACTCCGGTTCAAACGCGCGCACGCGGCGCACGATTTCCGGCAGTTCATCAAGATCGGATAAAAAGATGACGAGCATGCCGCGATGCGATTCTTGTTTTTCAAGTCCGAGCAGAGCGTCTGTAATTAATGCAAGTGTTCCTTGCGAGCCGGTTATTAACTGCGTTAGATCAAATGTATTGCGCTTACGGTCCCACACATTCCATAAAGCGTATCCTGATGAGTTTTTAGAGACGCTCGGCCGCGCGGATTCGATCTCATTCGCATCTCTTTCGATTAGCGCGTGGATTTCTCGATAAATTTTACCTTCAAGATTTTGTTGGATTTTTTTATCAGCTAGTTCTTTCATTGAAACAGGACGGAATGTTGCTCGTGATCCGTCGGAAAGCACTATTCCGAGTTCGTGAACAAATCGGTCTATCTTGCCGAAACGCAGTGTGAGTTCGCCGCCGGCGTTATTTGCGACCATGCCTCCTATTGCCGCGAGTTCGCGCGAGGCAGGGTAGGGGGGGAGCAATTTTCCGGTTTTAGCAAGTGTTGCTTTTTCGAAATCGCGATAGTAAGTCCCGGCTTCGGATCTCGCCTCATCGTCTTCTACTTCGAGAACCTTGTTCATATATTTAGTAAAAACGAGTGCGATAGAGTCGGTGAGCGGGCCTCCCGTCATGTCGGTCCCCGCCGCGCGCGCGGTGATTGAGATATTTTCTCCGCGCGCACGCGCTTTTGCGGCGTATTTGACGATTGCTGATACATCGTTTGTGTCTTTTGGAAAAACTACTAGCGCGGGCTTCCTCTCAAAGATACTGGTGTCGCGACTGTACTTTGTGAGTGTTTCTTCATCATTCACTGCGTCGCCCTCGATAAGATTGGCAATGTCGTTCAGTAAACTCATGGGTAGAGTATATCAGTCTTGTCCTCATATAATGAGGCAACGACATCTTGCCCATGTCCATTGACTATAAACACTCCACGGCATATTCTCTTTGGGTGGAAACCAGCGTTACCACGTAAGCTTGGAAACGCTATGATTTTGAAATATGCGGCACGCAGAGGAAGTCTAGCTGTCTTTTTGCTTTTTACATTTCTACTTATTTTATTGGGTGGTAATCAGCGTTTTGCACACGCGGATCCTCTTGGTAGTGACATCGTGTGCCGTGTATTCACTGATTTAACTGGACGAGGAAGTCCTATTCCAATTCTGGATGGCGGCATTTGTCCGTCAAACGGCGGAGAGGAACCTATACCGCCTGCGCCTGCGTGTTCCGACAGTATAGATAACGATGGCGACGGTCTTGTAGACGGCGCGGATCCGGGATGTTCTGGCGCATCAGATACTGACGAGACAAACTTACCATCTCCGCCGACACCTCCGGAGCAGGCGAATCTAGTGGTCGTTAAGATAATCATAAATGATAATGGAGGAACGAGTGTCGTGTCTGACTTCTCTCTTCACATCGCTACTACATCAACGGGAATGGCGGAAACAATCGGAGTTTCTTCCGGGGCGACCACGACTGTTGCGCCTGGTACATGGACAGTAGGGGAGATGCAGAAATCCGGTTACGCGGCGGCTTTTGGCGGTGATTGCAATTCGAGCGGGCAGGTCACGATTGCCTCGGGAGAAACGAAGACGTGTATCATAACGAACAACGATATAGCTCCAAGCCCGCCCGAAGCAAGCGCGGCATGTGCTGACGGTGTTGATAATGATGGTGATGGAAAAACAGACACAGCTGATCCGGGATGTTCGAGTGTTGTGGATAACGACGAAACCGACATTTCTGTAGTCGTAGGCGGAGGAAATGGTGGCGGAGGCGGTGGAGGAGGAGGTGGAGGGGGCTTTGGGGGTGCTGGCTTGCCGGCAGGGACGCCACTTTTTACGAGTACAGGAACAACGAGTGCGGCCAAAGGCCCGAGCGGTATAGTCCTCGGTTTCTCTACAACCACTGAGTCGTGCGAGCGATATCTAACTGCCTTTATTCGGGAAGGTCGGAATAACGATATCGATCAGGTGAAGCGGCTTCAAAGATTCTTGCGCGACCATGAGAGAGCGAAGGTCGTCGAGACGGGAGTCTATGACGCTTCGACACTTGCCGCCGTGCATGTATTTCAGACCAAGCATGCCGCGGAAATTCTCTCGCCATGGGGCATTCTAAAATCGACGGGCTACGTTTACCTCACGACACGCAAGACGATCAATGAAATCTTTTGCAAAAATACCAGTACCTTCCTTCTGACCACTGACGAATTACAAAAAATCGAAAAAGCTCGCGCGGCCAGCCTGCAGACTTCACCTATTGCTCCTGTATCGCGGAGTGTTTTGCCGGAGACTCCAGCACAGCCGCAAGCCCTAGATCAGACTACAGAAACTACCGCAACACAATCGACCAGTACTTCGGAAGCTCGATATGATCTTCAAGGAGTTCGGAAATTTTTCAGAGATATATTAAACCGACTTCGCTGACGCAGGAGTCGTTCGATGGCACTGAGCTATTTCTTTGCCTCTTTGTGAGGCGTGTGCTTACGGCACCATTTGCAGTACTTTTTGAGTTCGATTTTCTTGGTAACGAGCTTCTTATTTTTACGCGACCAATAGTTCGTGCGAGAGCACTTCTGACAAGCTATCTTTATGAGCTGATCCTGCGACATGAAGCGACACTATATGATAAATACACCTTTTTCGCAACATTGCCGTTTGCGTGGCCGTGTGTTAAAAAGGTATTCTATATGCAAGGTAATCGTTGGTTTCTGCCTCACCCTCGTAATGAGAAAAATGTACGAGAGAAATCACGCAAGCTCGTCTAGTATGCCGCGAATCTGATCCCTGAACGTCGGCAGATGTTCTTTGCCGGTGAAATACACTTGATCGACGACTATCTCCGGATAGTCGTGTATGAGCACGTCGCGGAAACCGGCGGCTTCTTTCCACAAACACATCAGGGTACTGTGCGCGAAGCGCGTCCGGCACGCGCTTGACCGCTTCGCCGATAATTTCGAAACGCCGGATGACGGCGTCCTGCAGGTTGATGTCCGTCCGGAAACGCTCGACATCGACGCCGTTCACATTGGCGATGATGCGATCGCATGAATCGATTATGTCGTGTAAGGGAATTCGCGGATCTTTCTCCATACTCCGCTATACTATCCGGACTTTCTGCCTATCGACCGAGGATCGGAACTCGGGCCGCAGGGCTTCCATCTGCACCAGGTCGACGCGCCGTCCGCCGAGTGCGTCCTCGAGCTCAAACTTGATCTTCATGTATTCAAAAAGTCCGTTCAGCTTATTGAAACGGACGAGTATGTCCACATCGCTGTCAGCCCGCTCATCGCCACGCGAAGCGGAACCGAACACATACGCCTCCGCCACGCCATGGCGCCGCAAAATCGGCATCGTCTTTTCCTGAATCTCAGCAATCGACATATGCGAATGGTATCATGGGAAAATAGAATGTCCTATGAAAAAGATTGTGCACTAACAGATGGAGTTCCATGGACCGATTGACCCTTCCCCTTTGACCAAAGTCTTCATGATAAGATCGACGATGAGCCATGATGCGAGGATTAAAAGGAGCCCGACACCGACATTCCAAAAGATCTTTCGCGCTTCGCTAGCTTTGCCGGATTCGCCTCCGGCCGTAATATATTGCCATCCCGCATACGCAAAGAGAATCGCCGAAAGAAATACTGCAATATAGATTCCGGTATTGAGCAGATTCTGCGCAAGTTGCGCGATGTCGCAGAATGTACAATCTGCACCAAGGCACGGAACGATTTGCGCGGGAATTTGGGCAAACGTGAGCGAAGGGGAAATAGCTATAAGGATCAGGAAGACTGTTATCCAGCGAATCGCACGACTTCGAAACAGCATCGCAAAATTGTAGCACAATATTTTGCCACCACTTTCTTAGATTTGTTTTATGCTTCCGTCTAATGGATAATGCAGATAGTTAGATTTGGCCTGGTGGTGAAGGGGTAACACGGGAGTCTGCAAAACTCTTATGCGCGGGTTCGAGTCCCGCCCAGGCCTCAAGTCGTTCTCTTTTACTGAAAGCGACTAACGAACAAGCCGGGATGGCGGAATGGTTTACGCAGAAGACTTAAAATCTTTGACCCGAAAGGGTTTGTGGGTTCGAGTCCCACCCCCGGCACTTTTGATCTGTACCCCAAAAACCGGAACATGTCTCCGGTTTTGTTAATGTCTTTGCTGGTGTGGGACGAGAAAGCGAGCGCGGGTGAGAAGCGAAGCTTCGCAAGGCCGGAGCACAACGGTGCGAGGCATGCCGAAAAGATTTTTTAGCAGAAAATACTTTTGGGCCGTTCAGCAGAACGGGTCGCGCGAGCAGGGCCGAGAAGAGTTTTGATTCGACGGAATCAAAACGAGCTCTTGGCCGAGTCCCACCCCCGGCAAAATCGAGGTATGAGATTTTGCATCCGATAGTCTTACGATGATGAAATCTGATAGAATAGCCTCCATGCAAAAGAAAAAAGAAGTGAAGAAGCCCTCTGTAATGCTCGGGGATAATGTCGTACCTGTTTATTATAAGCTCACGCTGGCGCCCGATTTGGACGCAGGCGTGTTCAGCGGAGAAGAGGTTATAGATATAATAGTTGCAAAAAACGCCAAAAAAATAACTCTTCACTCCAAAGATATCGATATTGCTACAGCGAAGGTGCGGTTTGGTACGGCCGAATTATTCTCGAAGAAAATGTCTTATGATACAAAAAAAGAAACAGTAACATTTTTGTTTGAGAAAGATATTCCAAAAGGCAAGGCGAAACTCACACTCGAATTTCGCGGACTGCTTTCCGATTCGCTTAGAGGATTTTACAAGTCGAAGTATATGCACGAGGGAATGGAGAAGGTTATCGCTACGACGCAATTTGAGGCAACGGATGCCAGGCGCGCATTCCCATGTTTTGATGAACCTGCGCAAAAGGCAATCTTTCAAGTTTCGTTAATTATTCCATCAGACAAAACCGCAATATCCAACACGCTCCCTATAGCTGCGCGAGAACACGTTCCCGGATATCAAATAATAGATTTCGCTCCCACGCCCAAAATGTCGACGTACTTGCTTGCCTTTATCGTCGGCGACTTTGAATTCCTCGAAGGAAAGACAAAAAGCGGCGTTCAAGTGAGGGTTTTCACAACCCCCGGCAAGAAACATCAGGCCAAGTTTGCGCTCGATACGACGGTTCGCTGTTTGGAATTTTACGAAAAATATTTTGGCATTCCCTATCCGCTCGATACGCTCGATGCGATCGCGCTTCCCGATTTTGAAGCATCTGCGATGGAAAATTGGGGAGCCGTAACATATCGCGAAAGCGTGCTTTTGGTTGATCAGAAACACACGTCGCTTTCTTCTAAACAACGTACTGCGATTGTGATATGCCACGAACTCGCGCATCAATGGTTTGGAAATTTGGTCACGATGGGATGGTGGACCGATCTTTGGCTCAACGAAGGGTTTGCAACATATATAGAATATCTTGCAACCGACGCGCTGTTCCCAAAGTGGAAAATATGGGAGCAGTTTGTCGCACATGATCTTGCAATTTCATTTCGACTGGACTCCTTAAAAACCACGCATCCTATAGAGGTGGCGGTTCACGATCCATCGGAGATCGGTGAAATTTTTGATGAAATTTCATATCAAAAAGGCGCAAGCGTGATACGGATGCTCGCCCAATATCTAGGCAAGCGGGCTTTCCGCGACGGTCTGCGTTTTTATCTTATGACACACAGTTACAAAAATACGCGCACCATGGATTTATGGGATGCATTCGAGAAAATCTCAAAAAAGCCGGTCAAGAATATGATGAAAGTATGGACTCTATCCGGCGGACATCCGGTTGTCAGCGTCGAAGAAAAAAACAAAACATTGTATTTCAAGCAGGAGAGATTTTTTCGCAGTCCGCTGTCGAGAAATTCTCTGAATGATAAGTCGATTTGGCCTATCCCGCTCTCAATGTTTTGCGGAAGCGAAGATAGCGGGCGAGAGTTGTTCATGAACAAAAAAACGCTTTCAGCTGATGCGGGCGATTGCCAATGGATAAAACTAAACATAGATGAAACGGGCGTGTATAGAACGAAATATTCGCCATTTTTGCTCGATAAGCTTCGCCAGCCCATTCTGAAGAAAGTCCTCACTGCCGAGGATCGGCTGGGAATTATTCGAGACTTGTTTGCGTTTGCCGAGGCCGGTGAAATGCAAACGACAGATGTTTTGGAATTCGTTACTTCGTATCGCAAAGAAACATCATTTATTGTTTGGTCCGAAATAATAAGCGGACTTTCCCGCGTAAAGAATCTGTATCATGGAGCATCTTGGATGGCGGGCTATGGAGCTTACGCGAAGTGGTTGCTCGAGCCGATAATCGCGCACTTGGGGTTTGAGGAGAAAAAGAGTGAAGCACATTCGGATACCCTGCTTCGCCCGATGATTCTTTCCATCGCATCGCTCTACGGCGAGGCAAAGGTAATTGCGCATGCGAAGAAGTTATTTCGCAGGGGCGGCGTTCATCCGGATATGAAAGGATTCGTGTATGGTACATACGCAAGATATGGGGGAGTAACCGAACACAAAAGATTTTGCGCTCTCTATAAAAAAGAGGAGATGCATGAAGAAAAGAATCGTTTGGCAGGAGCATTGACGCAATTTAGAGACAAAGATCTGCTTGCGCGTACGCTCGAATTTTCTTTGTCAAAATATGTCCGCCCGCAAGATTCGCCATCAATCATCGCCGGGGTGTGGGCAAACAGCCATGGACGAGCTGTTGCGTGGAAGTTTGTGAAGAGAAATTGGAAAGAAATCCTGAAGCGATACGGCATGGGAGGGCACACGCTCTCGCGGATTGTGAAGCAGGCGGGATCTTTCGTCACAACAAAAGACGCTCGAGATGTGGAAAAGTTTTTCAAATCTCATGCAAGCCCGGGCGCAGAGCGTGCCGTGGCGCAGGCGCTTGAGGGTATCAAAGCGAATTCTTTGTGGCGAGATAAGGAGAAGAAAGCTATGCAAAAGTTTTGCAAAAAATATTCATCACTTGCCTGAACGGCTAGAATTGCTACCATGAGCGGCATGAAGACGGCAGAGAAAACGATACTCGTCCGACTTGCCGGAACGAGCCGCAAACTTCCCGACAATTGGAGGAGGGTCGCGGGCATGCTGCGCGGCCGCAGGAAACTGCTGGAGAAACATGTGAACGCCGTTCGCGGCGAGTGGAAGTAGTACCGGCTATGACACTCAATGCCACTATCGCCGCGACCGCGCTCTCCACCTATACGCCGCTCCTCACGCGCAACGTCCGCGATTTCAAGAAGGTACCGGATTTGGATTTACAAACGCTGTAAGTTGCGGTATGTGATGTTCCGCCAGCCAGCTTTTTTCTTGTATACTGGAGCGAACGCGCATCTGTATGATGAATCAAGATGTTATCATTCGGTAGATGCAGTATTTCGATTCTCCGCTCGGGCGTATCGCCATCTCCGAGGAACGCAAGCGGCATATCCTTGCATTCCATCCCGATGTCATTCCCTGCTTACGATATCTAGCCGATACGCTTTCTGATCCCGAGTTCTCGATGCGTTCCGTGAACGATGCGTCAGTCACTATCTGCTATCGCTCCATACCGCGCCGGCGCATCTACTTGGCGGTAGTCGTCAAGACCGGATCGCGGCCATTTATCTTGACCGCCTATCTTGTGCAAAAACCGAAGAGGCGTACTATGTGAACATATGAATATACTTAATTATTTCTACGACAAGGAAGCCGATGTATTCTATTTCTCGCAGGGGAAACCGAGTGCGTCCGATAAGACCGTCGAAGCGGGCGGCGACGTGCTATTGCGCGTAGCGGCGCGCACTAATCGAGTACATGGATTCACGTTGCTCAATGCTTCCAAACGAATTCGCAAAGGTAGCGCATCGGTTCCTGTCACTCTGATATCCGCTCCTTTTGCGCGTGCGGTAGTTTGACTTCTCTTCACATTAGACTTCTACAGTGCCTACCGCTGACCTTTTTCTTGTATACTGGAGCGAATGAAAAAAGAAGAAACACGGCACGCGACTTTGTACCGCCGGTATAGACCGAGCAGTTTTGACGAGGTGCGAGGGCAAGATCACGTCGTCGGCGTTCTCGAAAAAGAGGTTAAGAACAAGAAGCCCGCGCATGCCTATCTCTTTGCGGGTAGTAGGGGGACGGGGAAGACGAGTGTTGCGCGCATACTCTCGCGCGAGCTCGGCGTTTCCGCGAAAGATCTTTATGAGATAGATGCCGCATCGAATCGCGGAATAGACGATATTCGTGAATTGCGCGAAGGCGTATACGCGATGCCTTTTGAATCTCCGTACA
>ERZ1292633.6625-Hain-H41-02um-R1-6625-length-10046-cov-4_pt1 | contig 10046 bp, 8 predicted proteins | sample MGYA00564406_ERZ1292633 | MGnify/ENA primary metagenome ERZ1292633 (study PRJEB36523, sample SAMEA6512639) | groundwater metagenome | collected 2019-01-08 | study: AquaDiva: Metagenomics assemblies of 32 groundwater samples
CGGCGCCAATTGATGTGATCGGCCGGGGCGCTTGCCGCGCTTGGCAAGCGTCCCGCCGCCTTCTAAACCGGCGCGCATGAAGCGGCTCAAAATCGCCATCTGCCAGATCGCGCCGGTCGTTGGCGACATCGTCGGCAATGCGGCGAAGATTTTGGCGGCGCGCGCCGAGGCGGCTCTCTCCGGGGCCGATCTCGCGGTCTTTTGCGAGCTGGTCGTCTGCGGGTATCCGCCCGAAGACCTCGTCCAGAAACCAGCCTTTCAGCGCGCCTGCCGCGCGGCGGTCGAGACGCTTGCGGCGGCGACGGCTGACGGCGGTCCGGCGATGATCGTCGGCTCGCCGTGGAAAGAGGGCGCAGCGCTCTATAACGCGGCGCTCCTTCTCGACGGCGGCGCGATCAAAGCGATCCGCTACAAGGTGAGGCTCCCCAATTACGGCGTCTTTGACGAGCCGCGCCGGTTCACGCCGGGGCCGGAGTTCCCTCAGCCTACGGAGTTTAGAGGCGCAAAGCTCGGCCTCATGGTGTGCGAGGACATGTGGCTCGCGGGCGCCGGCGAAGCGCTCGCCGAAGCCGGCGCCGATTTCTTCGTTGTCCCCCACGGCTCGCCGTTCCGGGCGACCTCGCTCGATGAGCGCGAGCTTGCCGCGAGAGAGCGCGTTAAGGCGACCGGCAAGCCGTTGATGTTCGTCAACCAGCTCGCCGGGCAAGACGAGGTCGTCTTCGAGGGCGCCGCCTTCATCATGGACCGCGCCGGGGAAATCGTTCACCGCGCGCCGCAGTTTGAGCCGGGCGTTTTCCTCTCCGATTGGGAAGAGCGCGGAAACGGATGGGAATGCATCGCCGGCCCGAACGCCCTCTGGGTCAAGGGCGAGGAAATGATCTACCGCGCCGTCGTTCTCGGCGTTCGCGACTATATCGAAAAGAACCGCTTTCCAAACGTCGTCATCGGTCTTTCTGGCGGCGTCGATTCCGCCCTTACGGCGGCGATCGCTGTCGATGCGCTGGGGAAAGACCGCGTCCGCTGCGTGATGATGCCCTCGCGCTACACGGCGCAGCACTCGCTCGACGATGCGGCCGACTGCGCAACGCGGCTCGGCGTTTCCTATGAAACGATCGCGATCGAGCCGGCCGTCGAGGCGTTCGCTCTGATGCTGGCGCCGGCTTTCAAGGGACGCGCAGCCGATGTCGCGGAAGAAAACATCCAGTCGCGCATCCGCGGCGTCATCTTGATGGCGCTCTCCAACAAATTCGGGCCGATGGTGCTGACGACCGGCAACAAGTCCGAAATGTCGGTCGGCTACGCGACGCTCTATGGCGACATGAACGGCGGCTATAATCCCTTGAAGGATATCTACAAGACGGATGTTTATCGCCTCTGCCGCTGGCGCAATGCGCACATAGCGGCTGATCTTAAAGGCCCCAAAGGCGAAGTGATCCCGGAGCGGATCATCACGAAAGCGCCCTCGGCCGAGCTGCGCGCCGATCAGAAAGATCAAGACAGCCTTCCGCCCTATGACATTCTCGACGGCATACTCGAGCGCCTCGTCGAGCGCGAAATGGGCGTTCGCGACGTCGTCGCCGACGGTTTTGACGAGGCGACCGTGAGGCGCGTCGAGCACATGCTCTATGTCGCCGAATACAAGCGCCGGCAGGCGCCGCCCGGACCCAAAGTGACGCGCGTCAATTTCGGCCGCGACCGCCGCTATCCGATCACCAATGGCTGGCGCGACCGCTGAGCCTGCGCGCGCCGAATTCGCCAACCGCGCGAAATTTTGTGCGGAAGGTGCGGATTGTCCCCGCGCCGGCCGCCGGTTTGTTTCCTTGTTCCATGCGGGTCGCAGCGGGTTTGTCCGTATAATGCGGATGCTGGAAAAGCGCGCGAAAGAGGAGCGCGCCGGGATCTCGGTTGCAATCGTCTTACGCACGCGCAGGCCTCCTTTCTTCGTCACCCTCTCACCCCCTCCCCCGTGCATCCCCGCGAAAGCGGGGATCCACCTCACCGTCCGTCTGGATCCCCGCTTTCGCGGGGATGCACGGGGGGAGGGGGCGGGTTTTCGTCACCTCCAGAGGCGGCTGTGCGACATTTCTCGCCGAGCCGCATCCCTGATGACGCGAATAGTAAGGCCTCCGAAAAGGAGGGGGATAACTAGGGGGATAAGTAGGGGGATAACTAGGGGGATAACTCCATCCCAATAGGTTGAATATTCGTCTTTAGGCTGATGAAACAAAGGGTTAGAATTCCGCATACGAAACGAATCTCCCGCTGAATTTCGTTAGCAGAAGATTCCAGTTTTTACCCCCGCCGGTAGGTATTCCGTAGACTGACAGTCAACCCTTAGGGGCGCCAGCGCGCCCCCTCAGTCACGCTTCGCGTGGCAGCTCCCCCGTTGAAGAAACGGGGGAGCGGAGGAAGGGGAGCTGTCGCCCCCGGGTCCGGCCTCTGGCCGGCCCGAAGATCAGCTTCTCGACCAAAGGGGCTCCTGGTGGCTCGAGGCGGGCTTTTCCCGCCCGGCCGGCGCGTCAGCGCCCTCTAATTTGACCTTCCGCGGGGGCTGTCGTAGCAAGCGCGACCCTTGCTCAAGGCTTTGAAAGTCATGACTGTCATCGTCCGATTTGCGCCGTCGCCGACCGGCAAACTCCATGTCGGCAACGTCCGCGCCGCGCTGTGGAACTGGCTGTTCGCACGCTCGCGCGGCGGCAAATTCATCCTCCGGATCGACGATACGGATGTCGAGCGCTCGACGAAAGAAAACGAAGACCGCATCCGCGCGGACTTGACCTGGCTCGGCCTCGGCTGGGACGAGACGTTCAGCCAGTCCGCGCGCTTTTCCGATTACGACGTCGTCTCGGACGCGCTGCGGGCGAAGGGCTTGCTCTACCCTTGCTATGAGACGGCTGAAGATCTTGAACGGAAGCGCCGCCTGCAAAGAACGCGGGGGCTGCCGCCGGTTTACGATCGCGCCGCCTTGTCGATGACAGATGCGCAAAAGAGCGCCTTCGAAGCGGAAGGGCGAAAACCGCATTGGCGGTTCAAGCTCTCCCACAAGCCGGTCGTCTGGAACGATCTCATTCGCGGAGAGACGATTGTCGAGACGGCGAGCGTTTCCGACCCGGTGCTGATCCGCGAGGACGGCATGTATCTCTATACGCTGCCCTCCTGCATCGACGATATCGATTATTCGATCACCCACGTCATCAGGGGCGAGGATCATGTGACGAACGCCGGCGTGCAGATCGAGATCATGCAAGCCGTGATCGACGCGCGCGGCAAGGGCGCGCTCCCGGAATTCGCGCATCACTCGCTGCTCATCGGCGCCGACGGACAAGGGCTTTCAAAGCGTCTCGGCTCGCTCTCGATCGAACAGATGCGAGACGACGGCCTTGAGCCCTCGTCGATCACCAGTTTGCTGGCGAAGCTTGGAACATCAGAGCCCGTGCTGCCGCAGCCTGACATCATGGCGCTCGCGCGCGGGTTCGATTTCGCCAAGGTCGGCCGCGCGCCGGCGCGTTTTGACGAAGCGGAATTGCTCGCGCTCAATGCGAAGATCCTGCACGAAGAGCCTTACGCGGCGCTCGCCTCGCGCCTTGCTCTGCTTGGCGTCACGGAAAAAATCTGGAACGCGGTCAAAGGGAACGTCGCCAAGCTCGCCGAGGCCGGCGACTGGCTCTGCGTCATCGACGGCCCGATCGATCCCGTCATCGAAGATCAAAACTTTTGCGCGCAGGCTGCGAGCCTCGTTCCGGACGATCCGTTGACGGAGGGAAGCTGGGACGCGTTCGTCACGCTCGTTAAAACCCAGACCGGCGCGAAGGGAAGGGCGCTGTTCCACCCCTTGCGCCTTGCGCTGACGGGCCGCGAGAAGGGCCCCGAAATGGCGGCGATCTTTCCGCTGATCGGCGCTCTAAAGTCGCGCGCGCGGCTGAAGGGCGAGCGGGCTTAAGCGGCGATCAAACTTCGGCCAGGACCGCCGCGCGCTGCTCTTTGCGCTTCACGGCCGCCAATGACGGCTCCTTGATGATCACATCATAAAGGCTCGAACTGACTGCGCCGAGGACGAAGATCAAACTCGCCTCGTAAACCGCGATCAGGGCGTATTCGCCGCTGCCGAGCGTCAGCAAGCGGTAGAACGCCGGCCCGCCGATTGCGGCGACGAACAACACCGACGCCTGCGGCAGCACCCCCATCGCCGCCGCGCCCCCTGACGCGGTTCCGATCAGCGCGATAAGAACGATCAACGACTCGAGGGAGACGATATCGTCAATAAACAAGAATCCGGCCGAGCCCCACACGATCCCGAATAACGTCACGTTACGGACGATCCGGCGGATTTTCCGTTGGGAATTTCGCGCCTGAACGCCCTTCGCCACGAGATCGAGAACTTCGGCCGCATGAAACATCGACATCAAGGCGATAAGGAACGCCCATAAATAGACGGTGATGTCGCCGACCGAGCGCATGAGCAGCCAGGCGACGATGATGACGTTAAAGACATTGGCGAGCGAAACGACGCTCGCCGCCGACAAGATGACGCTGAGCTGGCGTTGCCGGCAAAGGCGCAGATAGTCGCTGTCCGTCTGGGTTAACGAAAGGAAAAATTCGCGCACGGCGCTGACCGCGTCGCCCGGCGACATCCGCTTGAAATAGGCGCTGAACGCAAATCCGCCAAGGCCGATGGCAAAGGTCGCAACGCTCGACGCCAGAACGAAGATGACGTCCATCGTTGAAACGAGCCCCTGTTAGTCGCCCGTCCTAGAAGATTGGAAAAACATCAAATTTTTATTAATCGGGGGAGGCGTGAGGCCCGGACGGCTTTAGATGACTTCCTCAAGCGTCTTTTTCGCCAGCATCGGGAAGACGTCCTCGGCGCGATCGACATAGATCATGTCGTCCAGCAGCTCTCTGGCTGCAAAACCGCGATCGACGATGTGCTCAAAGAGCGATTTGAGCGGCGTCCAGAAGCCGTCCATGTTAAGGATGATGATCGGCTTGCGGTGCAGCGCAAGGCGCGCCCAGGACAGCGTCTCGATCACTTCTTCCAGCGTCCCGATGCCGCCCGGCAAGGTCAAAATCGCGTCGGCTTCTTCGAACATCCGCATTTTGCGCTCATGCATCGTTTTGACGATCACATGATCGACGCCGTCGAGGACGCCTTCCATATCGACCAGAAAATCAGGAATGATGCCGAAGACCTTGCCGCCCGAATCGCGCGCAGCTCCGGCGGTGACGCCCATCAGGCCGAGCTTGCCGCCGCCGTACACGATGCGCCAGCCGCGCTTTGCCGCTTCCTTGCCGATGAACCGCGCGGCCTCGGCGAAGGAGGCGTCGTCGCCATTCCGCGAGCCGCAATAAACGCAAAGTGATTTCATGGAGTTGGCTTCTTTAGGGCTAATCGCGGCATTGTAGGGACAAATCCCTCTTGGTAGAGTTAACGAGCCCCGTCAAGGCGGGCGCCGGCTGAAGGACTTCGCCCATGCGCGTCATCATCATCTTCCTCTTGCTCGTCGTTCTGGGATTCATCGGCTGGAAGGCGGCTGAGCGCTTCAAGCTGATCGATGCGGCGACGCAAGAAGAGACGGCGCCGGCCGCGCCGGCGAAGGACGAGACCGCCGAGGCGCCGTTGCCCTCGCTGCCGAGTTTCGACATCGTGCGCGTCGATCGCACAGGCTACGCCGTCATCGCGGGCCGCGCGGCGCCCGGCGCGAAAGTCACAATCTACGCCAATGAAAAGCCGCTCGCCGATACAGTCGCCGGGGCGGACGGGTCGTGGGCGATTTCAACCGAGACGCCGCTCGAGGCGGGGTCGGTCGAATTGTCGCTTGAGATGACGTCGGAGGACGGCGGGACCATTCGCTCCGATCAGACGATCATCATCTATGTGCCGCAACGCGAAGGCGACCGGCCGCTCGTGCTCCGGACGACGCCGGGCGGCGCGACTGAGGTGCTGCAAGAGCCGCGCGACGACGGCGTCGGCATGGGGCCTTTGTCGCTGGAGACGATCGATTATGACGAGCAAGGCGCGGTCATCTTCTCTGGAAAAGCGCAAGCGGGGCGCGTCGTCCAGCTCTTCGCCAACGGTCAGTTCGTCGGCCAGACGACGGCGACCCCCGACGGGCAATGGCGGATGACCGCGACGATGCCGCCCGGCGTTTATACGCTCCATGTCATCCAGCTCGATGAAAACGGCAGGCCCGCTTACGCGATCGAGCTTCCCTTCGAACGCGCGAGCCTTTCCGATATCGAGCTTCGGGACGGCAAGGTGATCGTCCAGCCCGGCAACAGTCTCTGGCGCATCGCGCGCAGAGCCTATGGCCGCGGCGTTCAGTACACGATCATTTATGAAGCGAACGCCGATCAGATCCGCGACCCGGACCTTATCTATCCGGGGCAGATCTTCGACGTGCCCCCGACCGAGACTGAGACCGAGCCCGAAGGCGAGGGTCAATAATAATACTGGCTGCCGATCAGCGACGAGGACGGCGCTTTGTTGAGCACCGTGCCGATGACATTCGCATTGGCGAGAATGCGCTGGGCTTCCTTCAGCTCGGGAACGCGCGTCTGGCCGCTCGCGACGACGAGGAGCACGCAATCGACTTTCGGCAGGAAAGCGATCGAATCGTCGCAGCCAAGAAGCGGCGACATGTCGAAGATGACCGCGCGCGACGCGTACTCATTGACCGTGCGGGCGATCAGCTCGTCGGCTTTGGGCGAGGTCAGAAATTCGGCGCCGCGCCGCGACACGCGCTCATTGGCGAGCACCAGAACGTCGGCGAGATCGGGCTTCACGGTGACTTCCTGAAGCGGGCGCCCCCCTTCAAAAAAGTCGAGGACGGACGGGGGCTCCTTGATGCCGAGATATTGCGCGACGCGCGGGCGGTAGAAATCGAGATCGACAAGGGTCGCGCGCGATCCCTGTTTCGAGCCGATCGAAATCGCAAGGTTGATCGCCGTCACCGACTTCCCGGCGCCGGCGCCGGGAGAGACGATCGCCAGCGTCTTCCAGTTGTTCTCTTCCATCTTCTGCAGGATGCGCGTCCTCAAGATGCGATAGCTGTTAAGGACCGGGTCTTGCTCATTGGAAATGATCCGGTGCTCGCCAAAGCGCGCGAAATCGCACTGGACTTCCTGAAAGGATTCAGCGGCGCGGTTGGCGGCCTGGGAAAATCTCGGGGCTCGCGCGGCGGCGGAGGCCGCGCCGGCTATTTCGCCGACGTTTTCCCTGTCGCGGCGGGCTTTGGTGACTGCTTCTCTGATCCGATCCATATCTCTATCCGGTTCGTATGTTCTTCTCTCTTCAAGCGGCTTTAGGTCGCGAGAAGCGGGGAAGTTTGAAGCGCGCGTCGTGTTCCGCTTTGAAATAGGGAATGACGGCGATCGGCGTTTCATGAAGCACGGATTGCAGATGGCCGCGGCCGCGCAAGGTCTGGAACAGCAATTCAGCGGTGAAGGCGACGATGCCGCCGGCGGCGATCGCTGCTGCAATCAGCAAAAAGGCGAGCTGGCCGCGATTGGGGCTTGAGGGCTTGTCGGGGCGCTGCGCCGATTCGAGAATGCTGAGCTTTTCGGCTTTTTGATTGTCTTCAAGGTTTTCAGAAAGCTGCGCTGTCGCCTGCTTGTTCTTAAGCGCCTGATATTCGTTGTTGAGATTCTGGCTGTCGCGCGTCAGCGATGAGAGCGCGCGCTCAGCGATTGGCGTCTTCGCGATGCTATCTTTCAGCGAGGCGATCGTCAGCTTCAAGGCGTCGGATTGATCGCCGAGCATCGCAAGACGGCTTCCCGCCATATCCATCTGGCTTTGCAGCTGGGTCAGCATGAGATCTGCAGAGCCGGACGCGGCCTCGCGCGCGATCTGGTCGCTCAATTTTTCGCGCGCGGTATTGGCTTCATCGCGCCGGGTTTTGATGAGCGCGTCGTCGACGGGCGTTGCTGCGCGCGCCGCTTTCAGCCGCGCGTCGGCCGCGGCGAGCTCCCGGCGCAAAGCCTGAACGGCGCCGCTCGGCGCAAGCTGGCGCTCTAGTGACCCGATCTGCTGGCGGATCGCGATAACGTCCGGGTGCGCGTCCGTCTTATCGGCGCGAAGCGCTGCAAGCTGCGTTTTCAGCCTGAGAATTTCCTGCGCAGGTCCCGACGTGCCGCCGGCGCCGGCAAGGTAGGTCGCAATCTGCGTTTGGAGAGCGCTCAGCTGTTCTTCAAGTTGCTGGATTGAACCGTTGGTGCTTTGAAGATCCTGCTCGGCGCGAATGAGCGCTGCTTGATGCATGGCGAGATCTTGCGGAAGCGCGTCCGAATTTTTCGATTTGAAGTCCGCGATTTCGTTTTCGACCTTATCGATCGCCGCTGCAAGGCGCGTCGATTCCTGGGTGAAGAACTCTGTCGCTGTCGCCGCCCCTTCGCTCCGTGTCCGGACGTCTTCATTCAAAATCAGCGTCATCAATTCATTGGTGACTTGAAACGCTTTGTCCGGCGAGCGGTCGGTATAGGAAACCGTCACCGCGATCGCGTTGGCCGGCTGGTTCTTCTTGGCTTTCGAGCCGGTGGCGGAAATGACATTGACGTTAAACGCGGCCTTCATCCGCCGCACTTTTTCGCTCTCGGAAAGGCCCATCTCGCGCGGGAAGAGGTTGAATTTTTCGGCGACTTCAAGGAGCCGGTTGCGGGTCGTGACGCGTTGGCGAATCGTTTGCAGCCGCTCGTCGATAAAGTTGTTGGCGGTCGATTGGACGAGGGATTGCGAGATCTGCTGCGATTCGACGAGGATTTTCCCCTGCGCCACATAGAGCGGCGGGAGAAGCATGATGACCGCAAGTCCGATCGGAATGATCGCAAGGATCGGCGCCAGCATATAGGCGATCCTGCGGCGTAGGACGATGAGGATGTCCTCCAGCGAATATTCTTCGGTATTCATGGATAGTCCTCTTGAATCATCCCTTGGTCGCGGATGATGGCGACAAAGCCGTTGATGAGTCCTTTAACTGCAAATCGGGCGCCGTTGCCAGATTTTCAACCGGGCGTCCGCGCCGTGCGGCGGGGGAGGGCTTCCCCAAACGAAACCGGCCCTCCGCTAGGAGGGCCGGTTTGAAACCAACTCGGTGCGTTGATCGGGCGTTTGAGACCCGGATCAGGCTTTTTTGCGGCGGCCCGCAAAGCCAAGGCCGGCAAGGCCCGACAGAAGCAGCGGCAGCGCGCCCGGAAGCGGGATGTCAGCGATGCTGGCGACGACGAATTCCGAGCCTTCGAACTGGAAGCGGATCCAATCGACAAGCCCGAAAGCGTGCGTGGACGCCTGCGCGAACGTCATGGTCACGACCGAAACGACCGAATTAAGGCTCGTGAGGATCGTGATGAGCCCGGTTGAATTATTAAGGCTCACATTGCCGGCGCCATTGAAGGACAAGGCCTGAACGTCAAAGGGTCCATCGACAAAACCGACCTGCACCCATTCATTGGTGGCGACGACGTCGTCATAGGAGGGGTTGCACTGGCTGGCCGAGTCGAGGCGCGAGCAGGTGCCGAGGCCCGCTGGGCTGCCATTCGGGGTCGCTTGGTTGAAATACGCGAAATCCGAGCCAATTCCGCCGATACCGCCGGAAAACTGGAGATTGAGACCGCCCATGGCGGCAGTGTTGAGGATGGTGCCGTCGGCGACGCCACGCTCGCCGCTAGCGCCCGCTTCGGCGGCAAAATCGATAACCGTCGCCGAAGCCTGGCCGGAAATCAGTCCGGCGGCGAGGGCGGCGAGAAAGGCGATGCTTAGTTTATTCATGACTCTAAAAACCCCATCTGTGACTCAACTGGCCGTCCGAGCGGCGATACAGTCCCGCTTGTGCAAACTCCGCGCCGACTTTCCGCATAATGATGAGAAGCTACAACTTAAGTCAATAGTTTTACATGGGGTTTACCTTGATTTTTGAGGGTTTTTTCGAGGCTTGGTATATTACCAATAATAAATTACACCAATTACGGGAAAGTTGACGTCCCACCCCGGGACACGCCTTCGTTGTGACGCCTGTTCTGGCGCAGACCTTGCTGATGATTAGGGCGCCGACTAG
>ERZ1292633.6626-Hain-H41-02um-R1-6626-length-10042-cov-4_pt1 | contig 10042 bp, 10 predicted proteins | sample MGYA00564406_ERZ1292633 | MGnify/ENA primary metagenome ERZ1292633 (study PRJEB36523, sample SAMEA6512639) | groundwater metagenome | collected 2019-01-08 | study: AquaDiva: Metagenomics assemblies of 32 groundwater samples
CGTTGGCGAGCCTTGTCCTCGTGCTGGTGTGGCAAGTTATCGGGCGATACGTCCTCAATGCGTCGCCCAGTTGGACCGAGCCGGTCGCGCTGATGCTGATGAGCGTCTCCGCGTTGTTCGGCGCGGCAATCGCTATAATTTCAATCTCGTGGCTCCATTTCACCTTCGTCGGCTGGCAAGCGAAGGGAAATTCGATGTCATGCTCGAGGACATTAACAAGATACCGTTTTACACGCCCCTTTTCATGTCGATCCCCACGCTCGTGCTGGTACCGCATCTTTTTGCGGAAACAGTTTTTCAGGAAATTAATCCCGTTCTTGGTACCTATATCTATTTGTCCGAAAAGCCAATGATTGGTGTCTATCGCGGAATTCGCTATTGCGCCGCCTCAGAATCGACCCAGAGTGATCTGGCCGCCCGAGGGGTTCCTCTGAAGGACATCACTGTCGTGCATTGCGGGGTGGACCGAAAGACGTACGCATATGACGCATCCATAGAAAAATATGACACACCCACAATTCTCTACCTCGGGCGGGTCAAAAAGTATAAGTCGATTCAACATCTCATCGATGCCATGATACTTGTGCGGAAAACGGTATCCAATGCCCGTTTGATGGTGGTAGGGGCAGGGGATTATTTGCCAACTCTTGAATTACAGGCGAGTCGTCTGGGTCTTAGCGACTGCATAGAATTTGCGGGTTTTGTGCCAACCGCCAACAAGATTGAGCGGCTTCGTAAATCGCATGTGATAGTGCTTCCATCCATCAGGGAAGGATGGGGGCTGACAAATATCGAGGCCAACGCTGTCGGAACCTGTGTGGTGGCATCGGACGCCCCCGGCTTGAGAGATTCGGTGCGAGATGGCGAAACAGGCTACTTATTTCCCTATGGCGACATCCCCGCTCTGACCGAACGACTCCTTCGCATTCTGACCAATTCCACTCAGCGTCAACTGTTGGAAAAAGGTGGACTGGCGTGGGCCGACCGATTTAGCTGGGACACGGCGACAGAAAAGCTCGAAGCACTTTTAGGCGAAGTTGCGGAGAAGAAATGACACACTCAGGCAAACGCTATCTGTACATCAGCATTGGAATTGCCATCACGATTGCACTGCTATGGCAGTTATTCCGGGATATCGATTATGGTCAACTAAGGTCGGCCTTGGCCGGTGCCAACTATTGGTGGATTCTACCCAATGTCGCGTTGATCATCCTGACCATGTATCAGCGGGCATACCGCTGGCATTTCATGGTCCTTCCGATAAAGAAGATAGCTTTTTCGAAACTCCTGGCAGCAACCTGCGTTGGATTTATGGCAAACAATGTTCTGCCCTTGCGGCTCGGAGAGTTTGTCCGCGCCTATTCACTTGCAAGTCAGGACAAGGGGATTACCAAATCAGCTTCGCTCGCGACGATTTTCGTGGAACGAATGATTTTCGATTTGGTGGCGCTGTTATTGATTCTCGGAAGCGTTCTGACTTTCGCCAGCTTTACGCCCGACGAGGCCATGAAGCGAGGAGTGCTCATTGCGGTCGGGGTGGCCTTTGTTGGCATCGCCTTTATCACGTTTCTGGCTCTGCACCCGGAGAGGGCCGGGACGCTTCTAAGCCGCTATTTGAAGTTCCTCCCTGAGAAGGGACGTCTCGCAGTCAAGGATGTCATCGTGCGGTTTTCGTTCGGACTGAAATTTCTGGCAAGCCCCAAAGCAGTCTTCTCAGTGACGATGCAGACCATTCTCATCTGGCTGATTCTTGGCTACTCCAACTTTTTTGTACTCAAAGCGTTTGGCTTTGATCTCCCCATTGATGCCTGTTTTGTTCTTTTGGTGGTGGTGTCGATATCGATTCTAGTACCATCGTCGCCGGGATTTGTCGGTGTCTACCACTACGGAGCGGTGTGGGCGCTTACCGATTACGGCATTCCGCGCGAGGATGCCCTTTCTTTTGCAATCGTCTTACACGCCACCCAATATCTGGTCGTGACGGCCATGGGTTTCTATTACTTGCGTAAAGAACATTTGTCGCTCAAGAAGCTTGAAGAAGAAGCAACCGACGAAGTTGCCTGAGTTTGTCATGCCTCCTGACTCCTTGTCATCCGATAGCCGCTTCCGCCGGTGGACGCGAATCATTCTCGTGGTCGCCGCCATTTTGCGGCTCAGTTATTTGTTATGGGGGGATGTTCTGCCGGTGATGTGGGATGCACGCACCTATGCCTCGGCGGCTCTTGGGTTGATCAGTTACATCGATGCGCCGTCGGACCCGGATGACGAGAGCGTCAAAGCATACGACGAGCTGACGCAATCGCATATTCAAGGGGAGCAGATCGACTGGCTCTTTTACAAACCATACACTCTTGCTGAGGCTCGCAACGCGATTTTCTTCGGAGGTCCGCTTTATCCGGCCTGTCTTGCGGTGATTTATATCATTTCACCGGTTGCCGATTTCACTATGGCGAGGCTCTTCAATATTCTGCTTGATCTCGTCAGTTGCTGGCTGTTGATAAGAATTGCGAAGAGACTGGCAGGGGAGACAGCGGCGTACGTTACAGGGGCGTTATATGCCGTCTATTTTCCTTTCATATTTTGCTCCTCAATGTTACTGCTGGAAACCCCGACAACCTGTTTGATTCTGGCGGCAATCTGGCTGGTTGTATCGGCTCAGGGGAAAGTAAATGCATCGCGGAGCTATTTCTGGGCGGGTATATGTCTCGGACTTTTGATTCTGGTTAAGCCATCGGCGATGTTGATATTCATTCCGTTTGCTATCGCGGGAATTGTCTGGTTGCGACACCAAGGCGGAGTGACAATCAGTGTAGTGCGACAGGTGGGGACTTCTTTGGTATTAATTCTTTTGGGGTGGACAGTCGTCGCCTCCATTCGTTATGGAGAATTGACCCTCCGTGATCCAAACTATGCCGACGCCAACTTGCGGCAATCATCCTCCATCAAGTATGATGGCTACGATCTCGACGAAGTCGAGCCGGATTTCTGGACCAAGCAGACCTTTGGTGAAGCCACGGATGATCCCGTTGGTTATCTCGGCCTTTTGTCAAGAAAGGTGCACCGGTTGTGGTCGCGCCCTTACAACGATTTTGACCGGGCATGGGTGCTTCCGTATCAGGTGTCAGAATGGGTTCACGTCATGTTCATAATTGGCGGCATTGTCGGGATTACGATTCTTGCTCGCCGATCCTTGGTCGTGGCGGCATTTCCTCTGGCAGTGATCCTCTACTATACCGTCTTGCACGCCTTCTTTCACTCTATTCCCCGATACAACTTGAGCGCCATGCCGATGATCCTGCTGGGGGCTGGCTTTGCAGGGCAGGTGGCGTGGGAGGGATTTCAAGCGCGTCGCAATGTTCGCCCATTCGGGGTGGGACTCTCGGCGATCATTGCTGTCATGATTTTTCCGGCGTTGATTCCGCCCGCCCTGGGAAATTCAATTTTGATTATTGGGGCTATGCTGTTGGTTCAAATATTGTTTGTCTGCTCCGCCGTATGGCTCTTTCTGCCAAAGGAGAGTGCAAAGCACGGTGAGCGAAGAGTGGCCGTCGGATCAGTCGCAGTGATTGGTTTTCTGATTTACATGCCGTTTGTCCTTCACACCAACCCATTTGCGGAATTCAGTACGCGAATCAATGATTCCTCGATGACATGTGGAGTGAAAATATTCGCGAAAAACATTGACCCAGTGTCTGAGGGTGAAGTTCTGATGCTCTTAATTGATATGACGTCCGGGCCGGCCGACGATAACGCGTTTCGAGTCACCGCCGGTGATCAGACATTGGAATTTGCTCAGGACAAACCACCACTGTCGGATCTGTTCTATCCAAAGGGAACCTACGCAACCTATGCCCGGTTCGAGGGTCTGAAGAAAAAGGAGTTTCGTCAATGGGCAATCATTCCCATTGATCCGTCAATAGTTGAGGGGGAGTTGATACGGCAGGGGTATATCGATATTCAGATAACGGCGACCTCGGCGGTTCCGGTAGTCGGTGGGCAGTTTGTTATCTATGGTCGTAGTGACGTGAACAACGAAGGCGGCTCAATTCCGGCGGTGCGGCATACTTCGATAGAGCGCTGGGTATCCGAAGGGGATCCGCGGATTCCGCTCGAACGAAGATTTCTCTCGGATTCCGCGATTTCGTATTATATTCGTACCGGTAGAGCCGGAGCGAATGTGGGTGATGCGCAAGCGAAAACAACAACCGTCGAGCATGGTCGCTACAGCATCTACCTGATGCACTTCAAGCCTGACTGGTCGCTTACCATCTATTGAAAGAAGATACACACTATGTCATCACTACTGAGAATCGGAGTCATAGGTTGCGGCTACTGGGGGCCAAACCTGATTCGCAATTTTGCGGCTCTCGACAAAGCCAAGGTTGTTGCCGTAGGGGATATGCGCCCCGAACGTCTCAACTGGGCGAGTAAGAACTTTCCCTCGGTTTCTATTCTGACTCCCGACGTGCATGAAGTTCTTCGCCATCCGGAAGTCGACGCTATCGTTATTGCAACGCCGGTTTCGACGCATCATCCCTTCGCAAAAGAAGCCCTTGAACATGGCAAGCATGTGCTCGTTGAAAAGCCATTCACGGCGACATCGGCTCAGGCCGAAGAACTGATTGCCATTGCCGAAGCAAAAAAGCTAAAAATCATGGTCGACCATACCTTCGTTTATACCGGCGCGATTCAGACTATCAAACGATTCATCGATTCCGGTCAGCTTGGTGATCTCTACTATTTCGACTCGGTGCGTGTCAATCTGGGGTTGTTTCAGCATGACGTCAACGTCATCTGGGACCTCGCCCCGCATGATGTATCGATTATGGATTATCTTTTGGGGCAGTCCCCACGGGCGGTGTCGGCCACGGGAGTCGCCCATGTCGACAGCCATGTCGAGAATATCGCCTACATTACCGCCTTTTTTGCGAACAATCTGATTGGCCATATCCACGTCAACTGGCTCGCGCCTGTCAAAGTGAGAAAGACACTTATCTCCGGTTCGAAAAAGATGATCATCTATGATGATATGGATCCATCGGAGAAGGTGAAAATCTATGACAAAGGGGTTGATAAAGTAGAAACACCCGATCAGGTCTACAACCTTCTGATACAATATCGCACCGGCGATATGCACGCCCCGCAGATTGATCTTTCCGAAGCGTTGAAAAAAGTGGCGCAGGAGTTTGTCGATTGCATCGCCAAAGATCGACCCGCTCTGACTGATGGACATGCCGGACTGCGGGTGGTGAAGATTCTTGAAAGCGCCAACCAGTCACTGCGCCAGTTTGGGCAGGTGGTGGAGATTCACTGATGGCCGAGTCGAAACCTTTTTTCGTCCATTCATCAGCCTTGTGCGCCTCCGAGACCATTGGCGAGGGGACGCGCATCTGGGCGTTCAGCAATGTCCAGAAACTGGCGGTCATTGGCAAAGACTGCAATATCTGCGACCACTGCTTTGTTGAAAACAATGTCCGCATCGGCGACCGCGTGACAGTCAAGAACGGCGTCTCCCTGTGGGATGGGATGACCATTGAGGATGATGTCTTCATCGGCCCCAATGCCGTCTTTACGAATGACATTTTCCCGCGAAGTAAAGTCTATCACGACCAAGTCGACAAAACGCGCTTGAAACAGGGAGCGACTATTGGAGCAAATACCGTTGTCGTAGCTGGGCATACCGTTGGCAAGTGGGCCTTCATTGGCGCGGGTGCAGTGGTGACAAAAAATGTCCCCGATTACACGATGTGGTACGGCAATCCGGCGAAGATGATCGGCTATGTCTGCCGATGCGCCAAGCGGATTGAGTTCAAGGCTTCATCCGATTCGATGAAGTACGCCACCTGCGAGTGCGGCCTGAAATATCGACTCGAATCTGGAATTGTAGTGCCGGAGTAAGATCGCAACCAAATGAACACCACCATGAATATGTCATTCCCGCTTCTTCCTCTGTCATTCCCGCGAAGGCGGGAATCCAGTCTCATTCTTCGTAGGGCGGGTTTGTCTTCAGACCCGCAGTCTTTGTTTTTACCTGCAAAAATACAATGGCGGGTTCGAAGACGGACCCGCCCTACAGAGAGTAACGCATCTCGACTCCGCTCGACACGACACGCCGGGAGGCGTGTCATTGTGCGCGGTCCCGCTCCAAAGCGGGATCCCGTCTGCCCGTCCCTCGCAAAAGTCGTGAACAATAGCTAACATGCGCACCCTCGTCACCATCCTCGCATTCAACGAAGGGGACAAGCTCCGCTCATTGGTCTCCCAGTTTGCGAAAGATCATACATATAGTCTTCTGTTTATCGATGACGGCTCCACTGATGGATGCACCGACTTTTTGAAGCAGGAGCGGCGAACCGTTATCCGCCACGACACTAACCGCGGAGTCGGCGCCGGAATCCGGGCGGCAATACAATATGGCAAGAAACATGGCCATGAAGTCATTGTCGTCATGGCCGGAAATGGAAAGATGCAGGCGGGGGAGATTCCGCGACTTCTTGAACCGATTGAATCAGGAAAGGCCGATTATGTGCAAGGTTCGCGTTATCTTGACGGCGGTTCATCCCCCAATCTTCCAAGGTTCCGAGGACTGGGAATCAGGCTCTTCACGACATTCTGCAATGTTCTTCTTGGGTTCAAAGGGACCGATGTCACCTGCGGTTTTCGGGCCTACCGGCTTGACCTCTTTGATAAAATCCCAATGAATCTCGATCAAGAGTGGCTCGATAAGTATGAACTGGAATATTACATCCATTACAAAGTCATCAAGGGTGGGGGGCGTGTCGCCGAGGTTCCGGTTTCGATGGTCTATCCCGCCGAGGGAAAGAACTACACCAAGATTCGCCCGATAATAGGATGGTGGTCCATGATCCGCCCGTGGGTGTATTTGACTTTAAGGGTAAGGAAATAGATATTCAGCCATGTATCACACTGGCATAGAACGGGATCAATGGAGGCAGTGGTGAATTTTGAAATTCTGTCCTGGGTAATAGGAAGTGTTCTTGCAATTATCGGGATTTGGGTCACCGTAAGAAAGACTCAGCCTGGAGAAATCACCTATGTTCGGGGCGAATATATCGCTTTATTCGACTCGATTGTCAAGAACATGCCGGAACTCGAGGTCTATTGTGAAAAGCGCCCTGTTACAGCAGGGCTCGTTTTGTTGAAGGGAGCATTGATAAACTCCGGAACTATCGATATTGAGCCATCAATGGTCGAGTCCCCTCTAAAGTTATCACTCCCAACTCACTTCGCCTTACGTATCGCTAGAATTTTGGAAACATCTCCCAACTTGGATGCAAGCATCGTAAAATCTGGTGAGGAAATTATTCTAAACATAGGACTGTTTCGAATTAACGAGTTTATCCGATTTGAAGCATTGGCTGAAAGTCAATCCCAACTCCCTAGTTTGAAAGATTCGACCAAACCATTTTATAGTCGATCTGACAAACTGTTTACATTTAGTCATCGAATCGCGAATACGAAAGCTGTAAAGGTGATTGCCGTATTATCTTCAAAATATTACAGAGCTAAGGACGACTTCAAACAATTTAGAGTGTATTCGGTGATTGCGGCTATAATTCTATTATGCGGAGTAGCATGGCAATGGAATGGCACAGGTGATCAATTTTGGAAGGTTACAGCCGTGTTTTCATTTCTATTTGCATTAACATTAATAGCCACCTTTACTGAATGGTGGAGTTTGCGGCGGATGGAACCGCTCAGGAAAGCACTTGGCATGGAGTGAGAATCCCCGTGCCTGGCTAGTCATCTTCCGCCAAAGTTCAAACTTGCCCTCGACCGTCCCCGCTCATATCGTCTCTCTCGCATGAAAGCAGGGATAGAGATATGAGAGTCATGGTAGCCGCCGTTCTCCTTGTGGTCGTCGTCGGCCTTACTTGGATGAACTACCATCGCGGGCAGGACAAAATCACCGCCGGGCAGACTGAGGTTCGCAAAGAGGCTGGCAAGGAGATAGCCGCCCTTTCGTCACAGGCCGATTCCCTCACAACCCTTCTCGGAGCACAGCAGAGCGCCTTCGGCGATTCCCTTGTTCGCAAGGACAGTAAGTATCAGGCGGTCATAGATTCTCTCGAGCAGGCCATGCAATTAAGCGACAAGCAGGTCGCCGATCTCAAGCTTGCCGCCAAGACCAAGCCCAAGGCAACCCAGACCGCTTCCGCTCAAAAAAAGAAACCCGTGACTACCGTTGCCACCGACGATACGACCAAGCGCCATCGCGAAATACTCGCGTACTACAAGGATCGTTTTAAGACTCTTCCGACTGACCTCTCCGAATACGAGCGCAAGGTGGCTGTGAATGAGATTCGTCAGGAGACGATTCAGAAGTTTGCGATAACCACGGTTCAGCTCGACAGAATCCGAAGCGACAATAATCTGACCTACTGAAAGGCGCCACGGCATGCCCCCGCGAAAAGAGTCTGATTTCGCCGAGGTTCTCGTCGACCGCCTCATTCTCGAATCATTCGCCAACGAGCAATCCCCTTACTTTCCATCTGCCAAAGAATCAACCCATTCGGCCGCCCTCCAGAAGCTTGAGGCCAAGCTCAGATACCATATCTACCACTCCCTTTCCGTCAGGCAAAAAGCCGTCGTCAAACGCTACCTCCGGGGGGCCACCGAGCGTGAAATCGCAACCGAACTGGGGGTGAGTCAGCAGGTGGTGCACATTTATAAGCAGAGGGCTATCAAGCGCTTACATAAATTGCTGATCTCTGAGGTGTATGTCAAACCTCCTCGTTAGTAGGAGACAACAGATTTTCGAAACCGTTAGCACCTTAACATAAAGGCGTTGAGGTGAGGAGGTGATATTGTTTTTGACGGCGATTTCCCTATGTCATCGCGCCGCCATCTGTGTTTTCAAGCGTAATTAACTTCAAGAGGATGGGGGGGAGCCTTGAACTTAGGGAGAACATTATGCCAAAGAGAAAAACTGACGACACGTTTGCCGTATTAGGCCGTAAGAACTGCTGGCACCTGTACAATTTGCAGGCTCTCTCGCCGGTGAAATTTACCACCGTCGTAGGGAAGATTCTTTCGGGACAGTATATCCTTGTCACCACAAAGAGTGACAAGAGAATGCCAACCAGTTTCTCGATCTGATGCTTTTTGATCCGCCGGAACTCACCCCGCGGATTGAGAATCGCAAACGGTCAACGCCTTGAGGCCCCGTGTAAACGGGGCCTTTTCTTTTGTCTCTCCATTTGTTGACACTGAGGGGACATTTTCATTGATTGCCATCAGGTTAGAGCGATGAAACAACTCCGCAAATCGGCTGTATAACGACTAACCTAAAGCAAATTATGGGAAAACAACTCGTCTATATTCTCTTCCTCTCTACCATCCTCTCTCTGGGGGGCAATCAATTTCACCCCAATGCCATCCCGATTGTCGGGGAATGGCGCGATCTCCAAACCGGCGAGGGGCCGATAATACCTCCCAGCGCTCAGGAGGGGGATCCCAGGTTCATCTCCATTGATGAGGCCGTTGCCGAGTTTGGGCGGGGGAAAGCCCATTTTATCGATGCCCGTCCACCTGAGGAATTCGAGTGTGGGACCATTCCCCACTCAGTCAATGTCCCCTTCGACAATCTTCCAGAATCAGGAGTCGACAAGTTCATTGATTCCAGTCTTGGGAATATGGAGAAGACTACTTTGATAGTGGTCTTTTGCTCCGGCGAGGAATGTGATCTGTCGCTCCATCTCGCGCGTAATATGCAACAATACGGCTATACGAATCTTATGATTTTCTTTGGAGGGGCGCGGGAGTGGGAGAAGTTTGAGATGCCACTGGAGCGGAGACGCGAATGCGCAAACTGATCAACAATGATTTGCTGACGCTTGTGTTTCGATTCCTGCTCGGCGGCGTCTTCATCTACGCTTCTATCTACAAGATCGCCGATCCATCCTCATTTGCGCTCTCTATCTGGTATTACCATATGGTTCCGGGCGGCATCATCAATCTAATGGCGTTGATTCTCCCGTGGATGGAACTGCTCTGCGGATTGGCCTTGATTGCCGGTATC
>ERZ1292633.6627-Hain-H41-02um-R1-6627-length-10041-cov-5_pt1 | contig 10041 bp, 8 predicted proteins | sample MGYA00564406_ERZ1292633 | MGnify/ENA primary metagenome ERZ1292633 (study PRJEB36523, sample SAMEA6512639) | groundwater metagenome | collected 2019-01-08 | study: AquaDiva: Metagenomics assemblies of 32 groundwater samples
GGGCCGCGCACGAAGGGGCGGCGGGGAGATCCCGGTCGGACTCGACTCATCCGATTCACCGGGCCGTCCCACGCTCGTGGCGTGGGTGGTCGCCGCGCTTCTGGTCACGGGCCTCTGGGTTACCCTCGTCCTTCCCACCTGGAGCGCCGCGTTGCAGGGTGGCAGGGCGCTCGGGCTTGCCGACTCGGACACTCAGCGCGTCGAGGGCCTGAAGCGTGCGGCCGCCATCGCCCCCTGGGAGGCCCGCTGGAGCGCGGAACTGGGGCGGACCTACTTGATCCAGTCATTCGCGGCCACGAACCACTCTGAAGCCTGGCATCGCCTCGGCGGCTCGCGCGGCGCTTACGAGCAGGCGGTCCGCGTCGCTCCCGAGAATCCCGAGTACCGGGCCTATCTGGCGCGTGTTCTGGCGGAGCAGGCATCGACTCCCGGTCGAACGAGTCGCGTCTCTCCGCAGGAGGCGGAGTCCGCGCTGGCGGCGGCCATGGCGGCCGACCCGCACGGCTCCGCGGTCCTGGTCCTGGTCACGCAGGGTTATCTGAGGCTTGGACTCCTCGAGAAGGCTCACCACGCGGCGCACCGGGCGGCCTGGATCTATCCCGACTTCGCGGTGCCGATGTTAGACATTGGATCGATCGCGCTGGAGGAAGGGCGCTACGAGGCCGCGGCAGACACGCTCTATCGCTCGCTGGGGAGGAGCTTCCGCGACGTTCCGTGGATGGAGGCGACGGCGCGAGGAAATCTCGCCTACGCCTATCTGCAACTGGGGCGCTACCCGTACGCGCGCGACGAGGCGATGAGGGCGCTCCTGCTCGACCCCCGACAAGAGATAGCCCTGCGAACACGCGACCAGGCCGAGCGGGTGCTCGCCTCGCAGTGAATCAGCGCGGCGCCTCCGCCCGAGCGCGCCTCCACGAGTCCACCACCGCCAGATCCTTGTCGCCCCGCCCGGAGAGATTCACCACCACGAGCGGGTCGTTCCCCAGTCTCCCGCCCTTTCCTTCCCTCAGGACCCAGGCTAGCGCGTGGGACGATTCGAGCGCGGGGAGAATCCCCTCGCAACGACCGAGCGCGAGGAACGCCTCCACGGCCTCGTCGTCAGTCGCGGAGTCGTAGCGGGCGCGCCCCGACGCCGCGAGCGCCGCATGTTCGGGCCCCACGGCCGGATAATCGAGGCCCGCCGAGATCGAGTGTGTCTCGCGCACTTGCCCTGCCTCGTCTTGCAGGACGAGCGTCCGTGTGCCGTGAAGGACACCGGGCGCCGGAGCGGCGAAGCGTGCCGCGTGCCGTCCGGTGCCGATGCCTTCCCCGCCCGCCTCCACGCCGACCAGCGCCACCGCCGCGTCGTCCAGAAACGCGCGAAAGATTCCCAACGCGTTGCTCCCGCCGCCAACACAGGCCACCACGAACTGGGGCAGCGCTCCCTCTCGATCCAGGATCTGCGCGCGCGCCTCCCGTCCGATCGGCGCGTGAAAATCGCGAACCATCGTCGGATAGGGATGCGGCCCGAGGACCGAGCCAAGCAGGTAGTGCGTCGTCCGGACGGAGGCCGACCAGTCGCGCATCGCCTCGTTGATCGCGTCCTTCAGGGTGCGGCTTCCCGAATCGACACCGATTACCTCGGCGCCGAGAAGCCGCATCCGCTCCACGTTTGGGCGCTGGCGCTCCATGTCGACCGCGCCCATGTAGACGGCGCAGGAGAGACCGTAGCGCGCCGCGGCGGTCGCCGTGGCGACGCCATGCTGCCCCGCTCCGGTCTCCGCGATCAAGCGAGTCTTCCCCAGTCGCCGCGCCAGCAGCGCCTGCCCGATCGCGTTATTGATCTTGTGAGCGCCGGTGTGAAGGAGATCTTCGCGCTTCAGGTAGACGCGGCGAAGTCCCGCCGCCTCGGCAAAGCGAGGAACCGCGAGGAGCGGCGTGGGGCGGCCCGCGAAGTCGCGGAGCTCTCGATCGAGCAATTCCGTGAATGCGGGATCGCGGCGCGCCTGTTCGTAGGCTTCGGCCAGCTCGCGCACCGGCTCGTGAAGCGTCTCCGGCACGTACGCGCCGCCGAAGGCCCCTTCTGGCCCGAAGCGTCCGGGTGCGACGGGGGACGGATTCGAATCGCCGGTCATGAGCGCTTCGGCCTGTCGCGGTCCGCCTGGCGGACCTGCTCGACGAAGGCGCGGACTTTCATCGGATCCTTTTGCCCGGGACGACCGGATGCAACTTGCAGCCCGGTCGACGCGTCGACGCCGTACGGACGAATGTCCCGGACCAGTTCACCGCCGTTTTACGGCTTCAGTCCGCCAGCGATGAAGAGCCGCAGGCCATCGCGCACCGCGAGGCTCGCCCACTCGGTGTCGGCCCGCTTCCCCGTGCCGCCGGGAAGCGACGGATCGTGGGCATCGAGGAGGTAGGTGCGAAGCGGGACCATCGGGAGCGACGAAGGCTCGGGCAGCGCCGCGAATCGAAGCACGTGCCACACGTCGGCCAGCGACCACGGAACGCGATCGAGCCACCCCTCCACCTGCACCGCTCGAAGCCTCAGGGCCGTGACGAAAGGAGCGACCACGTCGGGATCCTCGTCGCGAAAGACTCCGACGAGATCCGCCTCTGGAACCGCCGCGCGGATGGCGAGGGCCTGATCGAGCGAAAGGCGCCGAGGGCTTTCCGTGAAGACGAGCCCGAGATAGTCGGCTCCCGCCGCTAGAGTGGCGACCGCGTCCTCCGCCGACGTGATGCCGCAGATCTTGATTCTGGTCTTCATCGCTCTTCCGCCTCGGGTCCGAAGAGGGCTTCGAATCCTGTCCGGACGTCTTCCTGACGAAGGAGGCTCTCGCCGATGAGAACGGCGTCGGCGCCAAGCGACTCCAGCCGCACGATCTCTTCCCTCAATCGGTATCCACTCTCCGCCACACGAACCCGCTCCGGTGGAATGCGCTCGAGAAGCGCCTCCGCATGCCCCTTCCGCACCTGGAGCGTGCGGAGATCTCGATTGTTGACGCCGATCGCGCCGAGAACTGTCAGCGCCCTCTCGAGCTCGCTCTCCTCGTGGATCTCGACGAGCGGGTCGAGTCCAATTCCAATGCAGAGCGCGGCGTAGTCCTCGAGTTGCCTCTGGTCGAGAAGTCCGACGATCAGGAGCGCCGCGTCGGCTCCGCGCGCACGGGCCTCGTAGAGTTGGCGCTCGTCCACGACGAAGTCCTTCAGCAAGAGCGGTAGCGAGACCCGGTCGCGCACGCGCGCCAGATCGTCGATGCTCCCGCGAAATCGATTCGGCTCCGTCAGGACGGAGATCGCCGCGGCTCCCGCTTCGGCGTACCGCTCGGCGATTCCGGCGGGATCGTAGTCGGCGCGAATCGTTCCCGCGCTCGGAGAAGCCTGCTTCACCTCGGCAATGGCGCGGAGGCGCGCCCCCACGGGACGCCGCAACGCGTCGAGAAACGAACGCTGTTCGCCGCGCCGCGACTCCGCCTCGGATCGAAGCGTGGCCAGCGGAATCCGACGCGCATCCTCCCGCACGCGTTCGAGCCGCTCCCGGCCGATGACCGCGAGGAAATCACCAGTCACGAAGCGCTCCCTTCGTCCGCGTGTCGGCGCGTGGCAGCGATGAACGCATCGAGCGTGCGGCCCGCACCACCGTCGTCCAGCACTTGGGATGCGAGGCGGACTCCCGCGGAGAGATCGGATGCCCGCTCCGCCACCCAGAGGGCCGCGGCGGCATTCAGCACGACGGCATCGCGGGCCGGACCAGGTTCGCCGGAAAAGACGCGCCGGAGGATTCCAGCGTTTTCCGCAGCGTCGCCGCCACGAAGCGCTGAAACCGGGGCCCGCTTCAGACCGAGCGACTCCGGCTCCACCGTGACCGAGGAGGGTCGCTTCCCCGCCTCGACCAGCAGGGCGACGTTTTCCCCTTCGAGCGAGAGTTCGTCCACGCCGCCTCCGCCATGAACCACCAGTGCCCGCCGCGTGCCGAGTTCCAGCAGCACGCGCGCCACCGGCTCGACGCGATCGAGATCCGAGACGCCCAGCAACTGATGTGTCGCTCGCGCGGGATTCGCCAGCGGGCCGAGCCAGTTGAAGAGCGTACGGATGCCAAGGGCCCGGCGCACCGGAGCCACACGGCCCACCGCCGGATGGAACCGGCGCGCGTAGAGAAAGCAGAACCGCGTCTCCGCGAGGATCGCGCCGCAGGCCTCGGGCCCAAGATCGATCACCGCGCCAAGCGACTCCAGGACGTCGGCGCTTCCGCAGCGGCTCGAGACGGAGCGGTTTCCATGCTTCGCCACGGTGGCGCCGGCGGCGGCGGCGACAAATGCGACGGCGGTCGAGACGTTGAAGGAACTGCTTCCGTCACCGCCAGTGCCGCAGGTGTCGAGGAGCGGAACGATCGCGGGATTGAATGGAACGGCCTCGGACCGGAGCGCTTCGGCGCCGCCGAGAAGTTCCGACTCCGCCTCTCCTCGCGCCGCGAGCGCCGCCAGGAAGGCGCCGATCGCGGCCGGCTCCTCCTCCCCGCCGACCATCGCACGGACAGCCGCGGCCGCCTCCTCGCGCGACAATCGTTCCCCCCGGACCAGGCGCGGCAGGAATTCAGCGATCACGACGGAGTGGAGCGGCGGGGCGCCTCGGCGACGGTGAGTCCGGGAACGAGTCTGAGGAAATTCCGGAGAAGGTCCTTTCCCTGCGGCGTGAGAATCGACTCGGGGTGGAACTGGACCCCCCACGTCTCGTGATCGCGATGCCGGATCGCCATGATCTCGTCTTCCGGTGTCCAGGCTACGATCTGGAGCGCCTCGGGAAGGCCGTCGCGTGCCACCACGAGCGAGTGGTAGCGGGTCGCCTGGAACGGATTGTCGATGTCGAGGAAGACGCCTTGGCCGTTGTGAATGACCGGGGAAGTTTTGCCATGGACCAATCGCTCGGCACGAACCACCTGTCCGCCAAAGACCTCCCCGATGCACTGGTGCCCCAGGCAAACGCCCAGGATCGGCGCGCGTCCCGCGAAGCGCTCCACGACCTCGCGGGAGATTCCCGCGTCGCTGGGACGCCCCGGGCCGGGAGAGATGACGATCGCGGAGGGACTCATCGCCTCCACGTCCTTCACGGTGATCTCGTCATTCCGCACGACCTTCGGCACCTCGGCCAGTTCGCCCAGGTACTGGACCAGATTCCAGGTGAAGGAATCGTAGTTATCGATCATCAGAATCACGCGTCGAACCCCCGCTGCGCCAGCCGAACGGCTTCCTCGACGGCGCGCCCCTTGTTGCGCGTTTCCTGCCATTCCGCCTCGGGATCGGAATCGGCGACGATTCCGGCCCCCACACCGAGGTGGATGCGGCCCCCTTCCAGCGTGGCCGTCCGGATGGTGATGCAAAAGTCGGCGTTACCATGGAAATCGAAATACCCCATCGCCCCCGCGTAGGCGCCGCGCCGCGCCGGTTCCAGCGACTCGATGATCTCCATGGCGCGCTTCTTCGGCGCGCCGGTCACGGTCCCGGCCGGAAAGCAGGCGCGCAAAACGTCGAACGGACCAAGCCCCTCGCGGAGTTCCGCCTCGACGTGGCTGACCAGGTGCATGACGTGCGAGAAGCGCTCCACGTGAAGGGCCTCGGTCACCTTCACCGTTCCGATTCGGGCGATCTTGCCGAGATCGTTCCGTCCCAGATCGAGAAGCATGACATGCTCCGCGCGGTCCTTCTCGCTCACCAGGAGTTCCTGTTCCAGCGCGTCGTCCTCGGTCCGGCTGGAGCCGCGGGGGCGCGTCCCAGCTATGGGCCGGAGCGCCACGCGTCCGCCGGCGCTCCGGACGAGGATCTCCGGAGAGGAACCGGCCACGGCTCGGTCAGGAAGGCGGAGGTAGAACATGTAGGGAGACGGGTTCAGCACCCGAAGCGCGCGGAAGACGTCGAACGGCGCGACCGCCGCCGTCGCTTCCAGCCGATGCGCCAGGACCACCTGCACCACGTCGCCCGCCCGGATGTGCTCCTTCGCGCGCTCCACCGCCGCGCAAAATCGCTCCGGGCCGAAGTTACTCGTGAACGTCACGTCGCCGGCCCCGGCGGCGATTGCCGCGGGGGCGGGCGACGGCTGGGCGAGCCGCGCCAGCATCTCATCGATGGTCGCCACGGCGTCGCGATAGGCGCGGTCGGCGTTTCCTACGGGGTGCGTGTTCACCACCAGCCGAAGCCGATGCCGAAAGTTATCGAAGACCAGGACGATGTCCGGAAAGACGAAGTGAAGATCGGGGTGATTCAGGTCGTCCGGAAGCGTGGACGGCAGCTTTTCGAGAAAGCGGGCGTAGTCGTACCCGACGAGTCCGACGGCTCCGCCGCTGAAGGGCGGCAGGCCCGGCACCTCGGCCGCGAGCACGCCGTTCAGAAGTTCCTGAAGCGCCGCGAGGGGGTCTTCCCGTTCCGTTCGTTCAGTCCGCTCCCCGCGGCGGATCTCCACGACGCGTCCCTTCGATCGAAACTCCATGGAGGGCCGGAAGCCGAGTATCGAATAGCGCCCCCACGTTTCGCCTCCTTCCATACTCTCGAGGAGAAAGGCGGCGTCGCCGCGATTCAGTTTCGCGAAGGCGGAGACGGGCGTGTCGTGATCGGCCAGCACCTCTCTCATGACCGGAACGAGGTTCGAGCCGCGCGCGAGAGCCCGATACTCTTCGAGGGTAGGCGTGATCATGACTTGGAGCGGCGCTTCGTCGCGGACGACGTTTCGACTGGCGCGCCTTCCGCGGTCCGAAGGAGTTCGCGAGCCTGCTGACGCGTCGTCGCCGTGGCGCGAGCGCCAGCCAGAAGCCTGGCGATCTCGTCCTCACGGTCGGCGCCCGTGAGCGCACGGACCGCCGTGGTCGTTCTTCCCTCGGTCACGCCTTTCGAGACCTGGAAGTGGCGCGCCCCGAACGCGGCGATCATCGGCAAGTGCGTGATGCAGAGAACCTGCCGGCGCTCTCCGAGGGCGCGCAGCAAGAGGCCGACTTCCTCCGCGACGGCCCCACCGATACCCTGGTCGACTTCGTCAAACACCAGAACAGCCACCCGATCACGCTCCGCCATCAGGGACTTCACCGCCAGCATCACGCGAGAGAGTTCGCCGCCCGACGCGATCCGCTGAATGGGACGGGCCGATTCGCCGGGATTGGGCTGGAACGAGAAGTGTAGGCCCGGAATCGAAGGGGGGTCAACGAGAGCACCCTCGCGGTCAGCCGCGCGCTCCCGAATCGCGCTCCGATCGGCCATCTCCACTCGGAGCGCCGCCTTGCCGAATCCAAGCCGCGCCAGACGCGCGCCGACCTCGCGTGCGAAGGAGCCGGTCGAGGCAGCGCGTATGCCCAAGAACTCGTCGAGTCGCGACCCGAATCGCTCCAGCCGCCGCGCGTGCGCCTGCTCGGCCTCCTGAAGCGCATCCTCGTCCGGCGCGAGCGCGCGGAGTCGCTCCTCCAGCGTTCGGGCCAGTGTGATGAGGCCCGGCAGATCGGCGCCATGTTTGCGCTTCAAGCGGTGGATGCGATCGAGCCTGGCCTCCAGCGCGTCGAGATCGAGCGGATCCTCCAAGAGGCGCTCCCGCTCCTGGTCGATGCGCCCGCCGAGATCGGCCGACTCGTTCAGCAGCCGCTGTGTCTCCTCCAGGAGCGGCAGGAGTCCCTTATCGACCGCGCTGGCATGCAGGAGCCCTCTCACCGTTCGCTTCAGGACGGAGGTGGCGCCTCGCTCGTCGTCCAGAATCGCGTCGGCCGCTTCGGAGACGCCGGCAAGCAGCCGCTCCCGATGCTGGAGCCGATCCCGCTCCCGGCGAAGCTGCTCCTCTTCGTCCTCCTGGAGCGTGGCACGCTTCAGCTCCTCCGCGTCCTCGCGAAGGCGCGCCTCGTTCTCACGATCGGACTCTCCGCGGGCGCGCGCTTCGAGCAGCGCCCGTCGTGATTCCAGGATATCCGCCCGCTCGTGTTCCAGCGCCGTGTGCTCGTCGGAGGTACCGGCCCAGAGGTCGAAGAACTCTCGCTGGCGCTCCGGCTTCAAGAGCTGCTGGTGCTCGTGCTGGCCATGAAGGTCCACCAGCACTTCCCCCAGGGCGCGGAGCGGCCCGAGAAGCGTGGTGCGTCCGTTGACCAGCGCGCGGCTCCTGCCGTCGGCGTGGATCTCGCGGCGGATGACGACACGCTCCTCCTCGGGCTCCACGTCGAGGGCACGGACCGCCTCCAACAGATCGGGACGCGCCGAGAGATCGAACGTCCCTTCCACGAATCCGCGCGGCACTCCCGCGCGGAGCCAGGCGGCGTCCGCCCGCTCTCCGAGGAGAAGACCAATCGAACCGAGCACGATCGACTTCCCCGCCCCGGTCTCGCCGGTGAGAACGTTTAGCGCCGGCGCGAACTCCAGTTCGAGCGAATCGACGAGCGCGAGGCCCTGAATGGAGAGCCAGGTGAGCACGGCTAGCCGCGGGGCCTGGCGGAGCGCGGAGGCTCGGCCCACGCGAATTTACGGCGAAGCACTTCGTAGAAGGAGCCGGGCCGGAGCGTGATGAGGGAAACGTGGCGCTTGGCGCGGCGGATCTCGATCTCGTCGCCTGGCTTCAGGAGATGCGTCACCTGGCCGTCGAGCGTCAGCGTCGCGCGCGGATGTCCGTGACGAAGCACGATCCGCACGACCTCGGAAGCGCCGACGAGAAGCGGGCGAAATGTCAGCGTGTGCGGGCTGATGGGGGTCGCGATGAGCGCTTCAATCGTCGGCCGGACGATGGGGCCACCGGCGGAGAGCGAATAGGCCGTCGATCCGGTCGGCGTGGCGACGATCAACCCGTCGGCGACGAGCGTCCCAAGCGGCGTGGAGCCTATCCTGATATCGAGGGCGATGACCCTCGAACGGTCGCGGGGGTGGATGACCGCGTCGTTCAGGCCGACCCCGTTCCAGGCGCGCGTCCCACGCTCCGAGCGAACGGTGGTCTCCACCATCATGCGCCGCTCCACGACGAACTGTCCGCGAAAAAGTCGGTCCAGCGCGGGGTAGAGCGACTCCACCGCGGTCTCCGTAAGGAATCCCAAGCTCCCGAGATTTACCCCGAGGATCGGGAGCCCCTCGCGCGCTTCGCGTGCCGCGCGGAGCATCGTTCCATCGCCACCGAGAACCAGAAGCGCGTCGGCACGGCGAAGCAGGGTCGGAAGCGACACTCCGGCGCCGACACCCTTCAAGCCGCGGACGAGCGTGCGCTCCAGCGAAACGTCGAGACCCTGGCTTCGAATCCAGCGAACCAGCGGCGGGAGCAGCGCGCGCACGCCCTCTTTTCCCCGATTGCCCACGATGCCGAGGTGGCGGGGAGGACGCGTCATGCCTTCGTCGCGAGCGGGGTGAGCGGCTCCGGGGTGGAGTGGGTCTCGTCGCGCAGCCAGCGCTCCAGTTCCGGCGCCAGGACCTCGGGGTGAAGCCCCGCGGCGCGGAGGAGCGAATCGCGCGTGGCGTGGTCGAAGATCCGGTCCGGAACGCCAAAGAGGCGCGTCCGAAGGCCGGGGATGTCGTGCTTGGCAAAGAGTTCCAGGACCGCGTCGCCGAATCCACCCACGAGCGCGCCTTCTTCCAGCGTGGCCACGCGCGGGACACGGCGGGCCCACTCGAGGATCAGTCGCTCATCGATCGGCTTCGCGAAACGGGCGTTGATCACGGCCGCGCGGATCCCCTTGGCCGCGAGGGCATCCGCCGCCTTGAGCGCCGCGGGAACCATCGTTCCGTAGGCGACGAGGAGGAGATCCTCGCCCGGACGGAGCAATTCGCCCTGCCCGATCGGGATCGGCGCCAGTTTCTCGTCCATCGCCACGCCTTCGCCGGCGCCGCGCGGATAACGGACCGCGATCGGACCACGATCGTGAGCCGCCATCGTCGCGAGCATGTGGCGGAATTCATTCTCATCCTTCGGCGCCATCAGGACCATATCCGGAAGACAGCGGAGGTAGGCGATGTCGAAGAGGCCGTGATGCGTGGCGCCGTCTTCCCCGACAAGCCCGGCACGATCCATGGCGAAGCGGACCGGGAGACGCTGAATCACGATGTCGTGGACGATCTGATCGTA
>ERZ1292633.6630-Hain-H41-02um-R1-6630-length-10038-cov-5_pt1 | contig 10038 bp, 8 predicted proteins | sample MGYA00564406_ERZ1292633 | MGnify/ENA primary metagenome ERZ1292633 (study PRJEB36523, sample SAMEA6512639) | groundwater metagenome | collected 2019-01-08 | study: AquaDiva: Metagenomics assemblies of 32 groundwater samples
TGTATTAACTATTATCACTACATTTGATAAGATAAATTTATCGAACTCAGGTTATAACTATATAATTTTTTCAGAAAATACACTTTTTAATAACCAAATATAGAATATTATTATAAGGAATTAATTAATATATTTCCATAAAATTTTACCAGAAGTATCTATTTCTACTATTTGCCTATTATTATTATGAATAATCAAGGTATTTCCATCAGGTAGTCTTTTTACAAAAGAAGGACTCATTAATTTTGTTATTCCTTGACCTTCAAAAAACCATACTATTTTACCTTCAGTAGAAATCTCTATTATTCTAGAATTCTTAGTGTCAGCAATAAGAGTATTATTATTTTCCAATCTTTCGGCATATTCAGGATAAGATAATTTTCCATCATCTTTACCTGATATTTTATGAGTTCCATAAGTCCAAACAATTTCTTTATTTTCATTAACTTCAGAAATAAAATGATTCATCCAATCAACAATTAAAGTATTGTTATTTTTCAAACGACTAACGGAATGAGGTGATTTAAGATTATTATCATATTCCCAAATTATAGAATTATCTTCTTTATTAACTTCAAAAACTTTTGCATGATGAGAATCGGATATTAAAAGAGAATTATTATCTGTAACATAAAAACCTTTTGGGGAGGTTAATTTACCAGTTGAATTATCAAAAGACCATAGAATATTTTTAGTTTCCTTATCAATCTCTATTATTCTTTTATTATCTGTATCAGAAACAAAAATAGAATTGTTTTTTATTAAAACATAACTTGGTTTAGCTAAAACACCATCTTCGCCAAAAGACCAAATAACAGTTCCTTTTCTATTTATTATATTAATAATATTTGAAGCTCTATCTATAAATGGGATTGTAATATCAGAAATTTTTGCATTAGGAGTTGTTATAACATGAGATTTATTTGCTCTTTCAAAAGATGAAGTTCTTACTTTTTCAGGAGATAATAATTCACTTAAGGTCTGGTTATTAGGATTACTTCTTTGATTATATCTATTGGAAACACCATGAAAAACCTTTATTTTTTTTACATTTTCTTCGACAACTCTTACCTCTTTATCGCTATCTGTCATCAACTCTTCCATAGGACAAACCCAACAAGCTTTTCTTGTTCTATAATCAACTTCAACAACTGTTTTATCTCCTACTATAAGAATATTACCACTTCTTAATTTATATATTCTTATTGGATTTTCTACAGTTTCACCTTCTTGATCTGTTTTGTATTCCCATAAAAGCTCTTTTTCTAAATTAACTTCTATAACTCTTTTATTCCCAGAATCTAATATAACAGTTGTTTGATCCCCCATTCTCCAAGCACTTAAAGGAGTATTTAATTGATTTGTGCCACTACCTTTAGCCGATGAGCCTTCTACATTTTTTTCATTTCCATATTGCCAAACTATTTTTTTATCTCTGATTTCAATAATTCTATGATTAAAAGCATCTGTAATTATATTTGTAGCACCCGCTGTTCTTTGGCAAAAAGTAGGTTTTTTTAATAAATTTTCACCAACGCCTTCTTTACCTTTTTGTCCATAAGACCAAACAATTTCTTGATCTTCTGTTACTTCAAAAACTCTGTTATTACCAAAATCAACAATAATTGTATTCCCACTTTCTAACCCAGAAATACTTACAGGGTTTTTTAGCTCATGTTCATCTGAATATTTATAATCTAATTCCCAAAAAAGTCTTCCTTTTGGTGTAAGCTTAAAAACTCTATTTGAAGAATAATCAACCATAAGAGTAATATTATTTTTTAATCTAACAGCATCTCTTGGTCTATCAAGTTCTACTTCTATGGCATGAAGAGCATCTTTTCTTATTTCCCAAACTACTTTTCTTGTAGGATCAACTTCCATAATCTTGTGATTTACAACATCAATTACCATTATGTGTCCTTTTTTTAGATTTTCAAACGGTTCATAACTAGCAATTTGTAAAAGTCTTCTTCTTATTGCATCTTCTGGTTTTTCAAGCTCAAAACCGCATCTTCTACAAGTATAACTACCTAAAAGTGGAGCATCACAATTTGGACAATTAGTTGCAATAGTTTTCATCCCTGCTGATATTAAACTATCACGTTCAAGTTCTCTTATCCACTCGATACAGTCAATTCTAGTAAAAGTTATTTCAAAATGATAACCTTCAATAAAATCTTGTAGTCTTATAATTGAAACATCATGCCATTCTATTTCCATTCTTGCTTTTGTAATGGCATTACCAAGTCTTACAGCAACAAAAGAATCTTTTTTATCTAAATCTTGTTGTATTTTTAAAAATCTAAGCTCTATTTCAGATTCTACAGCATCCCACTCTTCTATTCTAGCTTTTTCTCTTAGAATATCTTCGTATTCTCTCCAAACTTTTTCTTTACATTTTTTTAAAAGTACTGAATCTAAACCTGGAGTTATATTTGCATATTCAATTTTATTTTGTTTGGGATTTAATTTCCATTCAACTTCATTATCATTCTTTTTATTTTCATTATTAGTTTTTGAATTTAGCTGAAAACTTGAAATATCAATTTCTTTTGTTGTTTGATTTGCAGTATTCTCTTTATTTTCAGTTAAATTTTTATTTATTGATAGGTTGTTTTTATTATCATTATCTTGAATTAAATCATTTTGCAAAAATATTGGTTCATTAAAGCTATTTTCAATCATTATAGAATAGATTTTGTCTAATTTGTCAAAATCTAAAATATTTTTATCAACTAATATTTGAAGTATTTCTTTATTTTCAAAAAAAATAGGGTTTATTTCGACAGAACCTATCATTATTGGTTTTGTTGAATCTTTTATAGAAAATCTTTTTATAGCTTTTTCTTCTTTTACGTCAAAAACAGTTATAACTGGTGTAAAAGCCTCAGGATCTGGAATATGAGTCATAAGATAAATAAAATCATTATTTTTTGACATTGTTAAAATATCATAACTAGATTCTGATAAACTAAATAAATCTCCTTTTAAAGGAAAATCTTTTTTAAGTGATAAATCATTTGAATTTATTAATTTTAAAGTCTGTTTTGGTTTTAATGTAATTACATAAATAGATTCTTGATCTGGAGATAAAATAATGTTACCCAATATTCCTAAAGAGGTACTTTTAGATTCTATTGCTAAAGTCTTTAAATCAATAGTATATATAATAGAAGTTTGATTATCAGTAATAAATACTTTATTTTTTAAATTAGAAATAGCAATATTTATAGTTTTACTTCCTCCTTTTGCTCTTATTTCAAACGTTTTTATTATTTCATCCGTTTTGGTATTTATTATATGAATGGAACCTTCTGCTCTATTTGAAATTACTAAAAAAGAAAAATCTGGAGAAAATACAAAATCTAAAGGAAATGATTCAGTTTTATTTTTTGGGATGTAATGAGATAATAATTGATTTGTATTTATAAAATATTCTTCATATTCAAAAGAAGATGTATAAATATAGCCTTTGTTATTTTTAATACCTATTCCTAAATCATAAAAATCTTCTGATGCAATAAATTTTTTTCTTACATGTTCTTCATCAAAACCAACTATTTTATTTCCAAAAAAAGAACAATCAGATTTTTTTAAAGCTATTTTTGATTGAGTTGGAATATTAATTTCTTTTATTTTTTCTGATTTAGAATTTAATACTTTTATAATAGGTGAAAAGGAATCTAAAATATATATTTTATCAAAAAAACTATCTTTTTTATCTCTAAAAATCTGATTTTGTTCATCAGCAAACTCTTCAATTTTATCAGGTGTTATTAAATTGTCTTTAATAATGTATTGTATTATTTCAGTTTCAAATTCTTTATATTTAGTAATCACTTTTTAAAGCTCTCAGAAAAAATAATGATAAATGTATTTTACAATTTTAATATCAATAAATCTATAGAGAATTTAGATATGAAGTAAAATAACTGTTAAAAAACAAAAAGCTTGTCGTTAGATAAATTTTAATCTAATTCATAAATTATATTACTAAGGGCTAATATTACGGCTGTTTCTGATCTTAAAATATTATTAGATATACTAGCAATTTTATAGTTATTTTCAGAAAAAAACTTTGCTTCATTTTCAGAAACCCCCCCCTCAGAACCAATTAATACATTAATTTTTTCTTTATTAGTAATAGTTTTCAATATATTTTTTAATGGATTTTTAGCTTTTTCATAACATATTATTGAGTTAAAAGGATTTAATATTTCTAATCTATTTTTTAAATGTTCTATTTTATGTAATTTAGGTATAAAATTTCTTTTACTTTGTTCTGAAGCTGATCTTATTATTTTTTCAAATCTTTCTTGTTTTTTTAAATATATGTCTTTAGATATAATAGAATAATCCATAATTACAGGGTAAATATTATCAATTCCTAATTGAGTTGCTTTATCTAAAATTTCTTCAAAAACATCTATTTTAGTTATTCCTTGAAATAAGGAGATTTCTATATTATTTTTCTCAAAAAAACTTTGTTGTAAAATTTCATAAGTTAGATTTTTTTTATTTATATTTACTATTTTACATTCAAAAAAATTACCTTTATTATCTGCACAAGTAAATAAAGATGATTCTTTCAATCTAAGAACTTGTATTAAATGATGAAAAATATCATCTGAAATAATTTTTTCTTCTGATTCTTTTTCTGAAATAAAAAAATGTGGTATATGTTTCATTTTTAATTAAATATTTTCTAAATTAAATAAAATATCTCTATAAACATCAGATAATGATTCTAAACTTTTTATATCAACCCATTCATTAGAACTATGATGATTATCTCCTAATGGGCCAATTGTTAAAGTGGGTATTCCTAAAACACCAAAAACATTTTCATCTGCTTCAGATTGCCCATAGTTAAAAAAAACTTCATTATAAACCTTTTTCATTGATTTTATAGCAATTTGTAAAAAATTATTTTTTTCATCCAGTTCAAATGGTTCTAAAAAAGGAGTTGGTCTTTCAGATAATTTAACAATAAAATCTGCTTTTAAATGATTATTTAATTTTAATTCTGAAATAAATTTTTCTATTTTTTCTTTTATTAATTTAGAAGTATCTGGAGGAACTATAAGAAAATCTAATTCTATCTCTGCATAATCAGGTATAGATAAAGAATTTGTTTTACCTTCAAATCTTCTTGCAAAAAAATCTGTTTTACCCATTTTTATATTTTCAGTAAATTTAAGCTGTTTTAATTTAGTTAAAAACAAGGCTCCTTCTTCTATAGAATTAATCCCTTTCTCTTTTTCAGCACCGTGAGAAGATTTACCTTTTATTATTATATTAAAAACACAACGACCTTTCCTACCTATGGTTATAAACCTTTCAGCTTTGTTAGATTTGGAATAAGGTAAACATGATTCTGGCACTAAAATACCTTTTACATCATCAAGCCAATCTGTTTTTGATAAAGAAAAAGCACCTTCAGAAAAATTCTCTTCATCAACTGAAAAACATATTTTTAATTTAAAATTTTTTGGTTCAAAATTCTCTACAGCTCTTATTATTGCTACAATACCACCTTTCATATCGGTAGAACCAAGTCCAAAGACTTTATTCTCAGATAGAACTAATTCAAAAGGATTAGTTTCCCAATTACCATAAATAGGAACGGTATCTAAATGAGCATACAAAAGATACGATATATCACTATTACCTTTTTCGGCTAATATATTAAATCTTTTTTCTGAAATAAAATGTTTTTTGACTTTAAATCCTTTTTTAATTAAAAAATCAAATAAAAAAATACCTAATTCATACTCATTAGGATATATAGAATTTATACTTATAATTTTTTTTAATAGTTCTGTAGATTCTTTCATTTGAATATAATTTTAACAAAAAAAATCATTGTAGGGAATAAGAATAAGCTTTAATATTTAAAATTTTGTTTATCTATAAAAAAATAATCTAAAGTAAATATCTATAATTTATTTATTTTTTTAGTTTCAATATTTAATTCATATTTATCATTAATCTCATTTAAGATAATAAGCTTATTTTTTTGAATTTTTAAGGAAATAATAAAAACATCTTGAACATCTTTTTCTAAATTATTATCATAATTTATTTTATAAATTTGAATTTCCCATATTTTTTTATTTAAATTTATATCCCATGCTTCTATATATCCATGTTTTACCTTTCCATTAATAATTTTAAAATGAGGTACTATATATTTTATTCCGTTTGAGATAACAGGATTAACTTCTTTTGGAGCTAATCTTTTTGCATTGGAAGAAGAAACAAAAAATAAATTAAAAAATAAGAATGTTAAAAGTATTTTTATAAAAGTATTAATATTTTTTAGATTCATAATAACCAAAAATTTCTCATAAAAAATTAAATCATAGAGCTTATAAATATATAATATAGAAAAAAAATAAATTTTGATACTAAATTATTAAAAATTATTTTTTAAAAAAACTATCCAAATTCAATTAAACGGATATAATTATGTTCAGTTACATAAGTAAAAAAGGAAATTTTTATGGCAAACATTTATTTTGAAGATGATGATGATGATGAAAAAACTTCTGTAAAAGAACTTTTGGAAGGGCTTAGTGATGATAAGCTTTTTAATAAAAAGTTTTTAGATCAAAGAAAAGTTTTTTTGTGGGGTGCAGTAACAGATGAATCTGCAAAATATGTAGTAAACAGATTAATGTATCTTGAATCAAAAGATCCTGGAAAAGAAATCAAATTTTTTATAAATAGTCCTGGTGGAATGGTAACGGCAGGTATGGTTATTTATGATACTATGAAAATGATAACATCTCCAGTTGCTACAATATGTATGGGTTTAGCTGCTTCTATGGGTTCTATTCTTTTATCTGGTGGAGCAAAAGGAAAAAGAGCAATTTTCCCAAGTGGAAGAGTTATGATACATCAACCAAGTATAGGTGGACAAATGTATGCAAGTGCTTCTGATATATCTATTCAAGCAAAAGAAATTATGAAAACAAAAGAACTAGGAGCAAGAATTTTATCTGATAATTGTAACCTTTCTTTTGATAAAGTAATGAAAGATTTTGATAGAGATTATTGGATGGATTCTAAAGAATCACTTGAATATGGAATTGTTGATAAAATAATTGATAGTTTAGATTAATTTGCTTTAATTATTCTAGCTTAACCCTTGTTATTAGGTATCTACTCTATAAAATTAAATAATTTATAAAAATCCCATCTCTAAAGTTTATAGCGTTGGTGGGCTGAGTTTGATATTTTTAATAAGGGTTTTTATTATTTTAAGTATAAAATCAAACTAAATAAGGAAGTTTTGAAGTATTTCACATTAATTATTGATTTAATAAAAGATTTAAAACTTGTATATATAAACATAAAAAACTCTTTTTATAATTTTTTTCTTTTTATTTATGAAGTAATCTCTTTTTATTCTAATAAAAATCTTAGAAAAATTGATTTTGAGTTTTTTAAAATATATGCAATAAAAGATCAATTTACAATTTCAATTCAAGAAAGCAAAGAAATTTTTGGAATAAATGAAGAAGAGTTTACCTATGGGGAAGCAGTTTGGACTTCTTTTGATAAAATACTTAAATTTATAAATCCTCCTCCAAATGCTATTTTTTATGATTTAGGATGCGGTATCGGAAGAATTTGTTTTTTTACTTCAATAAAATATTCTTTATATTCAAAAGGAATAGAGCTTTTACCTACTTTTATAAAAAATGCAAATCATATAAAAAATAAATTTGATGTTAAAAATATTTTGTTTATTGAAGATGATTGGAATAAAATAGATATATCTGACGCAGACATTGTTTATGTTGCAACAACTTGCTTTGATGATTTTTTATTAGAAAAATTGACAAAAAAATTTGAAATACTTAAAAAAAATACAAAAATAATATCAGTTTCAAATGAGCTAAAGTCAGATAAAATTAAGTTATTAAAAATTATTAGCTTACCTTTTTCTTGGGGTAAAGCAGATGTGTATATAATGGAAATAAAATGAAATTTTTTAAGTTATTTATAATAAGCTTATTTCTTTTTAGCAAACCTTCTTTTGCTAAAGATTGTCCAAAATTAGTCATAAATGAAAAAATAAAATATGGTTCCTTAGTAAAAAATAAATTTGTAGAAAGAAAAAATAAAACTTTCAAAAATGCTGAAATTGTTGTTATGCCAATGATTGTTCAGAATTTTTCTTATGATAAAAAAACATACAATTTAAAAATAAATGCAGATATAAAACTTAGTTATAAGGGAAGAGAAATTTCTACTATGTATAATATCTTTGGCATGGATGGTAAAAAACTTTTTATTGCTGATAAAAAAGTAAAAAAACTAAGAGAATTAGTTTTAGCTGAATTTGATATTCATTTAACAATTCCAAGCGAAATAAAAGGCGAAATAACTGCAAATATAAAAATAAAAGATATGAATGAGAAATGCAGAACAGGTAATTTTTCTACAAAACTTATGATAAATTAATTTGATAAAAAATCTTGATAAAAAACAATTAGCCTATTTAGAATTACACTTTTGTGTTTTTTTATGGGGTTTTACTGCTATATTAGGAAAATTAATTCAAATAAGTGAATTACCTTTAGTTTGGTTCAGAATATTAATAACTTGTATAAGTATTCTTTTTATCCCCAAATTTTTTGAAAATTTAAAAAAAGTAAATAAAAATCAAATAAAAAACTTAGCTTTTATTGGTTGTTTGGTCGCCTTACACTGGTTATTTTTTTATGGTTCAATAAAATATTCAAATGCTTCTATTGGGGTAATTTGCATGTCAACATCAGCTTTTTTTACTTCATTAATAAATCCGTTATTTTTTAAGAAAAAACTTCAAAGATCTGAATTATTATTTGCTTTATTTGTTATTTTTGGTATGTATTTAATCTTTAATTCATCTAGTTTATATATATTGGGAATAATTTTAGGTCTCATTGGAGCTTTATTAGCTTCAATTTTTACTATTTTAAATAAAAAAGCGGTTGAAGAGATTGAACCATTAAGTATGACTTTTATAGAATTAGGCTCAGGATTACTTTTTTTAACTATTATTTCTCCAATATATTTTTATCTTTTTCCCAAATCAAATTTTTTACCATCAACAAATGATTTTTTTTATCTTATGATTCTTGCCTTACTTTGTACAACACTACCTTTTAGTCTTTCATTAAAATCATTAAAACATGTATCAGCTTTTACTGCTAACTTTGCAGTTAATTTAGAACCTATATATGGAATAATATTAGCCTTTATTATATTCAAAGAAAATAAAGATCTTAATCTTAATTTTTATATTGGAGCATTTGTAATAACATTATCTGTTTTTAGTCAGGGATTTATAAAAAAAATATTTAAATAACTTTATAAATACTTCTATTTTGAAGTTTATTAAAGATGTTATTTCATAATGCTATTTATTAGATAATATTTAAATTAGAACTTCTTATTTTTTTATTAACTCGTTTAATTCATGTTAAAAATTAATAAAGGTAGGATTTACAAACGTTTATATTCTATTGATTACTTGCGTTTTTTGTGATACCATAACAAGTTGCGTAAAAACAGTGCTTAAATATAAGTTAAGTTCTAATTAACAAATAAATAAAATTTTAGACAAGTGTCTAATATAGTCGGAGGTTTTATAATACATGATACTTTATGAGTCATCAGACATTAATTTAAAATCACTTACATTTGCTTTAGACAAAGTAGATGTAGATGAGGACGAAGATTTCATTGACGATTTGGAAGATGGAGACACCATTTCAGCGTTAGAAGACGATGTAGCTGAAATAGTAGTTGATTCGGAAGAACAACCAGTAAGATCAAAAGACGAAGACATAAGCTCAATCCAAGTTTATCTTAATTCTATAGGTAAAACACCTTTATTATCTGCTAATGAAGAAGTTGATTTAGCAAAAAAGATAAAAAATGGTGATTCTAGAGCTAAAAATCATCTTATAACAGCTAACTTAAGATTAGTTGTTAGTATTGCAAAAAGATACTGTGATTTAGGTTTACCTTTACTTG
>ERZ1292633.6631-Hain-H41-02um-R1-6631-length-10037-cov-6_pt1 | contig 10037 bp, 5 predicted proteins | sample MGYA00564406_ERZ1292633 | MGnify/ENA primary metagenome ERZ1292633 (study PRJEB36523, sample SAMEA6512639) | groundwater metagenome | collected 2019-01-08 | study: AquaDiva: Metagenomics assemblies of 32 groundwater samples
GCATAACCGGCTGTGCGGGCGTGGGTGATTTGCCTGGACTCACGCGGCGGGATTTGCCGCTGGTAGCTAGTCTCGCTCTGAACGGTCTCCGCTTTTAGGCGCACCTCGGAGCCCGGTGATTCGGTCCGGACCAGTTTTTTATTTGTGAGTGGTCAGCCCAGGGAATAATCTGAAGCCTGCGCATTGTCCATTTTCATGTCATACCGACCGGTTTCATCGACGCCTTTGAGGGCGCTCCGGAGCGGCGGCGAACGCACCCCTGCGGCTCATGCAGTCGTGCCTGTCAGTGTCGATCAACTCCACGCCGCCGACCAGCCCCCGACGACGCACATATCGCAGCGTTCTCGGGCGCAGTTCGCCGCCCCTCCGCCACCTCTGTCCGTCATTTGTCCACCTATTGATGCGACGCTTCGCAGCCTTGTGGTGAAGGCAGGCCGCGCACTCGAGGCGGCAGCGCAACGCCACGCTCGCGAAGTACTGGGCGCTCGGCCTCCTCACTCTGCTCGGCAGTCGGCAGCTCCTCTCCTGTTGGCTGCGCCACCATCCGCAACCCGTCAGCTTCGCGATGATGGTGAAGACGTGGCCTGGACCGCCGAAGCGATCCCCCAGAGCGCTGGTCGCAGCGCAGGGACGCGACGCGCGAAGCGAACCAACGGGGTCCACCCCGACGACGTGGGGTCGACGAGAGGGGGGGCGTTGACACTCCGTGGCGCTGCTGCCGATGCGTCACCGCAACCGGTGGCGATGGCCCCGACGACATCGCACGCTGTCGACCGACGCTCTCCACTGGGAGGCGGTGACGACGGCAACTCCAATAGTGCGGCAGCCACACCGCCGCGGTCTTCATCAGCGGCTCACTTGCCGCGAGAGGACGCCACAGTCGTCGACGACGCGGTATCGTCGCAGCTGTTTCAGCTGCACTCCGCCATGCAGCGCTTTCAAACGTCGGCGGACATCGCCCTCCTCAACCTCGGCGTCGGCGACGCACAGGCGACGATCGTGGACGCCCAGCGGAGGCAAGTCGCGTCCGATCAGTACGCCAAAGCGGCAAGTCGTCAACGGGATGTCGTCGACCTGCTGGCCTCCGTGACCACCAATAGCATCGGCGAGCTGCCTAGTGTTGACGCCACCACGGACAAGAGGGGGGCCGCCCGGGAGGTGTCGGATGATGACGACATGTGGGCCCCGATGCCCTCCTCAGCGGTACCGGCGAGCGCGCACTACCCGTCGACGCGAGGAGGGACGTCAGCGTCCACCAAGTCGCGCCCGCTGCGGGCGGCACCGACGTCGGCGGTTGTGGTGCGTCTCGCGAATGGGCTCGTGGCGGATGACGGTCTCAGTCCAGCATCGCAAGCCGGTGGGGGACGCGCGAAGCACGCTGCCGAAGGGGCTGCGCCGACGCGCTCCGTCGTCACAGCAGGCTCTGCGAGTTTACTCGATGTTCAGTCTGCATTCCAGGACGTGATGCGGACGGCCGCGCTGCTCGGTTCGGCCACTGCCGCGACCGATCTGGCGCTTCTGCAGCACGGCTGGTCCATTCCGGCGGCGCAACCGCGTCCACCCGGTCCTGGCGGGTCAGCCGTGCCGCATCGACGTCGTCCATCTCAGGCTGCACCTGCAGCAGATGGGCTCGCTGCGGGCCTGAGCACGGCGATGTTGGAAGGCCGCGGAGTGAATCACGCGCTGGCGCAGCAGCTGGTCACGCTGCCCTCGCAATCCGCCGCGCCGGCCCCGATGCATCCTTCCGTTCTGTCCGACCGCATCGAGCGAACGGCGCACCGGCTGCGCGCGCATTGCCTCGAAGGCCTCCACGCGATCCACGACCTGCAGGACGCGTTCAATGACATGGCCGTGCAGCTTCAACGCAGCAACGAAGCCGCGGCGGCAACTCGAAGAACGTCCGTGGTGGCGTCCACGGCCGCCGCCGCTGCGCCGGACACTTTCTTTGTAGCCGTCGATGTTGCTGACTTGGCGACGCTCGCGAAGTCCGTCGAGATGGACTGCCTAGAGCGTGACGTCAGTCTCGTCGCGGCCCTGATCGAACGTAGTGTGCGGCCGGCCGGCGGCACGTTGATCCACGACTGCGGCGCGACCTGGTTGGCTGAAAGCAGCCTTGAAAATGCTTCCGCGGTTCCCTCCAAGCCCCAGCTCTGCGCCGGTTGGATTGCAGCCTTTCAAACGGCGGCGGAGGCGCTCGCCTGGGAGCGCGCGTTGCAACTGCTAGTGTCCACGCTTCCATTCAGCGGCACGTTGATCTCACATCCCCTGAGCCGCGACATTCACCGACGCGCAGGGTCGAAGGCCGCGGCGGATGCAGAAGGACTCGAACCGTGGGTGCTGCCGCCGGTCCCTGCCGCGTCGTCCTCTTTTGACGACTTGTCGATGGCTGACAGCATGCGATCACCCGCCTTCTTGCTGCTGCAGGCGCAGCGCGCAGCCTACCAGCAGTGCGAATCGACGTTCAATTTAACGTTATCCACCGTGGTCAGTATTACGACGGGGCAGCAGCGTGCGCCACCGGGCACTGCCCAGCCAAGTCAGAGCCGTGATCCGTCTCCCAACGCGCGCAACGAGGTCGGCGAGAGCGACGCTCCCCTCAGTGCGTCCGCGGCTCGAACCCAAGCCATCGCCGCCATGAAGCGGCACGTCCTTCGCGGGTTACGGCTGAAGACGGCGTTGCATGCGACGAACATTCGCGCCGACGCTGTGACGTTTCGCAGGGTAGTGTTCAACGTGCCGCTGGTCACGAGCGCGGCGCTGGCAGCCTTCGCCATCCCGGGCACGTGTGCCGTATCTCGGCCATTCTTTCAGAGCACGTCGGCCACATTGCCAGCCCACTCGGCGGCGCAGGCTGCCTCTCCGCCAACGAAAGGCATCGACCCCCCAGGTGCCGCGCGCGCGGCTTCCCCACCTGCATCGCCCCTCGCCGACCGTGGGGTGGCCAAATTCTACGACTTTATTCCTGTGACGTGCCCCCCGGCCCTGGGGATCATCACGCGGTCCAGCGGGTTCTTGAACTCTGTGGACGTCGACTACGTCTACGTCGCGAGCTGGGATCGCGCTCGGTTGACGTTCGCCGGCGCGCAACTTGCAGGGCGCGGCGTTGCCTGCAGCGGTGTTGCCTGCCCCTTGCGATCGGTGCACGATCTCTCCTGCCTCGTGGCCTCGGCCGCCGGACGCCTATTCCTGGATGAGATGTGCGAAGGGGACGCCACATCGGCCGCCGAGAAAAGGCCCAGTCGCACCGGTCGAGGCTCCGTGGTGGATGGGTCAAACTTGCTGCCTCGCGCGCCACCTGGATTTGAAGCCAGCTTTGGCACGGTGTCGGTTGCGTCGCGCAGCTGCGACACCGTGGACTTGGCGGACGCGCTCTCCGCAATCGCGTCCACAAGCGGCGGGAGTGCCTTGGCATCGGTCGCCAGTGGTGTGCATTCGTCAGGTGCTATCGCTCAATCGCGATCCGGTCGGGCGGCGGGCAGACGGGCGTCGCGCGCCGGGCCCTTGGAGATGCCCGCCGCGGGGGCACCTCCTGTGATCTCCTCGACGCACGCCGCCGCGGTCGCGACAGTCGAAATGGGATCGCAGTGCAACGACGGCCTACGTTTGGAGGACGCGTCGGAGTCGACGATGGCCCGGGCAGTTGCGGCGGCGCTCGCTTCAGAAAAGAGCGCCGTGGTGACCGCTTGTTTGGCGCTGGTCGCGGACACCGCCGCGTATGCTTTGGGGGATGCCGTTGGGCCCGCGGGTGGGTCCCCTGGCGCACCTGCCGCTGCAACGTTCGACAACACGGCGTACTTACCGAAGCTTCAAGGCGGCATTGGGATTCCTCTGCTTTATCAACAGCCCTCGATCACGGGGGGGGGGGGGCAACGACCACGGCATCTCCTCCTCCGCGGCGGGTGGTGCCACCTCGTCTCCTAGCGCCAGAAGGTCCCACCCGCTCGCGGTGCGGCTCTCGGCGTTGGCCGCAGCGTTCGACGAATCCGTCACTGCGCTGAGCATGCCGCTGCGGCGGCCTTCTCTGGCGCCAGGGGCCATGAGCGGCCTCACCGCCATTTCTCTGCCTTCTGCTAGCACGGTCGTGTTGCCCCCGGGAAGCGAACGGTCGCTTCGAGCGTCATTAGAGACGCTCAACCTGTCACAGTTCGCGCTGGGTGCGGCCGCGGCGGCGACCCTGATGGCCATGCAGCGTTCGACGCTGGCCGGCTTGCCGACGCAAGCACCGATGGCGTCGTCACACTTCGCCACGTCCGTCGGTGGAGGCGGCGTCGCTTCCTCGTCGGTGCAGCCTGCCGTGACCCTCAGCTCGGGGGCCATCACCACGCGCGAAATGTCTGGGCTTCTGCTCGAAACGTTTGCCAGACGAGGAAAGGCCTCTGGCCGCGTGTGCTCCGCGTTGCAAACCTTGGCGACGACGACAGGGGCGGCTGCCGCTCCCACCCAGCGACGTCCTTCGACGGTGTCATCGAGAGGAGGGGGTGAGGTTGTGGTAGCACCAGGCCAACCAGAGTCATCGCAGCCACCAACGACCGCCGGCGTTGTCTTTCGATCCCCCCACACGACCGAAATTGCGGCAAATTTCACCGCGTTTGCGGCGCCCGATGGTCCTCCCGTAGCGGCTACGCAAGCGCCCACTCGCGCGTCGTCGCGGCCGCAGGTGACCCTAGTCGGGTGACCTTGGCCTCGAGCCACCCCCTTCCTTCGTGGAAGTAGACTCAAGTGTATCGCGCACAGAATCCTCGGCTCGGGGTGGGTGCGGCCAAGACCTTGCGAACGAGAACCCCCTCCCCCGAAAAACACGTGTTGAATTTCGAGCCTCTTACAGTGGTCAATCAACTTTCTACAATTCACCGAGCATCAAACTCATCCGCCGCATCGAACATGGTGTCAAACAGGACATGGTCCCTTTCCTGGACGTCGCCCTCGACTGCGCCCGGCGACAGATCGCACGCCTCAAAGGGTTTCAGCCGCCTTCGACCGAACCTGAGGTCCCGCTCACGCCGTGTCACGTGGACGTGGGGGTGGAACTCGCCACGCAGACGCGGCGGGCTTCTGTGGATAAGTTGGTCGCGGCCATCATGAAGGCGGTTCACGGGGGATCGCACAAGGAGAACCGCCCGTTCCTGACACTCTCGTCGCTCCCTCGCCAGGGCAAGAGCCTCGAGCTCGACATCGCCAGGCGACGGTTGTTGCGCTCGGGCGTCTTGGCCACAGCTGCCGTCAACCGCGCCCCGTCGTCCTGCCCCCCAGCAGCCGTCCGCAACAGCTCATCCGCAACACCCCACCGGGGCGCGCTTTTTTTTTCCCCCACACCCGTCCGATCAATCCCGCACAGGGACGTTTTGGCTCTCTCGACGACACACGTGCGACAAGGGATTCATCCTGGTAGTGGGCAACATATCAACCGGCGAGCGTTGGTTCTCGGCTTCGAAGCGCAGGAGCGGACGTAGGAGAGTCCCAACGGTGTGGGACCGCAATAATCCCACGACGATGGAAGGGGCTCGCGGCAGGCGGTATTGGTAGCCTGGGCGTGAGCGGCGCTGTCGGATCCCTGACGGTCGATCGTCCAGACCGCTGGTGTCCGCGGGTGTTGCCACCGCGCGAGGCGTTTGATTGTCCCAAGGCGGTCGACGCAACGTCTCCGAGCCACGACAAGCGAGAACAGGAGGCCCAGGCGGACGCGTCGCCGCGGCACATCTCGCCGGTCGACGTGCGTCCCGTCCGCGATCGGGAGGCCGGCGCGCTTTGCGGCTAGCTGATCGGCGGCCCGAAGGATTGCACGCAAAACACACGAGTCTACGTTCGGTCATCGGGTGCGCTAATTGGAACGGCTTTCTTTGCCGTGTTGGGTATAATGCGGGCCCGGATTTCACGGTGACTAACATTGTCGCTGATTTGTTGGACGTCCTAACGCCTGATCACAATTTGTCTGGAAGAGAAAGAGGCGTTCTTTGTGGCGATGCGAACTTGACTCTTCAACACGCTTTGTATTGGGCCCATCACGCGAGCCATTTCAGCGCCTAGTCGGCTTTCTAACTGAAAATGAACGTCTTCAAGTCAAAACCTGTCGAGTCCAGCATTGCGGATGTGCAACTACGTCCCCTTCCTCGTTCCGCCGGCACCGACCTTGTGATGACCGGCCCAGTCGCACACGATCCAATCTGGGAATCGATTGACGGCGGGAGTTACTGTATCGAACGGGGAACTGACACGTTCGGACGATCGGGAACAAGCGAAGCCGCTTGGTCGCCCCGCCTCGGTGCAGCGACGAACGTCCTTGTCGGCTCGGGAAACTTGGACAAAAAGGAGTTCTGCGCCAACTTCGGCCCCTTGTCGTGGGTCAAACTCGGTACGACGCTGACGGCCACCGAAACCGTGCGCGTTGGGTCGCGCGACTGGGGCAAGAAGGAGTGTTATGTCGAGGCGCTGCGCATCAATCCCGGTTTCAGCTTGGCGTGGCTCAACCTCGGTGCAGCGTTAACGACCGCCGAAACCATACGGGTCGGATTCCGAGACAGACGTAAGAAGGACTGCTACGTCGAGGCGCTGCATTTCGATCCCAACGCCAGCGAAGCGTGGAACCACCTACGCACAGTCATGGTGGAACAAGAGACGAGTTTCGTGAGTGACTGCGATGCGGCTCACCCGGCGTCCTGCGCCAGCTTGCGCGAGAACAACGTCAAGTCGTCGATAGCGACATCTGTCCCACCGCCCCTTGTCCCCAGTGAGACACACTCAGTCGAGTCAAGGGACGCTCAGCGTGACCCGCCGGACATTTCTTCGGTCGTCACACCTGCTGCCCTCGCCCAAGTCAAATTGCACAAGACTGTTAACCACCACCGCAAGCAACTCGCCGCGTACGCCACATCCGAACTCGGCAAAGAAATACCATTCACGAGGTACTGCGCCGCGGTGGCCACGGCCCTTGATGAACAACTTGGCGTCGTTTCCATGTCGCTTTCAGTCAACGAGGAGCGCTACCCCGTAAGCGATGAGCTTCCAGTGGCCCCGCGTAACCCTCTGGCACCGAGGTTCCTCCCGGAACATCAAACCCTACTCCGCCCCCAAGGTTCGACGACAGTCTTGTGGGTCCGTTCGCTGCCCTTCTTGTCAGCGTGCTGCCCCCTGACGTCAACCGCCCACCTTGCATACACATACGCGGACGTCGCCGAAATCCTTTCTCAACTGCGCACTTGGGCGGTCGGCGTGGTCGGCACCTTGCAGTCTGCGGCCGCAACTGCCGCCGCCCCATCCACCTCCTTTCCGGCCATCGCGATAGGGGATGCGACCTCTCGAGAGCGCCTTGTGCAAGCCGTGGAGGTGCTGCACCTGACCGGCGCAGATCCCCACGTCGTGGCAGACGAGATGATCGCCGTTGCGCTGTGCACGATCGAACTGCACTTGATGCCCACCGTAACCCCTGCGCTGCCGCTGCTCCACGGCCCGAACCGATCGACCTACGCGGTGATGAACCACGTGTGCCGCGTATCGCGAGAAGCGACCGCGCCGTGTGTGACACCTCGTCTCTGGACCGCCGACGAGCGATTGGCCCTGGACGCCGCGCTTCGGCTGTTCGCGCCTATCGTTATGCGCGTCGATACGCTGCTAAGCCGGCTGCCGACGACGCGGCGCGTGCTGTTCCGCGGCGTCCGAGATGTGACGGGCGGAGAGTACCCCCGGCGACCCACAGTCGCGTGGCACCAGCCATCGTCCGCGTCGCATGACTGCGACGTCGCGCGGCGTTTCGGCAGCACGATGTTCACGATCCACGCGCACTCGACCGCGGTGATTGACTACTTGTCTACGCAGCCGACGGAACAGGAGGCGATGCTGCCGTCGTTCGCGGTTCTCCGGGTTTTGGGAGCAACGTCGCCAACGCTACTGCGACTACTGGATGTGCGCGGCAGCCTCGTGGCGCTGCGGGAGCTTGGCGATGAACCGCCGATCGATGACATCATCGCAGCGCTGATTGAGAGTCAACGGCTTCTTGCCCAGCGCCTCTTCGCGAGGTTCACGGCGCTGTACGTAGAGGGAACGCTCAGCCGACAGCCGCCTCCCGTCGCGCCGTGGGGAGAAACACAGAAGCTTTTCGCCGTCCTGAACCGCTTCGTCGAGGCACGAACGCCGACACTGCCGCTGTTGCTTCTCGGAGGCGAGGGAACCGGTAAGACAAGCGCGATGCTCGCTGCCTACTGCCACTTGTCCCAGCGCACGGTGGTGGCGGGTGCGGCACCCTCGGTGCCGATATTCATCCCTCTGCCGCAGTTGTCTGTCCACGACAGCGACGCGCTCGACCGGCTGGTGTGGGAGCATCTCGGCGTTGCCTCGCGGTCGGAGGCGGAGGTCGTGGCGCGGCGTGTGAAGATAGTTCTTCTGCTGGATTCGCTCGACGAGAGCAACATGCAGTCGGAGTCCCGCCCGTTGATCCCTGCGGCCTCGTTCTGCGCGACGTGGTGCCGCGTTATCGCTTCGTGCCGCGCTGAGGCGGCGCACCTAGCATCGCACGGCGTCGTTGGCGGGATGGCAACGTCGACGTGGCACATTCAGCCGTTACGACGTTGATTGGCCGACATATGTCGACAAGTTCGCAGCGAGCGCCGGTGCCCACCGCTGCTCAGCACGTTGCTTGTTGGATGCCATCAAGACATACGATGAGGGCGGTGGGCTTCGCGTGCAGCCGATCACACTGTCCCTGATGCTGCAACTCGCTGCGTCCGACTGGCGGTCGCCATCCGCCCAGGCGTCGAAATTTCCGACAGGTGGTTCGGCTGGTCGTCGTGCCCCCAAAGACCTCGACACGATGGTTCCAAAGAAGAAAGCGGTTCGGAGCATGCGTCAAGCCATCGAATCATCGAAGACGGCCTTGTACCGACGCTACATGGAGATACTGTGTCACGAGGCAGCTGCACGCCAAACCGACGATCATCTTGACGGCGCCTCGGGCACAACGGTCATCACGAAAGACACCGCGGAGTCTGCACAATCACTGCTCTCCGTCCTGGAAGACGTCGCCGTGGCAATGCTCTCACAGGGGTGCTGGGAGATGCCCTTGGGCGAAGTCTTGCACATATTTTCCGCGAGCGGGGGGGATTGGACAGCAAGTTGTCTGGCATCTGCTATCCGGAGTGGCGACGTGGCCTGTCGCGTGGACTCTATGGTCCCATCCGCCAGGTTTAGTTTCTCCCACAAGACGATAGCGGAGTATCTCGTAGCAAGTGCCCTGTGGACCCGGCCACAGCTGCTCCCGCAAATCCAACTCAATTTCTCTCGCAAAGAGCGTGGCGTCGTCGAGTGGTTTTCGGATCTCAGCAGGAGCGATGACATTCAAAGAGCATGCGTATGCGGAGGAGTGCTTCTGCAGTTCGTTCGAAGTATCGCTGCGACAGCTCATCTGAAGTCCAACGCTATGGCCTTGCTTGCTGCCAGCGGGTATCCGCTGGACGGTACGAACTTGTCGGATTGTTGCATCACCGACTGCTATTTACGTGGTGCAACCTTTGAAGGAGCCATTCTCAAAGGAACGACGTTTTCGAACTGTGATCTTCGCGAAGCCAGCTTTATCAACGCGGATGTCTCGCTGGCAGCTTTTCACAGATGTGACTTCGGCCTGCATTTTATGGATTGTTACGACGCGTCGGTGGCGGCGATTTGCACGGTGCCTGGATTCTCGGTATGGGGACTGACGGACAACAGCATCCGAATTCGAAACGACGACGGCAAAGAATTGCGCAAGTTGGAAGGACACACACATGCAGTGACATCTGTGTGCGCGGCGCCGGACGGACATCACGTCGTGTCGGGTTCACTCGACAGGAGCGTGCGCGTGTGGGACGTCGCCACCGGCCGCGAACTGCGCAAGCTCGAGGGCCACACGCATGAAGTGGCGGCCGTATGTGTGACACCGGACGGTCGGTATGTCTTGTCAGGCTCGTTCGACCACACCATCCGAATGTGGGACTTTGTCACCGGCCGCCAAGTACGCAAGCTGGAGGGGCACGCGGGTGCAATCCTGGCCTTATGCCTGACGGTCGACGGTC
>ERZ1292633.6633-Hain-H41-02um-R1-6633-length-10034-cov-6_pt1 | contig 10034 bp, 11 predicted proteins | sample MGYA00564406_ERZ1292633 | MGnify/ENA primary metagenome ERZ1292633 (study PRJEB36523, sample SAMEA6512639) | groundwater metagenome | collected 2019-01-08 | study: AquaDiva: Metagenomics assemblies of 32 groundwater samples
TGCGTGACTATCCTGGCGGCACTCTCTGGCTCGACGGCGACGGACTTCAACGCCACCGTGACCGCAGCCGCGAAGGCCGACATGTGCCTGACGGCCCGAGCCGAGCTGTGGAACGCGACGAATCAACGAATGCTCCTCGGCGCCGTGGCCCTCGCATTCGGCGAGAACGAGCGCCACGCCGTCACCATCAGCGGCACCGTCACGTGCACGAACGCGCAGGAGGCGGAGACGACAACCGCCGCCATGCGCAGCTACTTAAAGTCCACGGCACCTTTCCGCGGCTTCGTCAACGCATACAGCAACGCGCTGCAGATCTCACCCGCGACCCTGACGTTTCTCGCAGTGCATTCGCGTGTGAACGGTACGCCGGTTCTCGACGATGGTCCTTCGACCGTGCCGCCTCCTCCACAGCCCGCGGTCGTTCCCGAGCACACATCCAACGGCGCCTACGAAGCGCGCAAGGGCTTGGTCACGCCGGATCGCAAATACTTCGAGCAAATGCGGGCCGCCCGCCCGGCGCATTATGAGGTGCCTCTCGTCCCATCCAACGCTCGGGTTGAGGACTTGATTTTAGGACGCCTGCCGGAAACCTCGCGCGCTGTGTACGAGGATCAGCAGCACTATGACCAACGGCGCGCCTGGCTCTCCCAAGGCCACGTACCCCGCGCCGCGCATCCTCGAGACTTCGCCGATCATGCCGCCGCGCCGCCTCCCCGCATGCAGCCGGCCTACCCTTACGGCTCTCGTGCGGCATACGACTTGCCGCCGCCAGGACCCGAATCCGTCCGTACCCGATCGTCGCCGCTTCGCGCCCCCGTTGAACAGCAGCGTTACTCTCCAAATCGTTCCTACTACACCACGGAGTCGGACACCACGGACCCCTACCGTTCCCGCGTGGACGACCGGCCGCGGTCGCTGCGGGAAGAGCCCGTCCGTCGCTACCTCGACGATCCGCGGCCGCTGCGCGAGGAGCGCGTCGTCGTGGAGCGCCAGCGTCACAGCGAGCGAGAGTACTACGATCCCGAGGAACTGGTCGCCCCGCCGCCGCGGTCCGCTGCGTACCGCTCCCCGACGCGAGAGAAGTACGAGCAGAGAAACCGCGCGGCCGCTGAAGGGCGCGGATCGCAGCCGCGGGCCGTCATGCGCTCGCCGCACCGAGCGACCGAAACGGCGACGTCGGTGTACCGCACGCAAGAGTACGGCCACCGGGAGCCCATCGACACGGGATCCGGCCGCCCGTCTCCTAGCCGATCCTCCGCGGCGACCACTACTCGCTGGTAAATTAGTGGGGAGTCGCTTCGGTTGATGACTACGTAGGAGAGGGGGGGGCGCTCCCCATATCATTCTTTGTACTTCCCTCCACCCTCAAACTCGTTTGGCCACCGTGGTTCCACTGACGTGGATTTGGCGGTTCGGTACGGTGTATGGTGTTGCCTGTGTCTGCGCGTGCCGGGTTGGTTTTGTGTTTAGGTGAATTTCCGCTCTGTTGTTCCCAGGTGCAAAAAGAAAAGGGGGACAAATCACGACGTCGACCGTGATGGCAGCAGTCTGAGAGAGAGAGACTCAGACAAGAAGGCTCCCCTTTTTCGTGGCACCGTCGAACGACGGGAGGAGGGGAATGCAGGACGGTGAGAACCAACCATTCCTCCGAGTGAGTGGTGCAAGAATGGGGTCAGAGAGGGGGGAGAAAGGGGACATTTGTTCGCATTGTTGTTGTTGATGGTTATCGTATCCTCGTGTGCCAATCTCGACAGGATTCCCATCGAGACGTTTTCGGAGGAGGCGGTGAACCTTATCCGTCTCGCTCTCTCTCTCTCTCTCTCTCTCTCTCTCTCTCTCTCCCTCGCATCGTCATCGGTAATATGGCCTCCTCCGCGGCAGGGTTCTCGACCAGCGTCGCCGTCAAGCGGTTCCGCCAGACTTTCGTCGACTCCATTTATTTCGTCATCGACATCATCCCGACGACGATCCGAATGCACTCGCAGTACGGCGCCTTTCAGAAGTACATCAACAACGCGCGCAAGGGCAAGATCACGAGCGACGACTTTGCCGACGTGGATGCCACCGAGCTGCGCCGGATGGTGGACATGTACATGCAGGTGCGAGGTCCCCTCACAGGGTTTGATATGAGATACTTCTACTACGTCTACGCCGTCATGATTGGCTACGTGCTGTGGACCGGTTTTTCGAACATGGGAAAGTCTAATCCTGCGTTCCAAAGCGACATGACGCTAACGGAGAGACGGCAGCAGTTCGGGAAGGACTATGTCGAGGAGCTTCGTCCGGTCACGAAGCCATTGTTCGACCGCATGAAGCCGGAAACTGAATCGTAAAGGGACTCGTCGCTGTCCCTCTCTTTCCACTCTTCCTCACAAACCTGCGGTGGTGGTGCGCGTTCGAGAGAGCCCTTGTCGATTTGAAAGACAGGGGTGTTTTCCGGTCACTCGCTCAACTTCCTTCTTGCGTCCGCACACGTGGAAAAAGAACGAATTCGGGTTTCGGTTTATTTTTCAGCATCAACGATAACAGTGCGGGGAGTCCAACATAACTGTAGAGAGGGAACGACAGTGTCAATGTCTGATCCCACGCACCCTCACTCGGGTGGAGACCAGGGAGGCGGCGGCGGCGACACGTACGACCCAACAGCCGGTGACGAAGCGTACTTCGACGACTCGGAGGAAGAGTGGGACGCGCCTGCCCGGGGCGAGCTCACCGCCGCCGCAGACACGGGAAGCAGTCCTGCACGAGGGACGCGGGAAATCGACTACGCGGCGATGGGCGGCGAGGAATCCGAGCTTGCCGGTGCGAAGGTCGCCATCGTATTTACGTTTCCGAACGGCTCGCATGATGCTCCCATCCACAGGCAATTTGTCATGGGCATCACCGTCGCGCACCTCAAGGCGTTTCTGGAGGATACCATCGGGTTACCGTATGATCGCGTGTCCTTGTATCTCAACCAAGGAAGTTACCTGCTGTTGGACCCGCTATCTCTGAACGATTGTCCCTTCGAACCCGCGGTGGAGAACGAGGTTCGTGTCATCGTCGCGGCGGCGTAGTGAAACGGAACGGCGGCGGGGGGTGGGGGCGTTCGTTGCTTTTTCGCCTCTGTGGCGGAGCTTTTTCTTGCGTGAGACATGCTCTACCGAAAGATCGGACGTTCATGTCACTGTTTGTTTCGTCTTGGCCCCCCCTACCTGCCCGTTTAGAGGGGCCCTCGTCCTGGTGTCAAGACATTCGTCGGGGGGCGCCCCCCTTTTTCGTCTCTTATCTCCCGTGAAGATTGTCGCTGTGGCGGTGATGTTGATGTTAGCCGAACGTTGTTCGACTCTCTTTACAGAGAGATAGCACAAGTCCTAAAGTATCCGTCCGTCCCTTACGGTGTTCACGGGTGCAGGACAGCGCGCTACGTTGGCCGTACCTTTTCGTCGCCCCGATGTACCTTCGCACGTTGGGATTTCTCTCCGGCTTTGCCCTTTCTAGCCTCGCCGTCCACTACGGTCTCGTCGTTCCCATCGTAGCGGGCTACGACGCCCACGACGCCGTCCTCAGGAAGGCCGAGGCCGCGGTACACGACCGATTCGGCATTGTGGAAGCAAAGCTTGCCGCCGTCGAAGGCCGGCAACGGCAGCCGAGCGTGGCTCCGGTCACGACTGCCACATCGGACCGCGACGATCGACGAGTCGAGCAGCAAAGGTGACAGCCCTGAACCCTTTGGGGGTTGGTATCCACCATCTCGGAAGGGGGAAAACATGCCACACAACCATACGGTTATCTGCGGCTCTCGTGAGGCATGTAGTAGGTGGGAAATGTGGTACGGATGTGCCCACACATGTGATTGAGCAGCATGACCACTTGGAAAAAAAAAGATTTTCTCCTCCCATTTCATCCTTTCTTCATCATTGTTATCGATTTCTATCACATTCGTTCTTCTTCGCTCCGCTGCGTCCGACTACTTGTTGCTCTCAATCCTTTCTGAGATGCCTGCGCCGTCGATCCAACACCAATCGAAATATCCTCGTTCGTATCCACAGGCAGAGCCCCATCGTCGCCCTATGGTAGCCCCTCTTTATCATCCCCCACCTCGTACCGCTGCAACTCCGTCAGGGGGTGGTGGGGGCGGAAACGGCGGACCACCACCACCACCACCCCATCCCCATCGTGCGTTGCTCGCAGCGCTCTCTCGCGGAAGCATGGCCCATCTCGTGGTGGGCAACCCACGGGTTCTGGACAGTGTGATCCGCCCTGTCGACGCCCCCGCGGTCGCCAAGCACCTCGCGGCGTCGACGAGTCTCCGATCTCTGTTGATTCACCTGCGATACACCTCACTCGAGACGCTGCGGCATGTGCTTTCGGCGGCGGCAGCGTGCCGCTCGCTCGTGAACATTGAGTTACGTGGAGGCCTCTCGGTGCCGCAGGCCCGATTGATCGCGGCCTGTATGGTGCCCGAACGATTGACACCGCCACCGCCGAAGCCACCGACGACCCGTTCTGGATGGAATCCGAGGCCGCCTCCAACGCCGCCGCGCCCTCCAAGTGTCCGGCTGCCCCCACGACGACTTCCCGCCGGACCGGCTCGCAACGACGCACCCTCATTCACCAGGTCCATCGAGATCATACCTTCCATGTTCGACGACTCATGTGCGTTCATTCTTGCCGCCGCCGCAGACCGCGCGGCAGCGTTGCAGCCTCTCGTTCGGCTCCGTATTCGCGCCGTGCCACCTGGGCTTCTTGGTCGTAGACCTCTGAACAACGGCCCGCCGCCCACGCCATGGCGTCACCATCGTTCTTCGGTCGCAGCGGCGGTTCACGACGTGTCGCCCCCCCAACGTCCTCCTGTGGCCGCTCCACTTGTTTGTCCTTTCACGCCAAATGGGCTCGCCGCCGTCGGTCGCTTGATCACCGCACCGAGGTCCGCAGCGTCGGGCAGCGACACTGGGTCTGCGGCCCCGTGCGCACCGTGTCACGGCCGCATGGACGGCGACGCGTACCAACGCTTTCGGGACCGGCTGAACGTGGCGGCTGCTCGCGGCCGCATCAGCGCCGAATTGGCTCGCCAAATCCCGTGCGAGGCAGGGAAGTTGCTTCCTCGGCCTCCCGCGTCGCCCGGAGGCCCAGGCGCACGGAGTCGACCGTCCGCGGCCCTGATGCGCCACAGTGATCACTCCGCGGAAAAATGCGATGCTGACGTCCCACCCAGCGACGAGAACGTGGCGCTGTGTGGCGGTGGAGCCGCGTTTTGGGAGGGCGGCGGCGGCCATGTGTCACAGCGCATCTACTCTCCCGTTCAGTTCGCACCCCCGTGGCATTCATCGCTGCTGGTGAGGCGTTCGTTGTTGCACCGAAAGCCCCACCAACCACCGCCCCTGGCGGCGGCGATACACCCAAGTGAGGCGGCCTTTCACCGATCTCCACAGCCGTTGCTAGTCTCAACGGCAAGTCGTCAAGGCGAGGAGCCGCCGCTCCATCGTGCCACGTCGCCTCCCGTCGCAATAGCAGCACCCCCCGTCGTCTTGCGCGTTCCCCAACCACCACCCCGTCGAAGTGCCGAAGAAGTCGACTTGACCGGCCACTCTGGTTCCCGACCGCGAAGAGGCGCTCCTCATGTTGATCCCCCTGAGGCCCTCCTCCTGAAACCCGCACGCACGGCATCATCCAGCCGGTTAAGCGCCATTGTGGACGCGTATGAGGCACGGCTCCGCTGCGTGCAAAAGGACTGCGAGGCGGCTCACGCGAAATGTCACCACTCTCAACTACGTTTGCTCGAAGCACTGCGGCGTTCTATGCAGCACCGGGACACTGGCAGTGGGGAGACCGCGAGCGGCAGCAGCGTCAACGTGATCTCTGAACTGCCAGAAAAGCCATTCGAAGAGGGAAGCAAGCCGCAACACGGTCACGACAGCGATCACGACGGCGCCCACCACCACCGCCTGCCCGACGCACGTCGTCGTCGCGACCGACTGCCAACGACACCTCCCCACGATGATGATGGCAGTGACAGCGCCCCAGCGAGGAGGAGGAGGCGGGCCCCGGCGGCGCGCGTGGTCCTGGGATAGGGCCTGTTGCCTCCACCTTCTCACTATTGCTATTATCTCGCTGACGTCGGCAGCCACCGCCTGAAGATATACCGCTTCTTGGGTGTGCTGCTCTTCATCTTTCTCACGCAACAACTTTCTCGTAGCCAGGTTGTGTTTCCCCCCGAGGGCAGCGCTCCCCCTGGTTTTCACATCCCACTCTTCCCACAACTCTCTCCCCTCCCCCTCGGTCTCTCACCACTAAGCCCTATCATCCTCCCGTGGATGTGTTGTCGGTACACATTGCGGTGTTCAGTTCCGATCACGCCGCTTGAGGCTAGCTGATAGACGCTCGACTCGTGTTTTGTTGAATCCCTCTCCTCCGTTAAGGCCGTCACTCACACACCGTCCGGTTCCGGGTGGGTCCGTTTGACGTGTCGTGTGTCAAATGGCCGTCCCCGCTGACCTCTTCGAGAAGCGCGAAACGTACGGAGACGTGACTCAGTACCCTTCCATCCGTTTGTCCTTGTTTGACTCCGCGGACCGGCCGGCGATCTCGGCACGGTACATCGACGAAGCATGGCTCGGTCACCGGGCCCTCGTACTAAGCAATGTCCTCACCCCACGCGAGTGTGAACGCATCATCGCGTTCATGGAGTCCGGGGGTGTCCCCTCGGAGACCGTGGCGTCAAAGTGCGGCGGCGCAGCGGCGGCCCCCGCAACCTTTGAGCTGCGACCGGCGTTGTCGCGAACGGAGTACCGCAACAACCTCCGCATCGTGGCGGCGTCAGTGGACGTTGCCGAGCTGATCACGAATCGCATTCGGCCTTTCCTCACCACCACCCCCCACGATCACGATAACCACCACGACGACAACGCGGCCGCTAAGACGATCGGCGTCCGTTCCGCTCCCAATGTCGCCTCCATTTCATCGTCTTCACGTCTACCCGAGTGTGCTACAGTAGGTGGCGACGCCGGCCAGTCACGGCCATCTCGCGACCGGAATGCTGAAACCGCGGTGAGTGCGTCCGATGGTGATAACACAGTGGTCACCATCGATGAGTCGAATCGTCACCTGTGCCTCAACAACGGTTTCGGAATGGAGGGACGCTGGCGGTTGACGCGGCTGAACGAGGCCTTCCGCCTATGCAAATACCTCCCGCTGGGACACTTCGGACCCCATTTTGACAGCGATTTCGTTCCATCGCTTGACTGTCGGTCGCTGAAAACGTTCATGATTTACCTCAACGACACGTACGACGGCGGCGAGACCAATTTTCTGTCGCCCGATTCGGTCATGTACAAGGCGCCAGGGGCCTCGATCTACACGGCGAATCCCGCGGACATCAGGGCGTCGTTGAAGGCAGCTCGCGGCGACGCTCTCATTTTCGATCACTTCATTCTGCACGAAGGGGCGCAAGTCAAGCGCGGGGAGAAGTACATCATGCGAAGCGACGTCATGTACGAGCGGTTGGTGGATCAGAACGCGTTGTCGGACGCCGAAAAAAAGGAGCGACGAGCGATCGAGCTGTGGACCGAGGGAACGAAATTGGAAGCGGCTGGGGACAGCATGGGAGCGGTCGAGTGCTATCGGCGGGCCGACAAGCTCTCACCCGGCATGGCCAATCGTCACTAACGAGAATTGCATAGTCGGGGCGCGATGTGACCTTTCGAGTCGGCTTCTTTTTCAGTTGAAAGCAAGGAAGCACTAGCGCATCGGGTCGGGATTCATTTTGGCACTGATCGCGAAAACACTCAGAGAGGTACGTTCCAGATTGTATAAAAAAAATTTCGTTCGTAGTTGCGTTGACCCGTACTTGGGTGGTCACGAAAAAGGGTCTAAGCTTTTTTGAGCAGCCATGTTTTTCCACTCGCCACGGCGGCTCCTCGTCGCCGGGACCGTCGCTCTCCCGTCACCCATGGCGCGCAGCTGCTGCGACGGGAATGCCATCGGCACCGCCGCCGTGGCCCATCGGCGTTCGCTGCTCTCATCATTGACTGTTCGCAGCCGCGGCTACCACCAACCGCCCGGTGGGAACCACAGCATCGTGGGAGAGAACGCCGCCGCCCTCTCGTTTAGCCAATATGGGGACCTGCAGCCGCAAGAAGCACCGCGGCCGCTGCCATGGCACCACAAGAGGGGGCCCTCTCTTCCTGCGGCAGCAGCATGGTGCGCGCGACGATGGCAGAGTGGACGGGGGGATGGTGGATCGGGGGGATGGGACGGAGACGACGCCGATAGCAACCCCGAGTGGGCGCAGGGCGCGTTCGCCGACGCGACGCCTCCGGGTGCGTCGGGAGGGAGCGACGCCACATTCGACGCCGATCTTCGGTCAGCGTGGGAGGGTTCGTCGGCCGCACCCACGACGGGCCTCGGCACCGGCGCCGTGGCCACGCCTGTCAGTTCCTTTGAAGAACGGCTCGGGGAGAAGCAGCCGGGGGACGACGATATTGTTCTCGAAAGACTGCCGCGGCCGCCTGCCAAGTTCGACCTGCTCACCACCACCAACGTTTTCAAGTGGAAGTGCACCGCGAAGCAAGCAAGAAAGATCAGCGGACCGATGCGAGAGTGGTCCGACGAGCTGCAGTGCCGCACGGGCGTGCACGTGCACGTCGAGCCCTTGTTCCCCGACAAGGCCGCGGCGGGTGACTACGCGTCCCCGGACGACGTCGAAACGATTGTCTACTTCTTTGGTAGTGATAAGGCGGTGCAGGACGCGCTGCCGTTCGTCCGGGCGATGCTCAAGCTAGACCCATGTTACGTCCGCTTAGCCCTCTACCGGAGAAAGCCGTCGGGAGATGGCGTCGAATGGCTGACACTGCGCCGCATCAACAAGGAATCGCGGCCCGCCGATATTCCTCCCATTTCACTGAAAACCCCAGGCAAGTGGACGATGCTCTTCGAGTCCCTCCCTGAGGCCGCGATACGTTCCACCTTCGAGGAAACGGGCGTCGAAGTCGACCCCGGCAGCCTCACGAAGACGAACCTGATTACTAACTCAACCGCTCGTTACTGGTGGCGGCCGACAGTTCATTATTTCATCTCCGAGGTGCCGTACGATGTCAAAGTCTTGGGACCGCAGTCCGCGACGCGAAGCTACGTGCTCGACTGGGACAACGCGATCTTGCGGCAGTCGGTGGACGCCATCGATCGCGCGTGGGCACAGCACGCCGATCCCAAGACGGGTTGCGCGTGGCTGGCCGCACCCCTCATCGACGAACTGCAAAAGCCCGTCAAGGCGGAGGACCAGTACATGGCGCTCCGCTACACCCCCTCCGTGGAAAGCGGCCTGCAGGACATTATCGGCTTGAAGTAAAAAAAACACGAAGGACAAAACGGCTTCGCTAGCAGAGGGACCGGGTTTCATCGACCCCATCGGTCCTTCGTTCCTCCCCTTTTTCTTCGTCAATTCGGCATCGAAGAGGATATGAGGGGGGGGGGGCTCCTCGGTCCAGTCATGATGACTGGCGTCCAGGGAGTCAAGATGGAGGTGTTCTGTGCGCGTGTGGGAAACAAAGTTATCCTTTTGTTTGTGATGTGCGGGCGGAACGCTGTCGGACGGCAACTTCTCGCGGCCCGAGGGTCGGACGCGTGGATCATCTGTTCATTTGCTGGTTGTTGTCCACTCCTATAAGTCGTAGGAGTCACACATATTTTTCTTTCCACACAATGCACCGCCGAGGTCGAGGCGGAGGCGGACATCGCGGCGGGGGTGCCGCACCAGGGCACGAGGGCCCCACGAGTCGTGGTGCAGCCACAACGCAGATCGGAGGTGTCGCCGGGTTCGACTCGTACTTTGGTGCTTGCTATACCAAGCGGTGGCCGGCGCTGAAGGGCGCAATGCGCCACCGGCCCAGGAAGGTGGCCGTGTGGAACAAGCTATGCAGTTTCTCCTTTGACGATTTTCTGGCAGCGGCCGTCGCCGAGCATTCCTCCGCCGCCGCCGGAGCGGTCGACGTACGCGGGACGGCTGTACAAGATGCGGAGACCGCCGTCGATCCCCCAACTCACAACGTAAGCCA
>ERZ1292633.2401-Hain-H41-02um-R1-2401-length-19200-cov-4_pt2 | contig 10029 bp, 9 predicted proteins | sample MGYA00564406_ERZ1292633 | MGnify/ENA primary metagenome ERZ1292633 (study PRJEB36523, sample SAMEA6512639) | groundwater metagenome | collected 2019-01-08 | study: AquaDiva: Metagenomics assemblies of 32 groundwater samples
CATTCACGCACTCATCACGCCGGCGGGAGAGGGTTTTCATCTCGAATTTTTTGCGAAACCTTTTGGCAAAATTCCGCCCTATTTCAAACCGGGTAAAGGTAACGAATCGGTCATTGCAGACTTTGAAGGAGTGCGAACCCGCACCAAACGCAACTTAAAAAATGAACGTAATTTGTTGAAAGAAGTCGAAGAACTTTGTCCGTTTTTAGCCGAATTTGAAAGCCCGAATTATGATTGGTTGTTGACGGATGCCGAAGCCTGTTTAACTGCTTTGAGCGAACTTGAAACGCCGCGCAAAGATAACAAATTGGTGGTTGAATGGACGAAAGGACAAAAATTAAAGTTGTTGGGAAACATCAATTTCGAGAATTTTTCGCTGTCGGTCAAAGGCTCAAATAATTGGTTTGAAGTGGACGGCAAAGTTAAGGTTAATGAAGATTTAGTTCTTTCGATGAAAGACCTAACGAAACTTTTAACTACTGAAAACACAAATTTTATCGAACTTTCCGACGGACAATTTATCGCCATTACGGAAAAACTTCGCAAGCATTTGCAATCGTTAAATGCCGTGATGGACGACAAAGGGCGGTTGCATAATTTGCGTTCGGGAATTTTGGAAGATTTTGCCGATGAACTCGAAAATTTCAAGGCTGATAAAGCGTGGAAAGCGCATCTTGAAAAACTCAAAAATGCAAACAAATTCATTCCCGAATTGCCGAAAACTTTTGATGCCGAACTGCGTCCGTATCAAATTGACGGGTTTAATTGGCTTTCACGCCTCGCAAATTGGGGCGTTGGAGCGTGTTTGGCGGATGATATGGGTTTGGGTAAAACTGTGATGGCATTAGGGTTATTGGTTGAACGAGCCGAAAAAGGCGCGGCGTTAGTCGTTGCGCCGGTCAGCGTTTGCCGAAATTGGATTAAGGAAGCGCAGAAATTTTCGCCGACTTTGAATTTTCAATTATTCGGCGACGGCGATAGAAAAACGCAGATTGAATCTTTGGGAAAATATGATGTTTTAGTGACGAGCTACAACCTTTTACAACTCGAAGAAGAACTTTTTACCGCACAAAATTTTGCTACGATTATTTTGGACGAAGCCCAAGCTGTTAAAAATCGTGCAACCAAACGCTCAAAAACTGTGATGGCATTGCAAGGTGATTTTCGACTGATAACAACAGGAACGCCAATCGAAAATCATCTTGGCGAACTGTGGAATCTGTTCAATTTTGTCAATCCGCATTTACTTGGAAGTCACGAATTCTTTAACGAGAAATTTGCAATTCCGATTGAAAAAAATAAAGATGATAATGCTCGTAAAACATTGCAGAGATTGATAAAACCTTTTCTCTTACGGCGGCGCAAAAACCAGGTTTTAGACGATTTACCTGAAAAAACCGAAATCGTTTTAACCGTCGAAATGTCTCCTGAAGAACGTGCGTTTTATGAATCTGTCAGACGTGAAGCCTTAGAAAAAATCGAATCGCAAGACGGCGATGCGAAAGACAAACGATTCCGTATTTTGGCTGAATTAACGCGATTAAGATTGGCGTGTTGTCATCCGAAATTAGTCAATCCAAATATTCCGTTGAGCAGTAGCAAACTCGAATTATTTGGCGAAACTTTGGACGAACTTTTAGAGAACAAACACAAGGCTTTAGTGTTCAGCCAATTCGTCAAACACTTGGCGATTGTCGAAGAATACTTGAAAAATAAAGGGATTGCCTATTATTATTTGGACGGCAGCACGCCCGCACACATTCGCCAAGAACGAATTGACGCATTCCAACGCGGCAGCGGCGATGTCTTTTTGATTAGTTTGAAAGCTGGCGGAACTGGCTTAAATTTGACGGCGGCGGACTATGTAATTCATCTTGATCCGTGGTGGAATCCGGCGGTTGAAGATCAAGCCTCCGACCGCGCACATCGTATCGGACAACAACGTCCCGTAACCGTATATCGTTTAGTTACAGAAGATACGGTTGAAGAAAAGATTTTGAAACTGCACGACACCAAACGCGATTTGGCAGATTCATTATTAGAAGGAACAGATTCGAGCGGAAAATTATCGGCAGATGATTTATTGGCTTTGATAAGTGAAGTTTAACCACGAAGTTACACGAAGGAAACACGAAGGAAAAGCAATAAATCAAACTATTTGTTTGAAGAAGTTTGAATAGATGAAAAATTAAAATTAGAATCTTGGTGAAATCTTCGTGTAACTTCGTGGTTGAAAAAATTATGGATAATCTACTCTATCGGGATGAGGTTTTTGAAATAATCGGGGCGGCGATTGAAGTGCAGAAGGTTTTGGGCAACGGCTTTCTCGAACCTGTTTATCAGGAATCTTTAGAAATTGAATTGGGTTTCAGAAGAATTCCGTTTGACTCGCAAAAGCGTCTGAATCTTTTTTACAAAGACGTTGCGCTGAAAAAAGAATACATTCCCGATTTTGTTTGTTACGACAAGATTATTGTTGAAATAAAAGCACTTGAAAGATTAACGAACATAGAAATCGCGCAGCTTATCAATTATTTACACGCCACGAAATTGCGCGTTGGTCTGCTGATAAATTTCGGCAGTCAAGGCAAACTCGAATGGAAAAGATTTGTGGTATAAACCACGAAGTTACACGAAGATTTCACGAAGGTAAGAAAAAAGATTTGTGGTTTTTGTCTAGAAATTTAACCTTGATTTTTGTGATTTATCAATCGGTCTTACTTCGTGTTCCCTTCGTGTAACTTCGTGGTTGAAAAAAAATTATGAAAACAGATTTTGTTGAACTAACCGAAGATGTTTCCGCATCTCCTTTGTGGAATCACGATTTAGCTCCGACAACGATTAAAGAGCGCACCTGGTCAACGTGGAATATCGCCGCGCTGTGGATTGGGATGAGTGTGGTCATCACGACTTACACGCTCGCCGGTGGATTCATCGAAGCCGGAATGAATTGGTGGCAAGCGATGATTACCATTTTGTTGGGAAACTGCATCGTCTTGATTCCAATGATTTTAAATGCACACGCCGGAACAAAATACGGTGTTTCATTTCCTGTTTTGTGCCGTGCAAGTTTCGGGACAAAAGGCGCAAATATTCCGGCAGTTTTAAGGGCGATTGTCGCTTGCGGTTGGTTTGGAATTCAAACTTGGATTGGCGGAACGGCGATTGACGCGCTTTTGGGGGCGATTTGGTCGGGTTGGGCGAGTCTTGATGCAACATTTTGGGGCAATCCGTTGCACACATGGATTTCATTTTTGCTGTTTTGGGGAATTCAGGTTTTCATTATTTTGAAAGGAATCGAGGGAATCAAACATCTCGAAACTTGGTCTGCGCCGTTGTTGCTTTTGGGCGGTTTGGTTTTGCTGATTTGGGCGAGTTCAAACGCGGGCGGACTCGGAAATGTTTTGTCGAATGTTACGGTTTTGCAAAAAAACAAAGCAGATTTTTGGACGATTTTCCCCGCCGCATTGACGGCTTCGGTTGGCTATTGGGCAACGCTAAGTTTAAATATTCCAGACTTTACGAGATATGCAAAATCGCAAAAATCGCAGATGCTCGGTCAAGCATTGGGTTTGCCGCTGACGATGACGGCATTTGCTTTTATCGGCGTTGCCGTAACTTCGGCAACGGTCATAATTTACGGCGAAGCGATTCCAAATCCGGTTGATTTGATGAGGAAATTTGATAGCGTTGCCGTGATTTTGTTTGCGATGCTGATTATTTTTCTCGCACAATTATCAACCAATATGGCGGCAAACGTCGTGTCGCCGTCCAACGATTTTTCCAATCTGAATCCGAAACGAATCTCATACATAATGGGCGGATTGATAACTGCTGTCATTGGAATTTTGATGATGCCGTGGGAATTGATGTCTTCGGCTGGTGCGTATATTTTTACTTGGCTGATTGGTTATTCGGGCTTGATGGGCGCAATTGGCGGAATTATGATTGCCGACTATTTTGTCTTGCGAAATAAAAACTTACAGCTTGCCGAATTATTCAAAACGGACGGAATTTATTCATACTCAAGCGGTTATAATTGGCGAGCAATCCTTGCGTTAATTGTCGCAATTTTGCCTGTTGTGCCGGGATTTATTCGCGCCGCAACTACTCCAAACGGACAAGTTACTACGCCGAATTTCTTTGATACGCTCTATGTTTATGCGTGGTTTGTAACCTTTGCGATTGGGTTTGTTTTGTATTTGGTTTTGATGAAAGTCGCGCCGCCGAAAGTATTTAGCCAAACGTAAAAGTAGGCTGTCAGTGCTGAATAAAATCCTAATCTTGATTCGCATTATTGAGTAGGAATAACCAATGAACGAACAAAAATTTGAAAATAACACGAAAATGAATCAACTGATTGTTATAGCAAGCAAGCCGATTTATGCTTTGCTCATTCCGCTCGGACTTTTTTTTGTGCCTGTTGGAGTGTGGTTTATAGTAAATTCTTTTCGGGATGTTTATCGAAAATCGCATTGGATAATCGGAGTTCTGATGATTTTGATTTACGCGATAATTTTCGGTGTGGTTTTTAACGGTTATCGGAAATCGGTTAAATGTTTTACCGACAAAGGTTTAAAGCGAAACGATGGAAAAGAGTTTTTATGGTCGGATTTGAGCCGTGTTGTTAATCAGATAAAACGCAAACGCTCCGGCGGATTTGCGATTTGGCGGACTGAAGTTCAATTTAAAGACGGTTCAGCGGCGTGGCTGATTCCTTCAAAAGTCAGAAATAATAGCGAAGTATGGGATTTTGTTAATAACTTGCGGTGCGAACATTTGGAAAAAAGAGTTTGATATAAAAAAATAAGATAAAGTTACGATAAACTAATCTGCAAGAAATTGAAGCAGCATTAAGTGAAATTTATGAAATACGAACCAGTTAAAAATTATTATAACGGCGAATTTGCCGAAAGCAGTGCCAGCGAAAGTTTGGATGTAGTTTCGCCGATTGACGGAAATTTGTTGTCAAAAGTTCCGATGTCAACAGTTAGCGAATTAAACAAAGCGGTTGAATCCGCCAAGAATGCTTTTCCGAAATGGAGTCAAACTCCGATAAAAGAACGTGTCCAAATATTTTTTCGCTATCGCACTTTGCTCGAAAAAAATCTCGATGAATTAACTAAACTCGTTTCCGAAGAAAACGGCAAAACTTATGACGAAGCAAAAGCGGAAGTTGAAAAATCTATTGAGCTTACGGAATTTGCGTGTTCAATGCCGCAACTTGTTTCAGGCGAGATTATGGAAGTTTCCAAAGGCGTTGAATGCCGAACCGAACATTTTCCGCTCGGCGTTGTCGCGTCAATTGTGCCGTTTAATTTTCCGTTGATGGTGCCGAATTGGACGATGCCGAATGCGCTGGTTTTGGGCAATACGATGATTATGAAACCTTCGGAATTAGTTCCGCTTTCGTGTTTGCGAATGGCAGAATTATTGAAAGAAGCAGGTTTGCCCGACGGCGTTTTTAATATCATCAATGGCGGAAAGGAAATCGTCGAAGGTCTTTGTTCGCATAAAGATATTGAAGCCGTCAGCTTTGTTGGCTCAACCAAAGTTGCCAAATTGGTTTATCAGCAAGCCACGCATAATTTGAAACGCTGTGTTGCTCTCGGCGGGGCGAAAAATCACTTGTTCGTGTTGCCTGACGCAAATCCAACCATGACTGCGACAAACGTGACAGCTTCGATGTCGGGCTGTGCGGGACAACGCTGTATGGCGGCTTCCGCGATGCTCGCAGTTGGAAATGTTGACTCGATAATTGAGCAAATTTGTGATGAAGCACGAAAGGTTATTCCCGGCAAAAATCTTGGTGCGGTGATTTCAAAAGCCGCAAAGTCACGCATCGAAGGTTATATTTCCGAAGCCGAAAAGAACGGTGCAAAGATTTTGGTTGATGGTAGAAATGCAGTTGTCCAAGGCAAAGAAAACGGGACTTATGTCGGTCCGACTGTGATTGATTTCGTTACACCCGAAATGTCAGTGGCAACGGAAGAAATTTTTGGACCTGTTATTTCGATTATGCGAACCGAAACTCTGGACGAAGCATTAAAAATCGAAAACTCAAATCCTTACGGCAACGCGGCTTCGGTTTTCACACAATCCGGCGGCGCGGCGCGTTATGTAATGGAACACGCTTCAGCGGGAATGATCGGCGTAAATATCGGCGTTCCCGTTCCACGCGAGCCATTTTCATTTGGTGGTTGGAACGAATCACGCTTTGGTGCAAATGATATTACAGGAAAAAGCAGTATAGAATTTTGGACTAAACTGAAAAAAACAACGACCAAATGGAATCCTGAAGCGGGAATAAATTGGATGAGTTGATAATTAAAAAATCAGCTACGAATTACCACGAACAACTACTAATTCCTTTGTCATCAAAAATTTGTGTTAATTTGTGAAAATTCGTGGCAAAATAACCACGCTATGAATACTAAACTTAAATTAACTGCACTTTTTACATTCGTGCTTTTCGCTGTTGCGTTTTTTGCACCGAAAGGTGAAACACAAACACAAGTTGAAACAGCCGGACAGAAGTTCAAAAGCATCAAAGTTTTGAATGATATGCCCGCTGACCAAATGGGCAAGGTGATGAATATGATGTCGGCTTCGTTGGGAGTTGACTGCAAATTCTGCCACGCTTCAAATGATGCTGATTACGAAAAAGAAGGTTTTGAGCATAAAGATATGGCTCGGACGATGCTCAAGATGACCTTTGATTTGAACAAAAATTTCTTCAATGGTCGTCCTGAAATCAATTGCAACACTTGTCATAAAGGAATTTCGCATCCTCAACCGAGTTTTCCACTTGCTCCTGCAACGCCGCCCGTTCCGCGTCCTGCTCAGCCTGCTACAAAGCCGACAATTGATGAACTTTTAGCCAAATATGAAGAATCTCTCGGCGGAAAAGCGAATTTAGCAAAGGTAACTTCGCGTCATATCAAAGCCCAACGCCTTGAGCCGGACGGTAAAACTACCGAAGCCGAAGAAGTTTGGACAAAAGGTTTTAAGACTATTGCTCAGACAACTTACGGCAATTATGTCGTCAGCGAAATTTATGATGGAACGAACGCCATGAAGCTCGGCAACAAAGAAAAACTTGACTTAAAAGCGGATGAATTAGAGCAAATCAAACGCGATGCACAGGTTTTTGCCAATCCGAATCTGAAAGCGATTTATCCGACTATGGATGTCAGATTTTTGGAAAAACTTGATGGAAAAGACGTTTGGCTGATTTTAGCGACAACTGCCGACAAAAAGCGTGAACGCATTTATCTTGATGCAAACACAGGATTACTCGTTCGCCGTGTTGCCACTTCTCCAACAGTTTTAGGCAACTTCGCATATCAGGTTGATTATGCTGATTACAAAGATTTTGGCGGCGTAAAAGTGCCGACCACGATAAAGTTTGCCGTTCCGCATATTTATTGGACTCGTAAAGTTTTGGAAGTTAAAAATAATGTCACGATTGATGATGCTAAATTCAAATTTTAGCCTCATATTGACGCGGATGATGCGGATTGATAAATCTTGGTTCATTCGCGTTGAAGACGCAAAAAGAAAATAGCCAGATGTGAAACGTCTGGTAAAATCGGAAAACCTAATCCGCGTTGAAGACGCGAAAAGATTATGCCATCAAGCCATATTTGTTTGAATGTCCATCTTGTCTTTTCAACCAAAGACCGTTTGCCATTTATTTCGGCGGAGTATTTGGAAAGATTACACTCCTATCTTGGCGGAATTGTTAAGGGAATGGACGCGATGCCTTTGGCGATAGGCGGAGTAGCTGATCATGTTCATTTGCTTGTTAGTTTGAAATCAAAACATCGGCTTGATTATTTTTTGCGTGATTTGAAAGCGGATTCTTCAACTTGGATTCATCAGGAATTACACAAGAAATTTGAATGGCAGAAAGGTTACGGAGCATTTTCCGTGAGTCCGAATTCTATAGAAGGTGTTAGAAAATACATTGCCAATCAAGCGGAACATCATCGAAAAATTACATTTCAAGATGAATATCGTGAATTATTGAAAAAGAGTGGAATTGATTTTGATGAAAAGTATTTATGGTGAAAATCTTTTCGCGTCTTCAACGCGGGAATTCTTGGTTGATTGTTCCAGAAGCTACGCATCTGGCTATTTTCTTGGAACGGCTCTGCCGTTCTAATTGGAATAAAAGTTTGGAGATGGAAGTGTCGGGTTTGATAGCTTTGAAGTAGAAAATTCTAATCAAATTATGGTTCAAAATTCTATCAATTGGAAAAAACTCAAACGCTCTTTAATTTTGTTTGTAGTTTTTACCTCGTTCATTATTTTAACTTTTGCTGTTTCGTGGAAGTATTTTGAAAAACAAGCAGAGCAAGATGTCACTAACACTAATCCAAAATACTTTCCAATTGTTGTAATAACCTCTGATAAATCCGAAGTTGTTTTAATGGAAGATTTAGAAAAGTATAAACAAAATAATCCGAGTTTTTCGTTTTTAATACCCAATGGAAAAGTTGAATTGATAAATGCTCAATTAATAGAAGACCAAAAAAGAAGAGGTGGAAAAGGAATACCAAAAGTTGTTACAGAAACAATTGCTGATGGAAAACAACTTATTGAATTTGAAATAATGGGGGATGGTTTTTTTCTCTCAAAATATGAAGCAAGGGATAAGGAAATAAAGCCTTTAATGTTTAAATTATCGGGAGTCGGTTTTGTTTTTTTTCCTTGCGGAATAACTTTTTTAGTAGGCTTTGTCGGATATTTTCTTTTAAGATTTATTTTATGGTTCGTAAAAAGAAGGCAAAATGTTGAGCTAGTTTAGGGAGATTAAATATGTCAAGAATAATCAAAGGCGGCTTGATCCAAGCCCACAACGTCGGCGATGTGAATGCACCGATTGAGGAAATCAAAAAAGCGAATATTGACCATCAACTAAAATACGTTGAAGAAGCGGCGAAACAAGGTGTGCAGATGCTCTGTTTTCAAGAGATTTTTACCACGCCGTATTTTTGTGCGGAACAGCAAACGCGTTGGGATGAAGCGGTGGAAAAAGTTCCCGATGGTCCAACCGTTAAATTGATGCAGGAAGTCGCCAAACAATACGGAATGGTCTTGATCGTCCCGATTTACGAGGAAGAGATTTCGGGAATTTATTACAACACTGCCGCCGTGATTGATGCTGACGGAAAATATCTGGGGAAATACCGCAAAACCCACATTCCGCACGTCGCGCCCGGATTTTGGGAAAAATTCTATTTTCGACCGGGTAATTTGGGTTATCCATGTTTTGATACGGCGTTTGCCAGAATCGGCGTTTATATTTGTTACGACCGACATTTTCCAGAAGGTGCAAGATGTTTAGGTTTAAACGGGGCGGAAATTATCTTCAATCCGTCGGCAACCGTTGCAGGGCTTTCAGAATATCTTTGGAAATTGGAACAGCCTGCACACGCTGTTGCGAACGGATATTTCGTCGGAGCAATCAACCGAGTTGGAATGGAAGCACCTTGGAACATCGGTGAATTCTACGGACAAAGTTATTTCTGCGATCCACGCGGACAAATGTTGGCGGTTGGAACTCGTGACCAAGACGAACTTATTGTTGCGGATTTGGATATGGACGAAATTAAAGAAGTCCGCAACACTTGGCAATTTTTTAGAGATAGAAGACCTGATTTATACGATCCGATTGTGGCTGATTAGGAAAGATTTAGCCGCAGATGGACGCGGATATACGCGGATTTATGAGTGAAATCAGAAAACATCCTTTGAACGTAAAAGGCAAGTATTATGTTGACTACGAAGAATGCCTCGATCACGAGTGTTGTGTGTATGAAGCATCAAGTAATTTCAAGATGGACAGAACTAATTGGGGTGCATACATTTTCAAACAGCCTCAAACAGATGAAGAAGAAGCTCAATGCAAAGAAGCGATGATGTGTTGCCCAATGCAGGCAATTCACGATGACGGAGAGTAAATTATGAATAAGTTTTCCAAGATAAATTTTATAACGCTGTTTTTGTTATTTTTCCCCATCT
>ERZ1292633.6634-Hain-H41-02um-R1-6634-length-10028-cov-4_pt1 | contig 10028 bp, 10 predicted proteins | sample MGYA00564406_ERZ1292633 | MGnify/ENA primary metagenome ERZ1292633 (study PRJEB36523, sample SAMEA6512639) | groundwater metagenome | collected 2019-01-08 | study: AquaDiva: Metagenomics assemblies of 32 groundwater samples
GATGAGCAGGGTCCCGATTTTTTGTCTAAAATAGACGGAATCTTTGCTTTCTGCATTTACGACCCCGCCACGAAAGATTACTTCATTGCCCGCGATCACCTCGGTATCGTCCCCTTGTATATCGGCTGGGATGCAGAAGGCGCACTTCATATAGCCAGTGAAATGAAAGCGATTGAACCTTACTGTGAAAAATTGCAGGAATTTCCGCCGGGGCATTATTATCTTGGCAGCGCCAAAGAGTTTGTTAAATGGTATAAGCCTAAATGGGCAACCGCCGTTCCGGCCACGCCGGTATCTTTGCTTAAACTGCGCCAAGAACTAGAGACGGCAGTAAAAAAACAATTGATGTGCGATGTCCCGTATGGAGTTTTAATTTCAGGAGGATTAGATTCTTCACTGATTGCCGCTATCGCCGCCAAATTCAGCCGAAGACGCGTCGAATCAGGAGACCAAGAAGAGGCCTGGTGGCCGCGCCTGCACTCTTTTTCTATTGGATTGGAAGGATCGCCGGACCTGAAATTTGCCCGCCAAGCAGCGGAACATATCGGAAGCGTGCACCACGAATTAAAATTTACAGTTCAACAAGGAATTGACGCTCTGCGCGACGTCATTTATCACATAGAAACATATGATGTAACTTCCATCCGCGCTTCTACCCCTATGTATCTGATGGCTAGAAAAATTAAAAGTCTCGGTATCAAGATGGTCCTTTCAGGCGAAGGGGCAGATGAAGTCTTTGGCGGTTATTTATATTTCCATATGGCTCCGAATGCGGAAGAGTTTCATGAAGAAACTGTTAGAAAATTGCAGAAGCTGAGCAAATACGATTGCCTGCGCGCAAACAAATCCATGGCCGCGTGGGGCGTCGAAGCCCGTGTTCCGTTCTTAGACAAAGATTTTTTAGAATATGCCATGGATTTCGATCCCCAAGATAAAATGTGCGGTACGGGAAAAATAGAAAAATATGTTCTTCGCAAAGCTTTTGAAGGATTTCTGCCGGAGGCAATACTTTGGCGTCAGAAAGAACAATTTTCCGACGGCGTGGGTTATAATTGGATAGATTCTCTGAAAGCTCATGCAGAAGAAAAAATATCCGGCGAGATGATGGCTAAAGCTGCAGAAAGATTTCCGGTGCAGCCGCCGGCGACAAAAGAAGCGTATCTTTATAGGAGCATCTTTGAAGAATTCTTTCCCAGCAGAGATGCTGCCCTGACGGTTGAAGTCGGGCCGTCCATCGCCTGTTCTACCCCGACTGCCTACCGCTGGAGCAAGACCTTCCAGGGGATGGCTGATCCTTCTGGAAGAGCGGTAAGCGTCCATAAAGAGGCAGTTCAGAAAGTTTAGGGTGTAAATGCGTCCAGAAAGAGAAAATAGGCGCCTACTTTATAAAAAAGCAAATTACCTTATATTGTGCAGGTAAATAGCTCTCCCGTCAGGATCATAAATTCCGACTCCCGTTCCATTGGGATTTTTCTTAACGTTGCCGTGAGTGTATGCTTCTATTGCTTTAAGGACAGAATCTATATTCCCTGCTTGAAAAACTAAACTAGGGGTGTCGATTCTTACCTGCGCCGAGTGCTGGTTCGGGGCGCTTTGTTCAGTATTATGCATCGGATATAAGTATATTTCCGGACCGTCGTTAAGTTCGCCTACAAAGTGCCTTCTGTTTTGGCTGATATTTTCTCTAAAAGTAATGCCTAACAAAGATCCGTAAAATGCGCTTAACCTATCGATGTCCGGCGAATGAAGAACGATTCCTTCCAAACAGATTATGGCCATGATTTTCTTAAAGAGATATTTTATTTAAATAATTTTCCTTCTTTAAATATAGTTTTCCACAAAAACATTTTTATACCTTCCCTTTATTTATGTGGGTTATGGCTCAATACTTGTCTATCCAGGATGCTTTAGATAAGGGTTCCGGCAAAGTTTCGATCCGGGGCTGGGTGCACCGCGAGAGGGGCAGCAACAAATTAAAATTCGTGGTCCTGCGTGATTCTAGCAACACCATCCAATGTGTTTTCAAAAAAGAGGATTTTGAGAAACAATGGCCGGAAATAGATCATCTTCAGATTGAAGCTTCAATCAGGATAACCGGCGACATAAATAAAGATGAACGCGCTCCGACTGGGTATGAAGTCCGAGTAAAAGAATACGAATTAGTCGGTCCCAGCGAAAATTATCCGATCACCAAAGACCAATCCGTCGAGTTCCTGGCCGATAACCGCCATCTCTGGCTGCGCAGCCAGAAAATGATCGCAATGCTTAAGATCCGCAGCACCGTATTTAATTCGATCCACGAATATTTCCGCAGCCAGGGGTTTTATGAATATCATTCGCCGATATTCCAAGCCGTGCAGTGCGAAGGCGGCGCGGAATTGTTCAGCGTAGATTACTTCGGCAAAAAAGATGTTTTTCTCGGACAGACCTGGCAGCTGTATGCCGAACCGGCTATTTTTGCCTTGGAAAAGATTTACACTATTTCTCCCAGTTTCCGTGCGGAAAAAAGCAAAACTTCCCGACATTTAACCGAATATTGGCACGCGGAGATGGAAATGGCCTGGGCAGAATTCAAAGATATTCAAGATTATGCGGAAGGATTAATCAAGCACGTCGTACAGAAAGTTCTGGAACATCATAAACCGGAATTAGAAGTGCTGCGGCGCGATGTAAAAAAATTAGAGCCATCTATGAAAAAACCATTTGTGCGCATGACTTATGATGAAGCTTTACAAATTTTAGACAAGAAATGCAAGATGAAAGTGCAATGGGGGAAAGATTTACGCACCCTTGAAGAAGAAAAATTAACCCAATTATATGACGTTCCAGTAATCGTAACCCATTATCCCAAAGTTGTGAAAGCGTTTTACATGACTGAAGACCCTAAGAATCCTAAAGTGGTGCAGGGGTGTGATGTGCTGGCTCCGGAAGGTTACGGAGAGATCGTCGGCGGCTCTCATCGCGAGCATGATCTGGAGAAGATCAAGAAACGCCTGGTTGCGCAGGGAGAAGATCCTGCGCAATACGAATTTTATCTTGATACCAGAAGATATGGTTCTGTTCCTCACGGCGGTTTTGGCATGGGCGTGGAAAGGCTGATCGCCTGGATCTGCGGCCTGGAGACGGTAAAAGACGCCATCCCTTTCCCCAGGACCATGGAAAGATATAAGCCCTAAGATTTTGGATGGCTCTTCAGCGGTTGTGTTAAGTCGCTTTTTTCTCAATGGCTTCCTGACGGCTCTGTCCTGAATGTGGTTAGCGCGTAAATCCGAGCGATACTTCGGTTTAATTTCTACTGTGGCAAGGGGACGCTCCATACATGAAATTAGGAAACTACCTAATTTCAGTACCAAAATGAAGTCTTTGCTTCATTTTGTGTACGGGAATGCCGCATTATTATTACAACCTACGAAGAGCGAGTCCGCGCTAACCAGAGCGTAAGTGAGCAGTGGGCGCCCGCAGGACAAGAATTAAAAGATAGCAACGATAAATAATCCTCTTCAGGACAGTTTAAGCATCTCTGAAGTAGATAGTACTTTAACTTCTTTTTGCCCTTTAAGCCTTTTGTCATTAGACCAGAGCGGGCAATTGAATTTTAGTGCTAAAGCAAAATATTCTGAATCATTTGTATCTGGCGATATTTGTTTTGCTTTTGGACGCAGAGATACATATCCAGCAGAAAGAATTATGGTGATCCTTGATAAAATGATTGACAAAGCAACATTTAACTCTGCTTCTGAGCATCCTGCTTTTTCTGTTATCAATGGACGATATTTTTCAACCTCTTCCAACAGAAATTCCGGCGAAACTAATTCAAGATTAGAAGAAAAGAGAAGCTCCCTAGTAAGACCGTCTGCAGAAATGAGCGCAGCAAACACAATGTTGGCATCAATAACCGCTTTCACACGTAATCAAGCTCCGTACTTCTGTACGTGCCGTTCATGTATCCCCTTCCTAATTTTTCTTCCAATCTCCAAAGCATCTTTTCCGGTCAATCTGGACTTTGCAGTAATGGATTTTAAAATAGCTAATTGGGCCACTTTTTCACGAATAGCAGCTCGCGCAACTTCAGACCAATTCATCTCTTTGAATTCGTCCATCTCTTGCTTTAAATCTTCCGGCACTGATAATGTTATGGTTGGCATGTCTGTTTTACCTCTTTCATATAACTTATTTAATACACTGAATGCACATAATATATTTAAACCTTTCGCAGGCTAATCATCAACCCTAAAGCGTCCAATAGGATTTATTGTTCTTTAATCTTACGTCGTCATCGGCATCTCAGTCCATGAATTCTAATTCGCATAACAGCCCCAGATGATCCGACCACGGGAAATGAAAGGTACGGTAATCGTTGATGGCGATATTGCGCGATGCCAGAATATGGTCTATATCTTTAGTAGGATTGTCTGAAGGATAAGTTTTCAGGCCGAAATTAGCGGCCGGAGGATGCAGTATCCCGTCCGCCAGAAGTTCTTTCATGAGCCTGCTGCGGCGGCTGAAATTGAAATCTCCTGCCGCGACGATATAGCTTTGCGGCTCTTTTTCCACGAATTCTCTCAAGTATGTTATCAATTCCCGGATCTCTTCCTTCTTGCTGAATTCGTATTCTCTTTCACCGTCATCTAGATGCACATAAAAAACCTGCAGTTTCCTCCCGCCGACTTTCAGCTCTACATGGATGAAATCTTTAAAGAAATGATCCAGCCGGTTGTCTAAACAATCATCATTTCCATACAGATGGCGATGCACCGCCTTTATCGGAAAGCGGGAGATCATGGCATTCCCGGTAGAGTCCATAATGGCGATTTCATGTATTGGTCAAAAACGACGTAATCATACGGCCGGCCCATGAATTCCGCGATCACTTTCGGCTGATCCAATCCGCCGGTCTTTACCGTGCCGGCATAATCGACTTCGTTAAAATTTATGGCGTCTATCTTATGGTCAAGAAAAAAATCAGCCAGCCAGTTGGCACGGAAAAGCGCTTCTTCTTCGGAGATGAACTTAAATATATTTGGGGTGTTTCCGCGCAGGTCTGCCGCGTTAAGATGGGCAAAATTTATCTTCTTGATTTCTTCATCAGGATGGCTGGCATCGTATCCGGGCGCATCACGGAGACGTACAACTTCGAAAGAGCCCAGGCAGGAAGTGAGACTTAGACTAAGAAGGCCCTGCAGCAGATTTCTGCGTGAGAAATACATCCGGAAAAAACAAGCAGGTCCGGTTATAAATATTATGTATATGCCTTATTTCGGGGCCAATTTAGAGCAAGCTGCGCCGTCCTCTACAAGCTGAGAACATCATATGAGCCCAAAGGATAGATGTCGATGCTGTGTTTAAGGAAATCCAAAGCCGCCTGGACTTTTTTATCCCGGACATCACCGTCGATCTCGATGTAAAATAAGTATTCCCCCATCTTCTTTCCTGACGGCAGCGATTCGATCTTCGCCAGATTGATATTCTGCGCGGCGAATGGTGCAAGAACATGGAACAGCAATCCCGGGCGATCTTCTTTGGGGTCGAGCAGCAGGCTGGTCTTGGCATTTTCCTGCATAGTGTTCTCCTGCAGGGAGATGACTAAAAATCTGGTGGCGTTGTCGTGATGATCTTCGATCCTTTCATTGATTATCTGCAATCCATAATGCTCAGCAGCTTCTCGGGAACCGACTGCGGCAAAAGTATCGTCATCAGCGGCGATCTCCATGGCTTTTGCGGTGCTGGAGCTCTCAACGATATATTTATCTTTTCCTGCAAGAAATGACGAACACTGCGCCAAAGCCTGCGGATGGGAAATTATCTTCACATAATCATTTTTTTTTGCCGCCAGGCAATGATGGATGTTTACAGTATAGCCCTGATTGATCCTTATGTTATCTTTATATCTAAGCAAAGCCATTATGCTTTCCCGCACGCTTCCCTGCAGCATATTTTCCAAAGGAACGATACCTTTTACAGCCCGATGTTCAACTACCTCTTTAAAAACATCTTCGATGCGTGAACATAAAGATAATTCCTCTCCGGAAAATATTTTCATCGCCAGCAGATGTGAATAACTGTATTCCGGGCCGAGAAGAGCTGCTTTATCCATCTATTATTTTCACCAATCTCTTATGCAGGTAAGGGCAGTCAATCTCTTTACGGAGCGAACCCAGCAATCCTTCCAACCCTTTTTTTTCCGGTTCCTGCATCAGGGCATCTACTTTTTTTACTGCCTCGCGGTAAGCCCGCATAGCTTCTTCAGCGAAAGGGTTTTCAGATAGTATATCTGCATATAAAGAGGGGTCCTGCACAAACATCTTGGCTGCGGAAGAAAGGCGGAGCAGGTAAGCTGGGGCGGTCAGGTTCTCCGGGATGGATTTATAGCCCATCTCCGCAAGCGCATGAGAAAAAGCGATGTTGGAAATATAAGTTAAGCACTGCACCGCAGCCATGGTCTTATCGTGCTCTTCCGGATCCATCAAAGTTATCTTTATCCCCAATGATTCTAACGTTTTTTTGTACCAAGAAAGGTATCCCTCTTCCCTCGTCGGGCACAGGACCATGTTTTGGCCATGCAGGTCGGCATCCGGCCCGAAGAGCGGGTGCCCGCCGATGATCTCTGCCTGCGAATGTTGGAGCATCGCCGCTACCGGCTTCATCTTCACCGAAGAAAGATCAGTAAGCAAAGCTCTTTCCCTGACGTGCGGGCCGACCTGCCGGATCACTTCTTCTGTTTTTTTCAGCGGGACGGAAATGATGACTACGTCTCCCTGTTCTGCAAGTTTGATATTGTTGGTGCAGCCGGCGTCAGAAACCAAGACCTCATATCCTTCGTCGACAAAACCTTCTGCGAAAAGGGAGCCCATCTTTCCTCTTCCGCCGACGATGGAGATGGTCTGCGGAACCTTAAGCTTAGTTTTCATCGTTGGGCTTCCCGTGATCTGCGCAAGATCAGTCCAAACAGTTCAGCCGCAAATCTTTCGTCATCAAATCCAAGCTCTTTAAACTGCCGGGTTCGATCTTCAATAATTTCCGTTTCCCGTTCTTGATCCAGGATGAGAATATTTTTCTGCCGTTTATATTCGGCAATCTCTCCGCTGAGCTTGAATCGCTGGACTAGCAATCGCGCCAGCTGCTCATCGACAGCATCAATATTTTTCCTCAGCTTTTCTAAAGTTTTCACTTTTTCTAAGGCCATTTTTGCGGAACTTTACGGGTTTTTATCTCGGTCATAAATCTTTTGAAATCTGAAGCTTTCATCCCCTGCTCATAGTCGCATACCTTTTCACCGCCGATAGTTTCTTTTTCATCATCTCTTATCACGTCGATCAGCAGGCCGTTGGCTGCCGCATCCAGAAATTCTGCCGCTATCCGCGGAACTAAATCCCGCTTTCCAGTCGAATGGCTGGGATCGCCGATGACCGGCAGGTAAGTAGCTTTGCGCAGTTCCAGCAGGAAATTTGGGCGGGGAGTGTTTCTCATGCTGTCGGCGGGATTATTTATTCCCCTTTCGCAGATGATTATTTTTTTTGCCCCCTCTAAAGCGATATATTCGGCGGCGCACAGCACTTCCTTAAGTTTTGGCAAGGGCCCGGTTTTTAGCAGGACTCCTTTTTCATGTTCGGCAGCATATTGCCCGACATCACGCAAAAGAGCATAGTTCTGCATGTTTCTTGCTCCAATCTGCAGGACATCAGCGTAATATCCTACCTCTTCTACTTTCAATTGATCCATAATCTCGGTAACGATGGGCAGTTCGGTAATCTCCCGCGCTTCAGCCAAGATTTCCAGCCCTTTAAGGCCTAATCCCTGAAATGAATAAGGCGAAGTCCTGGGCTTATATGCGCCGCCTCTCAGCATATCCGCGCCGGCTTCCTGCACACTTTTGGCGATGGCTATGGTCTGCTCGTACGAATGGACTGCGCAGGGTCCGGCAATGATCAGCGGTTTGTCTGCGCCGACTTCCACTCCGCGGATAGTAAATCTGCTCGTTTCCAAATTTCCACGATATTTTGCGAAGTATTCTCTTGCTACCAAGCGATATTCTTCTGATTCAGTCTTTGCGCTTTGTGGTCCCGTCTGCGCCGATGCGGCGCTTTTTTCTTGTCTTAACATATCTTCATTCCTCTGGTAAACGTTCATGGATTCATCTGCATCTTTTAACGGACCCGCATAAAATTGGTTGCGAATCCGTTCAACAGCTAAAATAATAAATAAATGCAGAGAAAAAACCAGCACTTCGTTGGATAATACTTTGTATAATGCCAGTTTGAACCATAGCGTTCCTAAAAAATAAAGTGATATTTAAAGGTTGCTGTTGGTTGGGCGTTCTGTGGCTGTTAACAAGAATGAAATGAGATGTCTTGAAAATGAGGCATTCTACAAAATCGGTTATCTACTTATGAAAATTCAAACAACTTCTTCTGCTCTTTCCTGACTTTCAATAACTTGCTTTCTTTCAGCAGCAAATTAATGTCAAACCAAAATTTCAGTTTAATCATCTCTTCTGCATACTTCATCATCAAACTTTGGTCGGCAAAAGAGACCGTTTTCTCCCGCAGGCTTTTTCTGGCGGCTTCCCGGCAGACCCACACGCCTAAAGGAACATGGTACTCGGGAGTTATGAACCGCAAGGCCAGACAGCTTCCCTGCCGCCTGATTTCTTTCATCTTCTCCAATACCGGCAGGCGGCAGGCGTAATATCCGCCGGCGGTCTCTTCCGCATACTCTTTCCGGCCTTCGTAACTTTCGTAATCGGTGGAATACATATATCCGTTTTTTGACCAAGGGTTTACGGGGTTGGAAAGATAAGTTTCGAAAAGCTCATAGCTCCACACTTCGGGAAAGAATAACAGGAGATAATAATTGCCCCAGCCTCCGCCGAAGTAGGCCTGATATCCGCCGGCCGGAAAGTCTTTTATCTCGGAGATAAGCTGTTTCCCGACCGCGTCATCGACCGCGGTGATGCTCGATCTGGTCGGCACTAACTTGCGGTTGTCTTTCAATCCTACACTGCCTACTGAAAGGAGTTTGTTCAGCGAGCTTTCTTCAAAACCTTTTTTATAAAGATCAAGTATGGCCGGAGCAGCTTTCAGATCGGTATCGGAAACCACTTTCTCTACCTGGCGGTCTATCTTGGTGTTAGCGGTGATGCGCACATTTCTTATCGCCGCCTGCGGGCCGAAAGGCATGATCTCCCTTTCCGGCTTCAGCTGCAGCTGCGGCATCTTGGCCAGATTAACTTCCAGCTCTACCGCTTTTCTGGCCATGCCCACTTCTTGGATCACCTCCAATAATCTGTTTTTTTTGCCGGGCAGCTTTACATCGGCCTGGGCGCGGGAATTGACCAATCCGTAGCGCATGCTGGCGACCTGCCCTACCGCAAAGTTTCCCTTGCTCCACAGGCGGGGAGAATCGTAATATGAAGTGTCGCCGGAAAACTGCGGGCTCAAGAAGCCGATATTTACCTTCGGATATCCATACTTGCCTATGAATGGCGCCGGAGAGCTTCCCTGGAAATCCTTTTTGAAAGATTTATCTACTTTCAGCAGGGGGATCTCTTCAATATCTTTGTATTTCACCCGGCGTATCTGCATCAGCAGGATCAAGAAAGAAGTATTTTTAAGAATTTATGGTCGGTTCAATATATTAATGCTCCATTACTGGTGCTGGTAGATAATTGTAAACTACAACAGATACCTTTTTAAAGAAAATAAAGAATTTCTAATTCAATGTGGACGTGCCGGAGCGGCCAAACGGGATGGATAATTTTTGAAAATCAAAAATTAGTCCAAGCTTAGGTCGGTTTGGCAGAAGGGTATGATGAGCTTTCCGCTATGACTGAAAGATACCCATTGGCTTAGTGCCTACGCAGGTTCGAATGCCAGCGATCTGGAACGAAAGTCCTGCCGTCCACACCATTTTTAATCAATACAAAACATGTCTGGGGGCACATCTTATGAAAAATCACACAACTATAGTTTTATTGTTGGGCGCAGCTGCCTGCGGCTTAGAGCAGGAAGTCGGTCCGGTGGATACTTCTT
>ERZ1292633.6635-Hain-H41-02um-R1-6635-length-10027-cov-5_pt1 | contig 10027 bp, 12 predicted proteins | sample MGYA00564406_ERZ1292633 | MGnify/ENA primary metagenome ERZ1292633 (study PRJEB36523, sample SAMEA6512639) | groundwater metagenome | collected 2019-01-08 | study: AquaDiva: Metagenomics assemblies of 32 groundwater samples
ATTCTGACTGGCCTTGAAACAGAGTTCAATCGCCGGGCTGATTTCCGAATCGGTTCGCACGAGACTCATCCCCACCGATGACCCGCTATCATTCGGTTTGATGATTACCGGCAGTGGAAGGCGCGAAACGATATCCTCAGCGATATTGCCCCGCTCCCACTCCCATGAGCGATAGAGAACCCACTTGGGTGTGGCAACGCCAACACTTTCGAATAGGCGCTTACTTTTTTCTTTGTCCATTGCAATCGCCGAGGCCAACATCCCAGACCCAGTATATTTCATGCCGGCCATATCGAGCAGGCATTGAAGGGATCCGTTTTCTCCGGCGCCGCCATGAAGGGTGAGAAAAACGACTTCGGATTTCGGTTCGCTCTCATGTGATAAAATCTGACGAACCCCCTCACCACTGGTCTGATCCGCCTGAATCTTCGACGGCGATTCTCCTGTCCCAATCAGATATGTGCCATTGGATGCGGTCAACGACCGTCCGCTAGCCGGATCGACCGCGATGACAGTATGGCCAAGTTTCGTGAGAGCTTCGTAAACTGCCCGTCCGGAGTTAAGCGAAACCTCTCGCTCATCGGAATCCCCGCCGGCCAACATCAAAATGCGCACATCATCCCTTTCGCTTCACCGCAACCGCTCGGTAGATTACGACTGCTACTATGACAATCACTACAATCCAAAGCAGGCGGCCATAAGTCGTAAAATAGTCCTGTATGGCGTCATAATTTCGCGCCACACTCCCGGCAGTATACATGATGAGACTTACAAACAGAATATAAGAACAGGTCGTGAAGATCATCATCTTGGCCGTGTTGTACTGTCCGATTCCGGCCACCACCGCCACCGCCGTGCGAATGCCGACCAAAAAGCGTGAAACGATGAGAATGAGAAATCCCCACCGCGCGAACGATTGCTCCACTCGCCGAATATGCTCAACTGAGAAATATTTGAAATTCTTGCGCTCAAAATAGTGTCGCCCCTGATTGCGTCCAAAATAATAGAGAATGGCAACCGAAGACATTCCGCCCAATACGATACAGGCAAACGCCAGCGGCCATTCGAGCCGCCCCACTCCGGAGAGCAGGCCAGCTACGGCAATGAAGGAATCGCCGGGAAATGGAGGAAAAAGATTTTCAACAAAACTGGCCGCGAAAAGAACGAGATAGACCCACAGCGTCCCGTGTCGCAGAATCTGATCGACAAATTCTGCAATCGGGCCGGGATGATCAACCATTCCGCTCCACCAGACAAACAGCCATCGCGGCGATCCCCTCTTCCCTGCCCACAAATCCGAGTGTCTCCGTTGTCGTGGCCTTTATATTCACCTGACCAGATGGTATGGCAAGCGCGTGGGAAATATTTGATTTCATCAACTCAATATGGGGAGCCATTTTCGGATTTTCCGCCAGAATTGTGCAGTCAATGTTCACGATGCGAGTCACCCCCGCGTCTTTTAGCAATTGAAAAACCCGTGCGAGCAACAGCCCCGAGTCGGCGTTTTTGAATCTTGAATCGTTGTTGGGAAACTGGTGTCCTATATCGGGAAGTCCCGCCGCTCCGAGAAGCGCATCCATGATGGCATGCAGGAGCACATCGGCGTCGCTATGGCCAATGAGGCCCTTCGGATGGGGGATGGTCACGCCGCCAATGATGAGCGGCCGCCCCTCGACGAGCTGATGGACATCATACCCTTGACCAATGCGATACTCAGCCATGCAATTCTCCTGACAAAAGAAACTCAAGCATGGCAATATCCGCCGAATGCGTAATCTTTGGATTTGGATACGCCGTTACCACCACGTGTACCGCATGCCCCATTCGTTCAACAAGGACAGCGTCATCGGTGGCCTCATGATGTTTTCCGGCTGAGTGCGCATGCCGATGAGCGTCGCGAATAAGTCCGAACTGAAAGGCTTGCGGTGTCGAGGCCGCAAAGAGTGATGCTCTATCGAGAGTACTCGTAATTTTTTCTCCACTCACGAGCTTGATAGTATCGGTCACGCGCGACGCAAGGATTGCTCCCCCCCAGTGACGAGCCGAATTGACAACCGTATCAATATCCTGCGGGTGGACCATCGGGCGGACGCCGTCGTGGATCGCCACGATTTCGGTATAGGACGGAAGAGATTCAAGGCCGCGCAGAACCGACTCAGCCCGCGAGGCTCCCCCCTCGACTATCTTCTCTACCTTGGTCAACCCAAAGCGATCGACAACTGACTGCGAGATCATCGCGGCGTGATCCGCCGAGGCCACAATCACGATCTTGTCGATTGTCTGGGCATGTTCAAATCGTTCAAGAGTCCATGCCAGTATCGGTTTCCCGCATACCTCGACAAACTGCTTAGGGACATCTCCCCCGAATCGTTCGGATTTCCCGGCTGAGACTATTATTGCGTATACCATGACATTTCAATATACGCGACTACAACGGCAGAATAAAGTGGCTATCGTATCAACATGGCGTCGCCGTAGCTGTAAAACCGCATGCCTCGTTGGATAGCATCGTGGTAGGCATCGAGAATCGCTTCGCGTCCCGCGAAGGCCGAAACGAGTATCAAAAGGGACGATTTAGGCAGGTGGAAATTGGTCACCATGTGGTCAACGAATCTAAATCTGTGCCCCGGCTTGATATAGAGATCGACCATCCCGGAAAACGGGGTCACTGCTGATCCGGCCGGTGCCGATTCCAGAGTGCGAACGGTGGTCGTGCCGACCGCGAATATCTTATGCCCCGAATGGCGAGCCTTATTGATTATAGCCGCGGTCGCAATTGGAAGTTCCCCTATCTCTGGATCAACGACGTGGTCGTGAATATTTTCGACTTTGAGCGGCTTGAATGTCCCTGGGCCTACGTGAAGAGTGACCTCGGCGATCTGCACTCCCTTTTTCTTCAACGCATCGAGAAGCCCGCGCGTGAAATGAAAGCCCGCCGTCGGCGCCGCAACCGCGCCTTCTTTTGAAGAATCTGCATAGACAGTCTGGTAGCGACGAATATCGGAGGGGGCATCATCACGGCGCATGTACACCGGCAGGGGTACATGCCCGAATAGAGCGATGACCTGTTTACGCTCTCGTTCCGAACGGAAGTGCACCGCCCATTTTCCTCCCTCGAGATCGGCCAGTAATTCCACCCGAAAATCGCCAAAGTGAATCACTTCTCCTTCTTTCACCCGCCGCGATGGCGCCACCAACGCTTGCCACGCCACACCTGATTCTCTTCGTAGGTCGGCGTTCTGCCCGTCTCTTCGTAGGTCGGCGTTCCGAACTACGCCTTCGGCGGAGTGAGAAACCCGACACTCTTTACCATCAGAACTATACGGCCTTATCAAAAATATCTCCACCACCCCGCCGGTCTTTCGCTTTCCGAAAAGGCGAGCCTTGAAGACCTTGGTGTTGTTCACCACCAATACATCGCCGCGATGGAAGTACTGCGTGATATCGCGAAAGGCCATGACCGAGCGTTCACCGGTTGAGCGGTCAAGCACCATCAGGCGCGACTGGTCGCGTCGACGTGATGGCGTCTGCGCGATCAGTTCAGGCGGGAGTTGATAATCGAATTGGTCGGCTTTCACGAAAGGGAATGTCGGCTATTTGGGGAGGAGATTCAAGATGGGATGTCAATTCAGGAAGAACTCACCGTTTGGGACTGTTAAAATGGTTTTAAAGCGAATGTAAATTTCGTGTTACGCGAAGCGTCGCATCGAGCGGAGTCGAGATGCGGTTTCAAAGCCTAAAATAACGTCTGCTGATTAGCGTCAGAAATACGCAAACCCAAATGCTCGGCGGCTTTGGTTGAGGCCATTCTCCCCCGTTGGGTTCTCTGTACAAAGCCAATTTTGAGCAAGTACGGCTCGACCATGTCGACAAGCGTGTCAACCTCTTCGTTAAGCGTCGCTCCAAGAGCTTCGATACCGACCGGGCCGCCTTTGTAGTACTCGATAATCACTTTCAGCATGCGGCGGTCGAGGTTGTCAAGACCGGCCGAATCGACCCCCTCGGCATCAAGGGCCTGGAGTGCGATTGCGGAATCGACCGTCCCATCCCCTTTGACTTGAGCATAGTCGCGAAGCCTTCGGAGAAGCCGGTTTGCTATGCGGGGCGTTCCCCTCGCACGCAAAGAAACGGCAACACAGGCCTCAGAATCCAATTGGCACTCCAATATGCGAGCGGAGCGACGGACAATCTCCTCAAGCTCCTCAGGGGGGTAGAAATCGATGTGATAAAAAAGGCCGAAACGATCCCTCAGCGGGGCCGATAGCATTCCGGCCCGGGTTGTCGCTCCAATAAGGGTGAACTTTTTGAGAGGAACATTGACCACCTTGGCGAAGGCCCCCTTGTCGACCACGAAATCAACCTTAAAATCCTCCATCGCCGGATAGAGAAACTCTTCGAGCATCGGCGAGAGGCGGTGGATTTCGTCGATAAAAAGAACGTCACCGTCATTCAAATTAGTGAGAATCCCCATCAGATCACCGGTGCGCTGAAGAGCCGGGCCTGCTGTGGTAAATATGCGCGAACCCATTTCGTTTGCGATAATATGGGCGAGAGTCGTTTTCCCCAAACCAGGGGGGCCGTAGAAGAGGATATGCTCAATAGCGTCGCCGCGCCCTTTGGCGGCAGTGAGCGCGACTTTCAGCTTACCGCGCAGTTCCTGTTGGCCGACATATTCGTCAAGGGTTTTCGGACGAAGCGTTATCTGAATCGCTTCATCCTGAATATTGACCGTTTCGCCGGATATGACTCGTTCGCGTGACATTATGCGTTATATGGTAGCAGAAAAAAGGACTCGGTGCAAGCCAGACATTCGCGAGGAATTACACCCGAACTTTTTGCCGCTGTTCGTTCTTGAAAATAACGTCGATTAACTGCTCGACGCGCTCGACTTTCGTTCCCGATGCAATCGCGTCGCTAACCATCTTCTCGGCCTCAGCTCGCTTGTATTGCAATTGAAGCAAAATCTCGATCGCTTCTTCTTCGAATGGCTGAGTGGCAGTGTCGCGAACGGCCAACGGTTCCGAAGCGCGACTCAGGGCAAACTTGGCGCATTTACCGTGAAGTTCGGCGATAATTTTCTCGGCGAGACGGGCCCCAATCCCCGGCAGTCGCGACAATGTCGCCGCCTGTTTGTTCTCGACCGCTCCCGCTATCTCACGAATTGGAAGAACTAAACACCTGAGGGCTTTCTTTACTCCCAGCCCCGAAACCGACAGCAGAAGCGAGAAGAACTCCCGGTCAACCGGATCGGTGAATCCGACAAGGCGGGGGTAATGGCTCGATTTGCGGTCACCCGCCTCGATGTAATAAATCGTCTCGAAATTGAGCTCCTGCCCGATTTGGCCGCTACTGCTGAGTCGATCGGCCAACGCCGAGGGGACAAGAACTTCATATGTAAGGCCGCCATTTTCGACCAATGCGGAGTGTTCGTCGATATGAACAAGCTTGCCTCGAATGCGACTAATCATGCCGCCACCAACCCTTTCGATTGAATGGCGTGGCAGTGACAGACTGCCACGGCCAGCGCATCGGCGACATCGTGGGGCTCTGGCATTTTTGGAAGGGACAACGACGAGGCGATATGTTTCTGCACCTGAAGTTTAGTGGCGTGGCCGTTGCCGGTCAGGGATTTTTTGATGCGTGTCGAGGCGTACGACACCACCTCGATATTCTTCGCCGCCACCCGGTGGAGAATGACGCCGCGGGCGTGGGCCATTATGATTGCCGTGCGGGGGTGGGTGACATGGGAGTAGATTTCTTCGATAGCGACAATATCAGGGGTGAACTGTGTCAGGACAGCATCAAGTTCAGTGGAAAGCTCGATCAGTCTCTGCGGCAGTGCCGCTTTTTCGTTGGTTTTGATAAATCCAGCTTCGCAGAGGCGAATATTGGTGCCGTCATAGTCCAGAACGCCGTATCCGGTGTGATGTAACCCGGGATCAATGCCAAGCACTTTCATAGGCTCAATGAACAGCGTTCAGCGGAAAGATTCAATTAAAAAAGGGGTAGGGTTAGGCCGGATGTGATAGTCGCGGCTTTCTCTTTCGAGTAGGTCGGTGTTCCGACTCCCGTGATAACGGGAGGAGAAACCCGACATCCCTCTTCGTGCGCGGCCGACCTTTCGTTCGCCACACAAGAAAAGGAGCGAGGGTACGGGGAGAACCCTCGCTACAAAGAAAAGTCATCCCGAAGTAGTGCGGCTTCTCCCTGTACCCGCACTCATGACCCCGTGCGCGACAGGCGTCTCTTCTGCCCTATCCCCGACTAATCACACGGGAACCCATCTAAAAGATGGGCCGCCCCACCGGAACGGTGGGCTCTTATATCGGTAGCCCATCCGCTTCGCGGTGGGTTCTTTTCGATGCCGCGCCGCCTATCTTGCCCGAAATCCCTCGATTAGCGCGATGTATTCCGCTGGCAACTTGTTCTCCCTCGCCCCTTCAAGAATCGTATCGAGGTATTGACGGCTTGGTTCTAAGCCCTCTTCAACTTCGCGCGCGATATAGCAAGCGGCCTCAAATTTCTCGCCGGAGTCGAGAACGATGGCGACGGCAATCCGCGAGTAGCCCGGTTCCCAAGCATCGAGATTGGCAATATCGGTAGCAGAAATATCGTAGAGCACACCCCACACCGTGCTTTTGAGTTCTTCCACGACGTTGGCCTTCGCCGAACCATCTTTACTGCGTTTATTGAATGCGATTCGCCAACAGGAAAGTTTTCCACGCCCGAGATTTTTGTATTCGCCGATGCGCGATGTCATCTGGCGGCTTGACATATTGGATGCGAAAGCGAAGTAGAGCAGGTGGGGACTCCTATTTGTGCGCGGCAGACATCTCGACTGTCCGATCCACCGACTAATCACACGGGAACCCATCTAAAAGATGGGCCACCCAGCCAAGTATCTCATAATTCTATTTGATCAGAGTTATATCAATAATCTCGTCGCCTTCATCAAGATTAATGAGTCGTGAGGCGTCAATAATTATAGCATCGGAGAACCCCAACCAGAGTCGAGTGTCAATTGTAGAATACGAATCAACTTCATAGATTCTGCCATCGGTTAACTTAATGATTGTTCCGTCACCTTTGACTTCGAGGATCGTCGTTTGTTCTACAGAGACCTTACTCCCCCACTCCGGCAATTTCAACACCTCACACTTGTATGCTTTCTTACCCTTGATACAGATTTTACATCCTGAGCCAATGCGGTACAGAAAACATTCTTTTGAGTATCCGATGTAACTCACATAGCCCCATGTCACCTCCACAATCGCTCCGTTTGCCAGTTTCAACACATCGCCATCACTTGATTCGACCTTGCTAAGGTAACCATCCCCATCTGACACACTCGACCCGAATATGTACTTCGGCGCGATCCGAATGGGCGTTGAAGTGTCAACCGTCGACGACCTACTCTGGCCATTACTGAAACCTAGTGAATACACGACAAGCATCACTTCATTTAGTTTTTTCTTCTGCTTCTTCGTTAGTTTGTCAAGTCCAACTTCGCGCGCAAGTGTCGAATCTGATTCGACTATCTTGACAAAATCTGTCGTGTCAGGGGAACCGAAAGTGCATGCCGCACTGAACGAGAACGCTAAGAACAATTTCAACAAGCGAGAATTCAGCTCTTTCGATCTCATTCTCTTCCCCTACCTAATCGACAGGTTGGTATTCGAGCCATACACTTCAGTTGGTCTGGCTGTTTCCGGACTGCAATCGCCAAGTTTCTATCAAAAACTGCGAAATTGTATTTGCTGAATTAATGGCTAGCCTCGCGATTCTGCTATCAACCTTTTTTATTTTTTTCCCACGCCCATGCGCATCGCTTGAGTGAGTTCGCAAAGCACCAAGTCCACGTGAGACGTTCGAAAGCCCGCCGAGTATTTGCTTGATTTCCGGTTCGATGTCCGGCCTCGTAGGAGACAATTTCAAGACTCTTTCAATTTCTTTGACCAGCGAAGCTACGTCCTGATTATTAGGGTATGGCACCCCAATTTCTCCAAGAATGCACTTACACACACTCTCAACCGTGGAACACGATGCTCTGATGGCTCCAGCTGGATCCGAATCAGCCTGTAACAATGCGCGCTCGAAATCATCGCCTACTGAATCAAAATCAAATTTTGTGACAAGTGAACGAAGCTTAGAACTTGAAACATCTGAGTTTGGTAGACATGTCAAATGATACGTAGACCCTTTTTTTGCAAGCTTGAATCCATCAAATTCGAGATAACTATTAAGGTAGTCAACAACTGCGACAAGTCTCTCGTTACGTCCGAAGAAATCACGGGTATCGACAACAGCATCGAACACCAGGACAATATCATGCTCTCCCCCGTCCCTGTTATTCATTTCAACAAGAAAGTTCGTCACAGCAGGTACGCGAGAATCGCGACCTACATTAAACTTCAGACCAATAGACTTGAAAAACTTGTGGAGGTCCCAAGGCGTCCTATAAACTCCGATGCTTTTGGAATTGCTTGATGCGTAGCCGCCAGTCACCGCTTCGGCTAATGCCTCCATCGTTCTATCTGAATAGTACTTCATAAGTTATATATAATGAACGCGACAAACACTTGCACAGATGTCAAAACCGTGCTCGTTTTGAACCACCTAAGATTCCCTCGAGGCAAGAAGTTCCCCCCTCTTACGCCAGCTTCTCCAGCAAGGCCTCATCGATATCGAAGTTACCGTAGACTTTCTGGACGTCGTCGAGTTCTTCAAGCCCTTCATAAAGTTTCAGCATGGCGCTGGCCTCGGATTCCTTGGTGAGTTTCACTTGGTTTTCGGCAAGCATAGTGATTTCCGACGACATAATCGGAATCCCCTTCTTATCCAGAGCGGCTTTGATCTTCTCCATATCTTCGGGAGCGGCGGTGATTTCGAAAGAATCCGAACCAGTTGACATATCCTCGGCCCCTGCGTCCATGGCGAGTTCCATAAGCGCATCTTCATTCGCCACAGCGAGATCGATGGTGATAATTCCTTTTTTCTTGAACATCCACGCGACGCATCCAGCGGCGCCAAGATTCCCGCCGAATTTGGCGAGCATGTGACGCACCTCGGAAACAGTACGGTTCTTGTTGTCGGTCATCACTTCCATATAAAGTGCGACACCGGCCGGGCCATATCCCTCGTAGTTGATCGACTCATAAACGTGGCCGGGAAGCTGGCCTGTCCCTTTGAGAATGGCCCTTTTGATATTGTCCTGGGGCATGTTGGCGGCTTTGCCGGCGAGGACCGCGGTGCGAAGACGCGGGTTGCCGTCGGCATCTCCTCCTCCTTCACGGGCGGCCACCGTAATTTCCTTAATAAGTCGGGTGAAAATCTTGCCGCGCTCGGCGTCAAGTTTTCCTTTCTTGCGCTTAATGGTTGCCCATTTTGAATGACCTGACATATCAAACAGCTCCTCTATACTAAGATGAGATTATTGCCAATTGTGTTAGCCCTCAATGGTAACAATTCATCGGCATTGAGGCAAGTCGGGTGGTGTTGCACAATTTGGCTCACACCGTTACCTTTTCCCCATGCCGTCAATCTTCACCCGTATAATAAACCGAGAACTGCCGGCCAAAGTCTTTCTGGAGACCGACGATGTCATCGTTATTCAGGATATCCGCCCCAAAGCCCCGGTTCACCTCCTTTTGATACCCAAGCAGGAAACTCCTGATTTCTACTCTACCCCCGATGATATCCTCACCATGCTCAACCGGACAGCCCGTGAAGTCGCCGACCGCCTTGGCATTGCCGACCATTTCAGAATAGTTATCAACAATGGGTACGGGCAGGAAGTCCCCCACCTGCACTATCATTTCCTCTCAGACCTAGGAGCGGAAAGGCTGAGATTCGAGGAGCAGTGAGGTATTGGCGGCGGGCTTCTGAATGGGCAGACGAGACGTCCTGCCGGCGCACATTAACGACGCTGTCCAGCGCGCCCCTTGGGGCTTGTTAAAAAAGTGGTAAAGTAACGAAATAATAGAAATGTTTTCACAGCGTGTCGCATCGAGCGGAGTCGAGATGCGTT
>ERZ1292633.6637-Hain-H41-02um-R1-6637-length-10026-cov-5_pt1 | contig 10026 bp, 8 predicted proteins | sample MGYA00564406_ERZ1292633 | MGnify/ENA primary metagenome ERZ1292633 (study PRJEB36523, sample SAMEA6512639) | groundwater metagenome | collected 2019-01-08 | study: AquaDiva: Metagenomics assemblies of 32 groundwater samples
TAACAAAAGAATTAGAAAACTTACACCTCAATAAATTTATTTTTACAAAATTTTTTATTTAGCATAATCATTAAAGATATCTTCATTAATGATAATAAATCTTTTCTCATGTCAATAGAAAGTATGCCTATCTACTTAAATCATTCTAACTTATATAAAAAATAAATTTTTTTTTAATTAAATTATCTAATTCAAAAAAATGAATTACAATTTAATGATAAGGTAATTTTTTTTAATGACAGAAAATATAAAAATAACTAATAACCAAAATTGGTTATCAATAGTTGAAAAATATAAAACAATTAATTCATCAAGAGCTTTTTTTGATGTATCTATCTCAGTAATAGGATATTATTTCTTTTTTTACCTAGCTAATAAGAGTTTTAATGATTCTAATTATTTTTTTTATCCGTTATTTTGTATTTTAAGTACTGCTTTTATGATAAAAATGTTTAGTATTTTTCACGATTTAACACATAGCACTTTTTTTAAAACTAAAATAATAAGAGATATAGTTGGTTTTTGTTTTGGAGTTCTTACTTTAACTCCATATAAACATTGGAGAAAAGTTCATCTTATACATCACTCAGCCTCAAGTAATTTAGATAAACTAAAAGAAGTTGGTGATTTTCCTGTTTATTCTTTAGAAGAATATAAAAACTTAAGTAAAAAAGAAAAGAATATCTATAAATTTATGAGATCTCCTTTTTGTGTTTTAATTGTAGTACCTTTTATTTTCTTTTTTATTTTACAAAGATTTGTCATTAATAAACCTATTTTTAATATGAATAAAGACGAACGAATAAGTGTTTATCTTACAAATATTACGGCTCTATTATATTTTGGATTAATTTATTCTTTAATTGGAGGAAAAAACTTTTTATTCGTTCAATTACCTATAATTCATTTTTCTTTTATAATAGGAACTTGGCTTTTTTATGTACAACATCAATTTGAAGATACTTATTGGGAAACAAAAGAAAACTATGATTATTTTTTAGCTGCGATGAAAGGTAGTTGTTTTATAAACCCTCATCCTATTTTTCAATGGTTTTTAAGTAATAGTGGTTATCATCATATTCATCATCTTGCACCCCAAATACCAAATTATAATTTAAAAAAATGCTATGATGAAAATGAGCTTTTTCAAGATGTTTCAGAAATAACTCTTAAAGACACTTTTAGGATATTTAAATATAATGTTTGGGATAAAAAAAAGAGCAAATTAATTTCTTTTAAAGAAGCCGAATTACCTTAACTTTATATTTTATGTAATTTTATTTTATTAATAATACCTTGAAGCTTTGCTTTGATGTTAATACAAAGGGCCCCAGTACTCAATGTCATTAAGTTAAGGAATTAAATTGTTGTAATATGTTCAATCCTAACGTAGATGCGTATTGCATACGCATAAAATAAATGGTAAATACAATAAAATGTATAACGTAATTATAATATTGGCAAAATTTTTACTGATAAAAAATAATTTTATCTTATTGTAAATAAAAGTGCGGTAATTACTCAACCTACTTTAAAAAAATAAATTTGATGCTAGTATTGAAAAAGTAAGATAAATTTGAGAAAATATTATTATGAAGAAATCAGATTTAATAATATTATCAAGTGAAGAGCAAGTAGAGCTACTTTTATGGCAATTTGATGAAATAGAACGCTTAAAGAAAAAAGTGTTAGAGTTAGAAAAATTAAAGAAAGTAAAAAAGACATCAAAGAATTCAAGTATTCCCCCCTCAAAAGAATTTAAGGTAGAGAAAAAAGCTACAGAAAAAGAGAAAGAAAAACATCATAAAGAAGGAGGAAGAGAGCTAAGTTCAAAACCCGATAAAACATACGATTTCAAAGGAATAAAATGTTTAGAATGTAATAGTGAAGAAATTAATTCAAAATTATTAAGCAGTTATGATAAGATTTTTTTACCAGAAATAAAAGCAGAAACAGTTCGAGTAAATGTATATGAATGTGTCTGTTTAAAATGTAAAAAAGAAGTAAAAATAGATGTACCAGAGCATTTGAAAAGTAGAGAATTATTATCAGAGAACTTAAAAGCTATAATAATGTATTTGCATTATGAAAACTATGTAAGTTATGAAAGAATAAAAAAATATTTTAAAGATATTTATGAAATAGAAATAAGCGAAGGTTTAATAGACAGTGTAATAAAATCTTCTTCATCAATATTAAAAGAAAAAGCAGATGAAATAAAAAAAGAAATAAAAAATAGTGCATTGGTTTGTAGTGATGAAACATCAGCTAGAGTAAAAGGTAAAACATGGTGGCAGTGGGTATTTCAGAATAGTAAATATACATATCATGTAATAGAAAAAACAAGAGGCTCAATAGTAAAAGAAAATATATTTGGAGATAATCATCCTTCAATATATGTATCAGATGCTTTTTCAGCTCAACTTGTTGGAATAAAAGAATGGCAAGTATGTTTAGCTCATCAAATAAGAGATTGTAATTATCTTATAGATTTGGATAAAAACGAATTTGCAATAAAAATGAAAGAACTTTTTCAAGAATCAATTAAAGAAAAAGATTCAAGTTTAATTTTGAAAAAACAAAAAAAAGTCGATTTTTTATTAAGATTAGAAGAAATATTAAAAATCCAAACAGCTTCAAATTCAGAAATTAAGCTAAGAAACAGGTTTTCTAAATTCAAAGATAATTTATTCAAGTTTTTAGATTATGATAATGTTCCACCAACAAATAATAGTTCAGAACAAGCATTAAGACCTAGTGTAATATTTAGAAAAGTTACTAATGGTTTTAGAAGTGAAATAGGAAAAGATATTTTTGCTAATTTTAGAACAGTTGTTGATACTGCTAAAAAGCAATGTGAACCTATTTTTAAAACCATTGTTGGACTTTTCTTATACAATAAAAAAGAAACTATTACAATATAGTTGAGCAATTACAAAGTGCGTATAGCAATACGCACCTACAACATTTATATAAATTGTTTCAACCTTAAATTAATGCCATTGCCCCAGTACTATGGGATTTATTTTCTTAATCAAAAACAATAAAAAAGATTTCTAAAAATAATATATAATAATTGAATAATCTTTCTTGGAGTGAATAGAAAAATAATGATAAAAACAGAAGTTATTACTTATTCTGATGAAAAAAATACTTTTGAAGGTGTTATTGCTTATGACACTACTTTTGATTATAAAAGACCTGTTGTTTTAGTAACCCACACATTTAACGGACAATCATCTTTTGAAGAAGAAAAAGCTATTGAATTAGCAAAAATGGGTTATTTAGGTTTTGCAATTGATCTTTATGGTAAAGGAATAAGAGCTAATTCTCCTGAAGAAGCACAATCATTAATGGATAAATTAAATAATAATAGAGCCTTATTATTAGAAAGAATTCAATTAGCTGTAAAAAAAGCAAAAGAACTTGAATTGGCAGATAATAAAAATATTTCAGCAATAGGATTTTGCTTTGGAGGAAAATGTGTTTTAGATCTTGCTAGATCTGGAGAAGATTTAAAAAGTGTTGTAACTTTTCATGGTATTTATGATAAACCTAATTTAAATCATAATAAAAAAATTAAAGCTTCTATTTTAGTTTTACACGGTTGGAATGATCCACTTGCTCAACCAAACAATGTTGTTGAACTAGGTAATGAATTAACAGAATTTGGAGCAGATTGGGAAATTAATGCTTATAGTGATACAGCACATGCTTTTACAAATCCTAATGCTAAATTTCCAGAAAAAGGAATGTGTTATAACCATAAAGTTAGTCTTAAAGCTTGGAATAGAATGAAACTTTTTTTAGAAGAAAATAGAATTTAGTTTAATAACTCTGAGTATTTTAATAAAATAAATTATTTTTTCTAAGTTATATTAAAAAGATAAAAAAATATCATTATGAATAGCTATAGGAAAAAAAGTATTTCCATCAAATTCACCAAAAATAGTTATTTCTTGATTTTTTGAATTTATGAGTAAATCCCAATTTCCTTTAAACTCTTTATTTATATCTATAAAATTATCTTGTCCATCAAAAATAATAAAATTATTTTCATCTTTTGCATTAAATTTTACATTAGTAATAAAAGAAGGTATTTTTTCTATAAAAGAATTTTTTGCTAAACTCTCAGAATATAATTCATACAAATCATTTATACTTTGAGTTTTTATATTTAATTTCAAATCTGAATCTAGCAAATTTTTGTTTTTAAATAAAGCTCTTAATTCTAAATTAGACGGATAATAAACTAATTCGCCATCGAAAAATCTTCCCGAAACTAAATCAAGATTAGTAAAAGGTTTTTTAGCAATAGAAAAATCTAGTACCATTGCTATTTTTTTAGATTCGACACCAAATAAAAAAGTTTTTTTAGTTTTTAAATTATCATCTTCTTCAAAAGTACTTCCTAAAACAAACCAAGTATCTTTTATTCCATTTAAAGATAAAACTTCTTCTTGAGTTTTAGTAATTCCTATTTGAGTTTTTATATCTTCTTGTATTTCTATAGGCAAAGTCTCAATTTTTCTAAAAGCTTTTATGAGTAAAAATATTTTAGCCAATTTTTTTAATAATAAATCATTATCTTTTCCTGTGGAAGAAATTGATGATAATTCTTTTAACCTTCTTGAAATTCCAGAAGCTTTATAATCCACCATTCTTGACGCAATATTATTAAAAAAAGAATACGATTCACTTCTTATAGAATCAAAACCTTTTCTTATAAAATCATTTAACCATATTTCTAAATCATTTAAACCTTGATTAATACTTTCAAATCTTTTTTCTTCAGTTTTAGCCTTTTTTATTGGATCTATTTCTTTAATTATTTCTTTTTTTTCTTCTTGTTTTTGTTTTTTACTATCTCTTGATTCTATCCATTCTTTTACCCAATTAGGGATTTCATTTCCAAAAGAATTTTTACTTGCTACAAATAAATACATTAATCCAAGCCCATGTTTACAAGGAAATTTTCTACTAGGACAACTACATTTAAAAACAAATTCTCTTGAATCTATTTGAGATTTATAAGGATTCGCCCCACTACCTTGACATTCACCCCACAAAGCAATATCAGAAAAACCAATATTTTTCCATTTTGAAATATTTGCCAAAGATTTACCTGCTTTTATAGAAGCAGGATCAGGAGCCAAACCATCAATTTGATTATTAGTAAATTCTATCAAAATTATGCCAATATGAATTTAAACTTTAGTAATACCTTGAATCTCTGATTTTGTATTAATACAAACAGGATTTTTAGTATTCTGGAATTTATTTTAGCAATAGAAAAATCTAAATAACAGATCTTTTTTAGCGTTTATTTTGTAAACTAATATTAATTTTTTATTTGTAATTTTAAACTTTTGGTAATTTTATCAGACAAATAATATAATTCATAATATGTTTAATGATTTGGTTAATAAAATGAGTTTAGAATTTCCAGATATTTTGAGAGAAGTCATAACAGAAAAAGATCTTCAAAATAGAATAAAAGAATTAGCGATAGAGATATCAAATGATTATAGAGATAAAAATCTTCTCTTGATCTGTGTTATGAATGGCTCTGTTTTTCTAACAGTTGACTTAGTTAAAAGTTTAACTGTCCCTGCTGAAATTGATTATATAACTGTTGGTAGTTACAATGGTGGAACAGAGTCTAGTGGTAAAGTAACCTTATTTAGAGATGTTCAAATTGATGTAACTGATTATGATGTTTTGATTGTAGAAGATATTTTAGATACAGGTAGAACCTTCTCTTTTTTAGTGGATCATTTCAAATCTAAAAATCCTAAAAGCTTAAAAACTTTTTCTTTATTAGACAAACCAGATAGAAGAATTGTTCCTGTAGAACTTAATTATAGAGGTTTTGTTATCCCAGATGTTTTTATAATAGGCTATGGAATGGATTTTCTTCAAAAATATAGACAAGTGCCTTTTATTGGTGAGTTAAGACCTGAAGCTTATTCTTAATAATGATAAAGGGAATAAATCATATTACTCTTTCTGTAAAAGATTTAGATATTTCCTTTAATTTTTATAAAGATATATTAAATTTCAAGCCTATTGCAAAATGGAAAAAAGGTGCTTATTTTGAAGCTGGAAATCTTTGGTTTTGTTTATATTTAGATGATAAAATAAGAAAAGAAGTTTTATCTGAATACAGTCATATAGCATTAGATGTTTCTGAAGAAAATTTCCCTATTTTATCTCAAAAAATAATAGATTATGGTTGTAAAATATTTAAAAATAATACAAGTGAAGGAAATTCTTTGTATTTTTTAGATCCTAATAATCATAAGCTAGAAATCCATACATCAAACCTTTACAGCAGAATAGAAAGATGTAAAGTTGAACCTTATGAAAACATGATTTTTTTTGATTAATTTGTAAAATAAATTACATACAGTATTTTTGTGTTTATTATATAATTTACATATTGTATATTCTTTTAGTTTATATTAAAATCTTATTAAGCATGTATTTTTTGATCTTTTGTTTAATAGTTTTTAAGTTTTATATAATTTTTTTTTGTAAAACATTCAATTATAAACGAAGAGAAAAGAAATATTTTAAAAACTATTTCATATAGATTTTAAAAATGGTACAATAAAAACTGGTTAGCAACCATAGTTTAATTACTAAAATAGCTTAAAAATATTTTGCACTGTTTATATATAGACTATCGAAATATTTTAAATACAAAGATTCTGTACGAGCTTAGTAAAATTAGGAGAAGTTTGTGGCAAAATTAGATTCGTTGCATCCTCTTAGGTTTGTAAAAACCAAAGAATTGTCAGGTGATGATTTAAGAGCATTATATTATGTTCATGATAGAGTTGCTCAATTACTAACTGAAACACTTGCTGCAGAACCTACTACTTCTGCACTTTGGCAGGTAATAGGTGTAGAGCAAAATAGCTTTAAAGACATAATCGACAGGTATCCAAGAGATACTGTTTGGTCTCTTTTAGGCTTTGGTGATTCTTTAGTTGGTGGAGTATCTTTAATAATAGACAAAGATACTGCTATTTCTTTGGTAAGACAAATAGGCTCAGAAGCAGAAGACGAAGATGATGAAGATAGTGAAGAACACGGTATAACAGAACAAGACTTACAAATGATAGATTCTAAGATACAACAATTTTCTGAAGCTTTTTCTACTATATGGGGAGAATATCATCCTATAGGTATTCAGTTAGCTACATTTCCTAATACACCTTCTTTAGACGAATTTAGAGGCCTTTTAACAGGAATTGCTCCAGATACACTTGTAGCAATGATAACTTTCAGAATAACAATGGTAGCAAGAGAAGTTCAAAAAGTTTCTATGATTTTCCCTCAACAATATTTAGAGCCTTTAAAAGGTGTTCTAAGAACAATAATAGAATCAGTAAGACAAGAAGCTGATTTTGAACAAATACAAGAAAGAATTAATTTAGTTGACGACATAACAATTCCAGTTACTGTTGATTTAGGTTCTACTACTATGACATTTAGTGAACTTCAAGGTATTGAAATAGGCGATTTTATAAAGCTTGATCAAACAATTGAAGACCCTTTATTTATAAAAGTAGGTCATAATAACACAATAATAAAAGGAAGACCCGGAACCACGCCTGATCAGCAATATGTTGCTGTTCAAGTAACCGAAATTTAGTAAGCAGGAGTTAATCAGGTGATACAAAGTAACGATTTTAGATACGAATTAAATAAGCCTCTTATGATGGCTGCTGGCGATGATGACGATGATGATATATTTGATGAAGGCGATGATAAACCATCATCAGTATCTTCTGCAAAAGATGATGAGCCTCAAAATACTTCAAATGATAGAAATTCATCAGGTATAAAAAGAAGTTCTAATGGATTTGGTTTATTAACTCTTTTTAGTTTAGTTCCACCATCATTAATGATTCTCTATATGATAAGTGGTTTAGGTTTAAGTACCTCTGCTATGATTTTCATGGTTGCTTCTATGGTAGGGTTTGTTCTTTCTATTTGGACTTTTTCTTATTACAGAAAAGGAGATTCTTCATTCAATAAATTTGATGTTCATGCCTTTTTTAAATGGCCAGAAATAATAACTATCTCTGTTTTACTGTTTTTTGTTTCTTTCTATAACATAGCAAATTTAAGTTCTGGAAATGCTTTTAGATTATCTTCAGAATCTACTGTTAATGCAAAAGCAAAAGCTCCAGCTCCAATATATGCTCCTGAACCGCCACAAGTAAACCATTTTGAAGAAAATGAAGTTCTTTATGATAGTTCTGAACACACTCCTATTTCGGGTGAAGCTAAGCCTAAAAAGACTTATGCCCCTGTAAAAACATATCAAGCTCCTAAAGCTGCAACACCTGTTGCTTCTAAACCAGTTAAAGCTGAAGTTACTAAGCCAGTGGAAAAAACTCAGAAATCAGATACAACAACTTCTACAGAAAATAAAACTCCTGTTAAAGGAATTGTAAATGAAACTAAAAATAATAATCCTGTTACAACAAAAGCTCATGAAGACGAAGAAGGAACTTCAACATCTAAAGGTGTTAAAGTTGATACATCTATAAATGATGCTGCTAGTATTGCAGAAATATCTGGAAAAAGTTATTCAAGTCTTGTAAATAAAATAAGTTCTAAAGCATCTCTTCCAATGGAAATTGAAACAACTGGTATGGTTTCTTCTTTATTTATTGGTGGAATTCTTTGCGGTGCATTAGGTTATGCCTTTGCTCTTGCTCTTGCAGGTGGTATTTTAGGTTTATTCAGAAGATTTAATCATCCTTTCGCTGCTAAAACAAAAGAAATATTGAACGAAGAAACTGGCGAAATAACTTTAGAAACAGAAGCTCAATCAGGTGGAGCTAAAGCTATAGATGCTGTATTCAGATTTTTTATAGGTTTTAATCTTGGTGGTGCCGTAGGTTTCTTATTAGGTTTGGTTATAACAATTCCTTTATATCTTTTATTCTGGGATAAAGCTCAAAGTGAACCACTCGTAGCTAGCTTTTTAACTGCAATGGGTGTAGTTAAAAATCCAGATTTAGCTTATGGTGCTGGTATGGCTTTAGCTGGTTTAGTTGTTCCTTTAGTTATGATGATTGTTGGAAAATCTAGTCCTGTTGGAAAATCAATTACTGAAGAAGAAGTAAGACAAGTTTATTCTATTCCTGTTACTGTAAACAAAGTATCTACTGATGTTGCTACAATCCCAGAACCTGCTATTGTTAGTTTTAATTTAGACTCTTCTGGAAATGATGGTTTAGATGGATCTGATTTTGATGATGATGAACAAGAAAGTATTGCAAATGAATTAGCTGAAGAATTCGGAATGGATCTTGAAAAAACATTAGGTATAAAATCTAAAGCTCATTCTGGAAACGGAAATGGTAATGGAAACGGAAAGCATTCTGTAACCGAATATGAAAAACAAAGAATAAATGAAATCCTTGAAAATTCTCTTGGTGAATTAGGAAATGTTTCAGTTCAAGTAAGTGCAGAATTAGGAAAAGCAACTATAATGTTGTCAGATTGGCTTAATCTTTCAGAAGGTATGCTAATTGAACTCGATAAGCCTGCAAGCCAAGAAATTGACATACTCATAAATGATGTATGTAAAGGAAAAGGTAAAATAGCTATACTTGATAATCATTTATCAGTAAAAGTATCTAAAGCAAACTTTTCGCAAAGTGTTAACTAAAAATATATTGATGTTTAATGGAGAAGGTTAGAATAGTGTCAGAGAAAAAAATGGAAAAAAAAACTAAGAGAATGACGGTTAGTCCTGTCAAGTTTGCTCCTCTTTTATCTGAGTTACCTACCTCAGCTGTTACAGGGGTTCTTGGAAATTTAGAACTTGTAAAAGATGTAAAGATGAATGTAACTGTAGAACTTGGAAGAACAAACCTTCCTTTAAAAGAAGTTCTTCAATTAGGTGAAGCTTCAATAATAAAACTTGATAGATTAGCTGGTGAATCAATTGATTTGTTAGTTAATGGAAGACTAATCGCAAAAGGTGAAGTTGTTGTT